>OJMI01000640.1_pt1 | contig 45646 bp, 35 predicted proteins | sample 1597131 | NCBI WGS metagenome assembly OJMI01 (sample SAMEA2452116, study PRJEB22498) | human gut metagenome | reverse complement strand
AGAGGTTCCATCTTCGTGGACTTAAGAAGGTTGAAATTGAGTTCGGCCTGCTGGCAATAGCACATAATCTTGCAAAAGTAGCCTCTTAGGAGGCTTATGGCAACAAAAAAAACAGTTTGAAAAGGTGAAATCTTCAAAAGTAAGCTTATAAATTCATCTTTAGAGAAAGATTCAAAGGACTTCAATTTGGAATGAAACAACAGAGGCCATCTCAAGTTTATTTTGAGACAGCCTCTTTTTTATATCTCAAGACGATAAATTACCGATATATCATACGCTATTTCTACATGACAAATCAATATTCATTCTCTATCATCACACAATAAGTTAACCATTTGTTTTACAATATAAGGTTTCCACTCGACAAGTAGCCCTTCAAATGTTTCATTTTCATTCAGCATCTCCAGCGAAATCAAATTCCTTGATATAAACGGAAATATCAACGCACTGTAAAAAGTAAAAAATACAATACGCAAAGGAACCTGCTTCAATTTTCCATTAGCCATTTCTTCCTGCAAACTTGTTTTCAATCCTTCAAAGAAATTTGCGACATCCAAACTACGGAAAGCATTGAAAAGGAAATTGATATCACGGTTCATTTCACGCAATATAAACAAAGGCAAATAAGGATTCTTCTGCAACATCTGATAATACACATCAATCACCTTCTCTACCCTTGTAGCAATAGGCAAATCTTTCTGCAATATTATATTCTGAAACTTGGGCGCAACCGACATCACAATCATACCAAACACTGCATTAAACATTTTATCTTTTGTCCTAAAATAATAATGCAGTCCCGGTCGGTTGATACCCACCTTTTCCGCTATTTCGCTCATACTGGTATCTGAGTATCCTTTTTCCATGAACAACGATTTGGCCACTTCTATAATTCTTTCTTCCAAATTTGAGCATTTCTCGTCAGACATGATTTTTTTCATTTTAAATGGTCAATAAATAACAGCAGACGATTGGTGATATTTACGTCACTGACTCCGCTGTCAAAATCCAAAGATAATATATTTATCTCAGGAAAAAGACTTTTAATTTTCTTTTCTATCCCTTTCGATACTATATGATTGGCAATACATCCGAATGGCTGCAAACTTACCACATTATATATTCCCTGACGTGCATACGATATAATTTCAGCTGGTAACAACCATCCTTCGCCAAATTGGGCATTCAATGAAATGACTCTTTGAGCATCGGTCGCTTCATCAAAAATATCTTTGAATGGAATGAAATACGGAAAATTCATTCCTATCTTGTTCGCTTTCTCAATTTGTCTTGTCACAAGTCTGTATGCAAATCTATAAATGAACTCGGGGACGAAATCTTTTTCTATGCAAGTCTCAACCCTTACTTTTCTGTTGACAAAACTCTGCATGAAAAAATCAGTAAGCACAGAAGGAACCACTTCTATCCCCCTCGCCGTCATCCACTCAATAATATTCTTTTGTGCAAAAGGATTAAATTTCAGAAAAATCTCTCCAACTACACCTATTTTCGGAAAAGACTTTTTGCTGCATATATCAGTAAACTGTCTGGCAGCCAGTGCCAAATAATCCCACAATTCCTTCGTTCGATTGGCCAATATCAGAGCTTCCGCTTTCTTTAGAAACAAGTCTCGCAAATAATTCGCCTGACCAGCTTCCTTTTCACGCACAGCTGCTGCATAATAGAATTTTGAAATACAGTCGCTATACAGAATGGCCCGCACGGCTATCGGCAGAATCTTTATCCAGTTCATTTTAAAACCCGGCTGGCCATTCTCCAAAGAATCTCCAAAAGTCAAGGATATTACAGGAGTATCCGGATATCCTGCCTCTTCCAGCGCCTTCTTTATCAGAGGAACATAATTGCTGGCACGGCACTGTCCGCCCGTTTGTGTCATCGCAACGATAGTATTGTCCGGATTATAACGACCGTTCTTGAAAGCCTTGATAACATCACCCACAATCAGAGTAGCCGGATAACAAACTTCATTGTTTGCATATTTCAGTCCCCATTCACACGATTCGGTATTACTCAGTTCCAGATTTTCCACATCATATCCGGCAACCCGCATGATAGCCGGTATCAGCGGTGAAACAAAAGGAGTAAAAAACGGTATCAGAATTTTTTTACAATGCAAATCCTTTTCTGTAACGATAACAGGCCGCAATTCCTTCTCTGCTTTTTGGGGTACATTTTTTTCCTGAAACAGTTTCAGACTTTCCGTAAGCGAACGGATACGAAGTTTCATTGAGCCCACATTATTAATATCATCCAGCTTAAGTAACGTAAAGGTTTTCCCCTTATGGATAAGCACATCACGCACCTCGTCCGTTAGAAAAGCGTCCGGTCCGCAACCAAAAGAAGTCATTTCAATGAACTGTACATCGTTCCCCTGTCTTGCACACCATTGGGCAGCTTTCAATATTCTGTTCGGGTATGACCATTGTGCCAGAAAATGGACATCATTGACCGTCTGCGGTTCTTCACGCACTATATCGTCCGTTATGACATCGATACCCATATCGGCTATCATATCAGAAATCTTATGCTGAATCAACATATCTGTATGATAAGGTCTTCCTGCCAAAAGAACAATCTGATGTTTCTTCTGACGAGCCTCATCAAGCAATTGGCGATTATGTTCAGCCAATGCATGTCTGAAAGAACACTGTTCCTCTTCAGCTTTGGCAAATGCCTGTTTTATAATCTTCTCTCCGATTCCTAACCCTTTCAGATACCTGCAGCATTGCTTATATAGAAGGCTTCTGTCTTTTAAGGAAATAGACGGAGAATCAATAGGAACTTTCCCTGACTGTACACTCTTAATAACCTCAGAATATCCAGTTACAATAGGACAGTTATAGCTGTTTTGCTCGTGCCTTTCATCATCCTCTTTTTTCTCAAAAATAACAAAAGGCAGAAAAATACGGTCTACTCTCCTGTCAATCAGTTCCTGCACATGAGCATGCACCAATTTGGCCGGAAAACAAATATTGTCCGACATCACCATACGCGCACTACGCTCATAATTGTTATAGTCTGACTTGTCTGAAAGACACACTTGTATGCCACACTCCGAGAACAATGTATGCCAGAAAGGATAGTCTTCATACATATTCAGACATCTTGGAATACCGATAGTAAGAACCGGATTCTCCACCTTTTGGCAGTTGCGGGAAAAAAGCAGTCTGTTTTTGAACTGATAGGCGTTTTCACCCGTCACATCCTTTTTCCCGTTTGTAAACACTTTCTCACAACGGTTTCCGGAATAATAGTTCTTCCCATTGTCAAACCGGTACCGAAAGACCTGACACTGATTGTCACATCCTTTACAATGAAGGGTGTGAGTAGTATAGTTTGCTTTTGAAATAATATCATCAAGCGAAACAGAGGAGTCACAATGCATCTTCGCGTACACGGCACAACCAAAGGCTCCCATCAGTTCGGGCTCATCACAACGGACAACTTCCGTACCTGTCAGCAACTCCAATGCACGGACCACAGCATCATTACGCATGGTTCCTCCTTGCACAACAATATGCCGTCCCAATTCCGAAACATCCTTTAATTTCAAGACCTTATACAAACAGTTTTTCATAACGGAATAGGCCAGCCCAGCAGCGATATCTTCAACCGAAGCACCTTCACGCAAAACCTGCTTTACCTTTGAATTCATAAAAACAGTGCATCGTGAACCTAAATCGCATGGCCGGATAGCCCGACATGCAGCCAGCGAGAAATCATGTGCCGTATATCCTAACGTATTCGCAAAGGTTTCAATAAACGAACCACACCCAGACGAACAGGCCTCATTTATCTCTATGCGGTCAATCACTCCATCGTTTACGAAAATGGCTTTCATGTCTTGCCCGCCTATATCAAGAATAAAAGAAACATTATTATTCAGATAATGCGCTGCCACATAATGCGCAATAGTCTCTACAATACCTGCATCCAACTGGAAAGCCGCTTTTATCAAATCCTCTCCATATCCGGTAGAACAGCTTCCCTTGATGTTCAAAACAGCATGCCGCTTTAAACATTCTTCTTTCAGCAGGTTCAATCCTGCCGAAACAGTTTCAATAGCATGTCCTCCATTAGGGCGGTAATATGAAAACAAGATGCTGTCATCCTTTCCCGTCACAACAATCTTTGTCGTAGTCGAACCGGAATCAATGCCAATAAAAACATCCTGCTCTCCTGCCTTCAGTTCCGATTTCCGAAGTTTATGTTCGGAGATTCGTTTCTGCCAGTCTGCATAATCCTTTTCACTAGAAAAAACAGGGTTCAGTCCGCTGTTCAAGTTTCCAATACTCTCACATTTTACAGACAATCTGTCTACCAAAACAGACAACTTACAGACTTCATTTTCATCGTTCTGTGACAATGCAGCTCCCAATGCAGGCAACAATGTTCCATACTCAGGCAACACTACATCTTCGTCTTCAATATGCAAATAATTCATGAAGGCTTTACGCAGCGCCGGAATAAAGGTCAGCGGTCCTCCACAAAACAATACGGGTGCTTTTATATCCCAACCATGAGCCAATGTAACCACAGTCTGAACCGCTACCGCATGAAAAATAGAAGCCGCAATATCTTCTCTGCTTACATTTTTTGCTATCAGATTCTGTATATCCGTCTTACAAAACACTCCACAACGCGATGCTATCGGATATATTTGCTTAGAGTTCACAGCCAATCTGTTCAGTTCGGTTACATCTGTACCTAGAATAAGGGCCATTTGGTCAATAAACGCCCCTGTACCTCCGGCACAGTTCCCATTCATGCGCAAATCAACAGGTTCTCCATGCTCAAAAAAAACAATCTTGGCATCTTCACCACCAATATCTATCATGGATAATACTTTCGGATATTTTTTATAAACAGCCTTCGCAGCAGCAACAACTTCTTGAATAAACGGAAACGAATATCGCTCTGATATTCCCATACCGACTGAACCCGTTATACTTATACCAACCTCAATATCCCCCTTCTCTTGCAAAAGCTCTCTAAGAATATTAAGCATCTCTTCTCTTGCCCGTGCATGATGCCGTTTATAACGATAAAACACAAGCTGTTCATCCTTATCCAATGCCACAATCTTAACTGTGGTAGAACCTATATCTATACCAATCTTAAACATATAACCGCCTTTTACACTTATGTCAAACGCAAAAGTAGAAAAAACATTTTTAAGTATAGATTTCATCAGTTTCTGAATTAACAATAATTACATAGAAAAAGATAAAGAGCTAACATCTGTATATCTTTTTACATAAAAATATGAACAGCTGTTTACCTATTAAAAAATTCTATTTCCTAGTTTGAAAAAAAGATTAGATATTATTCATAATTAAATACTTCCAGTTGTTATAATAGAAAATTATTAAAAAAACACCTTATCAGAATAGAGTGTTATTTCACCCGGCTCTAGCATCGCATTAATAAGATGAACTTTTTCAAAAGAGCAAATATCGGCAGGAGTTATTGATACTTCACGAGCTAAACCGGTTTCTATAAGCCATCTTCGTTTACGTCCGTCAAGAAGAAAGGTTCGCGGCACGTAAAGAGATTTTCCATCAGAAAAGGCCACATTACTGTAACTGGTATCTGTAATAAAACCATTCTTTACAATCAGTATATCATCACATCCATCTCTCAATTCCAAAAGACGGTCAAATATACTTCTGTCAGCATATTTAAGATGATAGTCTATATCATCACAAGATACCATGCGCAGTGAATTTACCTTTTTAGGATGATATGCAGAATAAGAAATCTCAGCTATTGAAGTATTATAAACAATCCGACATTTTACAACTCCCTTTCGCATTGATATGGGGATATTCATATCATTCAAAATGAAAGAGGATTTCAAACCGAAAAGTTCCCGGCAACTTTTATTCATTCTTTCCAGATGTGCATCCAGATTCTGAAAATGTCCGTCTGTTACTTTTATGGTCTCCAACAAATTCATTACTCTGCTTATTTTACAGACAAATATACCTTTTCAAGAACCTCCCGATATTCATCTTCACAACGGCTGTTGATTGTCACTCCGCCACCACTGTGAAAAAAGAAAGAATTACCATCCTGTTCTATAAAACGAATCATTACGGCACTATCCAGATTCTTACCGTCAAAATATCCGAAAATGCCTGTATAGAATCCCCGCATACGACCTTCACCTTCACGAATCAGACGCAACGTTGAAGGTTTGGGAGCTCCCGATATGGAACCGGCTGGCAATAAAGACTGAACAAGCGTTCCCAACCGCTGCCGCCAATCGGGAGAAAGGTTACCGCAAATTTCCGAACTGGTTTGCAGAATCTCTCCTCTTAATGTTTTTATATGATCAATGTAGCGGAATCTTTTCACATATACATTCTGTGCAACTGAATTCAAATCATTCCGCATTAAATCTACAATGGTATAATGCTCACAAGTTTCTTTATAATCATTCATCAGTACATTCTCCGCATCAGGAAGCGTAGCATCAATCGTACCTTTCATAGGGTAGGTATAAATCTGATTTTCCTCTATCCGCACAAAACTTTCGGGAGAAAAGCATACGAATCTACCGGGATAATATATCCGATAAGGGGCAGAACTTCTCAAAAAGATTTCTTTTAAAGAGAGATTGGTTTCTATCTCGGTACGAGCTGTAAGATTCAACAAGAATGTATCTCCCCTTTCCAAACCTCGTCGTATAACAGAAAATCCTTTTTCATATCTGTCACGGTCACTATACACTACACGTAACTTCGGACTTTCAGTACTGTCCGGTTTTTCTGCACAGTTGGTTATTCCACGAACATTGAAAAGGATATCGGAACCCTGCAAAGGTTTCTCTACAAGAAAACCTTCGTTCATTTCAAAATCAATTCCAAACAGAAAATCATTGCCCTGTGCTCCCAACAGGTTCATCTTTTCAAAAACATCTGCTGCTCTCATTATAAATACGAATAATTGTTCAGCGCACAAAGGTATATAAAAGAAAATAATATTAGCTTTGCAGCATGATGAGAATATTGATTATAGACAATTACGACTCTTTCGTATTCAACATAGTTCAGTTGATAAAGGAAACGGCATATAAACCGTTGTTTGACGTTGTAAAAAACAACGCCATTCCTTTTGATACGCTTAATCATTATCAGGGAATTATATTGTCTCCCGGTCCGGGTATTCCGTCCGAAGCCGGCGATTTAATGAAACTGATTGACTTATGTGCCACAACACATTCCATTTTAGGAATCTGTCTGGGACATCAAGCCATCATAGAATATTTTGGAGGAAAGATTATCAACCTGCGTGCACCGATGCACGGCCATCGCTCATATCTGACCATTACCGATTCTACCGACAGTCTGTTCCGAAACATAAAAGACGGAACAGCCATAGGAAGATATCATTCATGGAGTGCAGACAAGTCATCACTTCCTGCTTGTCTGACAGTTTCATCATATGATGAAGAAGGAAATGTCATGTCTGTAAAACACAATAATCTGCCTATTCATGGATTGCAATTTCATCCGGAATCATACATCAGTGAATGTGGCAGCTCCATAATCAATAACTGGCTTGAAAGCATTTCATCAAAGCCATAAGACAGAATCCGACTCAAAAATCTTAGAACTGTGATATAAACTCATCAAAGCTCATGTTTTCGATACCCATTTTCTCTTTCAGACGCATCTTTTTTCTAGATATGCTTCCTTTAGCTATATGATAAATTTCAGACAATAGAGTTATCGAGAGTTCCATCTTTACAAGACAACAGAAATGTATTTCTTCCGTACTCAATTGAGGATATCTCTCAGACAGACGAACTGTAAACGCATCAAAGCATGCGTCCGTATTCTTTACTATTATATGCCATTCATCGTCTGTAAGATGCATTGCCCCTTGTGCATTTTGTCGTTTCATCAATACCGGCACAGTGATAGCGTTAAGTTGCTTATAGTATGCCACACTCTGATTCAGTTTGTCTATCTCATGTTGCTTTAACTTTTCCTGTTTATGAGCCAGTTCTATTTCCGCTTTCTGTTTATTGACCCTTTCTTCCATTTTCTGCATTTCTTCTTCCCGTAGTCTTTCCATCAACACTTTTCTGTGTTGCTTGCTTTTGTAGACGAAAAACAGCAAAGCCAGAATAATCCCCAGAGCCAAAGCCATTAACTGATAAAACAAAATTTTGTCTGCAGTTCTCTTTTGTTCAGCACGCTGTGCTCTTTCACGCTGAAACTTATATTCCTGTATACTCTGTATTTTCTCTACAAGTTCTTCTTTCCTGTCTGCATCAAGAGAATCACGAAGCTCTACGTACTTTTCCAAATAAGCGCTTTCCGGAGGCCATCCCTGGGTATTCTTTTTCATCTGGCAAATACTTCTGTATATATACACCCTTTCCAGTAATGACAATTTATATAAATTGGAAGACAAATAATGTTCTGCTGAATCAGTTTCACCCAAATGCATAAATACATTTCCCTTCATTGCTTTGTAGTAGGCTATATCATTCGGATCCTGATTCCTTTCAATAGCCTTATTAATATAAAACAGGGCACTGTCAGGCTTTCCTAACAGTAAACAAAGTTCTCCCATATCTTTATCATACATACTACGCGGACTTGACTTTGAGCCTTCTGACAAGTCTAAAGTCTTCCGCATGGCTTCCATTGCCTTTTCATATTGCTCATGTTCTACGAAAAAGAACATCCGCTCATGCCACACTTCTGCCAGCATAGCCGAATCATTCAAAGCTTCAGCTATGGCAAATGCTTCATTTTCATATTTCTGTTCCTCCTCATATTGCATTTTAAAACGATAGATCTTTGCCATCTCAATATTCAGACGGAAACATAACCTTCTGTTATCGCCTGCATACTTTTTCGCCATATTATAGCTTTCAATAGCTCTTAACAGGAAAAAGCCATCGCGATATATCTCACCTTGCAAATAATATAACTGAGACAAACGAAGATAATCGTCATGATGCTTATAATACCGAATTACCGACAAAAGAACAGAATCATTCTGAGGAAGCTTTCTTTTATGATACTGCAAACGAATTTTCAATAATGAATACAAGGCTCTCTCCTCTGAATTAAATGTCACAGTATCCAGCGTGGATAATTCCTTATCCACAACAATCCAATCGCTATCCAGCTTCTGTTCGCAGGAAAGCAACTGTTCATACAAAGAAGAAGGCCGATGTTCGCATGACAACAATACGACAACGGTCATAAATGCAAACATCAATTTTATCAAGAGGCGGTGTTTCAGCATCGTCATGAGCAAGTAGGTGTAGGTTTTCTGCGAATATATAAAATTGAATCCCATTTCCATGCATAAGAAAAAAGAATCTTTCATTTTTTGAATTGCTTAACGCAAACAAAAAAAGAAACCGGATATTCACGTCAAACGGGCGAATATCCGGCACTTTTAATAATGATGCACAACCTCACAGCTGCCACATTACATGAAAAGAGCAAATACAAAAATTTATTTTACACACAATCCAATTCTTCTGGTCATGAAACTACCTGCACGATCGGTGGCTTTTATATCAACATACACCACTCCTCTTATTCTCGAACGAGCTGCCGGTACAACCAACTTGTCACCGTCTATCTCTACATTCATGTTATCACATGCAGCCTCGTATGCAGGTTTGTCATAACCGGCAAAGAAATCTGAAAGCGTTATCACTTTTTCTTTTCCTGTTTCCAAATAGAAATGAGGCACAGACATCCATTCCAGATAATCTTCCAATGCCGTATATCCGTCACCATTAGCATCGGCATTAGCATCAGAAAAATCACCTTTCGGAGAATTCGGATTGGTTCCGCACATCTGCTCCCACCAGTCAGGAAGTCCGTCCATATCTGTATCAAAGTCTGCCGGTCTGGTCTCCTCTGGATAATTTTCATATCCTCCGGCATCCTGCTCGTCATCAATAATACCTTTCAATTTTCCTATACTTCCGGTATATGTACATTTACCGGTACGTACTTCTTTTATGATACGCATATCATGTTCATCAAAAAGAGGCATATTACATCCTACATCCGAAAGAACAGACTTATATGCATCTTCTGCTGAATCTATCTTCGCATATGAAGGGAAGAAAGGCTGATCAACCCACACGTTCCAGTCAAGAGTCTGCTTCTTTGAGAGTTCATATCTTCTCAACTTCTCGTTATCGGTCACTTTATCGCCATTAACTTCTTCCAATATATTGCCCTGACAATAATAGCTCTGAGAACCCTTACCTGTTCCCTCAAGCTGTGCTCTCAGGATAAACTTCTGAGTTGTAGACGGACCTGCCTTATAATAATTATTCACGAAATTAACCTCATGTGCACCTCCGTCTGTTGCACGGCCTCCCCAGTTGAACACTACATTGTTAAATATATCAAGTTTACCGGCATAATATCCGTTTCCATCCAATCCTCCGCCAAGGCTCCAGTTACGTCCCATGCAATGAGCCAACAGGTTATGATGGAAAGAACCAACGTTTCCGCCTATAGTTGCAGCATATCCGTGTCCTTTTCCTTTTGCGTAATTCTTGTGTCCGGCTACATTCAGTGCCTCTGAAATCAGCGAACGCTGCAGAGTTATGTTCTTGGCATTACGAGAGCTGAAAGCCTCATCAATAGTCCAACTCACAGAGCAGTGGTCCACAATGCTATGGTTGGCACCGGCCATACCCAATCCGTCGAAAGTTCTTCCTTTTCCCAAACGCACACGAATGAAACGGCATATTCCGTCACTGGCTATTCCCATAGGAGCACCTTTAATGCAGATACCTTTTCCGGGAGCAGTCTGTCCGGCAATAGTTACATACGGATAAGAACATCCCAAACGTGATTTGAGTTCAATGGTTCCTGATACGGCAAATACAACCGTACGCGGACCAATATTGGCTGTCAACGCTTCACGTAAGCTTCCAGGCCCATCATCATTCAGATTAGTTACATAAACAACCTTTCCTCCACGGCCTCCTATTGCATAACGTCCGTATCCTTCTGCCCCATAAAAAGCCAATTGACGTGCCTTAAAACTCCATACATTTCCAGTTGTAACATTTCCATTGGCATCCTCTTCATCTACACGCCAAAAGTAAGTTTTTGCTCTGGCTACTTCATCCAACTTGTAACAGGAATCAGTCACAACTCCTTTATACAGTTCTTTGGTATCAGGAGTAGCCTCAGCCACCTTCAATGAGTCATATCCTATATACACATGATGTTTTACTGCTCCTTTACCCAGTTTCCAATCCAATGTTATTTTTCCGGCATCTGCATCAGCATGCATATCCTTAGTAAGCGGTGTAGGGCTTTGTGCCTGTTTCAAAACATCCGGTGTATTAATTTCAAGTCCGTTCAGATAAACAGCCTGTACTTCATTATCCTTTCCGGCTACGGGTTTGAACAGCATAACAACTTCATCACCTTCCTTCTTTACATTCACTTCAGTTTTCAGCACCAATGCATTTTCTTTTAACAATACACGTCTGGTGCATTGTCCCTTATGCACAGGTTTTCCCTGAACGTATACTTCAAATGAAGGTACTTTCACATCATTGTCTACACTGAAATTGTTATGATAAGTCTGTATTGTATGTACGCCTTTCGGCAAGCCTTTTATAATCAGTTCCAGTTCACCTTCATTTCCTACACTTACTCCATCGGATATCATTTTGGCCAATTCTGAAGACTGAACACCAGCCTTATAGTAACTGCCTCTCATTTCTGCCCCTTTTGCATTGAGAGTCAAACTGATATTGCCATCCAATACAAGAGTATTTGTATTCGGATTCTTTATAGCCCATGGAGTATATCCTGCTTCGTTCACCTCTGTCAGGCTACGTCCCGGCACATTACAGTCTACTTTAAAAAAGGTTTCATTCGCCTTTTCTCCTGTAATGGTTTGTGCTATTGCTACATTCCCATTAAAGATTAACATCATACAGCTCCAAAGGCCATACTTCATCGTTTTTGATGTGCTCCACATAGTTCTTTCTGTTTAATTAATACCGAAAATATATTCCAGCTATAACTTTTATTTTATAATTGTAGTTTAGACAATAAAAGCACAAAGAGGTTTAAAGCAGATGCATACAAAATAAATCTATGCCATTTTCCAAGAAATTTCTTCAACAAAGAGAATATACGATTAGAAAAAATACAGTTTCTTTTACCTCTATTGCAAGTAAGATACTTAATTTTGCATAACAAACATTTTACTTATACCATTTATAGCTAAAAAACACATTTTACATGATTCATTCAAAACGTTTTCTTTTATGCTTTCTTGCTGTTCTGATGACGACTGGCATTTTTGCAACAGAACGAAAGAAATATAACTTTAACAGTGAGTGGCTCCTATATGTCGGAGACAAACAGGATGCCGAAAAAAACGATTTCAACGACAAACAGTGGAAACAGGTAACTCTGCCACGAGCTTTCAACGAAGACGAAGCTTTCAGACTTTCTATTGAACAACTGACCGATACGGTCATGTGGTACCGGAAACACTTCCGGGTAAAGGAGTTGAAAGACAAAAAGGTCTTCATCGAGTTTGAGGGTATCCGCATGGCCGGAGAATTCTATATCAACGGACACCGTCTGGGACTGCATGAAAACGGAGTGATGGCCGTAGGTTTTGACCTTACACCGTATATGAAGAAAGGGGATAATGTAATAGCCGTACGCATTGACAACGACTGGCGTTATCGTGAAAAACACAGCGGAAGCCTGTATCAGTGGAACGACCGTAACTTCAATGCGAACTATGGAGGAATCCCCAAGAACGTGTTTCTGCATGTCACGGACGAAGTTTACCAGACTCTTCCGCTTTACAGTTCGCTAAAGACTACCGGTGTATATGTATATGCTACCGATTTTGATATTCCCGAACGTAAAGCCACCATTCATGCCGAATCGGAAGTGCGGAATGACAGCCGCCAGCCCAGAAGCTTTTATTATCAGGTGAGCATTTCCGACCGCGACGGAAAACTGATTAAAGAGTTTACCGGTACAGAAACAACCCTCCAGCCGGGAGAAACCCGTACGGTTAAGGCTGCCGCCAACGTAGAAGACCTACACTTCTGGAGTTGGGGATACGGTTATCTTTATAACGTAAAGACTACCCTTAAGGATAACAAGCACCGTGTTATTGACGAGGTGAATACCATTACCGGATTCCGCAAGACACGTTTTGCCGAAGGAAAGGTATGGCTGAACGACCGCGTGATTCAACTCAAGGGATATGCGCAACGCACCAGCAACGAATGGCCTGCCGTAGGTCTGTCAGTACCGGCATGGCTCAGTGACTATTCCAACGGACTGATGGTGGAAAGCAATGCCAATCTGGTAAGATGGATGCACGTCACGCCATGGAAACAGGATGTGGAATCGTGCGACCGCGTAGGACTCATGCAGGCCATGCCGGCCGGAGATGCGGAAAAAGACCGACAGGGACGCCAATGGGAACAACGCACCGAACTGATGCGCGATGCCATCATTTATAACCGTAACAATCCGAGCATCGTTTTCTATGAATGCGGAAACGAATCAATCAGCCGTGAGCACATGCTCGAAATGAAAGCTATCCGTGACCAATACGACCCACACGGCGGAAGAGCCATCGGCTCACGTGAGATGCTCGACATCCGCGAAGCTGAATACGGAGGAGAAATGCTTTACATCAACAAGAGCAAGCATCACCCCATGTGGGCTACCGAATACTGCCGCGACGAGGCTCTCCGCAAATATTGGGACAGTTACTCCTATCCCTACCATAAGGAAGGCGACGGAAACAGTGCCTATCACTCTACCGTGACCAATACCACAAAGAAAAAGACCGATGCCAGCGCATACAATCATAACCAGGATGAATTTGCCGTAGAACTGGTACGCCGTTGGTACGACTACTGGCGCGAACGTCCGGGAACCGGACTGCGGGTAAGCTCGGGTGGTGCAAAAATCATTTTCTCTGATACCAACACCCACTACCGTGGAGTAGAAAATTATCGCCGAAGCGGTGTGACCGATGCCATGCGTATTCCGAAAGACGGATTCTACGCACATCAGGTAATGTGGAACGGATGGGTAGATACTGACAAATACCAGACTTACATTATCGGACACTGGAACTATCCGGAAAACACCGTAAAACCGGTCTATGTCGTATCGAATGCCGAAGCTGTGGAGCTCTTCCTCAACGGCCGTTCACTAGGTATGGGCAAACGCGACTTTCATTTTCTGTTTACTTTCGGACAAGTCAGTTTCCAGCCGGGCACCCTCACTGCCGTAAGCTATAACGCCAACCACCAGGAAGTAAGCCGCTATAGCATACAAACTGCCGGAGAACCGGCCTTCCTTAAACTTACCGCCATACAGAATCCTGAAGGATTTCATGCCGACGGAGCCGACATGGCACTCATACAAGTCGAGGTGACCGACAGTAACGGACGCAGATGCCCGCTCGACAACCGCCTTATTCATTTCAGTCTTGACGGAGAAGCCGAATGGCGGGGAGGCATCGCACAGGGAAAAGACAATTATATTCTCAGTACTTCACTTCCGGTAGAATGCGGAGTAAACCGTGCCCTCATCCGCAGTACTCGCAAGGCCGGAAAAGTAGTTCTTACCGCAAAAGCCGACGGACTGCCCGAAGCTTCGGTTACACTGCAAACCTTACCGGTAAAAGTAAAAGACGGTCTGAGCGAATACTTGCCGCAAAGTACTCTGAAAGGATGGCTCACCAAAGGAGAGACTCCCCAGACTCCGTCGTATACTGACCGCAAAAAAGATATTGCCATTATAAGCGCCCAGGCCGGATGCAATCAGGAAGAAGCATCCCGAAGCTATGACGACAATGAACTCAGCGAATGGAAAAACGACGGAAGCGAACAGACTGCTTGGATTACTTACCGACTGGAACATGCCGCACCGGTAGATGACATCTGCCTGAAACTGGCCGGATGGCGGCAACGTTCATACCCTTTGGAAGTATATGCCGGCAAACAGCTTATATGGGCAGGAAACACCGAACGGAGTCTGGGATACGTACACCTGCTTATTGACAAGCCCGTCTGTACCGACACCATCACCATCTGTCTGAAAGGGGCAGCCAAAGATGCCGACGCATTCGGTCAGATAACCGAAGTGGAAGCTTCAAAGGCCGGAGAGTTCGATCTGATAAAAACAGAAAAGAATTCCAAAAAGAACAAGACACTCCGCATCATAGAAATAGAGTTCCTGCAAACCATACAGACAGAATAAGAACCATCCGTCACACGCCGTATATATAAAGCAAAATCCTGATTCCAACGGAACTGACCGCAGGAATCAGGATTTGTTTCTATAATAAAGCCACAATATTTATTCCGGTTGCAATTCATTGGCCGAAGGAAGCTCTTTCCATCCGGCACCAAACGTATCATAAGCATCGGTTACCACCACAAAGGCATCCGGGTCGGCCATCTTTATCGTCATTTTCACTCCGGGAACCTCCTTGTTACTTATCACCAGAAAAAGCATTTCCTTTTCTTTTCCGGTATACAGTCCGCTGCTCTTGATGCAGGTTGCCGTACGGTCAAGGTCTTTCAGAATATATTCATGAAGTGCATGCATGTTCTTGTCACTTATCACAAAAATCAGTTTGTCGTTCTTGGCTCCGTTAATGATATAAGCAATCACGCGTGAGATAATAAAAATAGAAATAAGCGAATAAAGTGACAGATGCCATGACGGTTGCGATAAGTCATCGGCACTGCCTATACCGAATCCTATAACTACCAGTCCGAAACATACTACGGTTCCGTCTACCAGCAGAATGGCATTCGAAAAACGGATGTGACAATATTTCTGCAACAGCATACCCACAATATCACTTCCACCGGTAGTAGCCTGATTGCGTATGACGATACCTGTACCTATACCTATAACGGCAGCACCTATTATACTGGTCAGCATCAGATGGTCGGTCATATTCATGACTCCACCCAGCAACTGTTCAGGATCAAGACTTTCAAGTGCCTCCTGTGTAGGATATACCAGTTCTGACAACACGTTCATAATAAGCGGAGTGATAAGCGCCGCAGCAATTGTACGTGTTCCCAGCTTGGCACCGAGCAACACCACCGAAAGAATAAGCAGCGGAATATCAAACATATACCCGAAAGTACCTACCTGAATAGAGGGAAACAGATTGTGGAGCACAATACTGGCTCCGTATACTCCGCCGGGAACAATATTATAAGGATTTATAAAAAACACAAAGCCGGCGGCAAGAATAGTACATCCCAACAGGATGTTTAACCATGCACATAATGTTTTCTTCATGATACTAAATATTTATGCAGCAAATATACAAATATTTTTGCTTTCATCGGCAAAGTGACAGAGTTTTTATAAAGGTTATCCATAAATAAATCCATAATGCTGGCATTTTGCAATGTCAGTCAGTTTTTTACGGCTCTGTAACACCATAAGTACAAAATAAGAAAGCAACAGATGTACGGTATTCAAAAATCATTAAATGAAACAACGGCTTTTCCAGACTTTAACACCTAATTCTGACATTCAATTCCCTTATGAATTTATCTTCGACTCTTTATACACACTAGAGACAGAACCAAAACATAATAGTTTTCTACAAGAAAGCTGTAATACATTTTTGGATTTATATGACATTTTTTTATATTTGTAAACAAGAGAGGAATCATCAATATAGAATAAATACCAGGTCTGCCATGAATATGAAAACATTTATCAGCTTTATCGTTTGTCTGTGTTGTGCTACAAGAATTTATGCACAGTTGAATCTGTATAAGGAAACCAAACAGATTCAGGGAGAAGGGTATACTTACCAGTGTAAGGTAATAGGTATTATTGCAGAATTATATAATGCCAATCAACAATTTGTAGAAAAAGATCAGATAAATAGAAATACTGGAGAGTATTCCAGTATCAAAGACTCGTATACTCCACAATTTGAAAGTGATACTTGGACCCGCCCCAAATGCTATTCCATTGTCAGTAATGCTTTTTCGGAGGCAGAAAAGCAAAGGTTGAGAGGAATAAGGCTACAAATTTCTTTGTATATCCATCCCGATACAGGAAAAGTGATAGATGTGAGTTTTGCATTTTCTAACAGAGATAATTTTTCTACAATTCCTGTTTCTGTATACCATAAAATAGAACTGGAACTTAAGAAGAATATATGGTTTGTTCCTACCGAGCATGGAAAGCAGTTTAACTATATATTGCTTTGGTGGTCACAGGAGGTTAGTGAATAATTATGAGCATGAAAACATTAATCAGCTTTATCATTTTTTTATGTTGCGTTACAGGCATTTGTGCACAGTCGAATCTGTATAAGGAAACCAAACAGATTCAAGGAGAAGGGTATACTTACCAGTGTAATGTGTCAAGTACAATCTTAGTTGATTTGTATAATATAGAACAGCAATTCGTAGAAAAAGATCAGATAAATAGAAATACCGGAAAGTATTCCAGTATCAAAGATGCATATACTCCACAATTGGAACAAGACTCATGGACTCGTTCTAAGTGTTTTTCTATAGTCAGAAATGCTTTTTCGGAGGAGCAAAAGCAGAGACTTAAGGGACAATTATTAGATATATCCTTATATATACATCCTGATACGGGAAAAGTAATCGATGTAATGTTTTCATTCACCAACAGAGAAAATTTCGCCACGATTCCTATCTCTGTATACCGTAAAATAGAACTTGAACTCAAGAAGAGTATATGGTTTACCCCTACCGAACATGGAAGGCAGTTTAACTATATATGTCGTTGGTGGTCACAGATGGTAAGCAAATAATTATGAAAATGAAATCGTTAATCAGTTTTATCGTTTGTCTGTGCTGCGCAATAAGTTTCTACAAAAGATATAGCATATTTTTGTATTAATATGATAAATTTTTATATTTGCGAACATAGAGAGATATTAATCTAAAATAAATGCTAAAAAACCAAGCTAACCATGAGAACAAAATTCCTTTATGTGCTGGCCGCAGTGGCAGTTATGTTGCTGACTGTATGGGCCTGCGAAGAAGACTATGGCTACATGCCTGATGTGCAAGAACGGCCGACAGAGACATCGGCCATATCAAAAATTCGTAAACTGATTGAAGGAGAGGATGGATTGTCTTTACCGGTCTTGGCCGTAAGACGAGATTCTACGCAAACACGTCTTCAGACATCCCGTTTAAGTTACGATCCTTATGGATTTCAAGTAATATGGGACAGCCTGAAGATTTTCACAAAAGGCAAGTATAAAATCTATTGGATTCCACTCAAACCGGACAAAAACATTGTAGGTTATGTGCGTACCCGTGTCAACGGACGCAAGACCGGACGTGTAAATACAGCGGTGTTTCACCTCATGGTATGGGGGAAAACAGAAAACATGAAAGCACAAATTGTAACCTATATTCCCGACAATCATTTCTTACGCAAGGGGAGGAAAGCATCCGATCTGGGATATGATGTCAGTGGTACAGAGTTTTCCGGTATAAAGCTGATTTCCACGCTCGAAGGAAAATTCGTTAAAGGACATCGCTACCAGAAGGGAAAAATCAAATTTGAATTCCGTTTACGCGGAACAGGCAACGAACTTTCAGACAAGGCTCTGTTGGACAGCTTAAACCGTAAATACAAAGTGCATGTCAGTCTGACAAATACTCTTAAGACAACCCGTTCAGGATTCGGTTCGGAAGATTTTGATGACACATGTTCTATCTGTGGAAAGAATTTGGATGAATGTACTTGTTTTGAGGTAGTATATTGTGATACGTGTCACAGTCGGGTTGAAAATGGAAGATGTTATTGTTGTGATATTTGCAAAAACTACCCCTGTACATGCGATTCAGACGGTGATGACGGTGATGATTCTTGGAAAGATTTAGAAGGTGGAACAGGAACCGGCGGCGGTGGAGGCGGCGGCGGTGGTGGAGGAGGTAGTCAGGATATACAACCGCCCCTCGCTCCTAAAGCAAAAAAGATTTTCAGAAATTCTGTAATGATAGACAAAAACTGGAGCATCCTCGAAACTCTGTTGAACAAGATAACGAAAGATCCCATAGGCCAAGCTTTGTATAATGGCTTGGAGAAAGTTTTGAATGGAAAAACAATTATCTTTAATTTTGGAGAGGGAACAGACTCTGAATTTGATTTCGATGGTAGCAAGGGTCTTACGCTTGGTCAGATGGCGGCCGAGAGCAACCGGCTGTTTCATGAGATGTGGCATGCCTATCAGACATACCAGGAGACGGAGACCAGCTATAGAAATTCTTTGCTCAATCAGGAGATTGAAGCACATTATGTTCAGTATCTGTATCTGGTAGGGCTTGAAGAATTTTATGAGAAGGGAAACCCCTGGCAAGAATGGTATAACAAGGATCCACGGATGAGAAGTATTAAATACATTAATCAATATATAGATGATAAGGGTAATTTACGAAACAATGCAACCAGTGGAGAATTACAAAAAGCACTTGATCGTAGTATTAAGGCTTTCAATGACGATAGGAATTATAATGACTATGAATATGACTCTACAAGAGGGCCACTAGAAACTTTTAAAAATCTAAGAAAACTAATGAACTATAAATAATTATGAATATGAAATCGTTAATCAGTTTAATTGTTTGCCTGTGCTGTGCTACAGGCATTTGTGCACAGTCTAAATTGTATGAAGAAACCAAACAGATTCAAGGGGATGGATATACCTATCAGTGTGAAACGGATGGTGTTGTCGTTGACTTGTACAATACCAACCAGCAATTTGTAAAAACATCTCAAAAAAACAGAAAAACCGGAGAGTTTTCTAGTATCACTGATTCATATACTCCACAATTTGAAAGTGATAACTGGACCCGCCCCAAATGCTATTCCATTGTCAGAAATGCTTTTTCGGAGGAACAAAAGCAAGGATTGAGAGAGCAGCGGTTAACAATATCTTTGTATATCCATCCTGATACAGGAAAAGTGATAGATGTGAGTTTTTCATTTGCCAACAGAGATAATTTTTCCACCATTCCCCTCTCTGTATACCGCAAAATAGAGCTGGAGCTCAAGAAGAATATATGGTTTGTCCCTACCGAGCATGGAAAGCAGTTCAATTATATATTGCTTTGGTGGGAACAAATCGTAATCAAATAATCATGAAAATGAAATCGTTAATCAGTTTAATTGTTTGCCTGTGCTGTGACAAATCAGTACTATCCAGAACATGCAAAATTGTAGGAGCGAATCTGTTGAACAATGAGATTGTTTTGCTTATTGATGATTGCAGGGCTGCTGGGCATCTCTTGTCGGCAAGCCGATGTTTTGCCGGACAATGTCCGGACAGCAGCCGGTAAAAACGGGCAGGAGCTTCAACGGGTTCTTGACCATTATGAAAACGACCCGTTGAAGCAACGCGCCGCCATGTATCTGCTGGAAAACATGCCCGGGCACTACACTGCCACCAGCAAACTGTTTGCAAGCCATAAAGAGCGGCTTATAGAAAAAGGACGTGCTTCATTGTATACGCTCAATCTCTGGTGGAAAGAACTTGGAAAGAAACAGACGGATGAGCGTATGGAACTTTCTGACGCAACTACCCTGACAGCCGATTTCCTGATAAAGCACATTGACCAGGCTTTTGAGGCATGGACGCAGGCCGCATGGAAAGACGAAGTGCCTTTCGAACACTTCTGCCGGTTCATCCTGCCGTATCGTTTTTTTGACGAGGAGCTGAAAACGGGGAGTTGCGACAGCCTGTACCGCATATACCGGCCCCTGATAGCCGGAGTCAGGGATATGAGAAAGGCGTTTGCCATCTTGCAAAGACGGGTGTGGCGTGAAATAGGCAGCGGAAGTTCGTCTATTCCTTATACACTCAATGTTCTCGACATGCGGAGGCAGACACGGGCCACCTGCCAGCACCGTTGCATCCTGCTGGCCAGTGTGGCACGTGCCGTAGGGCTTCCGGTGGCTATCGACCAGGTATACAGGTGGAGTAATTACAGCCGCACGGGACATGCGTGGGTGTCACTCGTCACACAAGACGGCACTTATACGGTTGCCGGCAAAGACAGCATCGCGCGGTGTGGAAATCCCATTGACGCGTCTTCTTTCAAGTGTAACCCATTGGTAAGGCGTGACCATCCTTATGACAGCCGTTTTGCTAAACGCGCGGCCAAAGTGTGGCGCACCAGCTATGCACCGCAAGCCTGCATGGCAAACCCGGAATGGGATGAAAGCGCCACTGAAATATTACGGGATTCGTTCCGGACAGACGTGTCGGAAGCTTATGGCCTGGATGGTTGGGTGGAGGGTGTCACGGCACGCCACTCCTCATCACGTGAAGTATACCTTTGCACATTCTCTACCGGCAATGATTGGGAACCGGTGGCCTGCAGCCCCATGAAAAATGAAAGGTATGTCTTTCATCATCTGGGAAAGGATGTGGTTTATCTGCCTGCCGTATATGATGGAGACATACAGCCTCTGGAAGCTCCCTTTATCTTGACGGAAAGCGGAAAAAGAAGTCTGACTCCCGACATGCGGAAACGGCAACAGATGGTTCTCACCCGGAAATATCCGCTGACCGGAAATTTCCTGAATAATTGGAGCACGCTGATAGGAAGCTGTATTGAAGGCAGTAACCGTGCCGATTTTCGTCAGGCCGATTTATTGGCAACCGTGACGAAGGTGCCTGCGTTTGAGAATGTCATCCGCTTGCCGGATGACAGGCGATACCGATATATCCGTTTCCGCGTGGCGGAAAAAAGCAAGACTCCTCTGACGGAGATAGTCTGTATGTCAGACGGTAAAGTCCTGACAGGAAAACCTTTCTGTAACAATGCGAAGAACCTGCAGAAGTGCTTTGACGGTGATACCTACACACCGGTTACGGCGCTTGGTGCCGGCTATTCGGTAGGCATGGATTTCGGAAGACCCGTAAAAGTGACAGACTTTATATATTACCCTAAGAATGACGATAATTTCATTGTTCCCGGGGGTGATTACGAATTGTATTATTATGACCCTGAAGAGGGGTGGACTTCTCTGGGAATGCAGACGGCCTGTGAGCGGCGGCTGATTTTCGATAACGTGCCCACGAATGCCCTGTTCCTGCTCCGGCGTCATGACAAAGGTAATGAAGAACGCGTATTTACTTATGAAAATCATCGGCAGATATGGTGGTGACGCCGTACTGCTGCTGCCTGCCTCCGTATTTGCAGTTGTACCTTTACTGAATACGGTGTGGGGAGAAGATGATATGCTTGTTTCCTATCTTTACGGCATTGTGACTCTTCCGGTTGCCGCATATGGGGCATTGCGCCGTCATCGGGCCCTACGCATTACCCTAGCGGATATCCTGTTTGGAGTATGGCTGCTCTATGCAGTGCTGCTGACCGACGCTGAAAGCCTGCCGGTGAACGTGATTGTTTATTGCTTTGCCGCCTGGCTGTGGGGAAGGCAGCTGAATGCTCCATGCATCTGCCGTATTCTGGTATTTGCCGGTATTATTCAGGTTTTGTTGCTATTATTGCAGTGGGGTGATGTGCTCCCTTCACACCATGCTTATTTTCCGGTTACCGGAAGCTTCCGTAATCCGGGACCGCTGGGCGGTTTCCTGTCTGTCTGTCTTATGGCCGCAATTGCTTTATACCGGCAAGGCAGCGGCAAACTCCGGATACTGTATATCGTCCTGTTATCTGCCGGGTTGATTCTTTCGGACTCCCGTGCCGCATGGATAGGGGCATTGGCGGGAATCACTTATTATGTAATGCTCCGTTTGGGTATCCGTCCCTTATTGCGCGTGGTATGTGTGATAGCCGTCGGTGTTATGTTCAGTTTACTGGCGGCTGTTTGTTACAAGTCTGCTTCGGCCCGGGGACGTGTTGCCATTTGGAAGGTATGCATTGAAATGATGAAGGAGTATCCGGTGTTTGGACAGGGAGTTGATACATTTTCCGCAAACTACATGCCGCAACAAGCCCGTTACATACAGGAAAAGGCAACAGATGCAGAACGCCATCTTATGGATAATAACCGGTATGCCTTTAACGAATTTCTATGCGTCACTTGTGAGCAGGGGCTGACAGGGTTGTTGCTGGTTATGGGCATACTCATCGTGTTATGGCGTGCTTCTTGTGACTGTGTGTCTTTGCGGATATGCCTGTTGGTCTATGTGGTTTTTTCCTGCTTTTCCTATCCGTTGCATGTTTTCTTTTTACAGGTCTGCCTGTTTATGGTTTGTGGAAACCTGTCGGCCCGTTCGGCTGTGGTCTGGAGCTGTCCGTCAGTGAAACCGCGAATACTCTTTGTGGTGCCGGTCATTGTTCTTTTCGGGAGTTCGGTGCTGCGGGGATGGCATGTCATGCGCGCCCGGCAGGCTGTTTATGATTTTCTGAATAATGACAATATGCGCGCTCTTGACTATCTGGAAACACATCTTTGCACATTTATCCATGATAGGGCATTGCTTGACTCTTATGCTCTTGCACTGTGCCTGAAAGAAGAACATGAACGTTCCATACCCGTTTTGCGGCAGTCTATTGCCCGGTTCCCGGCAACAGACAAATACATCAGGCTGGGAAACAGTTTCCGATCATTGGCTTTGTATTCGCAGGCCGAAAAGGCTTATATGCAGGCCGCATTCATGCTGCCCGACCGCATTTATCCGCGTTATTGTCTTTTCATGCTTTACCGTGACATGCGGCAGGAGGAAAAGGCATACAGGCAGGCCCTGCAGATACAGCGCATGTTCCCGAAAATCGAAAGCGATTATGCACGGGAATTGAAATGCTTTGTCAATGAATATCTGCAATCTGTCAAACCTGTGGCATCAAACGGCAAATAGCCGTATATATATTACCACTTCAAAACTTACCGACACTCCTTATACAACTCACTCAGAGAAGCGCGCGACACACCCAGTTCTACAGCTTTATCCAAATCATTGCGAGCCAGTTTTTTCTTTTTCAGTTTCAGATAAATACCGGCACGGACTATGTAGTACTGCGCATCATCGGGCTTGAGGCGAATGGCTTCTTCCATATCGAGCATGGCCATATCATAAGCTCCCTGATCTTTTTCAACATCGGCACGTGAAGCGTAAAGCGAAGCATCACCGGGATTGGCGATAATAAGAGTAGACAGCTGGTCGTAAGCCTCTTTCAGACGACCTTCCTTCTGGTTCAGTATAGCAAGTCCCATACGGGCCTTATCATGATTCGGTTCGAGCAACAACAAGCGTTCGTAATCAATGCGTGCCGCCTTAAAGTCACGCTTTTCCATATTCAGATAAGCACGGAAGAAAAGAGCTTCGCGGTTATCCTTGTCGAGGTCGAGCACATCGCAGTAATCGGTATATGCACGGCGGTCATCACCCGTCTCCATATAAATACCGGCACGCGACAGAAGAACGGAAACAGATTTGGGACGGAGGTTCAGCGACAGGGAATAATTTTCCAAAGCCGCTTTCAAATCATCCTTCCGGCGGTAAATCTCTCCCAATGCCGCAAACAGTTCGGCATTGAAAGCATTGGCCGGTTCCATCTTCAATGCTTCGCGGAAAAGAACGGTGGCCTGCTCCAGACTGTCGGCCTCAACACAATGAAAAGCCTTCTCGGCTATCTCTTTATAGGTCTGTGCATACAGACATAGCGAAGGCACAGACAAGCATAACAGCATAAACAGTTTCTTCATGCAACTATCATTATTCAAATTATGGAAGCAAAGATACGGAATATGCGTGAAGATGCTAAGTATGGAACAGATAAAGCAACATATTTCAAGCTATTTAATTACCTTTGCGAAAAAGATACAGATTGTATGATGGAAATCAGGCCCATGAACATAACGGATGCCGAAGCCATAGCCGGCATCTATTCCTACTATACCGAACATACGGTCATTACTTTTGACACTGAAAAATATGACAGGACCGCTATGCAGAAAAAACTTGCGCCCATAGTTGAAAAATATCCGGCTTTCGTTTGTCTGGAAGGAGATAACATTGTGGGATACTGCTACGCGCATGAGTGGAAAGAAAAACCGGCCTACAGACATACGGCCGAAGTAACCATCTATCTGCACCCGGCACATACAAGGCAGGGATACGGCACTCATCTGATGCAGCATCTTATCAAGGCTTGCCGCGCACAGGGATTGCACAACCTGATAGCCTGCATAACCTGGCCCAACGAGAACAGCACGGCATTTCATGAGAAGATGGGTTTCCGACAGGTATCGCACTTTAAGGGAGTGGGCTTCAAATTCGGCCGAAGACTTGATGTGGCCGACTATGAACTGACATTACAATAACCAATCAATCTATAATACAGCAATATTATGAATCACATTGAACGCTTTTACGCTACCATCGAACGCCGACCGACAGACCGTCCGGCATCCTGGCTCGGAATACCCGACCTGCACGCACTGCCCCAACTCTACAAACATTTTGGAGTAAGCGGAATGAAAGAGCTGAAGGCATGTATCGACGATGATATCTATCCGGTAGAAATGCCTTACCATTCTCCTACCAGCAATGCCATTTATGCCGCTTTCGACTTTGCCAAGCGGAAGACTGACGGCTCGAACGAAGAACGTACCCTCACCGCCCCCGGTTTCTTTGAAGACTATACCGACGCCTCGGCCGTAGACCTGTTCGACTGGCCCGAACCCGAAAAATACATTGACCCGGAAGAATGTCGCCGGGTAGTAGACGATGTACCCGAAGGATATGCCGTGCTGGGAGTTGTCTGGTCGGCTCATTTTCAGGATGCCTGTGCGGCTTTCGGCATGGAAGACGCTCTGATGAAAATGTTTCTGGCGCCCGAACTGTTCAAGGCTGTAATTGACCGCATTACGGATTTCTACCTGCGTGCCAACGAGATATTCTATAAGGCAACACAAGGCAAGCTGCACGCCGTACTGATAGGAAATGACTTCGGAAGCCAGCAGGGACTGATGGTAGGGCCCGAACAGCTGCGCGAATTTGTCTTTGAGGGAACGCGGAAACTGGTACAACAGGCTAAATCATACGGTCTGAAGGTAATTCATCACTCATGCGGCTCCATATACGACGTTATCCCCGACCTGATTGAAATGGGAGTAGACGCCATTCATCCCATACAGGCACTGGCTGCCAAAATGGAACCCGAACGCCTGAAAAAGGATTTCGGTGACAAGGTATCATTCTGCGGTGGAGTAGACGCACAGCATCTGATGGTAAACGGCTCACCCGAAGAAGTGACAGCCAAAGTAAAGGAACTGAAAGAACTGTTCCCTACCGGACTGATTATCTCGCCAAGCCATGAGGCCATACTCACTGACACGAAACCCGAAAACGTAGAAGCGCTGTTCAAAGCCATGAAATAACAGCTCCAGACAGTGACAGACGCATAAATGCAAAAGACGTACCTGGCAGAAAAGAATCTGCACCGGTACGTCTCTTGCATATCAATAATTAAAAAAACGGTTTATTCAATCACTTCGCCTTGTTCGTTGAACATAACAACGGTTTCATTGCCGTCGGCATCGGTCAAGGTCACTTGATAAGTGCTTGTTTCGTCTTCATTCAGCTGAACAGCTGCCTCTTTCACTGTAAAGTCTTTATACTTCTCGGCCAAAACGTCTTGAACAGCCTGTGGCAAGTCTTTTACTTCAATCGGAGTGAAATCGTTTACAGTTGACACTACCGATACCTCAACCGGTGCATTGTTTTCAGCGAAAGCTACTGTAGTTCCTAATCCCATTACGAATGCTACTGCAAAAACTAACTTTTTCATAAGTATAAATTTTAATTGTTTGACTTCGAGTTTCAATCTCTGTCTAATCAAGTGCAAAGCAAATGCCATTGAACAGAAAAAGTCTTATTTTACTGACATTCAACGATATAAATGTTTTAGTCTCTTTATGCCAAAGCCGCATTTGGGCAAACATTACACAGAACATGTAGAAAAACAACTGTAAAAATCACATAATATCCACAGAATGCAAAGCACAAGCCACAAGAACCATACAATTTGCTATAAAAAAGTAAAATACAGAAACTTATTATAATAATAGCATTATTTATAACAACAAGGCTTATCACTTACCTGATTCAGCTTCCAGACCGGTTACTCCCAAACGGGAAACAGCTTTCACACTATAAAGTGCTTTCTGCTTTTTCACAATCTTACAACTGTTATGGTACGCTACTGTCATAAAACGTCCGTTGCAATATACCAGATAGGCCACAGCGTCCTTGACAGCTCCCCACGTAAGGGTTTCTCCCTGAATCTTTACATATGCCGGAGCATCCAGCTTGACACAGAACTTCTGATAGTCAAAGTTCTTTTCGGGATGAAGCTTGGTAAATACATACTCTGGAGTGAGACGCAAGGCGTCTTCTTCCGATAACTGACGACTCCACTCCGCACGGCCAGACAAATCTGCCGGTTTACCCTGAGGAGTAAGGCTTCCCCACTCGGCCATATCGGCTGTAGCTTCTGTCCCGTTCCACTCTTTCCAGCCACGGGCATTGATATGTGTACCCAACGTGCAGTTGATAAAGTATGAAGCCGCCTCTTTTTTCCACGGACGTCCCAGATAATAGCTTCCATCTTTCACATCGGGATTGGCTGTCAGGTTGCACCGGTTAAAAACATATCCATAGTGGAGCATCTTTCCGTCTGTTCCCGGTTCTGTTGCCGAACATTCGGCAGGAGCGGTAACATATCCGCCTCCGTTCACACTATTAATTGTGCAACGGTCATAATATATCAGTCCGTCACCATAGATGAAGTCAACCGCTCCCTCTATGAAACAGTCCCGCAAATAGGCACGTGCACCTCCATTGGTGCGCTGGGTATCCTGAAAACCGGTAAACTTGCAGTTTCTGTATACCTGGCGGTCACCGGCTATGTAATGCGCTTCGGCCTGTCCTACGTCACCTGCCGTATTGGCAACAGTCAGATTCTCCATGTAAAAGTCATCGCCGTTGCAAAGCATGGTAGTAATATCTCTGAAATTACGGTATCGGCTTTCCTTTCCGCGATTACGGTTATTGGTGATGACCACCCCGTCACGACTCTCACCGATAAGGCTGATAGTCTTACCTTTGGGCAAGTTTACCCGCTCTTCATATATTCCGTTTTTGATAAAGAGCAAATGGCGGACACTGTCGGCACTGCATGCATTGACAGCTTCCTGAAGGGTCTTATAATCACCACTGCCATCGGCCGCCACTACAGTAACTGAATTCTGCGCCTTTAATCCGGCCCCCAACAGAAAGGCCAGCAACATCAAATGAATCTTCATAATCTTAGATTGATTTATACACATAAATTATGCCGGTTCTTAAGCTTCCAAGCTATAAAAACCGGCATATGTTTAACTATATATTATTCTTGAACAGACGGTTTACAGTTCTTGAAATAGATATTCTCAGACAGTTCTCCGTCAACGTGTTTCAGCACTTTTCCTCCGTTCACCCTGAAGCGGATATCCTCAAAATGCAGATTACGGCCGTCTGAAATCTGTATCTTGTTGTCGGCCGACTGCAATACGGCATTCTTCAGTTTCAAACCGTTCATGTCATTGATAAGTATCAGGTTCTTGCTGTTTGACTCTACATTGCTGATTTCTACATTGCGCGCCGGCGATTCGGGTATACCAGCAACTTTCAGGAAATAAGAAGCATTTTCTATAATGACATCTTTTATATGCACATTACGGTATACCGGAGTAAACTCATCCGGCTTCTGCATTTTACGGGTAGCCTGCGAACCGACATAAGTACTTGAACCCAACATGTCAAAATGAATGGCCGAAGCCTCAAGATTCATGCGGATACGCTCATAATAAAGGTCTTCACCACCTCCTCCGCGCGGACGACGGGTCTTGAAACGGAGTCCTACATCCGTTCCCTGAAATACACAGTCATGGGCATATACGTCACGAATCATTCCTGCAGTCTCACTTCCACAGGTAATGCCTCCGTGTCCTATCTTGGCCAGGTTATAACGCAGCACAATGTTCTCGGTAGGACGGTTTACACGCATTCCGTCAATGCCACGACCCGACTTGATAGTAAAGCAATCGTCACCTGTAGAAAGGGTATTGTATTCTATCAGTACATTCTTGCACGACTCGATGTCCATACCGTCGCCCGTGGGTATGCCTACCGAATTGACGGTAACACCGCGTATGATTACATTCTCACAATACACCGGTACGATATTCCAGAATACGGAGCGCTCCAGAGTGACTCCTTCAATGTATACGTTCTTGCAGTTTATCGGTCCGATAAAGGTGGGCAGAAATACCGAAGTGCCGTCATGCCCGTCATAAATCCGTTCGGTAGCCGGCTTATCGTATGCAATGTATTTGTCAAAGTCGCCGTAGCCTATGTTCTGCTTCAAAATCTGGCAGTCGCGCTCCGGACCAATCATCCTGCCACGTCCGGTAACGGCAATGTTCTCCTGCCCGTTGGCATAGATAAAACTGCCCAGTGACATGCCTTCAATGCCCGCACTGCGGGTAAACACTACCGGAAGATAGTCTTTTACATCACCGCTGAAGTGCAACTCCGCTCCCTCGTCAAGATGCAGGTTTACATTGCTCTTCAGAATAATACGTCCGGTATTCCACACTCCTTCGGGAATAATTACCGTACCTCCACCGCGCTTGCACACCTCATCAATGGCAGTCTGGATAGCGGTTGTGGCCAACTGGCCTTTCTTTACGCTTTTCTTCTTTATGGTTATGCTGTAATCGGGAAATACCGGCTTGGTAAGCTGCGGCATATCAAACGGAGCATAAATGGGAGCAATGGTATCGGGCATCTGGGCAGCACCTACCTGATCGGCTGTGGGAATCCGAGCCTCTGTCTGAGCCTGACTCAATAATGCCGGGAGGCATAAGGCTACACACAGCAAGAATTGCTTCCCTGCATGCAAAGGATGGAGTATTTCTTTCATATAATCAGTATTTATAGGTTAACTAATATCTTTGTCAAAGATAGACAAAAACATCAAGTCACGATAACAAGGGGAGTGAAATTCTCTGAATTATTTATCCCACTGGCTATAAAAAAGCCGGATGTAACCTCACAAGAGATTACATCCGGCCGGAAATATCATAACAGTCTTATCAGTTGGCAGCATTTATATAATCTACAATCCACTGACCGACTTCCTTTGTTCCATAGCGTTCGCCTCCTTCAACCTGAATTTCGGGAGTGCGTACATTGGCATCGAGCGAAGCATCTACAGCGCGGCGTATCAGGGCGCCTTCGGCTTTCAGGTTAAAATGCTCGAAAAGCATGGCTACCGACAGAATCTGCGCCAACGGATTGGCTATGTTAAGCCCTTTGGCCTGCGGCCATGAACCGTGAATGGGTTCAAACACCGGTGTGCTCTCGCCCGTAGAAGCCGAAGGGAGCAATCCCATAGAGCCGCTGATAACGGAGCCCTCGTCGGTAAGGATGTCGCCAAACGTATTTTCGGTCACCATTACGTCAAAGAATGTAGGTTCCTGAATCATGCGCATGGCTGCGTTGTCAACATACATGTAGTCGGTGGTCACTTCGGGATATTGAGGAGCCATCTCCTGCGCTATCTGACGCCACAGTCTTGAAGAAGCGAGCACATTGGCCTTGTCGACTACCGTAAGATGCTTGTTGCGTTTCATGGCGTATTCAAATCCTACCTTCAGAATGCGCTCTATCTCCGGACGGGTATACATGTTCGTATCATAAGCCTTGTCGTTATCCTGGTATTTCTCTCCGAAATACATGCCTCCGGTGAGCTCACGGATACAGATGAAATCGGCTCCTTCGACCAGCTCCTTACGCAAGGGTGACTTGTGAAGCAGACACTTGAAGGTCTGCACCGGGCGGATGTTGGCAAACAGGCCCAACTTCTTGCGCATGGCCAGCAGTCCCTGTTCCGGACGTACCTTGGCCGTCGGGTCATTGTCGAACTTCGGGTCGCCTACTGCCGAAAAGAGTACGGCATCGGCACGCTTGCACACCTCGTATGTGTTCTCAGGGAAAGGGTCGCCTACCTTGTCAATGGCATCGGCGCCGCAAATGGCATATTCATAACTTACCTCATGGCCAAACTTGTTGCACACGGCAGTCATTACGTCTACTCCCACTGCCGATATTTCGGGGCCGATACCGTCACCGGCCAATACTGCTATCTTCAAATTCATAATTTATTGTCTTTATCTGGTTATTTATAGTTTTCTTTTTACATTCTTCAATTCATAATACGGAGACATCGATTTACCGTATTCGCTCCCTATCATGCCCGTCATCTGTCCGGAGCCCGAAGCCCCTGTTTTGCATATGCTGACCACCGTTTTTCCGCCCTCGCGCGTGCAGCTGAAAAAACACGCGCGTGCAGCTGCGAAAACACGGGCGTGTAGCTGTGAAAACACGGGCGTGTAGCTGTGAAAACACGGGCGTCTTTTTGCGAGCACACGGGCGTCTTTTTGCGAGCACACGGGCGTCTTTTTGCGACTATACGGGCGGGGTCAACGAAACGGGGGTTGAAGCCCCGCCATAACTGTCTTCTATCATGTTCAGCATCTTCATCGTAGCCTTGATGGCGGCCTCCGTCTGGTCGGCGTCAAGCCCGCGCGTACGGAACACCTTGTCGTTGAAGCTCCAGGTAATGACCGTCTGCACAAAGGCGTCGGTACGTCCGCCCGGAGGAATGGTTACCGCATAATTGGTCAGCATGGGGAAACGTCGGCCCAACTTGTCCTTGTATACCTTGCGCAGTGCACGCACAAAAGCATCGTACTGTCCGTCTCCGCCGGAGCTTTGCTCATACTCCTTGCCGTTGATTTCAATCTTGAGCGTGGCCATCGGCTTCAAACCATAGGCCAGATTCACGATATAGCTTTTCAGCTTTACTTTCTCATCCTGAACACCGTGTTTCAACACATCGGTTACGATGTACGGCAGGTCTTCCTGAGTGACAAGTTCTTTCTTGTCGCCCAGCTCGATGATGCGCTCAGTAACCTTACGCATGGATGCCTCGTCGAGCTCCAGCCCCAGGTCTTCGAGATTCTTGCGTATATTGGCCTTGCCACTGGTCTTTCCCAACGCATACTCGCGCTTGCGTCCGAAACGTTCGGGAAGGAGGTCGTTGCAGTAGAGATTGTTCTTGTTGTCTCCGTCGGCATGCACGCCGGCCACCTGCGTAAATACGTTCTCACCCACGATGGGTTTGTTGGCCGGAATGGATATGCCCGAATAGGATTCCACAATCCGGCTCACGTTGTTCAGCTGCTCTTCGTTGATACTTGTTATTGCATTGAAATGGTCTTTCAGTATGGCCTGCACGCTTGCAAGCGGTGCATTGCCGGCCCGCTCACCCAGTCCGTTGATGGTGGTATGCAGTCCCTTTGCTCCGCTCAGCACGGCCGCCAGCACATTGCTCACGGCCAGGTCATAATCATTGTGGGCGTGAAAGTCGAAATGCAAATCGGGATAGCGTTTCTTCATCTTGCGGAAGTACTCGATAACCTGCAGCGGATTAAGAATACCCAATGTATCGGGAAGCATGAAACGCCGTATATTGGTTCCTCTTAACCCGTCTATCAGCTGAAACACGTATTCGGGCGAATCTTTCATGCCGTTGCTCCAGTCTTCAAGATACACATTGACCGCTATGCCCATCTCTCCTGCCATCTGCAATACGGAACGGATGTCACGGATATGCTCTTCGGGAGTTTTTCCCAGCTGCTCACGGCAATGCTTCAACGAGCCCTTGGTGAGAAGATTGATGACACGCCCTCCGGCCTGATGAATCCAGCGGAGTGACGTACCGTTATCCACAAAGCCGAGCACCTCTACCCTGTCGAGCATCTCACGCCTTGCCGCCCAGTCGCATATGATACGCACGGCTTCCAGTTCGCCTTCCGACACTCTGGCCGAAGCGACCTCCACTCTGTCGACGTGCAGGTCTTCAAGCAACAGACGGGTTATCATCAGCTTTTCATGCGGCATGAACGATACTCCGCTGGTCTGTTCGCCGTCGCGGAGCGTCGTGTCCATGATTTCTATACGCGGCTGATGCGGTATGTAATGCTTCTCTGTATTATCGCTGTTGCTCATAGGCTTCTATCTTCTCTTTGTTCGCTACCAGAAAATCAATGTCGTCCAATCCGTTTATCAGACAATACTTTTTATAGGCATTGATTTCAAAATGTTCGCTCTTGCCGGTAGCCTTGTTGGTTATGGTCTGATTGGGTAGGTCTACTTCCACTTCCATCTTCGAGTCTTTCTCTATGCTGGCAAACAATTCTTTCAGGAATTCCTCACTGACTACCACCGGAAGAACGAAATTGTTCAGCTCATTGTTCTTGTGGATGTCGGCAAAGAAACTTGAAACAACAACCCGGAATCCGTAGTCGGCAATGGCCCAGGCAGCATGCTCACGGCTGGAACCGGAACCGAAGTTCTTTCCGGCGACCAGTACCTGACCGCCATACAGGGGATTGTTCAACACAAAATCCTTGTTCAGCGAACCGTCGGCATTATAACGCCAGTCGCGAAAAAGGTTGTCTCCAAATCCCTCACGTGTAGTGGCTTTCAGAAAGCGTGCGGGGATAATCTGGTCTGTATCGACATTTTCCAACGGAAGAGGCACACATGTGCTGGTTATGATATTGAATTTCTGCTTCATAAGATTCTTCTTTCTTTTAATTCTTGGTTATATGGGTTGTTTTCATAACAGGTCGCGAGGGTCGGTGATTACTCCGGTAACGGCAGCTGCAGCAGCCACAAGCGGACTGGCAAGCAAGGTGCGCGCTCCGGGTCCCTGACGGCCTTCAAAATTGCGGTTGCTGGTCGAAACGGAATACTTCCCGGCCGGAATCTTGTCATCGTTCATTGCCAGACAGGCCGAACATCCCGGCTGGCGGATTTCGAATCCTGCTTCCGCCAACACCTTGTCGAGCCCTTCTTCACGTATCTGCGCATCGACCATCCACGAGCCGGGCACCAACCAGGCAACAATATTATCGGCTTTATGACGGCCTTTCACAATGGATGCAAACGCACGGAAATCTTCAATTCGTCCGTTGGTACATGCTCCCAGGAAAACATAGTCTACTTTCTTGCCCAAGAGCGACTCTCCCGGCTGGAAGCCCATGTAATGCATTGATTTCTCAAACGAAGTCTTTTCAACCTCGCTCATTGCTTCTGTTGTGGGAATGCTTTGTGTAATGCCCATTCCCATGCCGGGATTGGTTCCGTAGGTAATCATCGGTTCGATATCGGCCGCATCATAACGCACTTCCTTGTCGAATACCGCATCGTCATCACTCTTCAATGTTTTCCAATAAGCCACTGACTTTTCCCATTCTTCACCCTTCGGAGCGTATTCACGGCCTTTTATGTATTCAAAGGTAGTTTCGTCGGGAGCAACCATACCTCCGCGTGCTCCCATCTCAATGGAAAGATTGCACAAGGTAAGTCTTCCTTCCATGCTCATATTGCGGACTACCTCACCGGCATATTCCACAAAATAACCGGTTGCGCCGCTGGTTGTCATCTTCGACATCATGTAAAGTGCCACATCCTTAGGAGTAACGCCCTTGCCCAGCTTTCCGTCAATGGTGATGCGCATGGTTTTCGGACGTGTCTGCAAGATGCATTGCGAAGCCAGAACCATCTCTACCTCACTGGTTCCGATACCAAAGGCTACGGCTCCCATCGCACCGTGGGTAGAAGTATGCGAATCGCCACAGACAATGGTCATTCCCGGCAGGGTAAGTCCGCGCTCCGGACCTACTACGTGGATGATTCCATTCTTCGGATTCATCATGCCGAAATGTGTAATTCCGAAATCGGCCGCATTGCGCGCCAGTGCATCGACCTGCTTGCGCGATACAGGGTCCTGGATGGGTTTGTCCTGATCATGAGTCGGTGTATTGTGGTCGGGCATACAGTAGATGTGGCCCGGACGGAAACATTTCAGCCCGCGTGCACGCAGTCCGTCAAAAGCCTGCGGACTGGTAACCTCATGACAGTAAAGGCGGTCAATGTATAACTGGGTAGGACCTTCGTTTATCTGCTGCACCACGTGTGCATCCCATATCTTGTCAAATAATGTATTCATAGATAATTATGCTGATTTATGATTAATGTTTGAACTTATTAATACAGTCGATGTATGCCTCGACAGAAGCTGCCACAATATCCGTATTGGCGCCGAAACCGTAATATACGTGTCCGTCATATTCTACCTGCATATGGACTTTTCCCACATCATCGCTTCCCTTGCTGATGGCCTGAATGGTAAATTCCTTCAATACCATCTGACGGTTTATAATCTTCTTCAATGCCTTGATTGCCGCATCGACCGGTCCGTTACCACTGGCTGCCGCCTCAAATTTCTCACCGGCAATGTTCAGGCCTAAACTTGCAACGGAACGTACTCCCACTCCACTGGTAACCTGAAGATATTCAAGCTTGATGTGATGGTTTTCCGTACGGTCAGCTCCGGCAAGTACCAGTACGTCATCGTCATTGATTTCTTTCTTCTTGTCGGCCAGCTTCAGGAACTCTTCATAAACCTTGTCCAGTTTCTCCTGACTCAGGTCAACTCCCAACACGCTCAGTCTGTGTTTCAATGCGGCACGTCCGCTACGGGCAGTAAGCACAATGGCATTATCGTCGATACCTACATCCTTCGGGTCAATGATTTCATAAGTCTGCACGTTCTTCAAAACTCCGTCCTGATGGATTCCGGAAGAGTGAGCAAAGGCATTGCGGCCCACAATGGCCTTGTTGGGCTGCACCGGCATATTCATCAGACTTGATACCATGCGGCTGGTAGGATATATCTTCTGCGTATTGATATTGGTCTGAATGTCAATATCGTTATGACATTTTACAATCATGGCGATTTCTTCAAGCGAAGTATTTCCGGCACGTTCGCCGATGCCATTGATTGTAACCTCTACCTGACGTGCTCCATTGAGCACACCACTCATTGTATTGGCCGTAGCCATGCCCAAATCGTTATGACAGTGAGTGGAAATGATTGCACGGTCAATACCGTCTACATGCTCCATCAGATACTTGATTTTCGCACCGTATTCTGCCGGAAGACAATATCCGGTGGTATCGGGAATATTAACGACGGTGGCTCCGGCCTTAATCACGGCCTCGACAACGCGGGCCAGATATTCATTGTCGGTACGTCCGGCATCTTCGGCATAAAATTCCACATCGTCGACATAACGACGGGCATACTTCACCGCTGCCACCGCACGCTCAATAATTTCCTCGCGAGTAGAATTGAACTTATATTTGATATGAGAATCGGACGTACCGATACCGGTATGAATACGTTTGCGCTTGGCATATTTCAAAGCTTCGGCTGCTACATCAATGTCTTTCTCAACGGCACGTGTCAATGCACAAATCGTAGGCCATGTAACGGCCTTCGAAATCTCGACTACCGAATTAAAATCACCGGGACTTGAAACCGGAAATCCCGCTTCAATCACATCTACCCCCAATGCTTCCAACTGACGGGCCACCTGAATCTTTTCTACCGTATTTAACTGACACCCCGGCACTTGTTCGCCATCACGAAGAGTTGTATCAAAAATAAAAAGTCTCTCGCTCATATACATTCGTTTTTAGTTGTTGTTTTTTGCATAATAAAAAAGCCTTTCACACAAGGAAGTGAGAAAGGCTCATATATCTGAAAGTTCACATATACTCATGCACGACACTCACTTCCACTTACATTACGTAGCAGAATAATAATGCCTAGGCATAGAATATGTATGAACAATGGGTTTATCATCTCTTTTATTTTTATAGTTATTTCCTTTCAGCAGTGCAAATGTAGCAGTTATTTCGTAACGACAAAAAGAATTCGAAACTTTTTTATATTTATTGATTACATTTTATCATATATACAACTTCCTTTATACCATAACGAAACTATTTTTAAAGGTTTTATAAACAATTATTGCCACCTGCAAAAGTCATGCGATGACAGGTATGTAACATCGGCTCACAAACAGCTGCAGCATGTTGGAACCAACCGCACAAAAGGCTCTGAACAACAGCCGCGGAAATTATCTGATACTCAACAGAAAGTTTATCCTTAAGCTAAGGATATATATCCCCAGCCTAAGGATACATATCCTTAGACTGGAGATAAACTTTTTGACGGGAAAATACAGATTATTACAGCCGGACTTCAGATTAATACTTGCCGGGGAATATAAAAAAAGAAGCTATCCGGTAAAGACAGCTTCTCTTAAACACATATAAAGATATAATGATGACAATTCTAATCTTTCAGCATGGATAAGGGTTCACCTGTATATTCTCTGCAAGTAACCTGTCCGGTAAGTGCCATATAGGCATTGCTGGCCAAGGCTCCCATCTCATCCTCACCCGGAATCACAACTACAGGTGCCAGAAACTCTATCTGCTTGCGCAACAAGTCTACACAGTATTCACTGTATGCCATTCCACCAGTCAATATAATGGCCTGTGTCTTTCCGCACAACGTAACATGCATGGCACCAATCTGCTTCGCAACGGTATAGAACATCGCATCCAAAAAGGCTGTACACTTGGCATCTCCTTCCAGAGCCTTGTCTTCTACATATTTCATATTATTCGTTCCCAGATGTGCCACTGCTCCGGCTTTTCCGGTAATCATCCGTTTAATGTCCTTCAGTGTGTATTTTCCGCTGAAACATAATTCAGCAAGTTCATATGCAGGCAATGTTCCGGCACGTTCCGGAGAAAACGGACCCTCTCCATCCAAGGCATTATTGACATCTATTACCTTACCATGCTGGTGTGCACTGATAGAAATCCCTCCTCCCAAATGAGCAACAATTACGTCCATGTCCTCATATCGGGTTTGAAGAGACTTCGCATATCTGCGTGCCACAGCCTTACTGTTCAGAGCATGGAACACCGATTTGCGTTCAATCAGCGGAGTTCCTGTCCAACGTGCCCTGTCTTGCAACTCATCTACTACTACCGGATCGGCAATGTAAGAAGGACATCCCATTTGTCTGGCCCAATCATCAGCCAAAAGAGCTCCCAGATTACATGCATGTTCCTGAACCGTAGTCAACAAATCTTCTTTCATCTTGTCATTAACATGATACACTCCTCCCGGAGTTGGATGTATCAATCCTCCACGACCAATAACAGCATCAAAATGCATGGTATAACCGGCTTCTTTCAAAGCTTCGGCTATTTTCTCCTTTCTGTAATCGTATTGCTCATTGATATGGGTAAACACAGAAAGCTCTTCTACCGTATGGCGTATGTTATGTACCCAGACTTGTTTCTCATCCTCATATATGGCTATTTTGGTCGAGGTAGAACCTGGATTAATGACAAATATCTTCATGGTATACTGGTATTTGAGATTTATGACTTTCAGACAGACAGGCAAGTGCCAGACTGTAATACTTGGATATTCCGGAATCACTGCGTGAAGTCACAACGACCGGACAGGTAGGACCACATAACATTCCGGCAATATCTGCTTTCGTAAACAGAGTGACTGTTTTATAAAACGTATTTCCTGATTCTATATTAGGAAAGATAAGTACATCGGCATTACCTACTACCGGTGATGACAAGCCCTTAATGTCACCGCTATGAATATCGCATGCAGTCTTGACATCCATCGGTCCGTCAAGCTGTACACGTCCGAATTCACCGCGCAAAGCACATTCTTTCAGCTCTACATAATCAAGTGTATGAGGAAACTTTTCATTCACTTTTTCTGAGCAGTGCAACATTGCTATTCTCGGTTCTTCCACTCCACAACTGTGAGCCACCTTACATGTATAACGGATAATAGCCTTGAACTGTTCCAAAGTAGGACGAGGTATCACTGCCGCATCAGAAAAGACAAGCAACTTAGGATATACCGGTACACGGGCCACTGTTACATGCGTCAACACTTCACCCTTAGGAAGAATTCCTTTTTCCTTATTCAATACTGCACGCAACAGATTATCTGTATTAATAAGTCCTTTCATTAAAATATCTGCCTTATTCTGACGAATAAGCTGAACAGCCAATGCAGCAGCTTCATCAGGACTAGATGTAACGAGAATCTCCACATATTGGGGATAGCTGTTTTTTATCTCTTCTGCCCGCGATAGGAATTTGCAGTCGGCAACTAAAATAAATTCAGCAATGCCTTCTTCCAAAGCACGCAAAATAGCATACTCGGTATGAGGATCATTGGGACAAACTACTACAACCTTTTTCCTCCCAGAAAGCGATTGTAAGTATGCAGTCATTTGAGCGAAGTCTTTAATTGGGTCCATATATCATTTTTTTAGCAAATATGATAAAAAAAACACAAATGTCAATATGAGATAGATATTTTTTGCAACTACCCCTTAATAAATTTATCATTTTATCATATTAAAATCTGTAAGTTAGGAGAACTTTCACAGTTTTTCATTTAATATAGAACACTAATTTTACAACTTCACTTACAATATAAAATACAAACAAAGAAAAAACTTACAAATTAGAAGCAAGAAAAGAGTTACGTTAAATAATAAGAAAATAAAATATCAGGAATAGTATTTAAATGCGTAGAAATCACACTTATAGATACAAATAAAGCAGCTATAGACCTTAAACTATAACTGCTTTATATATAAAAAAGGAGGAGGAAGATCTCTCTTACTCCTCCCTACACGTAAACAACTAAAATTATCCACTATTTAATACCTTCCAATGCTTTTGTAGCAATTGCATCCGTCGGGTCAATAGCCAAAATTTTATTCCAATATTCCTTTGATTCAGGATACTTCTCTGCTACCAGATAATAATATCCCAAATAACGGTAACATTCTATCAGATATCTGTTGAAACGGTTATCTTCCAAAACCTTCTGCTCTAATAAAGTAGCAACTTGTTCATAATAAGGTTTAGCAAGACCTTCTGTTGTTTCAGGGTCTAATGCTGAATTGGTTCTTGCACGCCAGAAGTTACCAAGATAGCTGTCTGGAGCCAACTCTGCCAATTTAGCAAAAGTAGAATCTGCACGATGCAAAGCTTCAGCTTTTTCTTCAACAGTATAATTAATAGTATCTGTAGAGGTACCTTCAGAATAATACAATTTACCTAATTCATAAATCAAATCAGGAGTTTTCTTATCTTCTTCAAGACTAGCTACAAACTTATTGAATGAAGATATAGCTTCTCTGTATTTACCAGCGCTTTCATAGCATGAAGAAAGTTCCTTGTATACCTCGGTACGATCAGGATTCAATTCGATAGCCTTCTCAAAAGAAACACAAGCTTCTTCATAAGACTTCAAGGCACTCAACAAATAACCATGATACAAATAATCCAAATATGTCAACTCTTCGGGTTTACAAGCTGCGAAGAATGCATCTGCAGCAGATTTAGCTTCATCATAACGTTTCAAATCGATGAAGTCATACATACGAAGACGATTGAATACTGAGTGTTGCGGATTTCTCTGCAATCCCATATTTGCTATTTCCAAAGACTTGGCAAAATCGTGATTCAAGAACAATGCAAACGAATATTTGGTTAAATCGTCCTCAGTTACTTCTGCAGATGAAATAAAACGTTCATATGTTGCAGCTGCCTGATCAAACTTATTGCTTGAATAATAGAATTCAGCCAATTTACGTTCTACATCGATTGAAGCATCGATAGCTCTCAACTGTTCAAGTTTCTCAATTGCAAGTTGAGGGTTAGCACCTCTATAAATATCGGCATACTTAAAATATGCTTCTTTGCAGTTAGAATCGAAATAGATAGCTTCTTCATAACGCTGACAAGCAGTACCCGGATCTTTACGTGCAACAGCAATATCACCTTCAAATATAGAAACCTGTGCAGACTTGGAGTCAGCTTTTCTCGCTAACTTGGCATAATTTTCAGCTTCCTCAAATTTACCAGCATCCAAATATGCACGTCCAATAGTCAGTACTAAATCAATATTCTTTTTACGTTTTCCTTTCAACAAATCGTCAAATTGCTCTTCAGCTTGCTCAGGATTTGTCTTTATCAATTCTTTTACTTTTAAAATTTCTGACTTCCAATCATCCTCAGATTGGGCATAAAGAGAAGTAGCGGCAACGCATGCTCCCAACAAAAACAAGTTCAATTTTCTCATAGTGAAATTACTCTAGTTTGTTCAATCATTAACATTTACTACACGTATTGGCTGTGTTGCAGGTACCAATCCTGCCTTTAATATAATACGCTGTCCTCTGTCCAGTGTCAGGAAATTAGAAAATCCCCAAGACAAGCCGTTACGAGGATCATTCAACAATATATAAATTGGTCGTGCCAATGGATAATGTCCGTAAAACAAATATGCCTGAAAAGGCTTGTAAGAATTGTCCGCTGTAGCTTCATTAGCCGCAGAAACAGACATCACGCTAACTTCCTGTCTAAAAGACAATCGCGTAGAATCGCTACGGTTTGTCAGCCAGTTAACTCCAACTACACCGATAGCTTCCTTATTTTTTGCCACAAAATCAATAACCTCTCGATTATTATTCATGGCATATACATCTTTCGTACTCAAAGATTTTCCCCCACAAATAGAATCTATGGCAAAACGTACTGTACTTGAATTTTTATTATCAAATACCAAATAAATATCATCCAATTTGGATTTTGGATAAATCTCCTTCCAAGACTGAACTTCACCGGTCAATATCCGACGAAAATCATTCACTGTAATCAACGTGTCCTGATTAGCCTTATTCACAATAAGCGCCAATCCATCAACCGCCATCTTTATGGCTCTGGGGAAAAATTTACGGCTATGAAAATATTCCAACTCTTTCTCAGTAAAGGTACGAGTAGCGATAGCCAGACGAACGCTATCTTTCAACAGCAGGTTTATAGCCTCTACCTCTGTTGTATAAATAGGAATAATACTTGCATTAGGCGTCAGCCCTTCAAAAACATCAATTTCTTCCTGAATTATAGGTTGAAAACTCTCATCAGAAGCAATTGAAACGACACCCGTATTAAAGGTATCTGTGCGTCCGTCTTTGGGCTTTGGCTGACACGAAGTCAACCAGCCCAAAAACATAACACATAATAATAAGTATTTATTATAAATTCTCATTATTGTAATCTAAATACAATAGGAACTGTATATTTAACGGCTACAGCTTTACCGTTCTGTTTACCAGGAATCCACTTCGGCATGCTACTTAATACACGAACTGCTTCTTTATCACATGAAGGGTCAAGAGTACGAACAACTACAACATCACGTACCTGTCCATCTTTACCAACAACAAACTGACAAATAACACGTCCTTGTATACCGTTTTCCTGTGCGATTGCCGGATAACGAAGATTTTTACTGATATACTTCATCAGCTCAGCCTGACCACCTGGGAATGAAGGCATCTGTTCTACCATATCGAAAACTTGTTCGGGTTCTTCTTTTGCTTGAACAACCACTTGTTTCAAGTCTGCGATATCAGCACCATGCTCCTCATCATTACCTTTAACATCGGCAATAGAGATACTGGTCTTGGTAGCATTCAACTCTTCCTGACTCTTCATCTGATCTTCATCGGGCACTTCCTCGTCCTTCTTAATCACCGGAGCAGTAAACTTAATAGTACTCTTCAATGCGGGAGGGGGAGGTGTTGCCTCTACCGGTTTAGTAAACTCCTTCTGTTTAACTTCAGGTTCATCCAACTGTGACAAAGTTGTTACCTCTATCATACTATCATCAACCTGTTGTTCTGGAGTAGCAAGTTCAATCAAAGTAGGCAGCGCACAAGCAACTGCAACCACAACGATTACTATAATCATTGCGCGAGTGTGACGTTTTGGAGAGTCAGCACGCATTTTATACGCACCATAGGCTCTATTCTTATCTCCAAAAACCAGATCACACCATTGTAAAGAGGTCAAATCTATTTTAGCCATATTATTTATTTTAAAAGGTGTGATTCATTATTGTGCAGCGCCTTCTACAGGCAAATTACCTTTAGCATCAAAGTTTTTAATCAAAAACTCATCACCTTCAGTAATATCTGTAATTACATACTTACCAATATTGCAAATTTGCATTTCATCGAGAGCATCAATCAGATTCTTATAAGAAGCATCATCGGTAGCCTTAATAATAACAGTCGGGGTATTTTTTCCACCCTTTATTTCAGAAACCTTCTCCTTATATTCCTCTTCAGATATTTTCAAATCCAATTTATCTTTCTTCAATTTACGCACCTGGTTTACAGCAGCAGCGTTGCGTTGAAGCAACATAGCACGTAATCCATCTGCATCATATGAAGTTTGCTTCAATGAAGTATAATCCTCATAGTTTGGCTGACCATCATAATAGAATATACGGTCATCTCCTGCCAATAGTAAAGTAACTGCCTCTGAAGCCTTAACCTTTGTCTTCTGATCATCGGTCAAATCTTCTTTTGCCGGCATACTTATCTCCATTGTCTGAGGTTTACTCATTGTGGTACAAAGCATAAAGAAAGTAATAAGCAACATGTTCATATCCACCATCGGAGTGAAGTCTACACGAACAGCCATTTTTTTCTGTTTGCTCTTACTTCTTTTCTCATTTCCACCTTCGGTTACTTCTGCCATATTTTCTACTATTTTTTATTCTTCAACAGTTTTCAAAGAGGTAATCAGATTATAACGATTCTCTCTAAGATCTTGAAGAGATGACATAACTTGTTTAATTACAGAATAAGGGGTTGTATGGTCAGCCTTAATAGCAATACGTAAATCACGATTTGCTTCACGAGCATGACGCACCCACGCTTTAAACTGATTATCTACGCTATCACACGGGATTCCTTCATTTTTCAGAATCTCATCTTGCTTATCAGAAGGCAATGCCAAATATTGTTTCATCTTACCGATAGCAACACCAAAAGTAGGTGCAACCATAAATTTATGTATTTCTGCCGGAGTGAAAGTAATACCATAGTCATTACCTACCGCTTCCAAGACAGCACGCATATCTTGCTGCTTATCCAAGCTCATAAAAATCTTACCATTCTGATCGACCAATATCTGAAGAATATCCGTTTCCGGAATCTTAATTTCAGACACTGAAGCCGGAGTTGTAACCATAACAGGCTCTTTCTTTACGAATGTTGATGTCAACATGAAGAAAGTAAGCAAGAGCACCGTCACGTCACTCATCGCGGTCATGTCGATGAAGGTATCTTTCTTTTTAATCTTAGCTCTACCCATAATTAATAAATTCTTTTAAAGGGTTGATCTATATTATTTATGAGTTGCAGCGAAAGTCTGTACGATAGAGAAACCTACTTCGTCAAGGCTATAAGTCAACTTATCAATTTTGTTTGTGTAATAGTTATATGAAATAACAGCCAAAGCACCAGTCAAGATACCGAATGCAGTGTTAACCAATGCTTCAGAGATACCAGTTGACAAAGCAACAGAGTCAGTACCACCACCAGCACCCAAAGCCTGGAATGAACGGATCATACCAACAACGGTACCAAGCAATCCAAACAATGTACCCAAAGTAGTAATAGTAGCGATAATCGGCAAGTTCTGCTGCATCATAGGCATTTCAAGAGCAGTAGCTTCTTCCAATTCTTTTTGGATAGCCAAAATCTTTTGTTCTTTGCTCAAAGTATCATTTTCTTCTACTTCTGCATATTTGATCAAAGTTGCAGTTACAACATTTGCAACAGAACCACGTTGTTTGTCACAAACTTCGTGAGCTTTTTTCAAATTACCTTCAGCCAATGCAGCTTTGATGTTAGCAACGAATTTAACAAGAGAACCTTTTCCGTAAGCAGAACGCAATGCGAAATAACGTTCAACACTTAATGCCAATACAGTTAAAAGAAGTGTTTGAATCAAAGGTACGATAACACCACCTTTATAAACAGTACCAAGCAAGTTGATAGGGTGATTATTAGGATCGTTGTTAGTAAAGTTAGCAGGGTTACCTAAGAAAAACTGGAAAATACAAACAGCTACGATAAAGCAGCAAATAATAACTATACCAGCATTTTTAATACCCCAAATCTTTGTAGATTTCTTTTTAGTTGTTTCCATAATAAAGTTTTTTTAGTTTTTAAAGTATTTGTTGTTCAATTAATAAATTCTTTATTTAAAAGATTCACAGTCTTTAATATCCTGGATTTCTGCTACAAATAGTATCAAATACACACAGTTCCGATATATGCATAATTTTTGCGACAACAAAAATAATAAATTCTCGAATATGCCTATTATAATTCACATCTTTTAATCAAAAAAATATTTCCAAAAAGAGCTGTCACATATGTATTTTACCCATTTTTATAGAAAACGTCTAACATATTACAACAGTTTAATATAAATAATAACAAATTCAAGAACATATACTTAGGATAAAAACTCTCCAATCTACTGGTTAAAAACTTTATAAGGCTTTATCCTCTCTCTCTTTCTTTCGAAATATACAAACAAAAAAATCCTCCGCAGTATGTTTCAACTTGCGGAGGATTTCACTCTTCTTTAAAAACGGCGACTACCTACTCTCCCACTTGCGCAGTACCATCGG
>OJMI01000626.1_pt1 | contig 46037 bp, 40 predicted proteins | sample 1597131 | NCBI WGS metagenome assembly OJMI01 (sample SAMEA2452116, study PRJEB22498) | human gut metagenome | reverse complement strand
TTTTGTCGCTTTGCAAGCAAAATCCCACTAAACCCTATAGGTTGCGGATTTGAGGATATACTTTCTTGTTGGGCGGTTGCATGCTCGCCTTGCAATCATGTGGTGATTTTCTGGAAGAAGTCTCGCAGGACGAGTTCGAACCTAAAACAACTGAAGCATTCCGTGAATTGTTGAATGGAGAAGGATATAACTTCTCATCTTCTGTGAATCCGCTGACCTATATGATGGATGATGATGTTGAAAGCGTGTCAACTTCATCGTGGGACGATATTCAGCGAATACAGCAGGAACTATATACCTGGCAGCCCGATTTCTATTCCTTCCAGGATGAAGAAGGCACGTATACATCTTCAAATAAGGATGTTTACAAGAATCTGTATGAGTTGATTATGGCCTGCAATATCGTGAACGAGTATATTGACGGATCGCAAGGTACCGATGCCGACAAGGCGATTGTCCGTGCCGAAGCACTTTCATTGCGTGCATTCTATTATTTGCAACTGGTGAATCTGTATGCTTATCCTTATAATGACAAGGATCATGATCCAAGCACAGCATTGGGCGTTCCTTTGGTATTGGCTTCCGAAGTTTTTGATGAAGGTGAACCCCGTAGCACCGTGAAGAAGGTATATGACCAGATAGCAACAGATATTGAACAGGCTTGTGACTTGTTTGGCCAGGATAAGACCAACCGTGGCGTATTCCGTATTTCGTATACGGCCGCTCATCTGTTGGCTTCACGCATTTACCTGTATATGGAAAACTGGGACAAGGTGATTGAACATGCCACTTATGCATTGGAAACAGCTCCGGAACTGGCCGATTTGAACAATTATACAATCGACAATACCTATAATCCGACAAACGGAGTCATTTCAAGAAACTTTCCCGAAACCATCTTTTTGGGTGGATACCGAGCAATTTCCGGTTCGTATGGATTGATGGGAACTCCGTTTAACGTATCATCCGATTTGTTTAATTCATATGCCGACAATGATCTTCGAATCGGTACCTATCTGATGGAGGCTTCATCATATCTTCCATATAATTACATGCTTCTGAAATCAAGTAGCGAGCAGGAATATGCTTGGCGTACTTCCGAGCTTTATCTGAATCGTGCCGAGGCTTATATTGAACTTTATATGGATGGAGACCAGGCTGCCGGACAGAAAGCCGTTGATGACTTGAATACATTGCTGTCAAAACGTTATCGTGATTACGAGCCGTTGACCCTGAAGCCGGCCGACGAGTTGCTGGAACTGTATCGTGAAGAGCGCCGCAAGGAGTTATGTTTTGAAGGATTCCGCTGGTTTGATTTGCGCCGTTATGGCATGCCACAGCTTGAGCACATTCTGATTGACCAAAATGGAAACAGTACACGTTACATCCTGAAAGAAAAAGATCCTTCGTATGTTCTTCCTTTGCCGGACAATGCAATGGAACATAACTCGAATCTGATTCAAAACGAACTGAGCCCGCGTCGGGAAGGTTCTGCCATGTAATAAGTATAAAACCATAAAATGATAAAAAATGAAACATCTATATTTAACTGTCTTAATCGGGCTTTGCTTAGGAGTATCTTTCAGCTCGTGCAATGAAGATGATCTGATTCCTTCAGAAGATAATCATATGATGACTTTTCCGCAGGGGGATGCGGACTATGACAAAGAAATTCTGGCCGTATACAATGAATATGGTACGCATATGATTTACGATTTCAACGACAATCAGTTTCGTTGGGAAGTGACCTCGCAGTTACCCTACATGAGTGAAAAGGGTGATACGGACTATGTGTCAGATGCTGTTTATTTCATTCAGAAAAACTGTCTGGAGTTATATGACAAGGATTTGGTGAAAGAGTTGCTTCCTTATCGTATTTTCCTAGCTTCGAATATTTCGGAAATATGGAACTATTCGGGTTATGCTGCCGACTGGAGTTGGGTAGAAGAACATGATACTATTCCGGGAGTGGGTGCCATTTGTGGTTATAAGAGTATTGGGTTCGGCTTTACCAGCAAACGCCTGAATGAATTGGATAATGACAGTTTGGCCATCGTAAAGGCTGAACTGAATGCTTCACTGATAGCCTCAGGTGTTGAGAATGGCTTGATAGAGATCCCAGAGGAATTTGATGCCTTGGCAGCAGCCAACAAGGATAACCTTTGGTATGCAAATTTCATTGATGCTTATTCTGGATATAACAGTGTAGGTTTGCTGGAATATGCGGATCCGCAAACAATTACTGTGGCCGATGAGTTTAATCAGTATGTAAAATATCTGATAATGCTCACGGATGAAGAGTTCGACAGTCGTTTCCTTAATTCGACATTTGATGCGGGAGGTTATGTGGCACAAAAGAAGCCAATTGTTAAAAATTGGTTGAAAGAGAAATATGGCATTAATATTGAAGAAATCGTAAATAAACCAATATTGTTAAAATTTAAATCAGAATGAAAAAGTTAATGTTTAGGACAATCCTGTTGTTGCTCGTTACTTGTTTCCATTTGTCTGCTTTCGGACAGGAACAACAGGCTGGAGAGGTGACTTCTCGTCTGTCGGGAGTACCTCAGGACCTGATAGCAGGTTCTACAATTGATCTGGTCTATTCTCCGAAAGGGGGACCTTTGGAAGGTAAGGATCAGATTGTAGCTCTTGTATACATGTACAATTTCTACAAATGGGAATTGGGTGATGTTGAGTTGAAAAAGGATGGTGATGTATGGAAGGGTCAGTTTGTAGTTCCATCAAATTGTGCATTCGTTGCGTTTAAGTTCCAGTCTACATGGAACAAGTTTGTTGATGTTTCAGATAATAATGATGATAAAGGTTTCATGTATATGACCGTCGGTTTGGACGGTCAGCCGCTTCCAGGTGGATTCTTGGCATGGGGCGTGTTCCGCAAGCCGTCTATAGGCCTCGTTGGATATGGTTACTTTGGCCCGAATTACAAGGAAATCGATCAGGAGGCACTGTATTTCTGGTATCAGAGAGAGGTGCAGACTCATTTGCAGAATGTGGGTTATTTCTTTTCTGACATGATGAATATTGTGCAGAAACAGGCTGGTGACCGTTATCCCGAAGCTGTCAATCTGATTTTTGCCACGTTCTCAAATCAGGACGACACTCCGAAGACCGAAGATAACTATATGACAATGGAAAACATTTATCGCTATGCCTTGAAGGATACCGTAAGAGCTGACAGTATGCTGAATCTGATTCTGACAAAATATCCGAACGGATGGACTGTACGTCGCAAAGCTTTCGACAAGGTTTACATGGGCGATCCGAACCGCTATTTCGATGACATGATTAAATTCTTGAAAGACTATCCTGTAACCGATTTGAAGCAACATCCCGAATGGCCGTCCTTTATTTATTATAATGGCGTGCGCCGGTTGGCTCCTTACTTCTTCTATCCCGACAAGGACAGGAATATTCTGATACAGATGCTTCCCGACTATGATTTCCGTACGTTGGCTCAGATTTACCACTCAACGGTATTTCCCTTCCATATGAAGAAGGCTGTGGCCGACAGTGTGAACTATGTCGTAGCCAAGGCTCTGATTGCCGAGATGGAGAAGAAACTTACCGACAAGTCTTATTGCATTGATGATGCTTACTCACCGCATCAGTCGGATGAATGGGCTTTGAGCAGCCTGGATCATTACAGAGGCAGCTATGCCGACATATTGTATTGCCTGGGTAAGGTTGATGAGGCATTGGCACAGATTTCCTTGATTACCGAATCAAGACGTTACATTGAGTCGGCCGTTAATGAAACTCATCTGAAATGTCTGTTGGCTAAGGGTGACTTAAAAGACATCGAGACTCTTGCCAGAAACGCATTCAAGAGCAATGCCGTAACACCTGCCATGATGGATATTCTGAAACAGCAGTATGTGAAGAACAATGGTAAGGAGGACGGATTTGAAGCTTATATCGAATCGCTGAAACCGGAAGATGAAAAAGAAGCTTTCAAAGAAGAACTGAAAAAATCATTGATCAAGGAGGCTTACGAGCCGTTCCAGATGGAGGCTATGGACAAATCAATCGTGAAGTCTGCCGATTGGAAAGGTAAAATCGTGGTTCTTGACTTCTGGGCTTCCTGGTGCTTCCCGTGCAGAAGCTCATTCCCGGGCATGCAGATGGCTGTTGATCGCTATGCCAACGATCCGGATGTGAAGTTCTACTTTGTCGACACCATGGAAAGTGGCGATAACTACAAGGCTACGGCTGCAAGAATAATGAAAGAAGGTAAGTATACCTTTAACGTGCTTTTCGATAATGTAAACCCGAAAACAAAGGCACAGAATATGGTCTTCTCTTCCATGGACAAGATCAACCATTCAATGGCTATTCCTCGTAAGATGATTCTGAAAGACGGTTATGTCAGATATACAGTAGAAGGATATGGAGGCAGCCCAAGCAAACTGGTTGATGAAATTGCCTATGTGATTGAAATGCTGAAAGCTGAAAAATAAATAAATATACTCGTACCTGTTTACCCCAATGAGCAGGTACGAGTTTTTTTGAAAAGGAATATATGAAAAGACTACAACTGTTATTGTTAGGATTAATGGTCTTTTGCTTTGCGCAGGCACAAAAGGCCACGTTTCGCATCGAGGGATCTTTTCTCGGTAATAATTCATATGACAATCGTCCGATTCGGTTGGTTGAACATGATGCGATTTATTTTGATCAGATAACTGTGCTTGATTCAACCGTAGTACGTAACGGACATTTTGTGTTTGAAGGAACAGCTGATGTTCCGAAGGTTGCGTCGGTTGAGATATTGGATACAAAACCAACCGATTGGATGACTAGTACCAATCAGGACGTGATTCTCGAAAACGGAACAGTCGTGATGAAATATGATTCGCTTGGAGTCATTATTACCGGCACTCCGTTGAACAACCGTTATAATGAGTTGTTGTTGACCGAAAACAGGAATATCCGTCAGAAAACCAATGAGATTCTTGCCAAAAGACAGCAACGTACAGATGCCGAGAATGGTGTCTTGTCGTCAAAGGAAAATGATGAATTCAACAAACAGATTGCTTCTTTGTATGCCAATTACAAGAAAAAGCAGGAAATCTTTGCAAAGGAGAATGTTCAGAATCCGGTGGGTGTTTATTTCTTCTTCAAATATCCGGTCACGATGTATGAAAAAGACTATCTGGAATATATGAAGGCGCGCATTGATCCGGCCATCTGGAAGAAGAACGAAGAAAAGATAAGTCAGCGTGAGCAGGCCGAGCAGCGGGTGTTACAGTCGAAAAAGGAGATGGAAGCAGGACATCGCTACCGTGAAATCATCGGGCGCGATCCGGCAGGAAATGCGGTAAAGCTTTCCGAGCTGATCAAGCCGGGACATACTACATTGCTCATCTTTTGGGCTTCCTGGTGTGCTCCTTGCATTCAGGAGATTCCTTTCTTTAAAGGATTGTATAAAGACTATCATGCCAAAGGGCTTGATCTGATCAGCATTTCACTGGATTCGAGTGAGAAAGCTTGGTTGGGTGCTCTAGATAAACAGGCGATGGAATGGCCGCAGATGTCAGAACTGAAGGGATGGAACGGATCTGCTCCAAAAGATTATGGCATCAACAGTATACCTTTCGTGCTTTTGCTCGACCAGAACGGCTGCATCGTGATTCGCAATCTTTACGATAAATTGTTGGTTAATGCCATTGAAGAACTGTTGAAATAAATGGAATCAGAAACCAGCCTGCCAGATGCCTAAGATCTTATTTGACATGCAAAACGCCCCAAAAGTTTGGTTTATACTTTTGGAGCGTTTTTTTATGAGATGTGGTTATTAGCTTTTCCGGTAAAGGTATAAAGATTGTGTAATGCTTGTTAAATCTCCAGTCCGTCAAGCAGCTGGTAGTAAAGCTCTATGGCTTCTTCTATTTCCTTTATGAGAATGTACTCGTTGGCAGTATGCGAGCGTGACGATTTTCCCGGACCCATTTTTACCGAAGGGAAGTTCATCAGAGCCTGGTCTGACAGGGTAGGCGAGCCGAACGGCGTGCGTCCCAGTTCCACGGCACGGCGTATTACGGGGTGTTCGCTGTCAATGTGTGAAGAATTCAGGCGGAAGGAACGTGCCTGCACTTCGCTGCCCACCTGCTCTTTGATAAGTCCGAAGAGCTCTTCGTTGGAATAGTTCTCATTGCTTCGGATGTCAACCACGAAGGTACATTTGTCGGGAATCACATTATGCTGTGTTCCGGCATTGATCTGGGTCACGGTCATCTTTACCGGTCCGAGTAGCGGTGATACTTTGTCAAAACAGTAAGAGCGGAACCATTCAATGTCTTTCATCGCATGATAGATGGCATTGTCACCTTCGTCGCGTGCCGCATGTCCGGCAGTTCCGTGTGCGGTGACGTCGAGCACCATCAGTCCTTTCTCGGCAATGGCCGGATTCATTTCGGTAGGTTCGCCCACAATACCCAGTGTGATGGGCGGCAACTTGGGCAATACGCTTTCGATGCCGTTCTTTCCCGATACTTCCTCTTCGCACGAAGCCAGGAAGATGAGGTTATAAGGTTGTGTCTTTGCGGTGAGCTGGCAGAATACCTGGAACAGGCTCACCAGACTTCCGCCGGCGTCGTTGCTGCCCAGTCCGTAAATCTTTCCGTTCACTTCGGTTGCGGTAAACGGCTGCTTCTGCCATCCGTTCACCGGCTTCACCGTGTCGATGTGTGAGTTGAGCAGGATGGTCGGTTTCTTGAGGTCGAACATCGGGCTTACGCACCATATGTTGTTTCCGGAGCGGTTGGTAAGTATTCCGCTTTTTTCGATATACATCTGCAGAATATCGGCCGCTTTTTCCTCTTCGCGGCTGATAGACGGTATGCTGATAAGCAGTTTGAGCAAATTGATTGCCTCGTTGACAGTTGCTTCTTTATCCATATTATTTGTATGATTGTGCATGCAAAAGTACTATTCTTCGAAATAAAAGCATAACTTTGTACACAAAATTAAACTATCGTTAAAAAATGTCTCATCCTCATTTAGCTTTGCTTGTGCATGAACAGGCAAAAAAATATGCAGACAGGGTAATGCTCCGTTATCGCGACTACACGCGTGAATGCTGGCTCCCTGTTACATGGAACCAGTTTTCGCATACGGTGGACGTGGCTGCGCGTTCATTATTGGAGTTGGGTGTACAAATACAAGAAAATATAGGTGTGTTCTCTCAGAACAAGCCGGAATGCCTGTATACAGACTTTGCCGCCTTTGCCGTAAGGGCTGTGTCCGTTCCGCTTTATGCCACCAGTTCGGAAGAGCAGGTAGAGTATATCGTTAACGATGCAGCCATACGCTATCTGTTTGTGGGCGAGCAGTATCAGTATGATGTGGCTTTCCGCATTTCCACTCTTTGCCCTTCACTCAAACGTATTATTATATTCGACAAGCAGGTAATCCGTCATTCACAGGATACCATGTCACTTTACTATAACGACTTCCTGGCTCTGGGTACCGACAAGTCTGTGGCCGGAGAGCTGGACAAGCGCATGCACGAGGCGTGTGATACCGACATAGCCAATATCCTTTATACATCGGGAACTACGGGTGTGTCAAAAGGTGTAATGATTCACCACTCCTGCTATAAGGAAGCTTTCAGAATTCACGATATCCGCCTTTCGGAAATATCCGATAAGGATGTGGTTATGAACTTCCTTCCGCTGACGCATATCTTTGAAAAGGCATGGACTTATTACTGCATCTGTCTGGGATGTACCATCTGCGTCAACCTGCGTCCGGCCGATATCCGTGACACCATCAAGGAAGTACGCCCTACGGCCATGTGTGCCGTACCCCGTTTCTGGGAAAAGGTATATTCAGGCGTGCAGGACAAGATAGCTCAAAGCAGTTTTCTTACGCGCATGATTTTCCGCGATGCCCTGAAGGTGGGACACCGTTATAATCTGGATTATGTCCGTGTGGGCAAGGTTGCTCCCCTGTGGCTGCGCATGCGCTACCGCATGTATGAGAAGACGGTTTATTCACTGCTGAAGAAAACGGTGGGTATTGAGAACGGACGTTTCTTCCCTACGGCAGGAGCCGCTATTCCGCCGGTAGTAGAAGAATTCGTGCATTCGGTAGGCATTCCCATGATTACGGGATACGGACTTACCGAGTCGACTGCTACCGTATCGTGCGACGACATGCCTCACTATACCATCGGTTCGGTGGGTAAACTGATGCCCGACGTAGAACTGAAGTTCGGTGAAAACAACGAGATACTGCTTCGTGGAAAGACCATTACGAAGGGATATTACAAGAAAGACGATTTGACAAAGGCTGCCATCGACGAAGACGGATGGTTCCATACCGGTGATGCCGGTTACATAAAGGATGGTGAACTCTTCCTTACCGAGCGCATCAAGGACCTGTTCAAGACCTCCAACGGAAAGTACATCGCTCCGCAGGCCATTGAGAGCAAGCTGGTGGTGGACCGCTACATTGACCAGATAGCCATTGTGGCCGACCAGCGCAAGTATGTCACGGCGCTGATTGTGCCTACCTACGACGTGGTGAGAGAGTATGCGGCCAAGCACCGCATTGTGTATCAGACGATGGATGAACTGCTGAAAAACGAACGTATCATGCAGCTTTACAAGGAACGCATTGATACCCTTCAGCAGCAGCTGGCGCATTATGAGCAGGTGAAATACTTTACCCTCTTGCCCGAACCGTTCAGCATGGAAAAGGGAGAGCTGACCAATACGCTCAAGATAAAGCGTCAGGTGGTATACCGGAATTATGCGGCCGAGATAGAGAAAATGTATGAAGAATGACCGCAGAAACTGTGTGGCCCTTCGCATTATTCTATTATCTTTGCACGAACGAAATAAAATAAGTACCTAAGCATGATTACAATAGAACAACTGAAAGACGTAAAAGAACGTACCGAAGCCTTGAAACGCTACCTCGACATTGACTCCAAACTGATTCAGGTGGAAGAGGAACAGTTGAGAACACAGGTCCCCGGATTCTGGGACGATGCCAAGAAGGCTGAGGCGCAGATGAAGAAAGTGAAAAGCCTGCAGGGATGGATTGACGGATACAAGGAAGTGAAAAGCCTTACCGACGAGCTGGAGCTGGCCTTCGACTTTTGCAAGGATGAGCTGGTGACCGAAGCTGAAGTGGACGACGCCTATCACAAGGCCATGGAAGCCATCGAAGCGCTGGAGCTGAAGAACATGTTGCGTCAGGAAGCCGACCAGATGGACTGCGTGCTGAAAATCAATTCGGGTGCGGGAGGTACTGAAAGTCAGGACTGGGCATCGATGCTGATGCGTATGTATATGCGCTGGGCCGAAGCCAATAAATATAAGGTGGCCATTGCCAACCTGCAGGAAGGTGACGAGGCCGGTATCAAAACGGTAACTCTTGAAATCCAGGGTGCCTATGCCTACGGTTACCTCAAGGGAGAAAACGGTGTGCACCGTCTGGTGCGCGTATCGCCCTACAACGCTCAGGGCAAGCGAATGACTTCTTTCGCCTCGGTGTTTGTGACTCCACTGGTCGATGATACCATCGAAGTCGACATCAGCCCCGCATGCATCTCGTGGGATACCTTCCGAAGCGGCGGTGCCGGCGGACAGAACGTAAACAAGGTAGAGTCGGGAGTACGTCTGCGTTATCAGTACAAAGACCCTTATACCGGTGAAGAAGAGGAAATCCTCATTGAAAACACCGAGACCCGTGACCAGCCGAAGAACAAGGAAAACGCCATGCGTCAGTTGCGCTCTATCCTTTACGAAAAGGAAATGAAGCACCGTATGGCAGAGCAGGCTAAGATTGAAGCCGGAAAGAAAAAGATTGAGTGGGGTTCGCAAATTCGAAGCTATGTGTTTGACGACCGCCGTGTGAAAGATCACCGCACCAACTTCCAGACCTCGGATGTAAACGGTGTGATGGACGGAAAAATTGACGGATTTATCAAGGCATATCTCATGGAGTTTGGCGATGCCGAAGTATAACAATAACCCAAAAACATTTAATTACCATGAGCCAGAAAAGCAAACAAAAACATGTTGCCCGTGAAAAACGTGAGGAGCAACAAGCAGAACGTGTAGTAAAAGGTATATTTATCGGCTTGATTGTGTTGGCCGTGATTGCAATGATTTGCTACTCTATCTGGGCTTGATAGCCTATTCTATAACAGGTGAGGCACGGAGAATGTGTGAGGTGAACCGGTATGCCCTCGGGCAGAAAGATCGGAGAAGCATACACATCTTCCGTGCTCTTTTTATAAACAGACAACCGTATGGCACAGGAAATTGAAAGGAAGTTTCTCGTCAAAGGCGAGTACAAGCACATGGCTACAGAGTGGCACCACATGGTGCAGGGATATATATGCAGCACCGGAGGACGCACGGTGCGCGTACGCATAACCGACGAAAAGGCCTATCTCACCATCAAGGGCCCTTCACGGAATGACGGACTGAGCCGCTATGAGTGGGAACACGAAATACCCGTAAACGAAGCCCGTGAACTGATGAAGCTCTGCGAACCGGGAATGATTGAGAAAACCCGTTACCTCGTCCCTGCCGGCACCCATGTTTTTGAGGTGGATGAGTTCTTCGGTGAGAACAGCGGCCTGGTAGTGGCTGAGGTGGAACTCCGTTACGAAGACGAGCCGTTTGAACATCCTTCTTTTTTAGGACAGGAAGTTACAGGCGACAGACGTTATTACAATTCCTGCCTGATGAAACATCCCTATTCTGCATGGAAAAGTAACGAATGAGTACTTTTTAGTGTGTATTTGCGTCAGATATTCGTCATAACTCTGATTTTATTTCTATATTTGCACCGTTAGCGTAATTTTAATAACAGAATGAAATACAAGTATGGCGAATTCTAACAGAGCGAATTTTGAAAGCCGTATCGGAGTGATACTGGCATCGGCCGGTTCGGCAGTAGGATTGGGAAACATCTGGCGTTTCCCCTATGAGACAGGGCAGCATGGTGGAGCTGCGTTCATTTTGATTTATCTCTTTTGTATCATATTGTTGGGCATGCCGGTCATGATATCGGAATTCCTTATCGGTCGCCGTTCGCGTGCCAATACTGCCGGAGCCTATCAGATTCTGGCACCGGGAACTCCCTGGCGCTGGGTGGGATTTCTGGGTGTACTTACCGGATTTCTCATTCTGAGCTACTATTCGGTAGTGGCCGGATGGACGCTTGAGTTTGTCATGGAGGCCGGAGTAAACGGCTTTGCAGGCAAGACACCGGCCGACTTTGCGGCAGCCTTTGCCGAGTTTTCGAAAGATCCGTTCCGTCCGCTGATATGGCTGGCCTGTTTCCTGCTCATCACTCACTTTGTGGTGGTGCGCGGTGTGAAGAAAGGGATTGAGAAGTCGGCCAAGATGATGATGCCCATGCTGTTTATTCTCGTGGTTGTGCTGGCCGGATGCTCCATTTCACTTCCCGGTGCTCAGGCCGGACTGAATTTCCTGTTGAAGCCCGACTTTTCAAAGGTCACTGCCGATGTGATACTGGGTGCTATGGGACAGGCCTTTTATTCATTGAGTCTGGGAATGGGATGCTTGTGCACGTATGCCTCTTATTTCAGTAAGGATACCAACCTGGCGCGTACGGCCTTCAATGTAGGAGCCATCGATACGTTGATTGCCGTTCTGGCCGGACTTATCATATTTCCGGCAGCCTTCTCGGTAGGCATACAGCCCGATACGGGTCCGGCATTGATATTCATTACCTTGCCCAACGTATTCCAACAGGCTTTCCACAATCTGCCTGTTCTTTCGTATATCTTCTCGCTGATGTTTTATGTATTGCTGGCACTGGCAGCGCTGACCTCAACCATTTCCATGCATGAGGTAGTGACTGCCTACCTGCACGAAGAGTTCCGTCTCACGCGTAAGAAGGCGGCAGCCTTTGTTACGGGCGGATGCTTTGTGCTGGGTGTATGCTGTTCGCTGTCGTTGGGTGTATGGAGCGGATTTACCGTCGGCGGATTGACACTGTTCGACCTCTTCGACTTTGTTACGGCTAAAATCATGCTTCCGTTCGGGGGTATGCTGATATGTCTCTTTGTAGGCTGGTATCTTGACCGCAAGCTGGTTTATTCCGAAGTGTCAAACGACGGAAGTCTGAAAGTGAAATTCTTCAAGGCATATATTTTCCTGATACGTTATATCGCTCCGGTTGCCATTGCGCTGATATTCCTTAAGGAAATGGGTAATCTCTAAACTGACAGGATGCATGGCAGGAGAACAGGCAGGGCAGATTTCCTGTTGCCGGTACTCCCGTCATGCCGGGCATGTCAGGCTTTCTTGAGAAACTGGTGCCGGTACCAGGCGAATCCGAGTATGGCCGAGATGACTACTCCCAGACTGTTTGCTATGAAATCCATCCAGTCGCCCGAGCGGTAGGTGGTGCAGTATCCCTGCATGAGCTCTATGATTCCGCCCATTGCTATGGGCAGTACGATGGCTCCGATACACAACTTCTTGTAGCGGATGCGCGTATGGCTTCGCAGATATTCAATCCACAGGCTTGACGAGAGGACAAGATACATGGCTATATGAGTCCATTTGTCGATAAACGGAACTTCTTCCATCGGGGTTTCGGGAACCTTGAAGAATGACAGGAACAGAATAATAGCTATCAGGAGCCATGAAACGGTGTAACGTAAGATGAGTTTTACCATAGTTGATTTGTTTTTGTTTCCGATGCTGCAAATGTATAATAACTTTACAGACTTTGTACAGGTATGTGGAAGGATTTTTTTTATTTCTCGCGAACCGAACGGAAGGGGATTGTACTTCTCTGTGCCGTTCTTCTGCTGATGGGTGCACTCTATGGAGGTTACCGTTATGGCAGACAGCAGGCAGAGACCGAAGAAACACCTCCGGATTCTTCCCTTCAGGCTTTCATGCAGCGGGTAGAGGAGGGTAATACTTTCAGAAAACGTATGGAAGCGTATTCTTCAGGTAGAGAAGAAAGACCGGCTCTGCACCCGTTTCCTTTCGACCCCAATACGGCCGACTCTTCCATGCTGGCGCGTATGGGCCTTCCCGTGCGTGTGGTGCGTAATATCCTGAAATACCGCGCGGCTGGCGGATACTTCCGTAATCCCGAAGCACTGGCAAAGATATACGGTCTCAGTGGAGAGACTTTTGCGGCCTTGCGCCCTTACATACGGATAGCCGATAACGGACAGTCAGAGACTGTAAGAGACAGAGACGTGCCAGCTCCCGGGAAACCGTCGGAAGAGCGCAGACCACGTGCTGTGAAGTATCCCGAAGGAACCGTTATCGAACTGAACAAGGCCGATACGGCCGAACTGAAAAAGATTCCCGGAATCGGCAGCGTCTATGCTGCAAGGATTGTGGCATACCGCCGGAGCATCGGAGGCTTCTGTGATGTGAGCCAGTTAAAGGAAGTGGGCGGACTTCCTGAAGGTATTGAGCGCTGGTTTCGTATCAGCATCCCTCCGCAAAGAAATCTGAAAATCAACCGATGGGGTGTGGAGCGTCTGCGTGCGCATCCCTATCTCAACTTTTATCAGGCAAGGGCCATTGTAGAACACAGGCATAAGTACGGCCCGCTGAAATCACTGTCACAACTGGAACTTTATGACGTATTTGCCCCGTCTGACATAAAGAAGCTGGAGCCGTATGTCGATTTCTCCACGTTCGGTTCAGAAGGCGGTCAGGCGCAAAAAAAATGACAACTTCCGATTCAATCACGAACAAGAAGTTGTCTGATGCTAGTTTAGTTTCCCAAGCTCTCTTATGAGAAATTTTAATTATATGAAGTTGTGTGTATGTGGTCTGCTTATATCATGCTTCCTCTTTCATCGATGCGAACAATCACTTCCGTATTGTCTTTCAGCGTGATGTGCACCTTGTAAACTTTCATGCCGTTGCTGCTGTCGGCGTATATCCTGCTTATGTGTCCGCCGGGATATCTGTCGGCCAGTGTGTATACTACAGCGTCGGGCAGTTCAGAAGCACTGATTACTATATCAGTTGCAGAAGAAGCTTCGGCCGGAAGTTGTGTTATCGGCAACCATTCTTGTATATTCATATGATATGTAGTGCTAGTGGTAAATGTATGGCACATATGCTTCATGAGTACGCTGTTCATGCTGCCTTGGGCCATGATGGTCAATGTCCCCCAAAAACATATTGCCGATAAAACTGCTCTTCTCATACCTGAATCTTCTTTTGCGTTACTGACATTTGGATATTTTAGTTGCTTATAAAAAACGAGAGGGCTGTGAAGACCCTGTTTCTCCTTTTCTGATAAAAGAAGTGCAATTTGCGTGCCATACGGTGAGATTGACTGTAAGATATTGCATTATAGCGTATTATAATGAAACAGGATTGTAATGCCGTTTGTAGACAGGTGTGGAAAATGTAGAAAGCAGTGTGGAATATTTCCACACTGCTTTCATTTTCTGCCTTATGGGCAGCTATGTTCAAAGTGATTCAAGTATGCGTTTCAGTACCACGGTAGCCGATATTTCACGGTTGGCCGCTTCGGGGATGACGATAGACTGCGGACTCTCAATCACGTCGTCGGTAACAATCATGTTGCGGCGTACGGGCAGACAGTGCATGAAGTAGGCATTGTTGGTTACGGCCATCTGGCGTTCGCCCACCGTCCAGCTGCGGTCAGTGCTCAGAATCTTGCCGTAGTTGTCGCCGCTGTAGGCAGCCCAGTTCTTGGCATATACGAAGTCGGCTCCTTCGAAAGCCTTCATCTGGTCGTATTCCACACGTGCGTTGCCCACGAATTTCGGGTCGAGTTCGTATCCTTCGGGGTGAGTGATGACGAAGTCATAGTCCGTAGCATTCATCCATTCGGCAAACGAGTTGGGAACGGCCTGCGGCAGTGCACGCGGATGGGGAGCCCATGTCATTACTACCTTGGGGCGTGCCGTCTTTTTGTATTCCTCAATGGTGATAAGGTCGGCAAAGCTCTGGAGCGGATGGCGTGTGGCAGCCTCCATGGAGAATACGGGGCGGCCGGAGTATTTGATAAACTGGTTCAGGATAACCTCGTTATAGTCGTCGTCGCGGTTTTCGAAGCGTGCGAATGAGCGTACCCCAATCACGTCGCAGTAGCATCCCATTACCGGGATGGCTTCGAGCAGGTGTTCGGGCTTGTCGCCGTCCATGATTACCCCGCGTTCGGTTTCCAGCTTCCATGCGCCCTGGTTGATATCGAGCACCATGACGTTCATGCCCAGATTGAGGGCCGCTTTCTGTGTGCTGAGGCGGGTGCGCAGACTGCTGTTGAAGAATATCATCATCAGCGTTTTGTTCTTGCCCAGTTCTACGTACTTGAAGCGGTCTTTCTTAATCTCGAAGGCCTCTTTGAGAGCCTGTTCCAGATTGCCTAAATCGTGTACACAAGTGAAGTTTCTCATCTTTCTGATTGTATTTAGTTGATAATATGTTCGGGGGATAAAGAATTAAAGGAGGTAAAGCAGGTAAAGTTCAACGGCTTTTGTGTATACATTCATTTGAGTTTTACCTTCTAAGTCGGCTTGCCGGCTGATAATTCTTTACCTCCTTTACCACTTCTACTGAATTATCCCGGTCTTGTCTGTCCGTTTCCCCTGACTATCCATTTATAGGTAGTCATGGCTTCGAGCGCCATCGGCCCCCGTGCGTGCATTTTCTGTGTGCTGATGCCAATCTCGTCTCCCAGTCCGAACTGTGCTCCGTCGGTAAAGGCGGTCGATACGTTGGCATATACACAGGCAGCGTCCACTTCACGGATAAAGCGGTCTGCAGCCTCTTCGTTGTCGGTCACGATACACTCACTGTGGCCTGAGCCGTAGCGGGCGATGTGTGTCAGTGCCTCGTCCATGCCGCTCACCGTGCGTACGGCCATCCTGTAGTCGAGAAACTCCGTGCCGAAGCTTTTTTCCGTAGCCGGAAGGAGCAGTCCGGACGGATAAATACCTTCAAGTGCATGGAGCGCTTCCTCGTCGGCATAGATGGTTACGTGGCTCTCGGCCAGCGGTAGGCACAGTGCAGGCAGGTCGGCCAGACGGCTGCGGTCAATGAGCAGACAGTCGAGTGCATTGCACACACTCACGCGACGCGTCTTGGCGTTGTTGATGATGGCCGCTCCCATGTCGGGATTGCCACCGGTATGAAAATAAGTGTGGCATACCCCCGCGCCCGTTTCGATGACGGGTACGGTGGCATGCTGCCGCACGTAGCTGATAAGACTGCTGCTTCCGCGCGGTATGAGCAAGTCAATGTAACTGTTGGCACAAAGAAGTTGTGCGGTGCTCTCACGGTCGGGTGGGAGCAGTTCCACGATGTGTGTGCATATCCCCATGCGCCGGAGCACCGAATGGATAAGGCGGACGATGGCCTCGTTCGACGAACGTGCGTCACTTCCTCCTTTCAGCACACAGGCATTGCCCGACTTGAGGCAGAGCGCAAACACGTCGAAGCTCACGTTGGGCCGTGCCTCGTATATCACGCCGATGACTCCGAAGGGTACGGTCACCCGTGAAATTTCCATCCCATTGGGACGGACACTGCGCTGGAGTGTCCGTCCAAGAGGAGAAGGGAGGGTGGCTACATGCCACATATCGGCAGCGATGCCCCGCAATCGTTCGGCCGTCAGTTTCAGACGGTCATACTTCGGGTCATCTTCCGGCATACGCCGAAGATCCTCGGCATTGGCAGCAAGCAGCATTTCTGTCTGCTTTTCTATTTCGCCGGCCACCTGTGTAAGTATGTCATTTATCCGGCTGTCGGTCTGGTCATGCATCTTTCGTGATGCCTCCTTTACCTGTGCCAGTATGGGATATATGTCGGTCATGTTATTACTATATATATAAGGTATATATTGGTTATTCGATAAACAGAAAATCATAGTGGACAATGGGCTTTCGGTCCTTGCATCCGCACTCGTCGCGTGCCGTGCGTGCGTCGCAGCTTACCCGTCCAATCCCGATGTGAGTACCGTTGGCCCCTGTAATGCGCACGATGTCGTCCTTGTCGAACTCACCTTCGATGCGTGTGATGCCTACAGGCAGTATGCTGGCAATCTTTCCGTCGAGCAGTGTGCGGGTAGCCTCGCTGTCGAGGTGAATCTCACCTTTGCAGAACCCGTCACTGTGAGCAATCCATTTCTTTACGCTCGATGCCGGAGTAGATGAGGGAAGGAAATGTGTGCACGGAACTTCCTGCGGACATTCGGTGAGTCGTATCAGTATATCGTCACGCCGGCCGTTGGCTATCCATACGTCTACCCCTTCCGAGGCAACCTTGCGGGCAATGTGCGTCTTTGTGAGCATGCCTCCGCGTCCGAATCCCGATTTCTCGGTGCTGACGTATTGGGACAGCTCCGTGCGCGGTGCAATCTCTCGCAGCAGTTCCGAAGCGGGGTCGGATGGAGGTCCGGTATATACCCCGTCGATGTTGCTCAGTATAATCAGCGCGTCGGCATCCATCATTGTGGCGATGAGGCCCGACAGTTCGTCGTTGTCGGTAAACATGAGTTCGGTAACAGAGATGGTATCGTTCTCGTTGACGATGGGCAACACTCCGTTTTGCAGCATGGTCTGCATGCACGCCCGCTGGTTGAGGTAGTGGTTGCGCGTGGCAAAGCTCTCTTTGGTAGTGAGCACCTGTCCCACACAGATACCATGTTCGCGAAACAGTTCATAGTAACGGTTGATAAGTTTGGCCTGTCCTACAGCCGAGAATAGCTGGCGTTGCGCCACACTGTCGAGCCTCCGGTCGGTCTGCACCTCACTCCGTCCGGCAGCGACAGCACCCGATGAGACGAGAATCACCTCCATGCCCTTTTTGCGGAGCACGGCAATCTGGTCGGTAAGTGCCGACATGCGTGTGATGTCGAGCGTGCCGTCGGTTCGGGTCAGCACGTTGCTTCCTATTTTTATCGTGATGCGTTTGTAGCCTGTTTCCATACCGTCTGTTTATGATAGTGATTGTTATCCCCTGTTCTTTTCTCTCTGCGGGTTACGAAAGTGATAATAAAATTCGATAAATGCAAGCGCTTTGTATATATGATGGATGTATATGCGGAAATTTGTCATTTATGTGTGAAAAATGAATGTTATTCTGCTATTTTATGCGGAATGAGGCTTTATCCTCTGGTCCGTATTGTAGGGTTCAGGGTGTGGATTCACTTTCTGAAAAGCACGTGTGCTCTTTGCCGGAAGCACGTGTGCTTTCCGAACAAAGCACGTGTCCTTTTTGAAAAAGCACGTGTGCTTTCCGGAGGTGTTTGTTGAGCCTTAACTCCCAGCGTGCTGAGCCTTGACTGCCAGCACGCTGGGGCTTGGTCGCCAGCGCGGTGAGCCTTGGTCGCCAGTAAGGTATGGAAATAAAAAAAACTGAGTCAACTTTCATTTTTCACAAAAATATGTACCTTTGTCACCAATCAATCTTAAAATATCGAACTAATGTCGGCACACACAGTCTGGGAGAAAGAATTTGAGGAGTTGTTCAAGAAGAATTACTCCAAGCTCTTTTATTATGCGTTGGACTGGGTGGAAGATTCCGAAGTAGCAAAAGATATTGTCAGCGAACTGTTTGGTGATACCTGGAGGCGTTATGAGCGCTTGCGCAATGAGCGGATTGAAGCCTACCTTTACAGGTCAGTGCATAATCTGTGCATTAACTATCTGCGTGACAAACAGGTAGAGATGAAATACCAACAGGAAGTGATTGAAAAACGTGAAAACGTGATAGGTGGGGATGTGGATACCCATGAAGAGCAGTTGCAGGTTATAGATGAGGTGATGGACAGTCTTGGTCCGCAGACCCGTATGATTTTTGAACAATGCCATTTTGAAGACCGTAAATATCAGGAAGTGGCAGAAATGCTGAACATAAGCGTAAGTGCCGTGCACAAGCATATGAACAAGGCCTTTACCATGTTTCGGAAAGCTTTTGAGTTAAAAAATAAGAATAAGGGGTAACCATTTCAATACATAAGGTGTTATATAGGTATGATGAATGAAGAACAAGACATACACAAACAACCGTCATCACCGGATATGCTGAACTCCGACAGTCTGGATACGGACAAGGATGATGACTCTCTGGCTTCCGAACTTACGGAAGAGGAAAAAGAGTCGTATGTCATGCTAGCAAAAATGGCCCGTATGCGTCATAAGACTCCATGCCCCGATGTGGATGAAACGTGGAAGCAGTTCAGCAGGCAACAGATTCAGACTTCAGGCAGAACGCATGCCTACAAGTGGCAGATTGCTTTGGCAGCCCTGTCGGGTGCTGCGGCCATGCTGGTCGGCATCTTGCTATATAACCATTTCGCCCTGCCGTCATCTTCAGCCGAAGACCTGCACGTAATAGCGATGAATTATGACGAGACGCGGCAACAGGTACTGCTGCAGGACGACAGCGAACTGTTTGACATCTCGTTACAAGATTCATTATCCTTTCAGTCGGTGACTCAATCTCAAAGTGAGCATGCAGTTTCTTCTTCCATGAAGAACAAAAAAGGTGAAGGCAAAATGCAGAAACTCTCTACTCCCCGCGGTATGGATTTCAAGGTAATCCTGTCCGATGGTTCCGAGGTATGGCTCAATGCCGAGAGCAGTCTGGAATTTCCATCGGCCTTTACAAGCAAGGAACGCCGCGTCAACCTTAAAGGTGAAGCCTATTTCAAGGTGGCACGTAACGAAGAGTGTCCTTTTATTGTTACTACCGACAAGATGCAGGTGCGTGTGCTCGGAACAGAGTTTAACTTCAGAAGTTATGTTTCGGAACTTTCACATGTGTCTCTGGTAAGCGGTTCGGTAGAAGTATATACTTCCGATGGCAAAGCTCCCGAGGTGACTTTGAAACCGGGACAGGACGCATGTCTGGATTCCTCCGGACAGATACAGGTGCGTGAGATAGATACTTATTCCGTATGCCAGTGGGTAAACGGCTTTTTCTATTTCGACAACAGCCCTCTGGTAGACATCCTTCGTGAGCTGGGACGCTGGTATAATCTGGGAGTCGTATTCCGCTCTTCAGACCTGATGGAGCAGAAAATGCATTTCAGTGCGTCGCACAGCGATGAGATAGCGCTGACTCTTGAAAATCTTAACCGCCTTCGCAAGGTGCATGTCAGCCTGGAAGGAAATAATCTGGTAGTAGATAAGTATTGATAAAACAGCATGTTCAGATATCTGTCGGCTCATCGGTTTCCGGTGAGCCGTCTTTTCTTATAAGCCGGTTTCAGTCCGGCTCTTGAAAAATTTTTGTTCCGGGTATATTTTTTTGAGAAAAGGGGGTGACCATTTTCAGGCCTTGCGTGTTATTAATAATAAAAAGCTTGATGAGAAACGGATAGGTACGCCATTAAAGACAGGTAATGGCTGTATCCGGTAACATTATGGTATTATTTATTATTAACCGTTAAACAAATGCGCTATGCAAAATTTATGCAAAGAGAAAGAAAAAGCTAGGGGGAGATGGTTCCTGCTACTGTTGGGCTGTTTGCTTTCCATTAATACAATGGTGGCTCAGTCGGATGTAAAATCTAAAAACATTACTTACCAGTGTAAGAATGAACAGTTGTCGAAAGCTCTCCGGCAAGTGGAACGTTTGTCGGAGTACTACAAGGTCCAATTCGCTTACGAGGATGTAGAAAAGTATACCGTAAGTGTAACACTGAAGGATGCTACGGTTCAGACAGCTTTGTCGAAACTGTTGCAGAATACGGATTTGAACTATGAGATAAACGACCGTTTTGTGCACGTATTTCGTGCTATAACAGAACGTGAACGACAACTGAAGCAATCATTGTCTGGCTCTGTCAACGGACAGGTAGTTGACGAGCACGGTGAGCCTCTGATTGGAGTTACCGTAAGGGTTTTGGGAACGAACGAAGGTACAATTACCGATTTGAACGGAAACTTTTCGCTCAGTTCGGGAGATAAGAAGTCGGTGAAGCTTCTTCTTTCCTATATCGGGAAAAATGATAAGGAAGTAACTGCCTCGTCGGGCAAATCATTGAAGGTTATTATGGTAGATGACAGTCAGCTGCTTAGTGATGTGGTGGTTACCGGTTATCAGACTCTTTCGCGGGAAAGAAGTGCCGGTTCTTATGGAATCATCAAAGGCGACGCTGTCAGTAGCAAAATCGGCTTGACGGGAAGCATCATACAGAGCCTTGAAGGTTTGGCTACCGGTTTGAGCGTAAACATGAGCGAGGGGGCCGACAAATATATTGTTCGTGGAATTACTTCTGTATATTCAAATCGTTCTCCTCTGTTTGTTGTTGATGGTATGCCTTTGGAGGAAGATCAGGTGGAAACCTTGCTTAATGGAAATGACATTGAAAACGTCACGTTGCTGAAAGACGCAACGGCTGCCTCCATTTGGGGTTCTCAAGCAGCCAATGGTGTAGTGGTTATTACTACTAAGAAAGGACAGAAAAGTAACAAAACCCATATCTCATACGACGGTTCATTTACTTATATCGGAAAGCCCGATTACGGATACATGAAGATGATGGACGGCGCTACCTTTATGAAGAATGCGCAGGAAATTTTTGACATTTATTCAGAAGTATATGATTATGACTATGTTTCTACTACAGCGACAAGTTATGGTTCAGATCCCTTTGTATTACCTCACGAACGTTACATGTATGCTTATAAGATGGGGAAAATCTCCATGGAAGAACGGGATGCGGCATTGGCACGTTTGGCGGCACAGGATGGACGGAAAAGTTACGAAGACAACTTTATGAGTGACAAATGGATGACCCGTCACACCATATCATTGAGCGGAGGAACAGACAAGCAGAATTTTTATGTGTCGCTGGGATATATTGGCGAACAGGGAACCTTAAAGGATATGAACAATCGTTTTACGTTCAATATCAAGCAGAATTTTAACCTGACACCATGGCTGAAGTGGGATTATACGGTAAATGGTGTATACGGAAGTCTGAACAAGAAAGTAGAGCCTTGGACCGATACGGCCATATATCGTGATTTGCCATACGCTACCTTCTATGACGAGAATGGAGAAGCTGTCGACTGGGCTGTTTATTACGTTGCCGATGCCAAGCGTGAAAAGGCGGAAGAGCTGACCAACATTGATACGGGCTTTTTCCCGGTAGATGATCTTAACAGTTCCAGCAGCAAGCAAATCAGTACCAATCTGCGTGTCAATACCGGTCTGACTTTCTCTCTGTTGAAAGGCTTGCGGTATGAAACACGTTACCAGTACAGTCGCTTTCATACCAAGACTGAAACATTTCTTCCACAGGAAACGTATGCGGTGCGCGAAGAACGTCTGCAGGCGACCGATGCTAATACACTGGAATGCGTATTACCGGCAAAGGGCGGACACTTTACCTTGAACAACGGTCTGGTTACTGACTGGACATTCCGTAACCAGCTTACTTATGACGGTGATTTTCAGGATGGGAAGCATCAGATAACAGCTTTGTTGGGTACAGAGTTGCGTGAGTATGTCAATACAACCTATAATTCCTTTGTGCGGGGATATGATATGCAGACCATGCTTGGAACGGATTATGACATTTATGCCTTGCGCAATTATATCAGCAATCCTGTTTACGGTGAATCAAACGGCTTTTCTTACAGATACTTCTCACAGAATGAAATCATGCGGCGCTATTTCTCTCTCTATGGTAACGCTGCCTATACTTTCGATCACAAGTATGTGCTGAATGCCAGCCTGCGTATGGATCAGTCAAACCTTTTCGGCAGTGATCCCGATACCCAATACAAGCCTATCTGGTCTGTCGGTCTGGCATGGAAAATTTCGGAAGAGCGTTTTATGGACCGTTATGATTGGCTTAACAGCCTGACATTGCGTGCCACTTACGGTTTTGCCGGTAACTCTCCCGACCCGGGCATGGGTGGAAAGTACGACATCCTGAGTGCGACGAGCAGTCCCTGGTTTGAAGAAAGCGGTTATGACATCTCTACTCCGGCCAATGACAAGCTTACGTGGGAGAAAACCCGTACGTATAATCTGGGATTTGACCTTTCGGTATTGAATCATCGATTGGATGTGACGCTGGATTATTATGACAAGAAAACCACCGATTTGATTGCACCGATGTCACTAAATCCTACCTCAGGTTGGGCAATGGCTGTGGGAAATATCGGTTCTGTATCGAACAAAGGTCTGGAAATAAGTGTCAACAGTCATAATATCAAGTCGGACGACTTTAATTGGTACACCATTTTGACTTTCTCTCAAAATAAAAGCAAAGTGCTTAAATTGGAAGTAGAAAGTACTGATGCAATTAATTTGATGCAAAAGATTGTAGGTTACAGAGAAGGGTATCCTACCGGTCCGTTGTTCTCTTACCGTTATGCCGGTCTGGATGCGGAAGGTTTGCCACAGGCATACAATAAAGAGGGCGAATTGATTTCGGGCGATGATTTGTATACGCTTGATGAGGACGATGAAGTGTATTCCGGTACAACCATTCCGGTATATTACGGTGCCTTGACCAACCGGTTTGTTTACAAAGACTGGGAGCTTTCATTCATGTTTGTCTATAATTTCGGGAATAAGATGAGAAAACAGTGTGTGGCGATTGGTAATGACAGCTCGTTTAGCGGAAGGCGTTTGACTGGAAATCTATATCAGGATTTTGACAAGCGTTGGCGTCAGCCGGGTGATGAGGCTTATACGGATATACCCAGATATACTGCTTATTCCGAAAGTGCGGACTTTACACCATATTATTATGCCGACCGGAATGTGCTGGATGCGTCTTATATCAAATTGCGTGATTTGACGCTTACCTATCGTGTGCCTTCAGAACTTTGTCGTAAGTTTTATGCTGAAAGCGCCCGGATAAACCTTCAGGTTGGAAATCTCTTTTACTGGGCAGCCAACGGAGAAGATATTGATCCGGAAGCATACGCATATTCGGGATTTTATAATAACTATCAGGAGAAGTTTGGTCCGACCTATTCGGTAGGAGTAAACATTAATTTCTAAACAAATTAGTAATGAATATGAAAAAGATAGCATATATAGCAGCGGGCTGTCTGTTGCTTTCTGCAAACTTACTTTCGGGTTGCGACAGCTTTTTAGACGAGGCCCCACGCGGAAAGGCCATAGCTACTTCCGTAAATGAGTACAACGGTATGTTTAATACCACACTGTTTATGAATCTGAGCTTAAGTCATGATTATTATGCGTTTTGGAGAAGTGACGACCTGATATTTACACCAGACTGCTATTCGCAGTTGGATATGAATACATTTTATGGCTCATCAATAAAAAATGCGTTCCAATACAAACAGGAAGTATACCGTGGCGACCAGGAAAGTTCGGAATGGGTAGAGCCTTATAAACAGATTTATGTGTTCAATTCCATTGTAAACGGAGTGATGAGTGCCACCGGCAGCGAAAAGGAAAAGCTCTATTTGCAGTCGGAAGCACGCGTCAGTAGGGCTTACATGCACTTCCTGCTGGCACAATGGTTTGCCCTGCCTTATGACGAGAGTTATGCCGAAACAGAATTGACTGTTCCGTTAGTCACAGAAGCTGAAACTTCAGTTATGAATTATCGGCGTGCTACCATGAAAGAGATGTATGATTTCATCACTACCGAAATGGAGGAATCCTGCCCTAATCTGGAAGACCGTGTAGACCACCGGATGCGGGTATACAAACCTACCGGTTACGGACTGATGGGTAAGGTGTATTTCCTGATGGGGAAATATGACAAGGCGCTTACTGCCTTGCGTACCGCTTATGAGCTGTTGCCGAAAAGTGCTGCGGAAGTTTATCTGTTGGATTACAATGAGCTGATGCGTCCTTATGGCTACCGTGAGCTGACGGCGGATGAACTGTATAGTGATATGGATATCTTGCCATATCTGTTCAGAAGCAGTCAGGTATTGTGGTGCAAACAGACTACAATGATGAATTCTTATTACTTTGTATATGGTGATCAAATTACCTTTTATCTGAATCCTGAATTTTATGCGTTGTATGACGAATATGACCTGCGCCGGAATCTGATTTGTACGGTCAACAGAGAAGGAACTCCGTTGACTTATCCTTATCCCGGCTTTCTTGGTGATAAAATCAATCTTGGACTTAACCTGCCCGAGGTATATCTGATGCTGGCAGAATGTGAGGCACGTGTGGGCAGTGAAGATAATGCACGTCAGATATTGGCCGACTTCCGTAAGTACCGTGTGTTGCCGGGACATGAAGAGGTCCCGTCTTCGGTTACAACCAAAGAAGATTTGATACGCTTCTGTGTGGACGAACTGAACCGCGAGTTTATGGCTACGGGCTATCGCTGGTATACCGTCCGTCGTTTGTGGAATGATCCTTTGTTCCAGGATATGAAACCTGTTACTCATTTTGACGGTGAGCAAACCTTCACATTGGATGAGAGCGGACTGAAAACAGCGATTCCTGAAACGGTTCTTGAATGGAACGAGTCATGGAGAGGACAGTAATAATCTATTTTTAACAAACATAAAACTATGAAATCTTTAAGGTTAGTAGCGTATGCCACTTTGGTAGCAGGCTGGGTAGCTTGCTCCGCACAATCAGAAAATTCGGTTCTGCTTACAGGAAATGTTCCTGAATATCAAGGAAAGGGTGAGTTTATACTTGCACGGATGGGACAGTCTGACACCATCCCCTTGCAGGCAGACGGTTCTTTCTCGTATGAAGTAAAAAACTTGCAGAAGGCTGAAGAAGGGTCGCTTGTCTTAAACTATCTGAAAAACAAGAAGAGTGTTCATTGCTATCTGATACCGGGAGGAAAACTGGATGTCAAGATTACGGGTGCAGACGGTGAAATAACAATAGGTGATGCTACTGTTCCGGATTATAAGCTTACTGCCGTATTTACCGGTACGGGAAAGAAAGAATCTGATTATCTCAATACTCCTCCATTTTACAATTATGTATTCAAGAATGCAGATGGAACGCCTGTTACCTTTGAGAATTACATGAATCAGATTGCCGAACAGAAGCAGCGTATGCACAAGGCGTTGGAAGGCACATGCGAAGCTTTTGCAAAAGAGAAGACTGCCGAATTGGATTTGATGATGAATGATATGGAATTTATATATTATCGGCGGTTGAAAAATGACGGGAATGATGCCAGCAAAGATGCCGGTTTTATGGCTTTTGTTAATTCTATAGATTTGAATGACCCGAAGGTGAGTCCATATCTGTTGATTGAGGTGATAGATTTCCGGTTGGAGCAGTCGCCCGACTTGTATAAGGGTATGGATTATGGAATACGCTTCTTTAGTTATCTGCGTGACAACATAGCCAATAAGGAGTGGGCCGGGCAGGTTGCCGATAAGCGAATGACGCAGATGCTGTCGAATTCGGACGTTTCGGGACTTGCGAAAACGTTTGAGCTTTATCGGACAATTTCCGGCAAGAGTGAAGAGTTCAAGGAAAATGAAGCTATTTATAATTCGTTGGCCAAATTGTTGCCGGGTGTGAAGGCTACCGATTTTGAAATGCAGGACAAGGAAGGGAAGATTGTGCACTTCCTGGATGTGGTAGGAAAAGGCAAAGTAACCTATATCGACTTTTGGGCGACTTGGTGCGGTCCTTGCTGTCTGGAAATTCCTTTTGTGGAGAAAAAAGTGGAAAAGTACAAAGATAATCCGAACATTGAGTTTGTAAGCATTTCGTTGGATCGGGACAAGAAAGAGTGGCTTGATAAATTGGAGAAGGATAATTCGTCTTGGCAACAATACATCATTCCCGATAACTTTGAATCGGAATTTGCCAAAGAATATAATATCACGTTTATCCCTCGTTTCATGCTGTTTGATAAGGAAGGCAGGATTATTTCCATTGATGCTCCGCGTCCGTCGGCCGATAAGGCTTTTGAGGCACTGATAGCTCCGTATGTGAAGTAATTGTTTTTTTCTCTCTCAAAGAAACGCATGTGCGGAATCAATCTCCCGCTTTGTGCGTTTCTTTTTTTGCTAAGGTTTTTCAATCCCTTTGTAAAGTATGATATAAAACTAGGTTGGGGTATTGTTTTTAGTAGACAATCTTGTGATTTTTCGTTGTTGTTCCTTTGAGGAAATATTTGATTTGAAACTTCTGTGGAATAATCTGTTCTTTCTAAACCCTCGTGTAAGAAAAACTCCGCGTTCTTCTAGTATTAGAACCGGAGCTTTTTATTTGTGAAACAAATAAGGCTGCCTCCGTATTGGGGCAGCCTTACTTGTGTGACTATAGCTGTTATGGATATTTCCTTATTCTTTCAGTCGAGGGCGGTTTTCCTTGATTATCTTTTCGGCAAACACCTGCTCTTCGTGATTCACCAGTACGACCACTCCTCGGCCTCCTGCACCGTAGGGTGCTGTGACCAGTCCTAACGTCTCGTCTTTAATCATGGCCTGTACTCCGTTTGCGGCTAAAAAGCCTTTTATCAGTTCTGCCTCCCAAAGGTCGCCTCTGAAGACTTCGACCAATGAGCCATAATCTTTTGTTGCCATACCGTGAATGTTTTTTAAATTAATACCCTGTTGTTATTCATTTGCTTCTTTAACGTTTACAATATAAGGACAATTTATAAGAAATCCAAATAAATCGTAAAAATTAAAAGCTGGCAGGCGTATTTTATTTGCTGTCGTTCTTCCGGATGTCTACTCTGCGGATTTTTCCGCTGATGGTTTTGGGAAGTTCGTCGACAAACTCTATTACACGCGGGTATTTGTAGGGAGCGGTCACACGCTTTACATGGTTCTGAATCTCCTTGATGAGGGCTTCACCGGCACGGTCTTTATATTCTTTTGCCAACACGATGGTAGCCTTTACTACCTGTCCGCGAATCTCGTCGGGCACTCCGGTGATGGCACATTCTACTACGGCGGGGTGGGTCATCAGGGCGCTTTCTACCTCGAACGGGCCGATGCGGTAACCCGAACTCTTGATTACGTCGTCGGCACGTCCTACGAACCAGTAGTAGCCGTCTTCGTCACGCCATGCCACGTCGCCGGTATAGTACACTCCATCGTGCCATGCCTCACGGGTCAGTTCCTCGTTGCGGTAATAGCCCTTGAACAGTCCGCAAGGTTTGCCCTTGTCGGTATAGATAACAATCTGTCCCTGCTCTCCGTCTTCGGCCGGACGTCCGTCATTGGTGAGCAGTCCGATGTGGTATTGCGGGTTGGGCACTCCCATGCTTCCGGGTTTGGGCTCCATCCAGGGGAATGTTCCCAGCGTGAGGGTGGTCTCGGTCTGTCCGAAACCTTCCATCAGTCTGATGCCGGTAAGCTTCTTGAAGGTGTCGTATACGGCAGAGTTGAGCGCTTCGCCGGCCGTGGTGCAGTATTCCAGCGACGAGAGATCGTACTTGGTAAGGTCTTCACGGATGAGGAAGCGGTAGATGGTAGGAGGTGCGCAGAGCGAGGTGATGTGATATTCGTGAATCTTCTCCAGTATGTTGGCTGGAGTAAACTTCTCGTGGTCATATACGAAGATGTTGGCACCGGCAATCATCTGTCCGTACAGCTTTCCCCATACGGCCTTTCCCCATCCCGTATCGGCGATGGTGAGGTGAAGGCTGTTTTCGTGCAGGTTGTGCCAGAAGCTTCCGGTGGTGATGTGTCCCAGCGGATAGGTAAAATCGTGTGCCACCATCTTGGGCTCTCCGGTAGTTCCGGAGGTGAAATACATCAGTGAGATGTCATCGTTCGTATTGACATGTTCGGGACGTACGAACGGGGCGGCATTCTCAATGCCCTTGTGGAAATCATCAAATCCTTCAGGGATGTGCGGACCGATGCTCACCAGTTTCTCCAGTGTGGGCGATTCAGGGATGGCGTCAATCACGTGTTGCAGGATGACGTCTTCACCGGCAGCTACAATCATCTTGATGCTTGCCGCGTTGCAGCGGTACACGATGTCTTTCTTCGTAAGCAGGTGAGTGGCCGGGATGGCTACTGCGCCCAGCTTGTGCAGTGCGATGATGGAGTACCAGAACTCATAACGGCGTTTCAGGATAAGCATTACCATATCGCCGTGTCCGATACCCAGACTTTGGAAGTAAGAGGCCGTGCGGTCTGTTTTCTCTTTTAGTTCTGCATATGTATATTGGTGATGTTCTCCCTGGTCATTGGTCCACAGGATTGCATTTTTGTCGGGTTGCTCGGCAGCCCATGCGTCTACCACATCATAGCCGAAGTTGAAGTTCTCGGGCACCTGGATGTGGAAGTTCTTGATAAAATCTTCTTGCGACTCGAAAGTCGTCTGTGTAATGAATCGTTCTAACATTGTATCTGTTTACATTATTATAGCCAAAAATTTTACGGGTTTTCCGTCGAGGGCAAGCATTCCGTGCGGGAGGGCAGAGTTGAAGTAGAGGCTGTCTCCCTGATTGAGGATAAGTTCCTTGCCGTTGATGTTAAGCAGCAACCGCCCTTCGACAACGAGGTTGAACTCCTGTCCCTGATGTGAGTTGAACTGCACGGGAGTACCTTCGGGCTTGGGCTCTACGGTTACGATAAACGGGTCGGCTATGCGTCCGCGGAATCCTGAAGCCAGAGCTTCGTACTTGTAGGCCTTGCGTCGTTCCACAGAGATACCGGTTCCTTTTCTGGTGAGGAAGTATGAGCTCATTTTGGGTTCTTCGCCAAACATGAGCACGTCGAGCGAGATGCCGTAGTGGCGTGATATCTTTTGCAAGGTGCTTACGGATATGTCGCGCGTACCGCTTTCAAGCTCCCGGTAGTCTTCAATCGTCAGCTGGCAGGCATCGGCCACTTCCTGCTCTGTCAGCTCCAGAACTTCGCGCAGTCCGTGCAGTCTTGCTGCGATTTGTTTTATTTGGTCAGTCATAATAGATAAAGATTATGGGTTAGTAAATGCTTCTGCATATTCCTTAGTGACGGGGATATGCAGAAGAAGTTTGTGTCATTTTTGCGAATGGTTTCAGCGGCTGGCTTTCATGGCGCGTATTACGGCAGAGGTGAATCCGGCATGTTCCAGTTCGTTCAGCCCCTTGATGGTGATGCCGCCCGGAGTGGTAACCTTGTCAATTTCCACTGACGGATGTGTATCGTTGTTGAGAATCAGTCGGGCTGCTCCTTCGAGCGACTGTGCTACCATGCGCATGGATTCGTTGGGCGAAATACCCATCTCTATGCCTGCCTGCATGGCTGCCTGTACGTATTTCAGCGCATAGGCGATGCCGCACGATGAGAGGGCGGTAGCCGCTTCGAGCTGTTTTTCGCTGATAAGCATGGCAAGTCCCATTTCATTGAAGATGTTAAGCAGTAACTGAGTCTGTTCGTCCGAGGCGTTACGTCCGCAGATAAGCGTCATGCTGGCCTTTTCGGAGATGGCCGTGTTTGGGATAATGCGGAAGATTGGCATTTCCGGGTCAACGAAGTGTGCCACTTCTTCAATGGATATTCCGGCAGCCAGCGATACCAGCATCTGGGGGCGTTGGGGGTGGATGGGTCTCAGCACCTCTTCTACCTTCCAGGGTTTTACTGCTAGAATGATAATATCGGCATTGCGTGTGGCTTCCTTATTGTCGTTGGTTGTATTGATTTCGGGGAAACGTTCTTTCAGTTTTTCCAGCTTCTCGTTATGAGGGTTGGAGACTGTAATGTCCTTGGCGTTGATAAACTGGCTTTGTGCCAGTCCGCATGCAATGGCTGCTCCCATATTGCCTGCGCCGATAATTGTTATTCTCATATCAATGGTATTAATTTGGTTTTCAACTGTAGCAAAGGTAGAAAAGTAAATAATAAAAAGAAATTATTTCGACAATATATTTGCGAATCCTTCTGTTAAGGAATGTGTGGTGTGAAAAAAGCATCCGGCAATTGCACATATCGGTGTAAATGATGCAATTGCCGGGTGGGGCAGACCTGTGAAGTCCTTATGCCTGGTTATGCCGTGAAGATGAAGTTGCCGGATGGAAAGACAGCCCGGCGACTCGTTTCCGGACGCCGGGCTGTTTATTGGTATTTACTTTGGAAGAATGTTTTTGGGAGCGAGACTTTTAATTTTTTGATTCCCAATATAAAGTTTATCTTTAGGCTAGAGATACATATCTTTAAGTTAGAGATACGTGTACTTAGCTTAGAGATACATGTACTTAGGCTAAAGATAGAGTTTTACTCCTGTGTTGTTTATGTATTTGTCTTGTCGTCAGCACTGTTTATGCCAGCAGTGACTTGAACCGTTTCAGGAACTCGTCGCTCTCTTCCATGCTCAGGCAGAGCGGTGGCAACAGACGGATGACGTTTGTACCGCTGGCACCGGTGAATACATGCTGCTCGTAGATGAGGCGTTTGCGGAGTTCCTGTACCGGCTGGTCGAACTCGATACCAATCATCAGTCCTTCGCCGCGCACTTCCTTGATGCCGTCAATCTTCTTCAGTTCGTCTATCAGGTGTTGTCCTACCTTGGCTGCATTGTCTACCAGGTGTTCGCTCTCCATGACATCGAGCACTGCAAGGGCTGCGCTGCATGCCAGATGGTTGCCTCCGAAGGTGGTTCCCAGCTGTCCGTATACGGGTTTGAACTTGGGACTGATGAGTACACCTCCCATGGGGAATCCGTTGGCTATGCCTTTGGCTACAGTTATCATGTCAGGACGGATGCCGGCATGCTGGTGAGCGAAGAACTTTCCGCTCCGGCCGTAACCCGACTGAATCTCATCGAGAATAAGAACAGTCCCGGTCTGGTCGCACAGCTCTCTCAAGGCTTTCAGGAATGCCGGTTTGGGGATGCGTATTCCGCCCACACCCTGTATGCCTTCGATGATGACAGCGCATACATCGCCCTTTTCGAGTTCAGCCTTTGCACCTTCGATATCGTTCAGTTCGAGGAAGGTTACATGGCTGTTGGCATTGACGGGAGCAATGATTTTCGGATTGTTGGTTGCTTCAACGGCCAGGGATGTACGTCCGTGAAAGGCCTTGCTGAATGATACAACGCGTGTGCGTCCGTTATGGAACGATGCCAGTTTGAGTGCGTTCTCATTGGCTTCGGCACCCGAGTTGATAAGGAACAGACTGTAGTCTTCATATCCGCAGGCTTTGCCCAGACGTTCGGCCAGCTGCTGCTGAAGCTTGTTGATGACCGAGTTGGAGTAGAAACCGAGTTGAGCCACCTGGTTGCTGATAGCTTCTACATAATGCGGATGAGCGTGTCCGATGGAGATAACGGCATGACCACCGTAAAGGTCGAGGTATTCGGTATTGTTCTCGTCCCATACGTGGCAACCTTTTCCTTTTACTATATTAATATTAAATAAAGGATATACGTCGAATAGTTCCATAATTAAATGAAGAATTAGGAATGAAGAATGAAGAATTTTTCCGGTGTGTTCCTACGTTAATTCTTCATTCTTCTTCATGTTGTTTTTTACCGTTCGGATGGAGGAAACGAGCAGGGCGATGAGTTCGCCGCAATCGTTTTCCATACTGTCGAACGAAATCTCGTTTATGTATTGTGAATGCTTCATTAAAAAGCGCTCGGCTTCAGTCTCAAACCTACGGTCTCTTCCAGATTGAACATCAGGTTCATGTTATGCACGGCCTGTCCACTGGCACCTTTCAGCAGGTTGTCAATGCAAGAGACGATAAGCAGCTTGTTGCCGTATTTCTCCAGATGGATAAGGCACTTGTTGGTGTTTACCACCTGTTTCAGGTCAATGTTCTCTTTTACGATATGCGTGAAAGAGTCTTTGGCATAATACTCTTCATAGATTCGTTCAATCTCCTCCAGACTTACCTGGGTTTTTACCACGAGGGTGGCGAATATGCCACGGGGGAAGTCACCGCGGTAGGGGATGAAATCAATTTCGGAGTCGAAACTGTTTTGCAGTTGTTTCAGTGACTGCTTGATTTCGGGCACATGCTGGTGATTGAAGGCTTTGTAGATGCTGATATTGTTATTGCGCCAGCTGAAGTGACTGGTGGCGCCCGGCTTTACTCCGGCACCGGTGCTTCCGGTGATGGCGTTGACCGATATGTCATCGTTCAGCATCAGGTGTTTGGCAAGCGGAAGCAGTCCCAGCTCGATGCAGGTAGCAAAGCATCCCGGATTGGCCACATACTTGCTCTTGCAGATGGTGCGGCGGTTCAGTTCCGGCAGACCGTATATGAAATTGTGCTCCTCGCTCTTGATACGGAAATCCATTGAGAGGTCGATGATTTTCAGCTCTTCGGGGATGTTGTGGCACTCAAGGAATTTCTTGGTGTCTCCGTGAGCCGTGCAGAAGAACAGTACGTCGATGTCGTCGAGCGGAAGCTCATCGGTAAACGTGAGCTCTGTCTCACCGTAAAGGCCTTCGTGCACTTCCGTAATCTTGTGGCCTGCATGGCTGTTGCTGTTAATGAACACGATTTCCGCGTCGGGATGATTGATGAGCAGGCGAATCAGTTCGCCTGCCGTATATCCTGCGCCTCCAATTATTCCAACTTTTATCATGGCAATTATATTTTTTCGTCTTTATGGTTATTGTAGTATACTCTTAGCGGGGTAGACAATACCTTGATAAATCCTTTGGCATCTTCGGCTGTCCATCCTTTCTGCATTTCACCGTATTCGCCGAACTTGGTCTTAACCAGGTCGTCGGGAGAGTCAACTCCTACGGTAGAGAACGAGAGCGGACGCAGTTCAAGGATAACCGTTCCGTTCACATTGCGCTGTGATTCCTGAAGCATGGCCTCGATGTCGCGCATTACCGGCTCCAGATACTGGCTTTCGTGCAGGAACATGCCGTACCAGTTGGCCACCTGGTCTTTCCAGTACTGCTGCCATTTGCTCAGGGTGTATTTTTCAAGGAAACGGTGTGCTCCGATGATGAGCATCGGTGCGGCGGCTTCAAAGCCTACACGTCCCTTGATACCGATGATGGTGTCGCCCACGTGCATGTCACGTCCGATGCCGTATGCGGCTCCTATCTCTTCGATTTTCTGAATGGCCTTTATCTTGTCTTCAAATACCTGTCCGTTTACCGCATGGATTTCACCATTCTTGAATTCCAGTTTCAGCTGTTCGCTGCCGGTCTTGGTAACCTGTTTCAGGTAAGCATCTTCAGGAAGTCCCTGTGCAGAATCCAGAATCTCTCCTCCGCAGATGGATGTTCCCCACAGACCTACGTTATAAGAGTATTTCAGTTTGGTGAAGTCGGCCTCAAAACCGTGTTCCTTCAGATAGTTGATTTCATATTCGCGACTGAGGGCCATGTCACGGGTCAGAGTGATGATTTCCACATCGGGTGCCAGCACCAGGAAAGTCATGTCAAAGCGTACCTGGTCATTGCCGGCACCGGTTGAGCCGTGTGCGATGGCATGTGCTCCTATTTCATTGGCATAACGGGCTATGGCGAGTGCCTGGAAAATACGTTCGGAGCTTACGGAAATAGGATAGGTGCCGTTACGCAAAACATTTCCGAATACCATGTATTTCAGGCTCTTTTCATAATACTCTTGGGTGACGTCAAGTGTCACATACTCTTTGGCTCCCAGCTTGTAGGCGTTCTCTTCGTTCTTTTTCAGCTGTTCGGCACTGAATCCGCCGGTATTGGCGCATGCCGCATAAACTTCATATCCTTTTTCCTTGGCAAGATACATTACGGTAAACGAAGTGTCAAGTCCTCCGCTGAATGCCACTACTACTTTCTTTTTCTCTTCCATAGCGTTATTTGTTATTTTGTGCGTTGTTAATATTCATGTTTATCTGGTCATTGGGATGCTTTTCCGGATCATAGAGCATGGCGGTGCAGATGCAGTAACGTCGTCCGGTACGTTCCAATACATCGTGGTTGCAACAGCCCTCACATCCTTTCCAGAAAGCGTCGTCGTTTGTCAGTTCGGCAAACGGCACGGGTACGTATCCCAGTTCGGTATTTATTTTCATTACGGCTCCTCCGCTGGTCAGTCCGAAGAGCTTGGCATGCGGCCATCGCAGACGCGACAGCGTAAACGCCGCACGTTTGATTCGTTTGGCCAGTCCGTGTCCTCTGAACTTCTCGACTACAATCAGTCCGGAGTTGGCTACGTATTGTTTGTTCCCCCAGCTCTCTATATAACAGAAACCGGCAAATTCGTTTCCGTGCAATGCGATGATGGCTTTGCCTTCTTTCATTTTCTGTGCCACGTATTCATGGGTTCGTTTGGCAATGCCAGTACCTCTCACTTTAGCTGCAGCTGTAATTGTTTCAAGGATAGTGTCGACATAAACCTCGTGTGAGGCATCGGCAACCATAACGTCAATTTGGTCCATTTCCATAATTAAATCGACAATTTGTATATTTATTCTTTTATTGTAATGCGTTTGTTAGAACTGTATGTTCGGAATAATGCGGCGGAGCGATTTCACTACTTCGGTGCGTGTTACTCCTTCGTTCAGAATCATCATGATAGTATCGTCTCCGGCAATCGTTCCCAGAATCTCTTCAATGTGTCCGTTATCTATATCGTAGGCTATGCTGCTGGCATATCCGGGTCGGGTGCGTATCACCGCTACGTTTCCTGAAAAGCGCAGAGAGATAAACCCGTTGGAAATAGGCATGTTGGCTATGGGGTGCGGCTCGCTGATACGTTTGTATAGCGTATTGTTGGGCAATACATAGATATACTTTCCGCTGATGCTGGCAGCTTTGGCTACTTTGAGCTGTTTCAGGTCTCTCGACAGAGTGGCCTGAGTCAGGTTGTAACCTTCAAGTGTCAGTTCCTTCAACAGTTCTTCCTGGCTTCCTATTTCTTTGGTCGAAATGATAATCTTGATAGAATCGAGACGGCTGCTTTTATTTTTCATACTGCATAATTATTCTAAAAACCGGGGCAAATATAGTAATAATATTCAATTTGCTGCATAAAAATAAACTCTTTTTCATTTTTATACGCTATAAATATGCATTCTTTTGCTTTTCCTTAAGGGAAAGGGGTATAAAAATCATAAAAAGAAGCGGCATGTTTAAAATATTTCCGTACATTTGCTTCATTATTAAAACATTGTAAAATACAAACCTAAAACAACGATTACCGTATGGAGAACATGAACTTTTTTGCCGTAGACTTGGGAGCAACTAGCGGTAGAACGATTCTTGGAAAAATATGTGATAAAAAGATAGAGTTGACAGAGTTGACTCGTTTCCCCAACAATATAATTGAAACAGGCGGACATTTTTACTGGGATATATATGCCTTGTATCTTGAAATCATCAAAGGCCTGAAGAAAGTGGCTCAGGAAAACATTCAGATTAATTCAATCGGTATCGATACATGGGGAGTGGACTTTGTGTTCATTGGCAAAGACGGAGCCATCTTGCGTAATCCTTACTGTTATCGTGACCCTCATACGGTAGGCGCCCCCGAAGAATACTTTACCCACATTTCACGTGAACGTGTGTATGACATTACCGGTATACAAATCATGAACTTCAACTCTCTGTTCCAGCTTTCGACCCTTCACCGCAACAAGTGTTCGGCTCTGGAGGCTGCCGACAAGATTCTGTTCATGCCCGATGCTCTTTCATATATGCTCACCGGAGAGATGGTGACTGAATATACCATTGCATCTACTTCACAGATACTGAATCCGCGCACCAAACGTTTTGAGAAGGAACTGCTTGATGTGGTTGGTGTGAAGGAAGAACAGTTCGGACGTTTCGTCTTCCCGGGTGAGAAAATTGGTGTGCTGAGCGAGGAAGTGCAGAAGATGACCGGTCTGGGAGCTGTTCCGGTGATTGCTGTTGCCGGACATGATACCGCTTCGGCCGTTGCAGCCGTGCCTGCACGCAATGCCAACTTTGCATACCTGAGTTCAGGTACATGGTCGCTGATGGGTATCGAAGTAAAAGATGCCATTATCAACAAAGACAGTTACGACAAGAACTTTACCAACGAAGGCGGCGTGGAAGGAACCACCCGTTTCCTCAAAAATATATGCGGTATGTGGCTGCTTGAGCGCTGCCGTAAAGAGTGGGAGGCAACCAACAATTATTCGTATACCGAACTGATTGATGCCGCATTGGCCGTACCGGCATTCCGCAGTGTAATCAATCCGGATGCTCCTTGTTTTGCCAACCCGACATCAATGATTGATGCCATCCGCAACTATTGCGCGCAGACCGGTCAGCCTGTGCCTGAGACTTACGGCGAACTTACCCGCTGTATTTTCGACAGTCTGGCACTGCGTTACCGTCAGGTATTCGGATACATGCAGGAGATGGCACCGTTCAAGATTGAGCGTCTGCACGTAATTGGCGGAGGTTCACGAAACAACCTGCTGAACCAGTTTACCTGCAACGCCGTAGGAGTGCCCGTAACCGCAGGTCCGTCAGAAGGTACTGCACTGGGTAACATCATGCTGCAAGCCAAGGCTTTCGGACTGGTTGACACCGTGCAGCAGATGCGCGACATGATAGGCCAGTCAATCGAGCTTGCCGAGTTTGAGCCGAAAGATGCCGCTGAGTGGGATGCTGCATATGCGAAATACCTGTCAGTTTATCGTGAAGATATCTGATGAGGCTGCCTGATAGAAACAGAAACACATTATTTTACTTAATTGAAAATATATTATTATGAAAGAAGAACTTGTAAAAAAAGCCTATGAAGTAGCCAAAGAACGCTATGCTGCCGTAGGAGTAGATGTAGAAAAAGTGTTGGATACACTTCAGAAGATTGAAATCTCAATGCACTGCTGGCAAACCGACGACGTAGTTGGTTTCGAACCGAAAGCAGGAGCTTTGTCTGGTGGTATCCAGACTACCGGAAACTATCCCGGTAAAGCACGCAATATTGACGAGGTTCGTAAGGACTTGGAATTTGCCATGTCATTGCTGCCTGCAAAACAACGTGTTAACCTTCACGAAATCTACGGTGATTTCCAGGGTAAGTTCGTTGACCGTGACCAATGCACCATCGACCTGTTCAAGAGCTGGATGGACTGGGCTGACGAACAAGGTGTAAAACTTGACTTCAACTCATCTTCATTCTCTCACCCGAAGAGCGGAAACCTTTCTCTTTCTAATCCTGACAAGGGCATCCGTGACTTCTGGATTGAGCATACCAAACGTTGCCGTCAGATTGCCGACGAAATCGGTAAGCATCAGGGAGATACCTGCTACATGAACCTTTGGGTACACGATGGTAGCAAGGACATCACTTTGAACCGTATGAAATACCGTGAGCTGTTCAACGACTCACTCGACCAGATTTTTGCAGAGAAATACGACCACATGAAGACCGGTTTGGAAAGCAAGGTATTCGGTATCGGTCTGGAACACTATACTGTAGGCTCTAACGAATTCTGCATGGGATATGCTACCAAACACCAGACTTACCTGACCATCGATACCGGTCACTATCATCCGACAGAAGTTGCTGCTGACAAGGTTTCGTCTGCACTGCTCTTCGTTCCGGGACTTATCCTTCACGTGAGCCGTCCTATCCGTTGGGACTCAGACCACGTTACTCTGATGGACGACGCTACTACCGAACTGTTCCAGGAACTGGTACGTTGCGACGCGCTTGACCGTACAGCTATCGCACTCGACTACTTCGATGCTTCAATCAACCGTATCGGTGCTTACGTTATCGGTACCCGTGCAGCACAGAAGAGCCTGTTGCGTGCATTGCTTGAGCCGCTGGCTATCCTGCGCAAGTACGAAGCAGAAGAAAAAGGCTTCCAGCGTCTGGCTCTGCTCGAAGAGGCTAAGGCATTGCCTTGGAACGCCGTATGGGATATGTTCTGCTTGAAGAACAATGTACCTGTAGGTGAAGAGTTCATTCCTGAAGTTGAAAGATACGAGGCTGAAGTAACTTCAAAGAGATAAATCGTTCTTTTTTTGGAATATGCTGAAAGGTTAATGGCGGTATTTGCTCCGCCACTAACCTTTACTTATATTATCAAGGACATATGGAAATCGTATTAGGACTATTGATTATTGCGGTTGGAGCATTCTGTCAGTCCAGCTGCTATGTACCTATTAATAAGATTAAACAGTGGAGCTGGGAGTCATACTGGATAGTACAGGGTGTGTTTGCCTGGCTGGTGTTCCCGTTTCTCGGAGCCTTGCTGGCTGTTCCTGAGGGACGTTCTCTCTTTGAAATCTATGCGGCCAATCCGACCGATGCCTTGTGGTCAATGTTCTTCGGTGTACTATGGGGAGTAGGAGGCTTGACCTTCGGTCTGTCCATGCGTTACCTGGGTGTAGCTTTGGGACAGTCTATCGCGCTGGGTACCTGTGCCGGACTCGGAACCATCCTTACACCGATATTTACCGGTAATACGGGTGATCTTACCACTCCCGTCATCGTGGGTGTAATCGTGACTCTGCTGGGTATTGCCATCATCGGATATGCCGGAAGCCTGAAGTCGGCCAGTCTGAGCGAGGAGGAGAAGAAAGAGGCCGTAAAGGACTTCAACTTTACCAAAGGTATCATCGTGGCACTTCTTGCCGGATTCATGAGCGCCTGCTTCAGCATCGGACTCGGTTTCGGAGAGAGTCTCTGCTTTGCCGAGAGTGCCGACATCTATAAGACATTGCCCGCCACCTTCATGGTGACACTGGGTGGATTTATCACGAACGCCATTTACTGCTTCTATCAGAACTCGAAGAACCATACATGGGCCGACTACGGAAAGAGCTCGCTCTATGTGAACAACATCCTGTTTTGCGCGCTGGCCGGTGTGCTGTGGTACAGCCAGTTCTTCGGACTGAGTCTGGGCAAGGGTTTCCTTACCGATTCGCCCGTACTGCTCACCTTCTCGTGGTGTATCCTGATGTCGCTCAACGTAACTTTCTCAAACGTATGGGGCATCATCCTGAAAGAATGGAAGGGATGTACAAGCAAGACCATCACCGTGCTGGTAGTGGGACTGATTGTGCTTATCATCTCCTCATTCCTTCCTCAGCTCTTGAAATAATATTATTAAACAATTCATTAAAATACAACTTATTATGAAATCAATACTAGAAGGACGTCCGGCTCTTGCAAAGGAAGTAAACAAGGTTGCAGAGGTTGCCGGATATTTGTGGCAGAAAGGCTGGGCCGAGCGTAACGGTGGTAACATTACCATCAACGTTACCGAGTTTGTTGACGACGAAATCCGTCAGATGGTTCCCATCAGCGAAGTGAAACCTATCGGTGTAACTCTTCCGAACCTGAAAGGATGCTATTTCTACTGCAAGGGAACCAACATGCGTATGCGAGACCTGGCACGCTGGCCGATGGAAAACGGTTCTGTAATCCGTATTCTTGATGACTGCGCCAGCTATGTAATCATTGCCGACAATCCGGTTCGCCCTACCTCTGAGTTGCCCTCACACCTGAGCGTGCACAACTGGCTGATTGGTACCGGTTCAAACTACAAGGCTACCGTTCATACTCATCCTATCGAACTCATTGCCATGAGTCATACCAATAAATTCCTTGAAAAAGACGTGCTTACCAATCTGTTGTGGAGTATGATTCCCGAGACTAAGGCATTCTGTCCGCGTGGTTTGGGTATCATTCCTTATCAGTTGCCGGGTTCTGCCGAGCTGGCTAACGCCACACTGAAAGAGCTTGAAGACTACGACGTGGTAATGTGGGAGAAACACGGTGTGTTTGCCGTAGGCGAAGATGCCATGACAGCTTTCGACCAGATTGACGTGCTCACCAAGTCTGCTCAAATCTACATCAATGCCAAATGCATGGGTTATGAACCCGACGGCATGAGCCAGGAACAGATGAAAGAAATGTCGGTTGCCTTCAACCTGCCGAAATAATCGGTCTGTATAGCTCATACTGACATATATGTCCCCTTGTTCTCTTTTTGCCTTTCCGGCAAAGACGGAGCAAGGGGATTTTCGTATATATAAAGGTATGTTTCCTTTGCACGGACTACTGTTTTTTTTCTTCTACCCGTAGAGCCGTTTGTTGAGCCTTGGTCGCCAGCGTGCTGAGCCTTAACTCCCAGCGTGCTGGGGCTTGGTCGCCAATACGCTGAGCCTTGGTCGCCAGTAAAGTACTCTTTTTCTTGCTTTTCTGGATTTGAATGCTTATTTTTGAGAATTCCTATATAGAGAGAGGTTGGAAATATGGAGAGTCATGATAACTCCCTTCTATTTGTATTCTTTTAATAAGAAACATCAGCTGGTGTAATAACCGGAAAGCATTGGGAAAGGAAGTTTGGGAATATATAGTCAGAAAGGAGGTATTTGGTCAATGGAAAGAATATTATCAGTAATTGTAGTCAAATAGATATGCTTTTATGGATGATAAATAATTGGATTTACTTATGGTGAAACGTTTATTATTATTAATAGGCTTATTTTGTTCTGTAACGTTATATGGACAAAAGGATTATGTATTGGAAAAACGAGATACGGGTTTCTCGTCGTTTTATAAAATTGAAGCGCCTGATGCCTGGGAACAGCGGAATGTTTTTGTGAAAGGAAAAAAACTTTATATGGGCATTAATCCACCATCAGTTGAGTATTGGCAGAAACTGGTAAAATCCGTTCGACAAACTTATATTCCACCCCAACTAGTTCAAAAAATGGTAGAAGCAAAAACTACGTTATCCGTTCATTTTGTATTTGACCATGAAGGCAATATGATAGATGTCAGACTGATGGCTGGTGCTCAAATCTTTCAGTTCTTAACCAAAAAACAGTTGGTTGAGATTTATCGTCATTTTTGGACGATAAAAGTTCCTGTGAGCAATTGTTTTGGAAGTGATCAGTATTTTCAAGGACAGATGTCGTTGTTACCTATAGAAAAGAAAGAGGTAGATTGGGAATCATTGAAAAAGCGACATGTGCGTTTGAAGGAATCTGAAGAACCTGATAACTAAAAACTCAAAAGATAGAGAGCATATTAAGTGCATTTTGAGTTAGTCTCTTATATGCTATTACAGATAGGAAAAGAAGAGCCAGCAGTAAAGGCTTTTTTGACTTCACGGATACTGTCCGAATATTTGTAATCTCGTTATGAAGTCGTAACTAGATATGAGCAAATGGGGTGTTATGATGTCGCACTCCAATGTGCATAAGAAACATAGCCCTTTCTTTGAAAAGCCGTGTATTACATTTTAAAGTAGTTTCAAGAGTATGAATCAAGTCATGATGTAAGCATTGAACATCCTCGTATGGCGGAAAAGAAATGGAAACAGGTAAGAAGACGGGCAGAGGCAGCCATGTTTGCGAGAGTAAAGAAATACCTGAAACTGGGTGCAACGGGGTAGGATAGGGCCGGTTTTGTTACAAAACTATATCCTCTTAGGGTTAACTTCTTATAAAAAATGCAAAAATGGCCAATCTTGTGATTTTAAGATTATAAACCTATTGCTAATTAAAATGTTATTAGTAACTTTGCAGCCCGAAAAGTATATTTTCGCCTGAGTAGAAAAAGTAACAAAACAATATATAACAATTAAAAATCAAACAAAATGCCTACTATTCAACAATTAGTAAGAAAAGGAAGAAAGGTTTTGGTTGAGAAGAGTAAATCTCCAGCGTTGAGCGCATGTCCTCAAAGACGTGGTGTTTGCGTGAGAGTATATACTACTACTCCGAAAAAACCGAATTCAGCAATGCGTAAAGTTGCTCGTGTGAAACTGACAAATCAGAAGGAGGTTAACTCTTACATTCCGGGAGAAGGACACAACTTGCAAGAGCACTCAATCGTTTTGGTTCGTGGTGGTCGTGTGAAAGACCTTCCGGGTGTACGTTATCACATCGTTCGTGGTACTTTGGATACTGCCGGTGTAGCTAACCGTACTCAACGTCGTTCTAAATACGGTGCTAAACGCCCGAAACCAGGACAGGCTCCAGCAGCAAAAGGTAAGAAATAATCCTGCTGATTGAAATTTAACTATTTATTAAAACGTTTTGGTTTGTTGGAAAATGCTTAAGGGTTGAGTAAATGCTTCGGAGGAAGCGTTGAAGAAAACATTTGCAGCCTCAAACAAAACACTATTTTTCAAAACAAAATGAGAAAAGCAAAACCAAAAAAACGTGTGGTTCTTCCAGACCCTGTGTTTGGTGACCAAAAGGTTTCAAAATTTGTAAACCACTTGATGTATGACGGTAAGAAGAATACTTCATATGAAATCTTCTATACTGCATTGGAAAATGTAAAAGCAAAACTTCCTAACGAAGAGAAAACTCCTCTTGAAATCTGGAAAAAAGCTTTGGATAATGTAACTCCTCAAGTTGAGGTTAAATCTCGTCGTATTGGCGGTGCTACCTTCCAGGTTCCGACTGAAATCCGTCCGGATCGTAAAGAGTCAATCTCGATGAAAAACTTGATCCTTTTTGCTCGTAAACGTGGCGGTAAGTCAATGGCTGACAAGTTGGCTGCTGAAATTATCGATGCATTCAATGAGCAAGGTGGTGCATTCAAACGTAAAGAGGATATGCACCGTATGGCAGAAGCTAACCGTGCATTTGCTCACTTTAGATTCTAAAATCAGGTATTAATTCAATTATAAGAAAGCTAAGATGGCTAAACAAGATTTGCATTTGACTCGTAACATCGGTATCATGGCTCACATCGATGCCGGTAAAACCACAACTTCAGAACGTATCTTGTTCTACACCGGATTGACTCACAAGATTGGTGAGGTGCACGATGGTGCTGCAACAATGGACTGGATGGAGCAAGAACAGGAACGTGGTATTACCATTACTTCTGCTGCGACTACTACTCGCTGGAAATATGCTGGTAATACTTATAAAATTAACTTGATTGATACTCCGGGACACGTGGACTTTACTGCCGAAGTAGAACGTTCTTTGCGTGTTCTTGATGGTGCTGTTGCTGCTTACTGTGCAGTAGGTGGTGTTGAGCCTCAGTCAGAAACTGTATGGCGTCAGGCTGACAAGTACAATGTACCTCGTATCGGTTACGTTAACAAAATGGACCGTTCTGGTGCAGACTTCTTCGAAGTTGTTCGTCAAATGAAGGACGTGTTGGGCGCTAACCCATGTCCGGTTGTTATCCCTATCGGCTCAGAAGAAAACTTTAAAGGTGTAGTTGATTTGATTAAGATGAAGGCTATTCTGTGGCATGACGAAACAATGGGAGCTGACTATGATGTTGAAGATATACCTGCAAACTTGGTTGACGAGGCTAACGAGTGGAGAGATAAAATGCTCGAAAAAGTAGCTGAATTCGACGAAGCTTTGATGGAGAAATATTTTGATGATCCTTCTACTATCACCGAAGAGGAAATCTTGCGTGCTTTGCGTGCAGGAACACTGAAGATGGAAATCGTTCCGATGCTTTGTGGTTCTTCTTTCAAGAACAAGGGTGTGCAGACTTTGCTTGACTATGTTTGTGCTTTCTTGCCTTCACCATTGGATACTCCGAATATCGTGGGTACAAATCCTGAAACTGGTGCAGAAGAAGACCGTAAACCGGATGAAGATGAAAAGACTGCAGCTCTTGCATTCAAGATTGCAACTGACCCGTATGTAGGTCGTCTGACATTCTTCCGTGTATACTCTGGTAAGGTTGTTGCCGGTTCATATATCTTCAATACCCGTTCTGGAAAGAAAGAACGTGTTTCTCGTCTGTTCCAGATGCACTCTAACAAACAGAATCCTGTTGACCTTGTAAGCGCAGGTGATATCGGTGCAGGTGTTGGATTCAAGGATATCCGTACTGGTGATACTTTGTGTGATGAAGAAGCACCAATCGTATTGGAATCTATGGACTTCCCGGAACCGGTTATCGGTATTGCAGTTGAGCCGAAGACTCAGAAAGATATGGATAAGCTTTCTAACGGTTTGGCTAAGCTGGCTGAAGAAGACCCGACATTTACAGTACGTACCGACGAGCAGACTGGTCAGACAGTTATCTCTGGTATGGGTGAGCTTCACTTGGATATCATTATCGACCGTTTGAAACGTGAATTTAAAGTAGAATGTAATCAGGGTCGTCCTCAAGTTAACTATAAGGAAGCTGTTACCAAGACTGTTAACCTTCGTGAGGTTTACAAGAAACAATCTGGTGGTCGTGGTAAGTTCGCTGATATCATTGTTAACGTTGGTCCGGTTGACGAAGACTATAAGGAAGGTGGATTGCAGTTTATCAATGAAGTTACTGGTGGTAACATTCCTAAGGAATTCATCCCTTCAGTACAGAAAGGTTTCCAGACCGCTATGAAGAATGGTGTCTTGGCAGGATTCCCGCTCGATTCATTGAAAGTAACTTTGCTTGACGGTTCATTCCACCCGGTTGACTCTGACCAGTTGTCTTTCGAAATCTGTGCAATTCAGGCTTACAAGAATGCTTGCGTTAAGGCAGGTCCGGTTCTGATGGAGCCGATTATGAAGCTGGAAGTTGTAACTCCGGAAGAAAACATGGGTGATGTTATCGGTGACTTGAACAAACGTCGTGGACAGGTTGAAGGTATGGAATCTAGCCGTTCTGGAGCACGTATTGTAAAAGCTATGGTGCCACTGGCAGAAATGTTCGGTTATGTAACAGCTTTGCGTACTATCACTTCAGGTCGTGCAACCTCTTCAATGACTTACGATCATCACGCACAGGTTTCTGCTTCTATTGCAAAAGCAGTGCTTGAAGAAGTTAAAGGTCGCGTAGACTTAGTATAAAACTTATCGGGAAGCAGGTTAGCGAATGACTCTTAACCTGCATCCCACTTTTAAATAACTATTAAATAATCATTTTACTGATGAGTCAAAAAATTAGAATTAAACTGAAATCCTACGATCACAACTTGGTAGACAAATCTGCTGAGAAGATTGTAAAGACAGTAAAGGCTACAGGAGCTATCGTTAGTGGTCCTATTCCATTGCCAACTCACAAACGTATCTTTACTGTAAACCGTTCAACATTCGTTAATAAGAAATCTCGTGAACAGTTTGAGCTTTCTTCTTACAAACGTTTGATTGATATCTATAGCTCAACAGCTAAGACTGTAGATGCTTTGATGAAGTTAGAGTTGCCGAGTGGTGTAGAAGTAGAAATTAAAGTTTAACGTTAAAAATTAACTGAAATGCCAGGATTATTAGGAAAGAAAATCGGAATGACATCC
>OJMI01000619.1_pt1 | contig 46447 bp, 41 predicted proteins | sample 1597131 | NCBI WGS metagenome assembly OJMI01 (sample SAMEA2452116, study PRJEB22498) | human gut metagenome | reverse complement strand
AATTGAATTTCAATAATTTCAAAGAACTTCTATGATTTTTTAGTGGACACTAATGACAAAGAATATGAAATGTGTTTTCCTCTATTCATAGATTTAACTGTTTATCATCTATAAAAGCATATCTATTTGACCACAATCACTAATAACATTCTTTCCATTGGTCCAAATACCTCCTTTCTTATATATACCAAAACTTCCTTCTAATGCTTCTTATTAAGAGAATACTGATAAAAGGAAGTTATCATAACTCTCCATATTTTCAACTCCTCTCTATAGGAATTTCTCAAAAATAAACATTTGATTTCAAAAAAACAAGAAAAAGAGCACTTTATTGGCAACAAAAGCTCAACAAATGGCAGAAAGGTATCCAATAGTCAATGCTAATAATATGTTATTTTACAACAACCTATACCAATCTAAATTCTAAAGAGTTTCATCCCTTTCTTGCCGCCACTGCCAGAATAATGCCAAGCATCACTCCCAACAAGGCTGCAAAAAGAACTCTCATCTCACCGGGTAACAGAAAGGTGATGGTATGAGCCGGGAACCAAAAGAAAGGAATGGTCTTCTTGAAAACAAATCCCCACTGTACTCTCCAGTTGATATGCTGCATGATTTCACCCATCTTTATGGGAGTGACCAGCGCACGAAGACTTCCACCATTGTTGAGTATGTGAGTATCAGTAATTTTATGAAGGGTCATAAATACGGGAGCAAAGATGGAATTCATGGCTACGGATATACCAAAGGCCAACAGGACCTTGTCCAGACAAAGCCCTCCCTCCATTATCTGTCCGGGCGACTCCACACCCATATATGCGGCAAAGGCAGGAACTCCGGTAGAGAATATAATGATTGCCATGTTGATGCCCATTCCCAGAATGCCCCACACCACTGCACGCGAAAGCACACCAAAACCACGATAGTAATAACGGCCAGAACTGATACGAAGGCCCAACAACTCTCCCATAGTGGACAGTATGGCAAATTTCAGGAAACTGGTCAGCATACCGTGAGCCGAATTAAAACTGACATAAGATGAATAAACCGTATCGGAAAGGAAAAACGGAGCAAACAGCAGAATTACAATCAGGGCAAAAAACAAATCTTTTTTGTTCATAAAAGGTTTATTTAAATGTTCATGCCACAAATATAAGGAAGTTTCTTTATCTGCCAAGATTATAAATATACCATTTTCATGTAACTACCAGTCTGTTACATATGAATATAGAAAAGCGGTGGAATCATTTTTCTACATGAAATCCACCGCCTACTACAAAAAGCTATAATATAGAACTAAAGACTATTTTTATACAATCTTGCCATGGCTTTCTGGTAACTGTTTTCCAAATTGACCATTTTCTCCTGATTCTGATAAATGGCTTCAGCCTCGGTAAAATAATCAAGTACGGATATCTGTCCGGCTTCTACAGCCTGCATCAATGCATCGAGCGTGCGCTCCATCAGCGCGGCATCGTAAAGCTTCAGCGCATCACCCAATTGACTGGCCTCATTGTAAAGTGACTGAATATCGGCCTGTACCTTCATGTTTACCTGCTCTTGTGTAAGTTCAGCACTCAACTGACGAGCACGCGCAGCCTTTACCTTGTTTCGGTTATTGAATACCGGAATGGAAACCCCTACAATAAATCCGTTGGCCATATCGCCGGTTGCTCCTTCACGACAATAACCTACTTCCAGCTGAGGCAACCATCCCTGTTTGTTAACTGTTACCAATTTACGGGCTGCTTCAGTACCTGCCTGTGCCGAGCGGAGCTCATAATCGGTTCCTGCCACCTCACTGCTCACCTCTGCCAGACTTTTTAAAGCCGGAAGCACCGGAAATGAGGTTTCCGTAAACTCGAGAGGCATATTTCCGTTCATGGCTAACAGTTCCTGCAATGCTGTCCGGTGAGCCGCATTGTTCTCGGCCACGTCGGCATTCAGGTTCATCAGTTCCATCTTTACCTTATTTACTTCAAGAATGTTGGCATCACCCTCTTTCAGCCTTTTCTCATACAAATGCTCCATCTGGCTGACATTCTTAATACGCTGTTCATAAAGGGCTTTCATCTTGTTCAAAGCAATCAGGTCAAGACACAATTCTTTGGCTCGAAGCAAAACATCACGGCGTAGCACAGCCTGCTGCAAATCGAGCGCACGTCCCTGCAACTTGCCGTAAGCATTGCGCGAAGCATATAGCAACGGAAAATCAAACGACTGTGTTACAGACATCTCTACCTCTGCTCCACCATTTTCTCCGAATTTACGGGAATACTCCGCACCCGGATTCTCCAGATTGTTTTCGGCCTTCACCTCAAGCTTTTCGGCTTCGGCATTCTGTGCTCCTGCCTGAAGTTCCCGGTTATTCTGTTCTATACTCTGCAATATGCGTTCAATGGATTCCGACTGGGCAAATGCTCCGGCCGTCATTCCACAAAATGCAACTGTCAATATAATCTTTTTCATAACGTTCTAGGTTTGTACATTTATTTAGTATGCATCATCACAATATCAGGCAGCTTTCTTCTTGCTGTTCATCAGCAGATAGACTATCGGAATAATGAATCCGTTGAGGAAAGTAGAAGTAAGCAAACCACCCAAGATTACCTTTGCCATCGGACTCTGAATCTCATTACCGGGCAAATCGCCGTTCACAGCCAATGGAATCATGGCGAGAGCCGAACAGAGAGCCGTCATAAGAATCGGGTTCAGACGGTCGAGCGAACCATGCACAATACTGTCATGCAATGAAAGACCTTTAGCCTGCCAGTGATGATAATTGGATATAAGCAACATTCCGTTTCGGGTAGCTATACCAAACAATGATATAAGTCCGATAATGGCAGGTATACTGATTTCACCCGTTGTGAAGACCAATGCAAAGACACCACCAATCAAAGCCAACGGCAGGTTTATCAGAATAATGGCACTATGGGATGCACTCTTGAAATCAGTATAAAGGATAAGGAATATAATCACGATAGACATCAGTGAGGCCAATGTAAGGATACGTGAAGCAGCCTGTTCGCTTTCAAACTGTCCTCCATACTCTACATGATATCCTTCGGGGAAAGTTATATTCTCATCGATGCGTTCCTGTATTTCATTAACCACGCTGCGCACGTCACGGCCTGCGGTATTGGCTGAAATGACAATCTTACGCTTCACATTTTCACGACTGATAGTATTCGGTCCGCTTGCAGAACGCACATCTGCCACATAACTCAAAGGAACCTGTTTACCGTCGGGAGTGTCTATCATGAGGTTACGCACCTTCTCCATCTCATTCTTGTAGTCATCTTTGGTACGTACTACCAGATTGAACGACTTGCTTTCTTCATATACCTGAGAAACGACTTCTCCCGCCATGTTTACAGCTACAAACTCCTTAAACTCAGGCAGGGTTATGCCATACTTGGCCAACATTTCACGTTTGGGCTCGATATTCAGTTCCGGACGTTCAATCTGCTGTTCTACGTTCAGGTCAACAACTCCCTCTACGTCACTGATAAGGTCTTTTATCCGATTTCCCAGCATGAACATGTGGTTCAGGTCATTACCAAACAGCTTGATGGCAATGCTGGCCTGCGTACCGCTCAACATGGCATCGATACGGTGACTGATAGGCTGACCTATTTCGATATTGGCACCGGTAATGGTTCCCAGTTTCTGACGGACTTCCTCCATTACTTCCTTGCGCGAACGGTCGGTCAGCTCAAACGGAGCTTCAATCTCTGATACATTCACACCCAAAGCATGTTCGTCCAGTTCGGCACGTCCGGTCTTGCGGGCTACAGTCTTGATTTCAGGAACGGTAAGCAGCAGTTCTTCCGCACGACGACCGATGTTATCACTTTCTTCAAGCGAGATTCCGGGTAAGGAACTTACGTTAATGGTAAACGAACCTTCATTGAACGAAGGAAGGAAACTGTGTCCCAAAGAGAAGAAGAAACCTAAGGCTACAAGAAACAGAGCAATGGTACTTCCCAGCACTACACGCTTATGACGTAGTGACCACTCCAAGGCTACCGCATAATACTTGCGCACCCATACGGCAACCAGACTTTCCTTGGGAAGACCTGAACCCTTCTCACGACCTAACAGATAACTGCACAGTACGGGAGTAAGCGTAAGTGCTACAATGGTAGAAGCTATCAATGCAACAATAAAGGCAATTCCCAGAGGAACCAGCATGCGTCCTTCCATACCTGACAGGAAGAACAAAGGTACAAAGCTCACAATAATGATAAGCGTAGAATTGAGAATAGGCATACGCACTTCTTTCGAAGCGTTGAATACCACATTCATCACAGAATCACGTTCTCCTTCGGGCTTCATCTTGTTTTCACGCAAACGTTTCCATACATTTTCCACGTCGACAATGGCATCATCTACCAGCGAACCGATGGCAATGGCCATACCTCCCAATGACATGGTATTGATGGTCAGCCCCATCCAGTGAAGTACCAGTACAGATACTACCAACGACAAGGGTAAGGTTACCAGTGAAATGACGGTAGTACGCACATTGGCAAGGAAAAGGAACAGAATGATAACCACAAAGATGGCACCTTCGTAAAGAGACTTACGCACATTACCGATAGAACTGTCTATAAAGTTCGACTGACGGAATATATTGGTAGCAACCTTCACATCGGCCGGAAGATTCTTCTGCAGCTCTGCCAGTGAATTGTCTATTTTATTGGTCAGTTCAATGGTTCCGGTATTGGGCTGTTTGGTAACGGTTATCAGCACAGCCGGTTTTCCTTCGACCGAAGCACATCCCAGGCGGGGTTGCTGGGCACCTATTTTTACATCGGCAATATCGGCCAGTGTAACGGGCATATCACCCACACGTTTTACCACGGCGCATGCCAGCTCTTCAACTTTTGTAGTAGACAAGGCTCCGCGCACAATGTATTCGTTGCCGTATTCATAAATGACACCTCCATTTGAGTTCAGATTCATATCACGTGTAGCAGCCATCACATCGGCCAATACTACACCGTAATGTTTCATTCGGGCCGGGTCAAGCTGTATCTGATATTCCTTGATGTCACCACCCAAAACAGCCACCTGAGCCACACCACCCATAGACAAGAGGCGGGGACGGATAGTCCAGTCGGCAATGGTACGTAAATCGAGCATCGAAGTGCTGTCGGCCGTCAGACCGATAATCATCAATTCACCCAGGATAGAAGATTGCGGACCCAAAGTAGGATTACCCACATTCTCGGGCAATTCCTCTCCTACCACAGCCAGTTTTTCCGACACAATCTGACGGGCAAGGTAAATATCGGTACCCCAGTCGAACTCAACCCATACAACAGAGAATCCGTTAGTTGAGGAAGAACGTACACGACGGACATTGGTAGCTCCGTTGACAGCGGTTTCAACCGGAAAAGTCACCAGTTGTTCCACCTCTTCAGCAGCCATACCGTTTGCTTCGGTCATTACGACTACCGTAGGCGCATTCAAATCAGGAAAGACATCAACTTCAGTATGATATGCCGTATAGGTTCCACCTATCAGCAGCAAAATCGAAGCAACCAGAATCAATATCCGGTTGTTCAATGAGAAATGTATAATCTTGTTCAACATAAGCCAACTTCATTTTTAATGTTCGTGTGAATGAGCCGGAATGGCATTGCTTGCTGAAGCCAGTTTCACATGATAAGCACCTTCGGTTACAACTTTGTCGCCAGCCTTGATTCCTGAAAGAATCTGCACTTCACGGCCGTTGTCAGCACCGACCTTTACTTCCTGTTTCTTATAGCATTCTGCATCCAGCTGGATGTAAACAAAGAACAGGCCCTGTTCTTCGGTCAATGCAGTCTTAGGCAATGTCAGGACATTCTGCAATTCTTGTGAAAGAAGATAGATTTCAACAAATGAACCCGGAATAATCTCACCCTTATTGTCAAATTCAAAGGTTACAGGCAAATAATACATGGTATTATCGGTCGATTTGCCATATGAAAGGACTTTTCCGTTCAGTTCATCCAACGAATAGACTCTGTCATCATACGGAGTCTTGAAGTTGGCCGATTTTATTGTATGCAAATACTTGTAGTAACGTTCAGAAACCTCTGCGCGCAGGAAAAGACGGCGATTACGGGTTACCGTAAGCAAAGGTTGTCCGGCTGTAACATAATCACCCGATTTTACCAGACAATTCTTGATATATCCTCCAATGGGAGTCTGAACACGCTGTCCGTTCTCACCAGCCTGACCGGCAAGAGCTTCATAACTGATGCGTGCATTCTCGTAATTTTCCTTGATGGTAGTAAAATCTTTCTTTGAAACGATACCGCTATCTGTAAGTTTCAGCGCACGTTCATATTCATCTTTTGCTGCTTCATAAGCAATACGGGCACGTTCTGCCGGTTCACCCTCAAGCATGTTCTTTGCTGAAATAACTACAAGGTTGCTTCCTTTTGCCACACTTTTACCTTCGGTAATAGTAGAAGGGAATGAAACCACACCCGAAGTAGCAGCCACCACCGTAGCCTCATCGCCCTGTGCTGCCAAAACCTCACCGCTGGTACGGATTACCTGACGGAATGTAGTCGGCTGGATTTCTGTTACCACAACTCCTGAAGCTTTGGCTTTCTCAGGACTTAACACAATTTCATCAGAAGCTTTTGCTGCCTCTCCTTCGTGAGCATGTCCGTCTTCACCCTCATGATTATGGGCTTCTTCCGCTTCGTGGTTATGACCTTCATGTTCATGATCATGACCTTCGTGACCCTCTTCTTCATGATTATGGCCTTCATGGTTATGGCTTTCTACTGTTTCATGCTCATGCGCGTGTTCTTCATTATTACCCTTATTGCTGCATGATAATGAGAGCAAGAGTGCACCGGCAAAAGCTACCGGCAAATATAAATTCTTCATAATTTATAATTATATTGATAGTATAAATAATAAAATGTCAATACTTCCATAAATAAGAGAAAGGAATATACTGTTTGAAATTATTAAGATACAGCCATTAAGACTAACTCTAATGATGTCAAAAAAACTATCCAATCCACTTATCCCGGAATCCTTTGGGTTAAATCTTTAAGTTGTCCCGATTTTAACGAGACACTAATAATACTTGATATCAATTATATTATCTGGATGCAAAGTTACCTGTTTCCCAATGCAACCCATTTGCAAACTGATAAAGTGATTGTAAATCTTCAGAAACCACCTTATCAATCCATTCAGAATCAATATTGATACATTAATAATAACTAATAAAAGAGAAATTAAAAGCATTGAGATAGAATGCTTTTATACAAGGCGGTCTTTTCTCTAGACAAAAACAGCCTGATGATAATAAAACGACATATTACGCCTGGGGAGGTGCGCGCAAACCACCCGTATGCCAACATTCCGGACTGATTAACCGCTCCGGACGGTCTTCGGGGTATTCAATTGCATGATTCTCGAATAGAACGATTCTAAAACAGTCTTTCAGAGAATCCAGATATACGAAAAAAGAATAGTCGGGATTTATATGATGAGCGGGTTGTGGCATGGATGACTGAAAAAATGCGACACAACCGTTCTGACACTCCTGATAGGGCTGATGATGATGTTCACCTTTGGTACAATCAGCACCACAGGTATGCAGGTCTGCATGCATACAAAGAGTCAAGTCATGATGATGATGATGCGGAAAAGCCACAGCCAGCAGCATTACCACACATGCAAATATCAAAGTCCATGCTATATTTCTTTTCCCAGTCATAACAATACTCCTAGTAAGCATTGCAAATGTATAGGATAAAGTTTTCACACATATAATCAATCTTTCATTTTTTAATATTTTTATCAATTGTAGTTTTCTTTTATAATCACTTACAGGTGTCATATTATAATCATATATACCCTTTATTTACAGAAAAGTCACTTTTCATTATATTTATTCACATAATAGTCTTATATAAGACTGGATAAAAAATAAATATTCACTAACTTTGTAAAATCAGTCATTTATATATTTTAACAGCATGAAAATACAAGCATTCTTCCTCATATTATTTCTCAGTATATGTAACTTTTCCTATGGTCAGGAACAGGCCAAAACCCTATATACTCAGGCCGAAAAGGCTTTTAGTACAAACAACTATGCACAGGCACGTACTTCCTATCTGAAAGCCTATCAAGCATATGCATCATCGGGCAAATGCAAGGAAGCCATAGAATGTGGAGTCAAGGCATGCCGCACCTACTATATGGAAAACTTATACAATGAGGCTTTCGACCTCTGTAGAGGCATGGATGCCTTTGTCATTAAGGCAGAGCAGGCACAACAAAAGGATTTCACATCTGCCAAAATTCAGATAACCCTTGAACGGATGCTGATGTATATGAAGCTGAAGAGAGCTGACCAGACCAAACAGCAACTGGGAATCATCGAACAGCTTAGTGAACATAATGGCAATGTACAGGATAAGGGAATAAGCATAATAGCCCAGGCTGCCTATAACTATGCATTCAGCTCAAAAGAACAGGGAGACAAGACTCTGGCATCTCTCAATAAAATATACAAAAAGACAGAAGAGTTTCAGAAGGCTGGTGATTGCTATATGCAGCTGATACAAATAGGAAAGGCCGTAAATAATGTCCATCTGGTAAGCAACGGATATGAACACTACATGAAATGGAAAGAAGAGCAAAAAGCTCTGACCGCCAAAGATGAACTCAACGTAGTAAAACGTGAATATCAGGCAGCACAACAGACTATCCAGGATAAGGATGATACCATAAGCAGCAAGCAGAATATGATAATATTCCTCAGCGTTGTCATCTTCATATTGCTGGGAATTATTGTTGTGGCCTGCATTATATACATGCGGCTGATAGCCGGCAACAAACATATTAAAAACGAGCTCAAGGAGATACAAAAGGTCAATGAGCAAAAAACGACCTTCATACAAAACCTGTCACGTACCATTACTCCTACCATTGACAATATTGCCGCCTCTGTAAGCAGGAGTATAGCGAAAAAAACAGGACCTGCCGAAACAAATGACTTGCAAAAACAGGTAAACGGACTGCTACAGTTCAGTAAAGACATACAGACACTTACCTCTCTGGAAAACAGTATCAATGAACCTTATGCCACTACGGAAATAACGACAACAACGTTATGTGAACAAATCGCGTCCCTGGCCCAACCGATGTTAAAGCCCGGTGTGGAATTTCTTACAGATGTACCCAAACTCCGGATAAATGCCAATAAGGAAGAGGTGACAAACATATTGATGCATCTGATTTACAATGCTGCACAGCATACAACCAACGGACATATCCGGCTTGAATTCAAAAAAAGAGGAGCACACATCAACCAGTTTATCCTGACCGATACCGGAACGGGAATTGCCGAAGAACTGCAAAAAGATTTGTTTATTCCTTTCAAACCGATAAACAATATGGCAGAAGGTGACTTGTTGGGACTTCCTATCTGTGCATTGAAAGCCGTAAAGATGAAGGGAAGTTTAAAGCTGGACAACACTTACAAGAAAGGAGCACGTTTTATCCTTGAAATATACGGATAAGCATGAGTTGACTAAGATTCCTGATTGGATTTTTCTATCCTTTCCGGCGCTTCAGCCTTTGTTTCAGAATCTTTATGCCTTCCGCACCAAGAATGGTCAGCCCGCCATACTGAAAGGTTTTGGCCAGTCCGAAAAGTACAAACCATAACGTACCTTTCACCTCCACGCTGAAAGGAAGCAGCATCTGGGCAAAAGACAGAATATAAAAAGGAATACATAACACCAGAACGATTACCCCCGTCTTGAATGATAACGTCCCCAACCAAAGTTTTATGTTCTGAACCAATGTCTTCATGCGTAAATATTATGGATGCAAAGATAGGATAAAAACAACATATTCAGCATGAAGGTTCACAAATTCCCATAAGCAAATACATATAATAAAAAGCACGTGTGCTTTCTGACAAGAGCACGTGTGCTTTTACAAGAAAGGACGTGTACTTTTTAAAAAAGCACACGTCCTTTTTTGCCTATATAATATCCTTTCTGTCTTACCAGATATTCAAGCGTTTATCTTTCGGGATAAACAACGGGTCATTTTCTGTAATGTTAAATGCCTCATACCATGCATCGATATGCGGAAGTGCACCGTTTACACGCCAGCGTCCCAATGAGTGAGGGTCACTCTTGGTCAGGTTACGGATTTCCTCATCACGGATATTCGAAGCCCAAACGTTAGAATAAGCCAGGAAGAAACGTTGTTCCGGAGTGAATCCGTCAACTACTCCCAGAGGTGCATCCTTGGTAGCATTCTTGAATGCCTGGAATGCAATATTCAAACCTCCGTGATCGGCGATATTCTCACCCAAAGTAAGCTGACCGTTTGCTTTCAAATCGGGCAATACGTTGATATTGTTGAAGAAGTCGACCATAACCTGTGTACGTGTCTTGAACTTCTCAGCATCTTCGGCTCCCCACCAGTCGGCAAAATTACCGTCTTTATTGAACTGACGTCCCTGGTCATCAAATCCGTGAGTCATTTCATGACCGATAACCACACCGATAGCACCATAATTAAACGCATCATCAGCATTCATATCAAAGAACGGCGGTTGCAGAATACCTGCCGGGAAACAGATTTCGTTGGTAGTCGGGTTATAATAAGCATTGACGGTTTGAGGAGTCATCTGCCATTTGTCTCTGTCTACCGGTTTGTTATAGTTGTCGGCAACCATCTTTCTCCATGCAAAAGCCGAAGCTCTCTGTGCGTTTACCCAATAGCTGGCTTCCTTATCAATAATCAGGTCTGTATAATCGGTCCACTTGTCGGGATAACCCACCTTAACATAAAAGGCATCCAGCTTTTCGATAGCCTTCTGCTTGGTAGAATCGCTCATCCAGTCTTGTTCCTGGATACGTTCTTTCAAGGCTCCCTGAAGATTCTTTACCAAAGCAACCATACGGTCTTTTGCCTCAGCGGGGAAATATTGCTTAACATACATTTGTCCTACCGCTTCGCCAAGGAAAGAATTGACCGCACTTACGGCACGTTTCCAACGTGGAGATTCCTGCTGACGTCCAGACATCACACGTCCGAAGAAGTTAAAGCTTTCGGCACGGATATCATCACTCAGATAACCTCCGGCTTCATTAATCAGATGCCATGTCATATAAGCTTTTTGCTTGTCAATATCCACTTCATCGATAATCTTGGCCGCCTCCTTGATAGCTGCCGGATGGTCAAGACTCAGTTCTTTCAAACCGGTAATGCCCAAAGCATTGAAGTGTGCGTCCCAATTGATGGTTGGAACTTCTTTCTTCAGCTCATCCAGAGTCATCTTATGATAGCTGTTCATCGGATTACGCAATTCTACGGCACTCAAGGCTACTTTGGCCAAACGGGTTTCAATCTCCATCACGGCCTCCATATTCCAGTTTGCATGGAATTCGTCAACACCAAAGAGTTTGAACATATTTACGATATATTCCTTGTACTTCTCACGAATAGCTTTAGTGTTATCATCATTATCAAGATAATACTCTTTCTCACCCAACGTAATTCCACCCTGGCACAAGCCCACGATATTCGACTTGCTATCCATCATATCCGTACTTACATAGGTACCAAAATAACACGGAACACCTTTCATCATCATCAAGTCAACCAAAGGAAGAATCTGACTCTTGTCATTCAACAGACGTATGGCATCCATATCCGTACGTACCGGCTCAAAGCCTTCGTTATTCAAACGTACAGAGTCCATTACGATATTGTAGAGGTCGCCTATTTTCTGTTCGATGGTACCCGGATCATGTTCTTCTGAAGCCAGTCCTACAATCAGGTCATGAAGTTGTTTCCGGTTATTCTCTCCCAATTGGTCAAAAGTTCCAAAACGGGCATACTCATCAGTCAGAGGATGCGCCTTGATCCATCCGCCGCAAGCATACTGATAGAAGTCCGTACCCGGTGCGGCCGTAGTATCCATGTTTGCCAGATTCAACCCTGAGGTCATCGTCGGCTTTCCATTACATCCGGCAAGAGTCATCATTGCCAGTGTTACAAGAGGTAAGTAGTTTTTAATCTTCATAACATATGTACTATTAATTAGTTTGATTTTTCAGTTCATCCAGCTCCATCGATGCCGCTTCCCACTCGTTTACGGCGGCATCCAGTTCTTTCTTCTTACCGGCATGCTGTTCGTAAAGAGCCATGTCTGAAGCACCTTCGGGAGTAGTCATCTTTTCTTCCAGCGCGGCTATTTCGGCTTCAATCTGCTCAATGCGTGCCTCGCAATCAGAAACACACTTCTCTACCTTGCGTATTTTCTTGGCCAGTTCCTTTTGGGCTTCATAACTCAATTTTGATTCCGAAGGCTGAGCCGTTTCCGTCTTTGCGCGGTCTGTAGCCGAAGCCAGCGTACGGTTTGAAGTCTGAAGCTCATTGAGCGATTCTATTTTCTTTTTCTGAAGGAAATCATAGATTCCGCCCAGATGTTCTTTTACTTCACCGCCTCCGAACTCATACACCTTGGTTACCAGTCCGTCAAGGAACTCACGGTCATGACTTACCACAATCACCGTTCCGTCAAAATCACGTATGGCATCCTTCAATACATCCTTCGAACGCATATCGAGGTGATTGGTCGGCTCATCGAGAATCAGGAAGTTTACCGGTTCAAGCAGAAGCTTTATCATGGCCAGACGGCTCCGTTCACCTCCCGAGAGCACTTTCACCTTCTTGTCGGATGCTTCTCCTCCAAACATGAAAGCTCCGAGAATGTCGCGTATCTTCAGACGGACGTCTCCTACCGCCACGCGGTCTATCGTATCAAAAACGGTCAGATTCTCGTCGAGCAACTGGGCCTGATTCTGGGCGAAGTATCCAATCTGTACGTTATGCCCGATGGTAAGTTTTCCGTCGAAAGGGATTTCTCCCATAATGCATTTGACCAGCGTAGATTTTCCCTCACCGTTCTTTCCTACAAAAGCCACCTTCTCACCCCGGTTGATGGTAAGCGTCACATGCTCGAACACCACATGCTCTCCGTATGCCTTGCGCACGTCGTCGCATATCACCGGATAATTTCCGCTACGCGATGCGGGCGGGAACTTCAGATGAAGCGAGGCATTGTCTTCCTCATCAATTTCCACGGGCACAATCTTCTCCAGCTGCTTGATGCGGCTCTGCACCTGTACGGCTTTTGTAGCCTTATAGCGGAAGCGCTCTATGAAGTCTTCGGTATCCTGTATCTGTTTTTGCTGGTTTTCGTAAGCACGAAGCTGCTGCTCCCTGCGTTCTTTACGGAGCTTCACAAACTCGTCATAAGGCACCTTATAGTCATATATGCGTCCGCATGAAATCTCAATGGTACGGGTAGTAACGTTATTTATAAACGCACGGTCGTGACTTACCAGAACCACGGCATTACAACGGGTTGAGAGGAAGGTCTCAAGCCACTGGATACTCTCTATATCCAGATGGTTGGTGGGCTCATCGAGCAAGAGCACATCGGGCTTGCGGAGCAAGAGTTTGGCCAGCTCGATACGCATACGCCATCCTCCGCTAAACTCAGAGGTGGGGCGGTCGAAATCGCTCCGGTTGAATCCCAATCCCTGTAGCGTACGTTCTATTTCGGCATGATAATTGGTTCCTCCCATCATCAGGAAACGTTCGTTTTCATGCGTAAATTTTTCTATCAGCTGCTGATAATCATCCGAATCGTAATCGGTACGGTCGGCCAGTTCCTGGTTCATACGTTCAAGCCTTGCCTGCATTTCGGCGATGTGTTCAAAAGCTTTTTCCGTTTCTTCCATAACCGTACACTGATCACTTAAAATCATCACCTGAGGAAGATATCCTACGGTTATATCTTTAGGCATGGCTACCACTCCCGAAGTAGGGTGTTGCAAGCCGGCCAATATTTTCAACATGGTAGATTTTCCGGCACCGTTCTTTCCCACCAGGGCGATACGGTCTTTCTTGTTAATGACATAAGAAACCCCGTCGAACAAAGGGGTTACACCGAACTCTACTTTCAAATTCTCTACTGAAATCACCTTCTTTAAATAATTTAATTATTTCTCCACAAAGATAACGGTTTTCATGAATGAGAAAAAACAAACAACTTTTGTTAAATGTTAAACCCTTATGACGGGGTATTATTTAAGTTTTTTATACCATTCTGTCAATGATATACAAAGATTGGAGAAGTCTGACAAACAATAAAAAAACGCGAAACAATGTTCACATTACCATCGTTTCGCGTCTTTCGTTTATCGTCCGGTCCGAATCAGTCGTCAAAGGCGGTCTTTATCACTTCCATCGAAGAGTAAAGCAGATTTCCCAAGATATCCTGATTGAAAGTTACCACGTAATTACGGGGTTGCATCTGGATTTCGAGACGTGCCACACCCTTATCCATCTTTTTCAATGCCGATTTCTTGATGTTATAATAGGCAAAGCGCTGGTATGACTGATACACACGGTCCATCTGCACATCCATGTTCTGCAATACGGCCGTACCTCCGGAAACCGTTTCACACTCATACTTCTTTCCGTTGCTCAGCGTAAGAATACACTTGCTTCCCGAGGGCAATACGATTTCACTACCCGAGCCTACCACTACGGCCAGCGAATAAAGTATGGTGCCGTCATAATTAAATCCGGCCAAGCCTATATTGATATCCACATCGCCCGATGCTCCGGTATTCACGCCTTCGCAAATAAGAGTGCGCACACCATTTGAACTCGTCTGGTCATATACAACCGATTGCGCACTGGCCGACATTACGCCTACGGCCATCAGTGCCATAAGTAACCACTTCTTCATTTTTTCCTCCTTCTTAAAATTATTTTCAAACAAAGATAGGAAGGAATGTCACAAGACGGGCATAAAGTCATAAATATTTCTCATTTTTCAACTTTATTTCAGAATATAATTTTTCCTTTGCACTATCTTAGCAAAGGGAATATCCCGATGCCCACACCTATAAAAACATAAAGTATGAAATTACTGATTATAGAAGACGAAACTTCACTCCGTGAACTGATGCAACGCTCACTGGAAAAAGAAAGATACATCGTAGAATGCGCTCCCGACTTCAAGACCGCCATGCAAAAGATTGGTTCTTATGACTATGATTGCGTGTTGCTCGACATCATGCTGCCCGACGGAAACGGCCTGAACGTGCTCGAAGAGCTGAAAAAGATGAAAAAGAAAGAAAACGTCATCATCATATCGGCCAAAGATTCTATTGAAGACAAGGTTTCGGGACTTGATTTGGGAGCCGACGACTATCTGGCCAAGCCCTTCCACCTGGCAGAGCTGAGCGCGCGCATCAAGAGCGTAATCAGAAGGAATCATCATGACGGAAACAACAGGATTACGTGCGGAAACATTGATCTGGTAACAGACAGCTTTCAGGTTTTCATCGACGGAAAGGAAATTGAGCTCAACCGGAAAGAATATGACATCCTGCTTTATTTCATGAACCGGCCCGAAAGACTGATAAACAAGACTACCCTGGCCGAATCGGTATGGGGAGACCATATTGACCAGGTGGACAATTTTGATTTCATCTACGCGCAAATAAAGAACCTGAGAAAAAAACTGAAAGCTTCCGGTGCCACTCCCGAAATAAAGGCGGTATACGGATTCGGATATAAATTTACTCTTGAAGAAGCATGAAACTAATCAGCCACGTCAGCCTGCGCCTTTCCATTGCCATCACCCTTATCCTTTCGATATGGGCGGTGCTCTTCTATTTCACCATGATTGACGAAATCAATGATGAAATGGACGACTCGCTCGAAGACTATTCTGAAACCATCATCATACGGGCACTCAGCGGCGAGCAGCTGCCTTCGAAAAACAATGGCTCGAACAACCAGTATTACCTCACACGCATATCGGAAGAGACGGCTCTGAGCACTCCCAACATCTCGTATGCCGACTCAATGGTATACATCCATGAAAAGAGGGAGACCGAACCGGCACGCATCCTCACCACGATATTCTGTAACGAGCAGAACGAATATTTCAAGCTGGTGGTTTCTGCCCCATCCATCGAGAAGGCCGACCTCCAGAACTCTATCTTCATCTGGATGATTATCCTCTATGTCACCCTGCTGCTCATCATCATCCTGCTCAATATCTTCGTGTTTTACCGGAGCATGAAGCCCCTGTACCATCTGCTCCGATGGCTCGACAAATACCGTATAGGGCATAAAAACGAAGAACTGGTAAACAATAACAGAATCACCGAATTCAACAAGCTGTATGACGCAACCATATCATATGCCCGGCGTAACGAGCATCTGTTTGAACAACAGAAACGATTCATCGGAAATGCCTCGCACGAATTGCAGACGCCGCTGGCCATTTGCCGAAACCGCCTGGAGATGATGATGGAAGACGAAAACGTCACCGAAAAGCAACTGGAAGAACTGGCCAAAACGCACCAGACGCTGGAGCACATCACCAAGCTGAACAAATCATTGCTGCTCTTGTCGAAGATAGAAAACGACCAGTTTGCCGACGTTCAGGACGTGTGCATCAACGACATCGTAAAGCGATACATTGAAGATTATGAGGAGGTTTACAGCTACCGTAACATCCATCTCAACATGCAGGAAACCGGAAAGCTCGTATTCCGGATGAACGAGATGCTGGCATCGACCCTTGTTACCAACCTTCTGAAAAACGCCTTCGTGCATAACCGTGACGACGGAAGCATAGAGATTCACATCTCCGAAACCCGCTTCCATATAGGCAATACGGGCGTTCAGGAAGCCTTGAACCCCACAAAAATATTTGAACGCTTCTATAAAGGCTCCAAGCAGGAAGGCTCTACGGGGCTCGGACTATCCATCATTGACAGCATCTGTAAAATTTCCGAACTGACCATCGACTATAGCTTTACGGATGAAATGCATTGCTTTGACGTATACAGGAAAGACATACATGCCGGAAAATAAAGTGTGCGTAAAAACATGAAGGAATGTCTCACGACATTCCTTCATCAACACAAACACAATCTAAAAAACTATTATCACCTATCAAAAACTTTACTATTGTTTCATAAAAAGACAAATACATTTCTAGTAAAAAGCATTTCTCTGTCATAAACAATGTAAAGCAAAAATATAGTAAAAATTCCACAAAAACAACACACCGTTTTCCATTCCGGAATGATAAAACAGGCCGTTATCGAACACATGCTCAAATAAATAACGATTTTCTGTTCTTAAACATAAGCCTAACAAAAAGACATTCTTTTTATTGGAAGTAGCTATGAAATCGCTTATCTTCGGAACATAAACCTTAATAAGAACCAATATGGAATTACCTTTTGCCGAATCATGGAAAATAAAGATGGTAGAACCCATCAGAAAAAGTACACGCCAGGAACGTGAACAATGGATAAAAGAAGCACACTACAACGTGTTTCAGCTAAAAGCAGAATATGTATACATAGACCTTATTACCGACTCGGGAACAGGCTCCATGAGCGACCGCCAATGGGCCGGAATGATGCTCGGCGACGAAAGCTATGCCGGAGCTACCTCTTTCTTCAAACTGAAAGAAACCATCCAGCGCCTTACCGGATTTGAATATGTGATACCTACCCATCAGGGACGTGCCGCCGAAAACGTTCTGTTCTCATACCTGGTTCATGAGGGAGACATCGTGCCGGGCAACTCACACTTCGACACTACCAAAGGACACATCGAAGGAAGAAAGGCCATCGCACTCGATTGCACCATAGACGAAGCGAAAGATACCCAGCTGGAACATCCGTTCAAGGGTAACGTAGACCCCAAAAAGCTCGAAAAAGCATTACAGGAACACGCCGACAAGATACCGTTTATCATCGTAACAATTACCAACAATACGGCCGGCGGACAACCCGTTTCAATGCAGAACCTGCGCGAAGTGAGAGCCATAGCCGACAAATATAACAAACCGGTGGTTTTTGACTCGGCACGCTTTGCCGAAAACGCATACTTCATCAAGACGCGCGAAGAAGGATATGCCAATAAAACCATTAAAGAAATCACCCGCGAGATGTTCAGCCTGGCCGACGGAATGACCATGAGTGCCAAAAAAGACGGACTGGTAAACATGGGCGGATTCATCGCCACCAGAAAACCGGAATGGTATGACGGAGCCAAAGGTTATTGCATCCAGTTTGAAGGATACCTCACCTATGGCGGTATGAACGGACGTGACATGAACGCACTGGCTATCGGACTGGACGAAAATACGGAATTCGACAACCTTGAAACTCGCATCAAGCAGGTAGAATATCTGGCCAAACGCCTCGACGAATACGGCATCCCTTATCAGAGACCTGCCGGCGGACATGCCATCTTCGTTGACGCAAGCAAAATCCTTACACGGGTTCCGAAAGAAGAGTTCCCCGCACAGACTCTTACCATAGAGCTCTACCTCGAAGCCGGTATCAGAGGATGCGAAATAGGCTACATCCTTGCCGACCGCGACCCCGTAACCCGTGAAAACCGTTTCGGCGGACTGGACTTGCTCCGTCTGGCTATCCCGAGAAGAGTATATACCAATAACCATATGGACGTGATTGCCGCTGCTCTCAAGAATGTGTTCGACCGCAGAGAAGAGATTACACACGGCGTACGCATCACATGGGAAGCACCGCTGATGCGCCACTTCACCGTACAGCTGGAACGCATTTAAGAAGAAAGCATACGCATATAGTAAAAAAGCAAGACGAACGGATTTTTATTTCCGTTTGTCTTTCTTTCTCTTTTTTATACAAACTTATACAAGAACCATCTTTTACTTTCATATCGGCCAACCGACTAGCGTGACATTTGTGACAATTGTGACAACGTGACAATTACCAAAATGCGTGTGTAAAAAGAAAAGATTATATTATTATAATTTGTATTTAGAAGCGTATGGAAAAGCCAAACAAATTTGCCCAAAGGGGTCAAATTTGTTTGGCTTTTCCAACATCAGACGACAAGAGATTTTCTGTATTTCACTGCCAGGCAAAAGGGTGAATTTGACAATTGGGAACAAGTCAAAGCCAGACGGGAGGTTGATAATGTAGTGGAAGGAAATTATGATCAACAGCAGGAAAGAGGATTTTCGATGAGAAGATAACTCATAAGGGATTAACTAATAATATTGTATGAATTTGATGTACAATCGAATAAAAAACATAACTTTGTAAATATATCAAAGGAGATTATGGCTAAAAATACAGATAAACAAACAATAGAAAACATATCAGACAACTTTCGTGGTTATGCGGCATTGCTTCGCAAAATCAAGCAACGGGTACTGATCGCCCAGCAACGGGCGATTTATGCAGCCAATGAAGAAATGCTCAGGATGTATTGGGATATTGGCGGCATGTTGCAGCAAAGTCAGAATGCAGACGGTTGGGGTAAGAAAACCTTGCAACGACTGGCAGAGGATTTGAAGAACGATTATTCCGAAATAAAAGGATTCTCAGTCCGCAATATGCAGTGTATGATGCAGTTCTTCAACGAATATAATCAGGAACTTACGATGATAAAAGGAGGTGATACTTCAATTGCGCAACCGGTGGTTGCGCAATTGGGAAAGTACAATTTTACTCTTCCCATCAAACATCTGGATTGGACGCACAACTTGATTATTATGCAACAAGTTAAGGATATTCGTGCCCGTTATTGGTACATGGTGCAGAGTATCACATCCCATTGGTCAAAACGCTATCTGCAAGAAGCCATCAAACTTGACGATTACAGCAAACATGGAGCGTTGGCTAACAATTTCACTGAAACCCTGCCTGTTCCCGAAGCAAATGATGTGAAATCAATGCTCAAAGACCCATATATATTTGACATGCTGACTTTCAGAGAGCAATACAATGAGCGTGATGTAGAAATCGGTTTGGTGAAGCATGTGGAGAAATTCCTTGTAGAAATGGGGGCAGGATTTGCTTTCATGGGACGGCAGTATCATATAGAGGTGTCAGGTGATGATTATTATATTGACATATTGATGTATAACGCCTTTCTGCACCGCTATTTAGTAATCGAATTGAAAGATACAGAATTCATGCCTGAATATATCGGCAAACTGAATTTCTACTGCTCCGCCGTAGATGATATTCTTTGCCGTGAAGGAGATAACCGAACCATCGGACTGCTGCTCTGCAAGACTAAAGACCGCATCAAGGCAGAATATGCCTTGCGTGATATTCAGAAGCCAATCGGAATTTCTGATTACGAATTAGGACAAGCTCTACCGAAAGACTTTCGTGGTAGTTTGCCGACCATTGAAGAAATAGAGAAAGAACTGGAATCTGACAGTCAGCGAAAAGATGATTTAAAGTATGAATGACCTTAGGACACGGATAATCGGCATAGCACGGCATCGTCTCTCTACTGACGGAGACGGAGTTACTACACTTGTCGCTTTCCACGGCTGTCCACTTCATTGTCGTTATTGCCTTAATCCGCAGTCACTTGTCGAAGACAAAAACTTTCGTAGTTATTCGCCCGAAGAATTATATGTGGAAACTCGCATAGATGAGCTGTATTTCCTTGCAACTAACGGAGGTGTTACTTTCGGAGGAGGTGAGCCCTGCCTCCGTCCGCAATTTATTCACAAGTTCCGTGAATTGTGTGGTGGCGGATGGCAGATAAACATCGAAACCTCCCTCAATGTACCGACTGCAAATATTGAGAGCTTACTTCCGATAGTGAACACGCTGATTATTGACATCAAGGATATAAATGCAGAGATTTACCGTAACTATACAGGGCAAAATAACGACCTTGTTATCGACAATCTCAAAGTGATTACCAGACAAAACCGACAGAATAGCTGTATAATCAGATTGCCATTGATACCGAACTTCAATACAGATGCTGACCGCATTGCCAGCCGTGCGACACTTGAAGCTCTTGGCTTTACTAAATTCGATTTATTCACATACGTAATACGCAAATGACTATGGCACGAGGAAAAGAAATTTGTAGGATTTTGAAAGAAATCCGCCGGCAGATAGCCGAAGCAAACGACATCGAGTTCATCATATCGGAATGTCGCTACAAGGGCGACTGTCTTGGCACCTGCCCCAAGTGCGAAGCCGAAGTGCATTATTTGGAGCAGCAGCTCCGTACCCGCAGTCTTGCAGGGAAAGCCGTTGTACTTGCAGGGGTTTCGGCAGGCATTATCCTTATGTCGAGCTGTAGCGGCACAACATCCAAGCATACGGATTACGACCAGTTACAAGGCGAACCTGAGGTGAAAATGATACAAACTACGGACAGCCTTGAAAGCCCTAAATCTAAACAGGATGATATCATTACCGAGGAAGGAGAAATCATTTTGGAAGGTGATATCGTAAGACAGGCAAATCCTGATGAGTACGGAATATATGAAAAAGCTGATAAAATGCCTGAATTTCCCGGCGGTCAGGATGAAATGTTTAAATTTTTATAAAGCAATCTTAAATGGCCAAAAGAATTGGACGATGGTCCAGATGTACAAGGACGTGTAATCGTGCGATTTTGGGTTGACACCATCGGTAAAATCCACGACATAAAGGTTATTCGTGGTATCCATCCGGCATTGAATAAAGAAGCGGTTCGGGTAGTAAAACTGCTCCCCGATTTCATTCCGGGAGAGATTTATGAAAAAGAGGATTCCATTCCAGTTGTAGGAGAAATTGAAGGCAAAAAAGTAAACACCTATTTCACCATTCCTGTATTATTCCGACTTCAATAAACATTGTAATTATGGCACGAGGAAAAGATACATGCCGGATTCTGAAAGAAATCCGCCGGCAGATAGCCGAAGCAAACGACATCGAGTTTATCATATCGGAATGTCGCTACAAGGGCGACTGTCTTGGAACCTGCCCCAAGTGCGAAGCCGAAGTGCATTATTTGGAGCAGCAGCTCCGTATCCGCAGTCTTGCAGGGAAAGCCGTTGTACTTGCAGGGGTTTCAGTAACAGCCCTCGCCTTATCCATGCCGATAACAGCAAAAGCACAGGCACAACACAATACTAAAACATTGACTGACAGAACAAATATCTCTACTCACATTGATACTTTTATAGTAAAAGGAACGGTAAGGTGTTATGTGGACCATACAATGGAGAAAATTGGAGCTGCCATAGGAGTTTCCATAATAAACCTCAATACCCAAAAAGGTACTATCACAGATATGGACGGCAATTTCGAGATTAACGCTTGTCGTGGCGATTCGATAACGTTTTCACTCATTGGCTATGAATCCCAAACCATTCAAGTTTCGGATACTTCCAAGCCTCTGGATATATTATTAAAAGAAGATTTACAATGTCTTATGGGAGAAATGATAATCGTCAATAGAAAAGACGATAAATATATAGACCTTAGAATTGTTGATGAAGGTGGTATAAATATAAATCAGGAGGACATCTACATTGAACGGCTATTACTTGATGAAGATGGGAAAGAGGATTTTGAAGATATTGAGTTTAAGTACATAGATGATACAGATTTATGTCGGATATACTGGGACTACGATTGGAGATTACAAGACGAGAATGGCACCCCCCTGAAAGAAGTAACACTCCGCATCACAGCCGAAGGCTACGAAGAACCGATAATAATAACGGTAAAATGTCCCAAACGCCACAGTAAGAAAACAATCCGATTCAAGCATAAAAAACAGGAATAGCAATGCAACAGCTGCGAAAAGAAGAATATTCTTATTCAAGACTGTCTTTTTATCTCCTTATGTCGAATGCAAAGATAGATCAGCTTAGGCGAAAGAGAAAAGGTCAAACGGTAAACCGTTAAGACAGTTTCTTCCTCTTTCGGAGAGTAAACAGTCCCAAAACCTTCCCCATTCATCGGCTTGGCTTATTATCGCATCCGGTAACGGAGATAAACGACTGACGAAATAGTAGATAATAATCAATAGCACAAATACAAATTCTTTATCCACAAACCTTATTATTTGACAGAAAAAAGTTTGGCAAACGGTAGATTGTACTCTTCCCAAATAATAGAAGAAATTTGAGGGTTGGTAATTTTTAGGTTTGCTCTTGTCCATCCCTTGCGGTAAGGAGGTGGTTTTCCCCACTCCATATTTTCTTTCTCTTGTCAAGAGATTCGTTTCAACCGAACTCCCTAAAAGTATCCCCAAGTAATATAGAGTTTTGAACAAAAACAAAAAGTAATATCAAACAAAATGTAGCACCTTTATAGTGCTTTTGACAAAAAGAAGGGAATATCAGAAGTAAATTGCACTGAAAAAAGAAGGAATCGCCCAAATTGACGTTCCAAATGAGCTAAGAATCAATAATAGCCTTAAATCTTCACACTTTAGCCGCACCCGTTTTTTGGAGCTTTACGGTGGGTGCACGTATCTTTGCACACGGAGTTACGGGGAACACATTTTCAAGAATCTGCCTTGCGCAGATTCGCATCAATCTACTTTCAGTATGGCGCTGTTTATCTGTCGGTCTATCTCGTCGGTCTCATGCTTCGTTTTCTTTCCGAAATCAAGCGTATACGCCAACTTGACATAAGCGGTCTGCTGATAGATGCGACTCTGCTGCTCCTGACTGAACGAATAGACTCCATAAGCGGCAGATGCCCGATAACGCAGGTTCCTGGAAAACGGATTGTCTGTCCCAACCTCGGCCATCCAGTTTTTCGCGCTATAGCGAAGAGACATACCGTATGAAGCCGGCACTTTGACAAAGGCGAGAGTCGATTGCTCCAACGCCCTCTCCTGCGTCTTTACAAAGGCATTTATCGCCAGCGGACCCATAAAATAGTTTACATCGAACGAGCATGAATAATTATGCTGCTTTAAGCCCGACACTTGGGGAACATACATATAGGCATACTTCAACTTCAGATTGGTACGTAGTTTACTGGAGATACGGCTCGAAACAGACAGCTCGGCACTGACCGCATTGTAATCATCGGCCGAAGCGAAACTACTCACTATCTTATCGGCCTCCTGATAATAATTTACATACACGTTATGTGAGTTATGGGTATAAGACACTTTGCCCTGCAAGCTCAATAAGGGATGGATGGCGCCTTCATACATCGAAAAGACGGTAAATATCCTGGTATTATCTAACGACGGATTGCCTCTCTTCAACTGAAAAAGGTCAATGGTCTGGGTTGACGTATTCAGATAGCTGATATCGGGCTGGTTATTTCCCAAAGAGACGCCCAGTCCGGCCCATTGCCCGGAGGGGAACACGTAGCGGAGAGAGGTGTTGAAACGCATATTCAGTATCTGTTGCCGGCTTTCGGTATGCAACTTATAATTCAGCCACGAAGCGCCCGGACTAACCACGAAAGCCAGACTTTTGGAGAACAGATGCATGTAGTCTAGCTGAAAGAGTGTCTCTCCTTTCCACAGATGCTGCCATGACGGATAATCGCCCGTATACGAAGATGAGGTAACATTATGAAAGTGAGTAACCCTTCCGTATAATGAGTTCCGGGCGTTCACCTCATACCGATAAGCCACCTGAGCGTCAAAAGAATACCAGTCTTCGTTCGCACCCGAGAGAGCGGTCTGCCTATCTTCTTCATACCTTCTGTCATACTGATTTCTGGCATACGAGCCGTTGAAGCGCATTTTCAGTTGCTGACGCTTGCTGATATTGAACACGCCATTCAGCTTGATGGCCCATTTGATATTCTCCTCATCGGCCTCATTTACAGACGTACCGGTCTGCGTATAATCTCCGGCATAGTCCAGCCGGTCTGTCCTATCGTCTTCGGGCGTGGCATCACGCACAAACGAAGCCGTGGCCGAGAGATTATGCTTCTCTGTATCGTGCGCTATTTTAAACTGGGCATATTGCTGATTATTCTCGTAAGAATCGCCTTCGTTCTTACTGGTCCGACGGATATTCTTTCCATCCAAAAGCAGCTGTTCGTTTTTCTCATACACCGTACCTCCGTATTGCTTCATATTGTATCCGGCATACAAAGAATAACTCGTATTGCCGTGCACGAGCTTCGAGGCCAGATTATAATTTCCCTTCGTATATCCTATCGTCTGCTCCCCATCGAGCGTCACATATCCTCCTGCCTTATAAACACGGGTAATATAGTTTACGGCGGCCGCATCGCCCACAAACGGGCCCGACACCGGCATTGCATGATACTCCACCTGCCGGATGTCTTTGGGGTTCAGATTCTGTATTTCTTCGGCATCTGCCTCCACACCATTGATATAGAGAGTTACCTGCCCGGCAGAAGAGGTTACGGCTTTGGTTTTACGGTTGACCTCCAGCCCCGGAATCATCAGGTTGTACAAGAGGTCATACCCCGTGAACGAGTGCCTGGTCTGCTGCTTATCGGGCACTACAAGCAAATAGCCGTCTTTCTGTATAAAGGTACTCCCTTTTACGGTTATTTCGCCCAGCAACACGTCATTATCACCCAATACGACCGCCGGCAAGGCATAATCGGCATCGGGCATCTCAAAATCAAATACGGCGCTGACGTATCCTATGGAACTGACCGACATGATATAGTTGCCCTTCTGAATCTCATTGAGGCGGACTTCGCCATTATGATCTGTTATAGCTCCCTTTATAAAAGCAGAATCGGGACTCAGCACCCTTACCGTTACCGAAGGGATGCTCTTTTTCGCCTTATCACAAACCTTGACGTGCAATGTATGCTGCGCCACACTCCATGATATGCTCCAAAAACATAAACAGATCAGGAAAAAACTCCTTTTTATGGCAGATAAGTTCATAACGGTCATCATAGTATTAAGTATTAGAATCAAGTGCTACAAAGATAGAAGGTTTTATCATCATCCAAAAGAAACACAAAAAAAACTTACATAGGCAATTCTCCCCACAACAAATCCCAGTAAAAAAAACGGAAGTTTGCCTTATTCACAGACAAACTCCCGTATTCAGAAATTCAGTAATGAGATATCGTTATTTGCTTACTTGCAATTTTCCAGGATACGGCGCGCCATGGTTCCGTCTACATTATGTGCCTCGCCAAAGGCTACTCCCTTTTCGTTGAAACGCTTCTCAATGGTGGCTATGGTAGCTTCGCCTATTCCTTCCTCACTCAGACGGGTATGAAGTCCCATGCTCCGGAAGAATGCCTCGGTACGTGCCAGAGCCTCATCGATGCGGTCTTCTTCATCACCCTTGACGAGGTGCCATACGCGGGTGGCGTACTGAAGCAGCTTTTCACGCTTCTGCTGACGAAGGGTGCGCAAGGTTCCGTTGAGAACAATGGCCAGTGTGGCTCCGTGTGTAAGGCCGTGCAAGGCGGTAATCTCATGGCCAATCATGTGAGTGGCCCAGTCCTGACTCACACCCATGGCGATAAAGCCGTTCAGACCCATGGTAGCCGCCAGCATGAAGTCGGCGCGCAGGTCATAGTCGTCCTTGTTTTCACGGATAAGAGGTGCTATCTCAATAATGGTCTTCAACAGGCCCTCGGCCCAGCGGTCCATCACTCTCGATTGTCCGGCAGAGGTCATGTATTGCTCCATCACGTGCACAAAGGTATCGGCCAGTCCGCACGCTATCTGGAAGTCGGGCAAGGACATGGTCACCATCGGGTCGAGCACGGAAAATACGGGATAGTTTGAATAGAACGGATACTTCTCCTGAGTCTCCCGGCGTGAGATAACCGCTCCGTTATTCATCTCAGAGCCCGTAGCCGGAATGGTCAGCACGGTTCCCATAGGCACGGTGTGGTCATAAGCTCCTTTCTTAACCAGTTCCCACGCATCGCCTTCATAAAGCAGGGCAGCCGAAATAAGCTTGGTTCCGTCGATAACCGAACCTCCGCCTACGGCCAGCAGGAAATCTACCTTTTCTTTCTTTCCCAGCTCTACGGCCTTGCGCAGGGTCTCTACCGCCGGATTGGGCTCAATGCCCCAGAACTCTACCAGGTGTCGTCCGGCCAGTGCCTTCATCACCTGTTCATACACTCCGTTTTTCTTCACACTTCCTCCGCCAAAGGTAATCATTACGCGTTTCGACTCGGGTATCAGTTCACCCAACTTGGCTATAGACCCGCGTCCGAACACGAGGCGGGTGGGATTACAAAAATCAAAATTCTCCATAAAACTTGTATTTTTTAGTATGGGTTCGAAAGGGAGATTCTTTTTTTAAGGAGTTATAAGGAGTTAGAAGAAGTTATAGGCCAATAGTTTTGCCAATGGGCTACATAGTCAATGTATTGGCTTCTAACTCCCAAGTCCGCTTGCGGACGATAACTCCTTATAACTCCCTTTAACTCCTCCTAAAAGAATCCCCCTGAAACTAAACTCTTCCGAACCCTCAATATATTCAATCAGCTATTTCACTCAATTCCATCCAGCGCAAGGTTTTTGTTTCAATCTCCTCGTCTACCACCGGAAGGCGTTTCGACTTCTCCGTAAGCTCCTCTACCGAGAGTGTTCCGCTACAAAGAAGTGCTTCTATCTGTTTCTTTTCTTCTTCAAGGGCAGCTATTTCGGTCTCCAGTGTTTCAAACTCCTTACGCTCCTTGAAAGTCATCCGCCGCTTTTCGTTCAGACGCACACGGGTAGTCTTCTCTTCGGCGGGCTTTTCTTTTTCCTTTTCCTGCTTCTGCTTCAGTTCTTTCCACTCACGGTAATCGGAATAGTTTCCGGGGAAATCGCGTATGTCGCCCTGCCCGTTGAACACAAGCAGATGATCTACCACCTTATCCATGAAGTAACGGTCGTGCGAAACCACTATCACGCACCCCTTAAAGTTCTGAAGGTATTCTTCAAGCACCTGAAGGGTTACGATATCGAGGTCATTGGTAGGCTCGTCGAGCACCAGGAAGTTGGGATTGCGCATCAGCACCGTGCACAGATACAGACGGCGGCGCTCACCTCCGCTCAGCTTATACACATAACTATGCTGGGTTTCGGGAGTGAAGAGGAAATGTTGCAGAAACTGGGAGGCGGTGAGGCGCTTTCCGTTTCCGAGCTCTATCACTTCGGCTATGTCCTGCACCACGTCAATCACCTTCATCTGCTCGTCAAACTTCAGTCCCTCTTGCGAATAGTAACCGAAGCGCACGGTCTCGCCTATGTCAAGCGTTCCCTTGTCGGGCTTCTCCTCGCCCATCAGAATCTTGATGAAGGTAGATTTTCCGGTACCGTTGTTTCCCACGATACCCATCTTTTCGTAGCGTGCGAAGATGTATGAAAAGTCGTCGAGAATCTTCAGGTCGCCAAAGCTCTTATACAGATGGTCGGCCTCGAAAATCTTGGAGCCGATGTAGGATGATTTTACGTCGAGCTTCACCTGGTCGTTACGGAAATGCTGCTTGGCCACCTTCTCCAGCTCATAGAAGGCTTCCTCGCGATAGCGTGCCTTATGCCCGCGGGCCTGAGGCATGCGGCGCATCCATTCCAGCTCGGTGCGGTAAAGGTTATTGGCACGGGCTATCTCGGCATTGGTGGCATCAATGCGCTCCTGACGTTTCTCCAGGTAATAGCTGTAGTTTCCCTTATATGAATAAATCTGGCGGTTGTCTATCTCAAGGATTTCAGAGCACACACGGTCAAGGAAATACCGGTCGTGCGTCACCATCAGCAGGCTCAGCGTGCCGCGCTTCAGATAGTCTTCAAGCCATTCGGTCATATCAAGGTCCAGATGGTTGGTAGGCTCGTCAAGAATCAGCAGGTCGGGTTTGTTTATCAGCACATTGGCCAGTGCCACACGTTTGATTTGCCCTCCCGACAATTGCCCGACGGGCTGGTTGAAATCACGAATCTTGAGTTGCGAAAGGATTTGCTTGGCTTTCTGCTCATAGTCCCATGCATTGGCATGATCCATGCGCGAGAGCAGCTCGTCCATCCCGGGATTGCCCGGTGTCTCCATGCACCGCTCATACTCACGGATAAGGTCTACCGTTTCGTTTCCGTGATAGAAACAGGCCTCCAGCACGGTCAACCCTTCGGGATAAACCGGAGCCTGCTCCAGATATCCCACCTTCAGGTCACGGCGGAACACGATGCTTCCTTCGTCATATCCCTCCTTTCCGGCAAGGATATTCAGGAGGGTGGTTTTTCCGCTTCCGTTTTTCGCTATCAGTCCGATACGCTGGCCCTCGGCTATGCCAAAAGCAATTTTTTCAAAAAGTACCAAATCGCCGAACGACTTGGTGAGTCCGTCTACTTGTAAAAAGGGATTCGCCATTATAGTCTTTTTTCTACTTCTTCTTTAATCTTTTCGTATTCTTTCATCAAATCGCAGGTTCCGTCGGCCAGCAGGCGACTTGAAATCAGCGTCATGGGGCGGACCGTCAGATTGGTATCTCTGAAGCGCAACGCCGGATATTCCTTCTTTCCGTCGATAACGGTAATCCAGTCGAGCCCGTCCATCTCATTCACCAGAATGGTTCCGAAGGTAATGCCGAACATCTGCCATATGTCGCGTTGCTGGGGTCTGAACTTGCCTGAATCAATGATTTGCTGCATGTGGGCTATATCGGCAAATGATGAGGTGAAGTCTTTCTTCAGCAACTTCTTAATCTGTGTCGAAGCCCACTCGCACGCCATGTTTATCTCATTGATTTCGAGAATACGCACGGGGATATATTCTTTGGGGTATTGCTTGCGCTCGTCACGTATCTCGAGCGATTCGATGATTTTCTCGGCCACCGTTACGGGAGTTCCCTTTACGGCCGTATAGCTGCACTCTACGGATACGTTTCCCGCTCCCGTAATCCAGAAATGGGTGGTATAGGCCGCTCCATCTTCCATAAAGGTTTCGCAACTATAGGCGCATTTCCACCTCCCGATGCTCTTCAATACCGCCTGGTCGTTGTTTTTCAACTCTTCGCGCAAGGATTCTTCGGCATAAGAAAGCGAACGGTCTTTATAGGCCGAAATCCGGAAATTGCCGTTCCACTTTTCGGGGTTATAAAAAAGGAAACTTCCCTCTTCGTCTTCAAACTCATTCCATACATCGGGATACTTCAGGCTGAACCATCCTCCGGGAGATATATATTTTTTTGTATTCATAAATGTATTCTGTTTTTATGCAAGCCATAAGCTTCCAGGCTCATAACTTGTAAAATTAGTCTGCTATTTTCCTATAGACTGAATCTTGCTTCTTGTCTCCTTGGATATTTCCAGAAACATGTAGTTCGGTTCTTTCAGGCGAAGATTCTCTTCGTTCTCACGATACTTATTGGTGGCATACTGCTTGGAGCGGTCAAACGTAAGGCGTGACATTTCCTCTTGCGACTTGCCCACCATGGTCGAATCGAGCTTCTCGTCGGGAAAGAAGTCTTCCAAATCTACATCACCAATCATGGTCGTCTCCAGAAAGTTCATGTCTTTATGTGACTTGTCGGTATAATACCCCACAAACATATGTCCCGGCAGACGCACCAGTATAGGGTTGATATTGATAGCCTTCAGCAACGAGGCAAAGAGCACGCTTCCGTCCACACAATTGATTTGTGCCGCTTCGAGCGCGTCATCAAATGTTCTTACCCGTTGCGCGAATACCACATTGGACGAGAGACTTGAATTCGAAATGGAACTGTATTTGAAATTTCGCTTCTGCAATACGTGCCATAAGGCATATACCTGCTTGTCTACCTGCTCGGCAGAAGCCTGATATCCCAAAAAGCGCTTTACAATACGCGTATTCAGGGCTTCACGCAAGAGCTGGTCTATCTTGGGATTCTCCTCATTCACGTATGCGGCGAAAAATACTCCCGTATCGTGAAACTTGTTTTTCGAATCGATGTATCCCAACAAGCATTCATTGATGCTCCGCACCGACAAGGTCTTCGTTTCTACCGGCAGTTTCTTGCCGTTAATCTCCATCGTTACGGAAAACGTCATGGGAGTAGACTGAACATTGTTTTTCAATGCCTCATAATCCCATACAATCTCAGGATAAATGGTATATTCCACTCCCGACTTTTCAAGCATGAACTCCGATATTGACTCGGCAAAGAAAGGAGATTCTTTCAATGTAACGCGTACACGGCTGTTTGAATGGGGCGATTTCACACGCAACGCGATTCCCGACAAGGGTTTGCCCACATAATTGCTGTCGGCCGGAGACATAATCTCGGCATTCGTAGCGGCCGTGGCCAGAATAGCCGACGGGAAAATATTCCCTCCGAGCTCATCGGTAATCTCAAACCTCTGCTCCCATAATAAATTGCGGCATACATAAAGTACGCCGCAAACAAAAATTACAAACACCAAAACAAGAGGTTTGAGCCACTTGGTATTTGGTCGTATCGGATACATTGTCTTATCTTATGGCAATGCTTTCAACTTCTACCAAAACACCTTTCGGAAGTCCTTTCACGGCAACGGCTGAACGAGCAGGGAAATCACCTTCGAAATATTTTGCATATACGGCGTTCATATCAGCAAACAAAGACATATCAGCCATGAAAACAGTAGTTTTCACGATGTTGGCAGTAGTAAGACCAGCCTCAGCCAATACATTCTTTATGTTTTCAAAAACCTGAGTAGTCTGCTCGGTAATACCACCTTCAACTACTTCTCCTGTAGCAGGATTGATAGGAATTTGTCCTGATAAGAATACCATACCGTTAGCCTCTATTGCTTGGCTGTAAGGACCGATTGCAGCCGGTGCCTTTGCTGTAGCGATTACTTTTTTCATAATTATATTCCTTTTTATATTAAACCAAATTGTAGTGCTAAAATACGCTTTTTATATGTATGAAGCGAAAATTTGAATAATATTCTATCAGCTTTTACATTCATTAACAACAATATGAAATAAATCTGCCTGGTATATTAAAAAATGAGCCCAGAATAATGCTGTTTTCAATTTTATCATTATTTTTGCAAAGCATTTATCAAAACAATGGTTCCGCCTGGAATCTGAAAACAACAAAAAAATCCAAAACATATTATCCTTTCAAATCAGAACTTTCGGATTAGTGACTGAAGGTTCCGTATGAATGAGATTGTCATTGCGAGTATGTCTCTCATACCGGTAGAAGGATAAAAAGATTTATTTATTATATATGTATAACATTATTCAATTAAACGACAAATCTCTGTCGGAACTTCAAACAATCGCCCAAGAACTGGGTATCACCAAAATCCATTCTTACAAAAAAGAAGATTTAGTATATAAAATACTAGACGAACAGGCTATTGCCGGAGCTTCAAAGAAAGCCGACAGCGAGAAAAACAAGGAACCGCGCAAACGCTCGCGCATAACCAACAAAAAAGAAAATACAGAAACAGTAAAAGTCTATACGGCCAATCAGGATAAAGCCGAAAAAATAGAAGAAAACACAACTACCGAAAAGACACAGACTACAAACAAGAAGAAAACTACAGAAAAGGTTGCCGATAAGGAAGCTGTAACGGAAAAGAAGGCAGAAGAGCAACCAAAGAAAAAAGAACGCAAACCTGCCGCAAAGAAAAAAACTACCACTAAAGCTACCAAGGAGAAAGAAGAAAAGAACATTGCTGAAAAAACGGCTGACGAAAAAAATACGGTAACGGCTCCCGTAGAGAAAAAAGAAAAGGTAGAAACTCCTATTCTGGAAGAAATTGAACCGGCAAACGATATGGAAGACAAAATTGCCGACAATGCGGAAAACGACATACCTGAAATGACAGAAAGAGCATCGGAAGATGTATTTATCCCCATTGAAGACCTGCCTTCTGAAAAAGCCGAAATACCGGCAGAACTGCTGAGCAAGTTTGAAGCTACCAAAGTGGAAGCTCCCGCAACTCCGCAACCCGCCAACAATAATAATAACAACAAGAACCGAAAGAACAACAACCAGCAGCGTTACTACAATAACCAGCAACAACGTCCGTACTACCAGCAGAACAGCAACGAAGGTGAGAATGCACCTCAGGACAACAGAGGGTACCAACAGGACAGAAACGGTTATCAGGACAGACGTCCGCAGGAACAACGCGAAAAGGCATACGATTTTGAAGGCATCCTGAACGGTATGGGAGTGCTGGAAATCATGCAGGACGGATACGGATTCCTCCGTTCTTCCGACTATAACTATCTCTCATCACCCGACGATATTTACGTATCGCAATCACAAATCAAACTGTTCGGACTGAAAACCGGAGATGTGGTAGAAGGTTCCATACGTCCGCCCAAAGAAGGTGAAAAATACTTCCCGCTGGTAAAGGTTTCGAAGATCAACGGAAAAGATCCGTCGGTTGTACGTGACCGTGTTCCCTTCGATCACCTCACACCGCTATTCCCCGATGAAAAATTCAACCTTTGCAAAGGATATGACGATAACCTCTCGGCACGTGTGGTAGACTTGTTTGCTCCTATCGGAAAAGGACAGCGCGCCCTCATCGTGGCACAGCCTAAAACCGGTAAGACCATCCTGATGAAAGACATCGCCAACGCCATTGCTGAAAATCATCCGGACGTATACATGATTATGCTGCTGATTGACGAACGTCCTGAAGAGGTTACCGATATGGCACGCAGCGTAAAGGCCGAAGTCATAGCATCAACCTTTGACGAACCGGCTGAACGCCACGTGAAGATTGCCGGCATTGTTCTCGAAAAAGCCAAGAGAATGGTTGAATGCGGACACGATGTGGTAATATTCCTCGACTCTATTACCCGTCTGGCACGTGCGTACAATACCGTATCACCTGCTTCGGGTAAGGTACTCTCGGGAGGTGTGGATGCAAACGCATTGCATAAGCCCAAAAGATTCTTCGGAGCGGCACGAAACATTGAGAACGGCGGTTCGCTGACCATCATTGCAACTGCCCTGATTGATACCGGTTCAAAAATGGACGAGGTTATCTTTGAAGAGTTCAAGGGTACAGGTAACATGGAGCTCCAGCTCGACCGCAACCTTTCAAACAAACGAATATTCCCGGCTGTCAATATCGTGGCTTCAAGTACCCGCCGCGACGACTTGCTGCATGACAAGCAGACGCTTGACCGCATGTGGATTCTGCGTAAATATCTGGCAGACATGAACCCGATAGAGGCCATGACATTCGTAAAAGACCGTCTGGAAAAAACCAAAGACAACGAAGAGTTCCTTATGAGCATGAACTCATAAACAATACTTTCTGACTATTTGACCGAGAGTGGCAAGGAAGAGTATCAATCCTCCTTGCCACTCTTCTTTTTTACTATCCGGAAAAGGATACTCATAAAGCCGTTTGCTGGCAACCAAGGCTCAGCGTATTGGCGACCAAGGCCCAGCAGACTGGCGACCAAGGCTCAGCGCGCTGGCAGTCAAGGCTCAGCAACAGGAGCCTTAACCACATATTATACCACAAGTTTAAATTTTGATTTACAATGCTATAGATTATTTCCCCAAAAAACGGTAAATTCTATCTGACAAGCTTGACAAGAAGTATTTCGTCGGTAGAGTCGTTTACCCGAAAACGCTCATCGGCACGTTCTCCCACCAGCCAGATTATTTTATCACCGCTACAAAGCACCCACTGGTTCTCTTTCTGAAACAATGAAAACTTCCGGTCGGTCATATAATCGCTCAACTTCTTCTTCCCCCGCATACCGAAAGGTATGAACTTATCACCAGGCATGACATGCCTCAACAGCAATGGGAAAACCAGACGTGAAGCATCGGCACAGACAGTATTTCTGTCACGGGATATCACGAAACCGGCCGTACGCTTTACCTTTTGCCAGGTTATCATACCCGCCCCATGAGGAAGCTGCAATTCGCCTTCCATTTCCTCCAGCCTGATAACGGATTCATCTTTCCGCCCACCGGCCAACGGACAGAGCAACCAACATTCCCGGTCACGAATCACCTCATGAGTGGCCGACAGGAAACGCCGTCCCGGCTCCGATTCGGCAGATGCATAAATATCATCAAGTTGTGAAGCGTTGAATCCGTATGGTGAAAAGAGTTCATAAAGCAGCGCACGGGGTGCTTCGCTACTCATGCAAGCAGCAATATCCACCCGCAAAACTCCGCCGGACTGAGTACATGTAACTTGCTTTATCTTCTCCTCCATCACCTTATCATATATTAGAGCCACATCCGAAAGTCTCGAAGCTGCCAACGCGATGCTTTCCCTTACCGAAGGATTGATGGTCTCCATCAGCGGCAACAGGTTCAAACGCACTTTGTTGCGCTTGTAGTCATCATGCAGATTGGTACTGTCGGTCACATAGCTTTCATGAATGGCATCCAGATAACGGAGAATATCCTCGCGTGATACGCACAAGAGCGGACGTACTACCCATCCGTTTTTCGGCCTGATACCTTTCAGTCCGTTTATTCCCGTACCGCGCATCAGATTCAGAAGAAACGTTTCTACGCTGTCGTCACGATGATGGGCCACGGCAATGACTGCCGCGTGCAGCTCCTGCCGTTTCTGTTCAAAGAAATCATAACGAAGTTCACGTGCAGCCATCTCAATTGAGATTTTGTGCTGCGCCGCATATTCAGCCGTCTGAAAATGCACAACGTGCAGCTTCACCCCTTTTCTTTCACAAAGGCTACGCACGAAGGCCTCATCACGATCGGCCTCATCGCCACGAAGATGAAAGTTGCAATGTATGGCTTCACAGGAATAGCCCAAATCAAGAAGCACACACAACAATGCTACAGAATCGGCTCCACCGCTCACTCCCACAATCACCTTGTCTTTGGCAGACAGGAGATGTTCAGACGCTATATATTTTGCTATAAGTTCAGTAAACATGCCACAAAAATAACAGTAAAATGTAAAACCGGTGTAATAAACAGCCGATTATTTTCTTTGCCGGAATAACAAAAGCAAAAAGCTTATTTAAAAACATTCTAAATAAGTTTGAAAATATAACATGAATCGTATATCTTTGCAATCAAATTAATTCTGATTATTTTATGCGATTATCTGAGCTCAAAACAGGAGAAAAAGGAGTAATTGTAAAAGTACTCGGCCACGGAGGTTTTCGTAAACGCATCGTCGAAATGGGATTCGTAAAAGGAAATACCGTAGAAGTAATACTGAACGCTCCACTCAAAGACCCTATAAAATACCGTATACTTGGTTATGAAATATCGCTTCGCCGTCAGGAAGCGGCCATGATAGAAATCATCAGCGAGGAAGAAGCACGAACCCAAATCAAGACAGAGTTCAATCAAGGCATACCCGAAGATATTCCCGTACCGGAACAGGAAATGATTGACCTGGCCCGTCACAAACGACGCACCATCAACGTTGCTCTGGTGGGAAATCCCAACTGCGGAAAGACCTCGCTTTTCAACATCGTATCGGGACTTCACGAACATGTGGGTAACTACAGCGGTGTTACCGTAGACGCCAAAGAAGGATTTTTCGAATTTCAGGGATACCGTTTCCGTATTGTCGACCTTCCCGGTACTTATTCGCTGTCGGCTTACACTCCCGAAGAAATGTACGTGCGCCGTCACATCATTGAAGAAACTCCTGATGTTATTGTCAATGTGGTAGACGCCTCAAACATTGAGCGCAACCTGTATCTTACCACACAACTGATTGACATGAACGTGCGCATGGTGATAGCTCTGAACATGTATGACGAACTGGAAGCCAGCGGAAACAAACTGGACTACCGCACACTGGGAAAAATGCTGGGAGTACCGATGGTTCCTACCGTATGCCGAAGCAACAAAGGTATAGACCACCTCTTCCACGTAGTTATCAACATATACGAAGGAGGAGACTTCCTCGACAAGAACGGTAACATCAATCCGCAAATTCTGAAAGAGCTTCAGGACTGGCACAAGAAAGACGTGCGTGAGACTGTTCACGAAAGTCACATGGCCGACTTCACACAGAATTATGAAAACGGCAACAAAAAAGAACGCCATTTTTTCCGCCATATTCACATCAACCACGGCCCCGAACTGGAAATGAATATCGACGAAGTGAAGAAAGCCATCAGCAAGAATGAAGATATCCGATACAAATATTCCACCCGCTTCCTTGCCATCAAGCTACTCGAAAACGACAAGCAGATAGAAAGCATCATACGCGAACTGCCCAATCAGGAAGAAATATTCAGAGTGCGCGACAAGGCGGAAAAACGTATCAAGGAAACTCTGAATGAAGACAGCGAATCGGCACTGACCGATGCCAAATATGGCTTTATAGAAGGAGCTCTGCGCGAAACATTCGTCGACAATCACATGAAGAAAGAAGAAATCACCAGAGTAATAGACTCGGTAGTAACGCACCGCATATGGGGATTTCCGTTTTTCTTCTTCCTGCTCTACATTATTTTTGAAGGCACCTATGTATTGGGCGACTATCCGATGCAGGGAATAGAATATCTGGTAGAACAGCTGGGCGTATTCGTCCATGCAAATATGGCCGACGGTCCGCTGAAAGATATGATTGTTGACGGAATTATCGGGGGTGTGGGAGGTGTCATCGTATTCCTGCCCAACATTCTTCTGCTGTATTTCTTCATATCGATTATGGAAGACTCCGGATACATGGCACGTGCGGCCTTCATCATGGATAAAATCATGCACAAGATGGGCTTGCACGGCAAATCGTTCATTCCGCTTATCATGGGATTCGGATGTAATGTTCCGGCCATAATGGCATCACGCACGATAGAAAATCGCAAGGCCCGTCTCGTAACCATGCTCATCACCCCGTTGATGTCGTGCAGCGCACGCCTTCCCATCTATCTCGTACTCATCGGAGCATTCTTTCCACACAGCGGAAGCCTTATACTACTGACCTTGTATGCCACAGGTATTCTGTTTGCCATTATTCTGGCACGACTATTCAGCCGTTTCCTTGTAAAAGGTGACGATACTCCGTTTGTAATGGAACTTCCTCCCTACCGCATGCCTACAAGCAAATCCATATTAAGACACACATGGGAGAAAGGACGGCTTTATCTGAAAAAGATGGGAGGCATCATCATGATAGCTTCTATCATTATATGGTTCCTGGGATACTATCCGAACCACGATGCATACGCTACTGCGGCCGAACAGCAGGAGAATTCCTATATCGGACAAATAGGAAAAGCCATAGAACCGGTTATAGAACCTTTGGGATTTGACTGGAAAATGGGAATAGGTCTTCTTTCCGGAGCCGGAGCCAAAGAACTTGTAGTAAGTACCCTCGGAGTGCTGTATGCCAATGAAAGCGATGTAGAAAGTGCCAATCTGGCCGACAAACTCACAATAAGCCCTTTGGTTGCATTCTGTTATATGCTGTTCACCCTGCTTTATTTCCCATGCATTGCCACCATTGCCGCCATAAAAGGCGAAACAGGAAAATGGAGATGGGCGCTGTTTACAGCCGGATATACAACCTTACTGGCATGGATAGTAGCATTTATAGTATACAGAGTAGGTTTACTGCTGTTAGGTTAACACATTAACTCCAGAACTATGAGCATACAGGAAATTGCAGTTTTCATAATAATTATCGGATGTGTAATTTTTGTAGGAAGGCGCATTTATCGGACATTTACCAACATTTGTCACCATAAAAGCCAGTGCGACAGTTGCATATCCGATTGTAAACTGCGAAAGGAAATGCAACACAAGAAACAAATGCATGAAAAAAAGAGGTCATAGCATAAAAAAGTTTCGATGAATAGTTGTATATATAAAAATTTGTACTACCTTTGCAAACGCAAATCCGAAACAACAAGGATTTACAAAATCAACCAGTCAATGGTTCCTTGACCGAGTGGCTAGGTAGCGGTCTGCAAAACCGTCCACGGCGGTTCGAATCCGCCAGGAACCTCCCTATCAGGGAAGGAAGTTTGGGTGAGTGGCTGAAACCAGCAGTTTGCTAAACTGCCGTACGGGTAACCGTACCGGGGGTTCGAATCCCCCAGCTTCCGCAACGAACCGGCGCTTTCGTCTAGCGGCTAGGACACATGCCTCTCACGCATGGAACACGGGTTCGATTCCCGTAGGCGCTACTCAACGATTACTAATATAATAGTAGTCGTTTTTTTTATTTCCAACCCTCTTCTACTTATCTTACCCATATCAAATTCTGACAATTTGTGAAGTAAAAATCCTGAAAAATAATGTTTATTCCATTTTAGTTTATACATTTGCAAAAAACCAAACATTAACTAGTAATGGATACCCAAAAAACACCTACCGTAGAAGAGATTTACAAAAATCTGAAGTACTTGCAATTACTAGGTAACCGTTTCCCGACTGTTGCTGCCGCAAGTACCGAAATCATTAATCTGGAAGCCATATTGAACCTTCCGAAAGGCACAGAACACTTCCTGAGCGACTTGCACGGAGAACACGAAGCATTCAGACATGTATTGAAAAATGCTTCGGGAGCCGTAAAAAGAAAAGTTACAGAAATATTCGGCAACACATTACGTGAGTCTGAAATTAAAGAAATCTGTACACTTATATATTACCCGAAAGAAAAACTCGAACTGGCAAAAGCCTCAGAAGAAGATATGGCCGACTGGTATCTCATTACCTTGCACCAGCTGGTAAGAATCTGTCGTAACGTATCATCCAAATACACACGTTCCAAAGTACAGAAGGCACTACCCACAGAATTTGCATATATCATCCAGGAATTGCTGCACGAGTCTTCCGATGAACCCAACAAGCACCAATATTTTAATGTCATCATCAAGACAATCATTGAAACCCACCGTGCCGATCAGTTCATTACAGCACTCTGCAATCTGATTCAAAGACTCGTCATAGATTCACTTCATATCATCGGAGATATCTACGACAGAGGCCCCGGTGCACATCTTATAATGGACACCCTCTGCCACTATCACAATCTGGACATACAATGGGGTAACCATGATATCTTATGGATGGGAGCCGCAGCTGGAAACGAATGCTGCATAGCAAACGTTCTGCGTACATCCATGCGATATGCCAATCTGGTAACCTTGGAAGATGGTTACGGAATCAATCTGCTTCCTCTTGCCACATTCGCAATGGATACCTATGCCAATGACCCATGCAAATGCTTCTATCCTAAAATCGAAGACGGAGACAAGACTCACAACGAGCGTACATGCCGACTGATAGCGCAAATGCATAAAGCCATCAGTATCATTCAGTTCAAGCTTGAAGCAGCCCTGATTAAACGGCGTCCGGAATTCAATATGCAATCACGCAATTTACTTGAACTGATAGATTTTGAACGGGGAATATTCGTTTACGAAGGAAAAGAATATGAAATGACAGATACCTGCTTCCCGACAGTCGACCCCAAGAACCCCTATAAACTGACAAAAGAAGAAGAAGAAATAATCAGAAAACTGCAACATTCTTTTGCAAGCAGCGACAAGCTGAAGATGCACATGCATTGTCTCATTACATACGGAAGCATGTATTTGAGTACAAATTCCAACCTTCTCTTCCATGCATCAGTACCACTTAATGCCGATGGCAGCTTGAAAGAGATAAAAATCATGAACAAGACTTACAAGGGCAAACAATTGCTTGATAAGGTAGACAGCCTGATACGTTTTGCATTCAGTGACGAACGCTCTCCAGAAAAAGACTTCGCGGTAGATTACATGTGGTATCTGTGGTGCGGAGTAGACTCTCCACTATTCGACAAAGCCAAAATGGCTACCTTTGAACGTTATTTCATAAAGAATAAGGAACTTCATAAAGAAGAAAAAGGAGCCTATTACAATTTACGTGACAACGAAGAGGTATGCGATATGATACTGGACGAATTTAATGTAAAAGGAGAACATCGCCATATCATCAACGGACACGTACCGGTAAAAACCAAAAAAGGAGAAAAGCCCATAAAAGCCAACGGAAAACTCATCGTCATTGACGGAGGATTCTCCAGAGCATACCAACCGGAAACCGGTATTGCCGGATATACATTGGTATATCATTCACGTGGATTACAGCTGGTTCAACACGAACCATTCACTTCCACACAAGAAGCAATTCTTAAAGGAAGGGATATTAAATCGTCAACCCAACTTGTTGAATTAAGCACCAAACGCATGATGGTACGTGATACAGACAAAGGAACCGAGCTGGAACAACAAATCAGCGACCTGTTCGGCCTATTGGCAGCATACAGAAAAGGTATTATCAAAGAGAAAGGACAATAAACCAAATCCCCGAAGTTTTTTCGGGGATTTCTCTACAAAAAACAAAAAAAGACTGTCTTACAAATATGTAAAACAGTCTTTTTTATATTAAACCCTTTACTGATATTTCACAGCAAACAGACTTATTAGTTTTCTTCTGCAACTACTTCAAAAGGAATTTCAACGCTAACTTCCTTGTGAAGTTTTACAACAGCCTTGTAAGAACCAACTTCCTTGATTGCATCTTTTACAAAGATAATCTTACGATCAACTTTGTGGCCCAGTTTCTCAAGCTCTTCTGCAATTTGAATGCTACCAACTGAACCAAAGATTGTACCGGTTGAGCTAACCTTAGTAGCAATAGTCAAAGAAACACCTTGCAATTTAGCTGCGAATTCTTCAGCATCTTTCTTGATTTTCTCAAGTTTGTGAGCGCGTTGTTTCAATTCTTCTGCCAATACTTTCTTTGCAGCCGGAGATGCAATAACAGCTTTTCCAGTAGGAATAAGGTAATTACGACCGTAACCAGATTTTACAGTTACAATATCATTTTTGTAACCCAAGTTTGCGATATCTTCTTTTAAAATGATTTCCATATAATTCCTCCTTCTTACTTATTATTTCATCATATCAGTTACGAATGGAAGCAAAGCCAAATGACGAGCTCTCTTCACAGCCTGAGCTACTCTTCTTTGATATTTCAAAGAAGTACCAGTAATACGACGAGGAAGGATTTTACCTTGCTCATTCAAGAACTTCTTCAAGAATTCAGGATCTTTGTAGTCAATATACTTGATACCAGCTTTTTTGAAGCGACAATATTTTTTCTTCTTAACATCCACTGACGGTGGGGTTAAATATCTAATTTCAGATTGTTGTTGTGTCATGATTTAATCCTCCTTTTTAGTTGATTTTACACTTCTTCTCTTTGCAGCATATTCTGCAGCGTATTTTTCCAACTTAACAGTTAAATAACGGATTACACGCTCGTCACGACGGTAGTTTACTTCAAGTTTCTCAATTACTGTCGGTTCTGCCTTAAATTCGATTAACTGATAAAAACCAGTTGATTTCTTTTCAATTGGATAAGCCAATTTCTTCAATCCCCAGTTTTCTTCATTGATAATCTCAGCACCTTCAGCAGTAAGAAGACCTTTGAATTTATCTACCGCTTCCTTCATCTGAACATCAGACAAAACGGGAGTTAAAATGAAAACGGTTTCGTATTGATTCATACTTTAAAATTAATTTGTTAATAATACATTTCTGAAAATCGTGCGCAAAGGTAGGAAAATATTCTTTAATACACAAACTTATTTATCCATTTTATTAAAAAACAAGTACTTTCTTTATTACTTTATTACAGTCATTCATATCAACAACTATTATTATCTTTGCCATACAATTCTAAACAGAAAACAATGACCGAAGAATTTAATTTTGATACACGCCTCATATTTGCTATTCTGAACGGAAAAGTTTCGGCTGCCATCAACCAGAAACTATATAATAATTTCAAGCAAGGTAATCTGAACATCAATCCGGAACAATGGACCGTACTTTTATCACTATGGGAAAAAGACGGTGTCACACAACAGGAATTATGCAATGAAACATCCAAGGACAAACCCAGCATGACACGTCTTATCAATAATATGGAAAAGATGCATCTGGTAGTACGCATTGCCAGCAAAACCGACAAACGATATAATATGATTTACCTGACAAAAAACGGACGGGAGCTGGAAGAAATAGCACGCTTTATTGCAAACAGAACTCTTAAAGAAGCACTTAACGGTCTTTCTACCGATGAATTGAGAATCAGTCAAAACGTACTCAGAAAAATCTTCAGCAATATAAAAGATTAATAAGATCTTCCTCATCACATTTTTATTGTTCCGATAAAAAACATTTATTAAACCGTCAAGAAGCTTATTACCTTATTTCTACAATTCCGTTCTTGTTTTTTTGCGTATCTTTGTCCAACCAAATAAAAAAGAAAAACATACAAGTTAACAACAATGAGCCAACAATATCCTTCTGCACTGCTGGAAAAAGCAGTGAATGAATTTGCAAAACTGCCCGGAATCGGACGAAAGACTGCAATGCGGCTGGTCTTACATCTGTTACGCCAGGACAACAATGCGGTTGAATCATTTGCCAATGCACTGCTCACGCTGAAAAATGAAGTAAAATACTGTAAAGTATGCCACAATATATCAGATTCTGAAATATGCCATATCTGCAATAATCCCCAACGGGATGCATCAACCATATGTGTTGTAGAAAATATACAAGATGTCATGGCGGTAGAAAACACTCAGCAATTCAAAGGCTTGTATCATGTTCTGGGAGGAGTAATTTCTCCTATGGATGGAATCGGCCCATCAGACTTGCAAATCAACAGTCTCGTCGAAAGAGTAGCCAAGGGTGATATCAAAGAAGTCATACTTGCATTGGGTTCAACAATGGAAGGCGACACAACAAATTTCTATATATTCAGAAAGCTGGCACCTTATAATGTAAAATTAAGCATCATTGCACGCGGTATTTCTGTCGGTGACGAACTTGAATACGCAGATGAAGTCACATTAGGGCGTTCCATTGCCAATCGTATTTTATTCACCGGAAACAACTGACCGCATATGAAAGAAATCAACCAACTTCTCATGAGGCAAATCATAGAATTTGCACTTCTTTGGATTATTGCCTTTTCCATTATAGTCTTGTTTGAAACCGGCATACTACCCGAAGGAGAACTGGCCGGACATGCCCAACTTGAATTTTTTCTGGAAACCGGAGCCATTATTCTCACCTTGCTGATAATTCCATTTTCATTAAAGCTGTTTGGGCAGAAACTGAACTATATCCGTGAATTGACACTCCTTGATGCAATAAAAGCTTATCGAAAATGGAATACTGTCCGACTGCTCCTTTTCGCCATCATTATTTGGGGAAATTTAATCTTATATTATGTAACATTGAACAACATTGGAGGTTTATGTGCATTGATAAGCAGTGCCGCAGCCTTATATTACCTGCCAAGCAAAAAAAGAGTTATCAGTGAACTGAATATTGAAGAGCCATGAGACAAAGAATCCTGCACAACCACCGTATTATTTTAAGAGCTCCCGAACCCGAAGATCTTGAAATAATGTATAAAATGGAAAACTTACCCGAAATGTGGGCTGTCAGCAATGTTACAGTCCCCTACTCACGATATACGTTAAAACGGTATATTGAAAACTGTCGTAACGATATATACAATGATGGAGAACTCAGACTGATGATACAACTGACCGAGAATCAAAAGGTAGTTGGCACCGTTGATCTGATAGACTTTACTCCCCTGCACGAACGGGCTGAAGTTGGCATAGCCATTCTGGAAGATTACAGAAAACAGGGAATAGCCCGTGAGGCATTGGAACTTTTACGTGATTATGCATTCAAACAGCTTCACATTCATCTATTATATGCCTATATTGCCGCAGACAATAGCGCTTCTCTTCATTTGTTCAAGACATGCGGATTTACAGAAAGCTCCGTGCTAAAAGACTGGCTCAGAAGTGAAAACGGATATAAAGACGTTTACTTGTTGCAGAACATAGCTACTTCTTCTTTTTAAACAGAAGACGAACACGCCGCATTATTTTCAGCCCCGTCATAACACCATCAAAAACAGCCATTCCTGAATTGAAAGAATTCATAAAGAATTCCATCTTATTCGTGGCCTTTGTAGGCGAAAACAGTTCGGAAGCAGTAGAATTCATCAATGCCTTCTGAATCTCTATTTGCTTCTTTACCTCTTTCTTTCTTTTGGAAATCTCTTCCAGAGTTATAACCGGAGATATAGATACACTTTTTTCCTCCATAATATTACTGCTCTTTGTCTGCATCTGATGAATTTATAAAAAGATTTGCAACAAATTTTGTCAGCGGTCTAACAATCAACTGCTTACGAAACAAATAGATAAAAGCCAACAACAAAAGCAATACAACTGTTATGATGGCAAAACTGATATTCAGCCCACCCACATAAGGAGCCATTATATAAGCCAGACTAAACGACAAATAGAACAAAGCCATCATTCCCAATATTATGGCTATGGTAGTAATGATAATAGCCGAAGCCAGAATTGTTAACTTTTCAACAAATTCCAGTTTTACATATTCTTTCTGAAGCAAGACATACTTCTTCAGTTGGAAAAAAAGCTGTTCAAGATTTTCTATGCTTTTATCGTTAGCAAACATACGTGATAAGAATTGATTTATTAAAGGTTAGCGGAGTTGCCATCTCATACTCCGACAAAAGTCCAAATATGAGATGACAATTTGATTATGATTAAATCGCAATCATTCTCCATCATTTTTTACTTCTGAAGCAATCTCGTCAACCAGTTCATCGAGTTGTTGACGATTCAGACGAATACCTCTTTTACGCAAAGCTTCAGCAATTTTCAAACGAGTGTCTTCTCCCTTTTCAGGAGCAAACAAGATTCCGCATGCTGCACCCACTACGGCACCACCGAGGAAAGCAGCTAAAACACTTAAACCTTTCATAATTCCAACATTTTAGTTCAACTACAAATTTATAGTTTTTCTGCATCAAAAAAAGAATATGCATCATTTTTTTTAATAAAAGTTGAATTATTAAGATATATACGTTTTTTTTCTTTCTTTCTTTACATTATAATAGGAAATAATTGTATTTTTGCCCACGATACTGTACATTAGAAATTAATATAAACAAAATAAAGACATGAAGAAGTATTTGATTTTAGGTACAAGTTTATGCATGATCATGATGTTTGGTTCATGTAAATCAAGTGAAAGTGCTTATAAAAAAGCATATGAAAAAGCAAAACAAGAAGAACTTGCACAACCTCAAGTAAGTGAACCTGTAGAAGTAGCACCTGTAGTTACTAATCCGGTAGTTTCAACCAATACACAACAAACTACAGAAACCGGTCCTATTCGTGAAGAAAAAGTAACAATGGTTAGCGGAAACGGTTTAAAAGCATACAGCGTAGTTTGCGGAAGCTTCGGTGTTCAGGCTAATGCAGAATCATTGAAAGCATGGTTGGAAAAAGAAAACTACCCTAATGCCGTAATCGTAAAAAATGAAGCAACCAATATGTATCGCGTAATTGTTGATTCATTTGATGACAAGATGGCTGCAGCACAAGCTAGAGATGCATTCAAAGCCAAATATCCTAACCGCTCAGATTTCCAGGGAGCCTGGTTATTATATCGCATCTATTAATACAAAGCTGATATAAATAAAAATGCCGTATATGAAAAAAAATCATATACGGCATTTTTATTTAGGGACTGTCGTAAAAAGAATAAAACTTTATAACGAATTGATTGCCAATGTAA
>OJMI01000615.1_pt1 | contig 46485 bp, 42 predicted proteins | sample 1597131 | NCBI WGS metagenome assembly OJMI01 (sample SAMEA2452116, study PRJEB22498) | human gut metagenome | reverse complement strand
GTCTTTAGGCGCTGGCCGGTAACAAAGGCTTATAGCCGCTGAGCAAACCACCCGTTTGACGGGTGGTACTGATTGGTGCAAATTTCCATTCAGACAAAATTAAGAATTTCATAAACTTTTGTATCTTGCTTTTCCATAAGGACTTCTATATTCTGAAATTATAGAAAAAACGTCCGCAGAAAGCGGCATTTTATGGGAGGAATGCATATGAACCGAAGTTTATGGAGAAAGGCGGTGGCACTGACACTTACAGCCGCAATGACAGCAGGGCTTACTGCCTGTGGCGGTGGCGGCAACAGCACATCCGCAGACGGAAAGAAGAGATATTTCAAAGCAGATTATCTGAGTGATCTGCCGGACAGTTTTAATGATACGACAAGTAATATACAGTTTAAGGGAGATGTGATGTATTACACTTCCAGCAATGAGGACTACACAAAATCCGGACTGTATTCCTATAATCTGATCACCGGAGAAAATGCACAGCTTTATGAGCAGGCGCAGAGTGACGGCAGCGGAAACAGCAGCTGGGTGTCAGGATATACCGTGGCAGACAGCGGAGAGGTTTACCTGTTTGTGACGAAGAACCAGATGGATGAGTCGAGTGTCACCGAGGATTATTCTGACGCAACACTGGATGATGTGTTAAGTTATATGGCAGACCAGTGGGGATACAGTGCCGAGGATGCAGAAAAGGACTGGAATGATTATTATGCAAAAGATTATACGGATGAGAACGGCAATGTAAACTATGGCAGATTTCTGCTGGCTCAGAATGCGAGATTCATTCAGACTTCTTCCATCCTCAAAGTGGACACATCCGGAAATATTGCGTTTGAACAGGACATGGATCTCGGAGCAAATGCAGAGAATGTAAGCTGTAACGGGATAGCAGTGGATAAGGAGGGAAACCTTTATCTTGCCCTGAATACCTGGTCCAATAATGACAGTGGCAACAGCGTCAGCTCAGATGAATATTTTACACTTGTAATAGGAGGGGACGGCAGCCAGAAAGGCAGGATCCCATCGGATGGATATACATCCAGACTGGTCGGGCTTGCGGACGGAACGGTTGCCTCCATCGGATATGGGGATGCCGGATGTGAGCTGCGGCCGTTAGATGTCGGCGCAATGAAAGAACAGACAGACAAGGCAATTGAAGTCCCTTCCGATACAGTCTCTGTGTTAGATGAGAAGAATCTGCTGGTCACAGAGGGCAGCAGTGTTTATAAGTACAATCTGGATACGAAGGAAAAAGAGGAATTTTTCAGCTGGATGGACTGTAATATTTCCAGCTCCAGCGTGAGCAGCTACGGAGTCCTGTCCGATGGAAGAATCGCAGCTTATCTTCAGAACTGGAACTCCAACGGAAACCAGACGGAGATCGCACTGATCAAAGAAGTGGATGCCAGTGAAGTGGCAGATACCGTAAATCTCACACTCGCCTGCATGTGGACAGGTTCAGACGTGGAGGAGAAGGTGATCGCATTTAACAAGAGTCAGGATAAGTATCATATCACAATGAAGTCTTATGGAGACGGCGCAGAGGAGTACGAGGATGCAGTGAACAGCTTCAACACGGCAGTGACATCGGATTCCAACATTGATCTGGTGCTTTTTAACGATTATTCCCAGGCGATTAATTTTGCATCCAAAGGATTAAATGTGGATCTGTATGGACTGCTGGACAAAGACACGGAACTTTCGAGAGATGATTTCCTTCCAAATGTACTCACTGCATGCGAGTATGATGGAAAACTGGCGATCCTGCCGCAGACCTTTACGTTACAGACGGTGATCGGAAAAGCGGATGATGTTGGAACGACACCGGGATGGACCGTGTCGGATATGAAGGCGCTGCTCGCATCCAAACCGGAAGGAACACAGCTTTTCTGGGGTATGGACCGGACGTCTGCATTGACAGCACTGATGAGTCTCGGCTATAATGATTTTATCAACTGGGAGGATGCAAGCTGTAATTTTGACAGTCAGGAATTTATAGATGTACTGGATTTTGCAAATATGTTCCCGGAAGAGTTTGAATATAGAGATGATATGGAAGAGGAAGACAGCACGGTTCTGCTGAGTCAGGGAAAACAGCTTTTAGATACTTATTATCTCAGTGATTTTGAGCAGGTACAGATGTACCGTGCGATTTTTGGAGGTCCGACAACATTTATTGGTTATCCGACCAGCGAGGGAAACGGAGCAATGCTGAGTCTGAACAATATTATTGGAATTTCCAATAGCTGTAAGGATGTCGATGGTGCATGGCAGTTTTTAAGGACATTTTATCTGCCAAAGAAGAGCAGCGACGGCGACAGTGATTACACTTATGGATTTTCCATTAGAAAAGACGATTTTGAAAAATATTGTCAGAACGCAATGAAAGCAGACTCTGACGGCGGAAGTACTTGGGGCTGGGGGGAATTCGAAGTTGAGATCCAGCCGGCGACACAGGAGGATGTAGATCAGGTAAAAGATCTTGTATACAATACAACCGCTGTTTCCGGTGCCGTTTCCGATGATATCACCAATATCATCAATGAGGAGGCAGCAGCCTATTTCTCAGGACAGAAGTCCGCAGAGGATGTGGCAAAAATTATCCAGAGCAGAATGCAGGTATATTTAAGTGAGACGAAGTAAGAAAAAGGATTTTAGTAAGGTTATAAAAAAACAGAATAAATCATGGTTTCATAGGCTGGTGTCAGGAGCGTTCCTGGCACCGAGCGTTCTGGGAGTACTGTTGTTTTTTGTACTCCCATTTCTTGTAGTGATCTATTTTTCCTTTGTGAATAATCCGGTGGCAAAAAAGTTTGTGGGACTGACAAATTACATCAATGTCATTCAAAATGGGGCATTCCGGACAGCAGTTGGAAATACACTATTTTTTTCGGTAGTGGCAGTGCCGCTTGCCGTGATCCTTGGCATGGCACTCGCATTTCTGCTGGATGCAGGCATTCCGTTAAAAAGTGAACTGCGGAGTTGTTTTCTGACTCCGCTTATGGTGCCGACAGCGTCTATCGTGCTGATCTGGCAGGTGCTTTTTGATTACAATGGTGTTGTGAATGTGGCAGTGCAGAAGTTCGGCGGAGGACAGGTGGACTGGCTGAAATCTTCAGCAGGTCTTTTGGTCATTATTCTGCTGTTTTTATGGAAAAACTTAGGTTACAATATGATCCTCTTTTTGTCTGCGATGGGAAATATCCCAAAGGATATTATCGAGGTGGCAGAGTTGGACGGGGCAAACCGCTGGCAGATATTCCTGCATGTTAAATTGCGGTATCTGTCACCGACGATCATGTTTGTGACGATACTTTCCATGATCAATTCGTTTAAGGTTTTCCGTGAGATTTATCTTCTGACAGGCGAGTATCCGTACGGTGCACTTTATATGCTGCAGCATTATATGAACAATACGTTTGCTTCGGCAGATTACCAGAAACTTTCCACGGCAGCAATTTATATGTCCTTTGTGATGATCGTCATTATGGGAATTTTATTTTGGGTGGAACATCATTTTGGAAAGGATTTGGAGGAAGAATGAAAAAGAGATCAGAACGAAAAAAATTATGTATCCGCATCTGCCTGACGGTGATCGCAGTGGTTACGGCGCTGATTTTTATCATGCCGATCGTTCTTACCATCAGCAATTCGTTTATGTCGGCAGCGGAGATCACCTCCAACTATGGTTCTATTTTCCAGAAAACGGATACCGGGGGCAAGCAGTACATCTCCCAGACGGTAAACCTCAAATTTATACCGGATATGGTGACTTTCTCACAGTATGCGACCGTGTTATTTAAGAGTCCGGACTATCTGTTGAAGTTTTGGAATTCCGTGATCTTAGTGGTGCCGATCGTGGTATTCCAGCTGGTGGTGGCAGTGCTCGCCGCATACGGCTTCACAAGGACCAGAGGAAAACTTTCCGCAATCGTCTTTTTTGCATATGTGATCTTAATGATGATGCCATATCAGGTTACACTGGTGCCAAATTATCTGGTCTTAAACTGGATGAAGCTACTGGATACGAACTGGAGTATATGGCTTCCGGGTATTTTTTCACCGTTTAGTGTGTACCTGATCACGAAGTATATGAGACGAATACCAGTGCCGCTCATCGAGGCGGCGAAGATTGACGGAGCCAACGAGTTTCAGGTCTTTACAAAGATATGTATTCCAATCTGTAAGGGCGTGATCACAACCTGTGCGATCCTGGTATTTATGGATTACTGGAATATGGTGGAACAGCCACTGCTGTTTTTTAACGATACAGATAAATACCCACTGTCGATCTTTTTGTCAAAGATCAATGCGCAGGAAGTGGGACTGGCATTTGCAGTGGCGACCTTTTACATGATCCCAAGCCTTTTGATTTTCTTATACGGTGAGGATCAGCTGGTAGAAGGTATCGCTTATCAGGGCGGTGTCAAAGGATAGAAAATGGAGAGTTAAAAAGATGACAGATAGAAAAGATAAAATAAAGAATATCACAATTATATTTTTACTGGTGATGCTGATACTTACCTTTTTTTCCAATACGATCATGAATTATTCGCTTGTGGAAGTCAGCACACAGCAGGTGACAAGCGGTCAGATCACTTCCAAGGTGCGCGGAAGCGGTTCTGTGGAGGCGAGTGAGAGCTATTCCGTCACGATCGAGGAGACAAGGAAGATTGCAACGGTCAACGTGAAAAAGGATGCGGAAGTAGCAACCGGAGATTTACTGTTTACCTTAGAGGATACAGACAGTGATGAGTTAGATGCTGCAAAGAAGAGTCTAAACGAGGCACAGGCAGCCTATGAATCCGCAGTGCTTACCGCAGGGATCACAGTGGCAGAGCGTCAGAGTATTGAGGCTGGAAAGGGATCTAGCCTCACCCAGAAACAAAATGAGATTGCAGCAGCAAATCAGAGAGTGAAGGATGCGCAGGCTGCAGTGGATGCTGCACAGGCAAGTGTCGATAAGATCAAAGCACAGATCGATGCGGTCAGCAACTCAACGACAGACACAACTGCAGAGGAAAAGGCAGTGTTAGATGCAGAGAAAAAGAACAGTGAGGCGCAGGACAGCCTGACGAGTGCGGAGAGTGCTTATACGCCGGTGAAGAGTGCGTATGATACGGCGCTTTCAGGTTTGCAGAGCGCACAGAGTACGTATGATGAGGCAAAGACAGCATACGATAACCTACCATCAACCGCCACAGAAGCAGATAAACAAACGGCAAAAACATCGGTGGCGATTGCAGAGACAAAGCTGAAAGCAGCCAAAGCCACTTACGACGCCCGCAAGGATGATTTAAATAAAGTCCAGGGTTCCTACGATTCTGCAAAGTCCGCAGCAACCGACAGCAAGAATGATCTGAGCAATGCAAACTACAATCTCTCCGTGAAAAAACTGACTGGCACGAACACCGCGGAAGCAAACAATCTGCAGGCGCAGTTGAACACGGCAACGGCGGCACTGACCGATGCAAACTCAGCATTGACCAGCGCAACCAATGATCAGAAAAAAGTGACCGATAAGATCAGTGGAGAGGTGACGATCGCATCTGCCTATAAAACAATGACAGATCTTCAGGAAGAAGTAGCAAAATTACAGGCGAAATCCATCGGAACAGAGATTACATCACCAATATCAGGAACTGTTACTGATATTGCAGTGACAGCAGGAACTACGGTCAACGCCAACGATGTCATGATGACCATTCAGCCGGAAAACAAAGCGTATGTGTTACAGTTCTCTGTGACTGAAAATCAGGCAAAGAAGGTCAGAGTCGGAGATACAGCGGAAATACTGAATAACTGGTACGGAAATGATGTTTCCGCAGTCGTGTCAGCCATCCGCAAAGATCCACAGAACCGCACCAACAGTATTATCATCTGTGAGATGAAAGGGGATGTGTCAGTCGGAGACAGCTATACACTGTCTATCGGGGAGCAGAGCTCCAACTATGACACGATTGTACCGACGAGTGCTATCCGGGAAGATTCCAATGGAAAATTCATTCTGATCATAGAGTCAAAGAGCACACCGCTTGGAAACCGCTACTATGCGAGACGTGTGGATGTGGATGTTATCACATCAGACGATACAAAATCAGCAGTGACCGGAGCTTTGGAAGGATATGAGTATGTGATCACAACGACTACAAAACCGATCAAGGAAAACGAACAGGTACGTCTGGCATCAGAATAAGCAGAAAGGAATGACACATGAAGGTAAAGCAGTACAGAAAAATACTTCTATTAGTGCTGATGATATGTGCTGCCATTCTTTTCGGCTGTGTGGAACGGGCACTCGGCAGACAGCTTTCCACACAGCAGATCGCATCAGAGTGGTCAGCAGAAGACAGTTATGCACAGATTTCCTGCTTTTTTTCCAAAGATGCAGCAGTGACGAAGGACTATGTGATACAGCTGGAACAGAAATTAAAAACTGCGTTGCAGGAGGCGTCAGAGGATACATCGGATGTAAACGGAAGAACGCTGGTGGACTGTTACAGCACAAAAGGGGAACTTACCCTTTATTCTGACCGGGCATCTATCACGGCGAGAGCATTCGGTGTTGGAGGAGATTTTTTCACATTTCATCCGCTGAAACTGTTGTCCGGCAGCTATTTTGATGGAGAAGATTTAAACAAAGACGGTGTGGTCATTGATGAAAATGTTGCATGGCAGTTATTTGGTTCCAACAATGTCGCAGGAATGTATGTGGAAATCAACGGAGTACAGTATCCGGTGCGCGGTGTGGTAAAAAGCGATAAGGGATATTTCAGTGATGCGGCGGACGAGGAAGCAGCAACCGTTTATGTCTCTTATGAGATTTTAGAAGGCGGATCAGGCAGCAGTACTGGCGGCATGGACAGCGCAGCAGCCAGCACACCGGCAGCGGGCACGACGGATTCAAAGGGTGGAAGTTACGGACAGGCAGCTGGAACGACGCTTGACAGCTATGAGCTTCTCATCAAAAATCCGGTGCAGAAGTTTGGATTCAATGCATTAAAAGAAGCATTGGGATTGGATGAAAGCAGTTATGAGATCGTTGAAAATTCTTCCCGTTTTGGATTGATGAATCGTTTTACGGTATTAAGAAATTTTGGGATCCGTTCGATGAATACAAAGAATATTGTTTTCCCATATTGGGAAAACCGGGCGAGAGCTTATGAGGATCTTGCAGCGTTGCTGTTGATTCTGGAATTGTTATGTCTGGTCTATCCGGTCATTTTTGCAGCAGGGAAAATACACTGGCTGTGGAAGCACAAGACTGAAATCCGACAGAAGCTGGTGCAGTGGATCAAGGTGTTCGTGAAAGAGCTGCGGATCTGGATGAAGCATGTGAAAGCACAAGAACGTCCGGTGAAAAAACAGTGACATTGGAAAAAATAAAGGAGTGGCGGTATTCAGGACAGAATACCGCCTTGATGTATTTATGAAAAGAATTGTTTTATTGGTTGGCGGTGTGGAAACGCTTGCCTACTTTTCCATACAGATGGGAAATGAATGGAAGCGCATGGGCTATAAGGTGTTCTATTTTGACCTGGAGGATGAGAGGAACAGCGCCAAAAAGCTGCGCAGATTTATCAAACCGGGGGAGACAGTGCTTGTCACGTTTAACTTTGAAGGTCTGGAAAGAGAGGCAGGCGTTTACCGTGAAGGCATTGGCTATGTATGGGATGAATATGCAGTTCCGTGTTACAACATCGCCGTCGATCATCCGTATTATTACCATGAGAGACTTGCTGATCTTCCGAAAAAATATTACCACATCAGCATCGACCGGCTGCATGAGGATTATTTTAAACATTTCTATCCGGAGTTTACGCACCGTGGATTTCTTCCGCTTGCAGGAAGTAGTTTAGAAGAGTTATGTAAACCGAATAGCGGTAAGGAAGATGGAAAACAATCGGTTGAATATCCGGCAGAAGCAAATAGGAAGCCTGTTGAGAAAAAATACAATGTTATTATGACAGGAAACTTTACCCCGACGTCTTTCTGTGAACCGTATATCCACTGGATCAACGATGAATATGCAGCCTTTTATCAGGGAATCATCGATGACATCATTGCGCATCCGCATCGCACGGTCGAGGAAGTGGCATTGGAACACTGCGAGCGTGAGATGGGGGAGAATACTTATAAGGATCTCCGCATGGCGCTGCACCGCATGATATTTATTGATATCTATGTGCGCAATTACTGGCGCAGGGAGGCGGTAAAAGTGCTGGTGGACGCAGGAATACAGGTGGATGTATTCGGCAAGGGCTGGGATGAACTTACCTGCGAACACCCGGAAAACATGATCCTGCATCCGCAGACAACCTCAGAGGAGTGTTTAAAAGCAATTGCGGCGTCCAAAATATCGTTGAACGTCATGCCATGGTTTAAGGACGGAGCACATGACCGTGTCTTTAATTCCATTTTAAATGGCACTGTCAGCGTGACCGATACGAGCAAATATCTGTGCGGGGAGTTAAAAGAAGGACAGGGCGTCTGCTATTACGACCTTGCACAGATTGATAAATTACCGGAACTTGTGAGAAAACTACTGGCGGACGATGCACGCCGGGAGGAGATCGTAAGAGCCGGAATCCCTGTGGTGGAAGAAAAACATACGTGGATCAGGCGAGCACATCAGCTGCTGGAATGGATCGAGGAAGATGCAGGCGCGGCAGACAGAAAAGATTGAGAGAGAAACAGGAGCGATTGGAGAAAAGCGAAGAATTCCGCATAAAACAGTTGCATTTTGCAGATAATGAGGGTATAATGTCGGAAGAAATTGGCAGTGACGAAAGCTACGACCGCAAAGCTGTTTCAGAGAGCCGGTGGCAGGTGTAAACCGGTGCAGTGAGTAAGGTCTTTCCACTTTCAGAGCCGGTGATGAAAGTCACAAGGTTCGTACCCTGTATCGTACGTTTGAGAGGTCGGAAGAAGATCTGTTCTTTAACATAGAGAAAGAGAGGCAGAGTGTTCCGGCAATATGGGTGGCAACGCGGAAGAGAATACAGCCTTTCGTCCCATGTGTTTTGGCACAGGGGCGGAAGGCTTTTGTGTTAGTTATGAAGATAATTACGAAACTCCTGAAAACACGAATGAAGTTGTGAAAATGTGACAAAAGCTTGAGAAGACATTGGGGAGCCACCGGTTCTTAGAAGGCAGGAACAACGATGAGTTGTGACTGGCTTCTTAGCACCGTTGTGAGCGACACATAGCGAGAGCGTGTCTTCGAAAATTTTGTTACATTTTCACAACGTTTATAACGTAAATCAGAGTTTCGCAATTGTCTGGAAAACAATAAGAAAGAAAAAGGAGCTTAGAAAAAATGATCGATTTAAAATTTTTAAGAGAAAATCCGGAAATCGTAAAACAGAACATTAAGAACAAATTCCAGGATCAGAAATTACCGTTAGTAGACGAAGTGATCGAGTTAGATGCGAAGGCAAGAGCAACACAGAAAGAGGCAGATGAGCTTCGTGCAAGCCGCAACACCTTATCCAAACAGATCGGACAGTTAATGGGACAGGGCAAGAAAGAAGAAGCAGAGGCAGTAAAGGCACAGGTAAGTGCCAATGCAGCACGCCTTGCTGAGTTAGAGGAAACAGAGAAAGAGTTGCAGGAAAAAGTAACAAAGATCATGATGGTGATCCCAAACATCATCGATCCGTCTGTTCCAATCGGAAAAGATGACAGCTGCAACGTGGAGATCGAAAAATTCGGCGAACCTGTCGTTCCTGATTTTGAAATCCCATATCACACAGATATCATGGATCGTTTTGATGGTATCGACCTTGACGCAGCAGGAAAAGTTGCAGGAAACGGTTTCTATTATTTAATGGGTGATATCGCAAGAATCCATTCCGCAGTGATCTCCTACGCAAGAGATTTCATGATCGACCGCGGATTTACTTACTGTGTACCACCATTCATGATCCGAAGCAACGTTGTAACAGGTGTTATGAGTTTTGACGAGATGGATGCTATGATGTACAAGATCGAGGGAGAGGATCTTTACCTGATCGGAACTTCCGAACATTCCATGATCGGTAAATTCATTGACACGATCAACGATGAAGAAAAATTACCATACACACTGACTTCTTACTCTCCATGTTTCCGTAAGGAAAAAGGAGCACACGGTATCGAGGAACGTGGTGTATACCGTATCCACCAGTTCGAGAAACAGGAAATGATCGTTGTCTGCAAACCGGAAGAATCCAAAATCTGGTATGATAAATTATGGCAGAACACCGTTGACCTGTTCCGCAGCTTAGATATTCCGGTCCGTACATTAGAGTGCTGCTCCGGCGATCTCGCTGACTTAAAAGTAAAATCCTGCGACGTAGAGGCATGGTCTCCAAGACAGAAGAAATACTTCGAAGTTGGAAGCTGCTCAAACTTAGGAGATGCACAGGCAAGACGTTTAAAGATCAGGGTAAAAGGAAAAGACGGAAACAAATATTTTGCACATACCTTAAACAACACAGTTGTTGCTCCGCCACGTATGCTGATCGCATTCTTAGAGAACAACTTAAATGAGGACGGAAGCGTCAACATTCCAAAAGCACTTCAGCCATATATGGGTGGAATTGAGAAGATCGTTCCAAAACACTAAGAAGAAATAGAAAAGTAAGAATAAATAAAAAAGTAAGAACAAATAAAAAAGAATGTATCCGGAGGAAATTAATCCGGATGCATTCTTTTTTTAAAAAATTATTTCTCATAAATACAGTGTGTTCCCTGATGCTGCATCAGCCCGCCAAGACATTTTTTGTTGCAGCGGACACAGCGGTGGATCTGGTCTGCATGACCATCTTTCAGCTTGTTTACCCAGTCAGGATCAGCCAGTAACTGGCGGCTCATGGCAGCACACTGGATGCGGCCATCGGCAAGCTGTTTTTCCACAAAATCAGGATCGGTAAGTCCGCCGACACCACAGATTGGGAGATTCGTGTATTGTCTGACTTCATCGCAGAATTTCAGGAAACATCCCGGTTCACCGAAATACGGATGGTTTTTCGGTGGAATAGTATTTTCAAGATCAGAATGGTTTGCGAGCGTGACATGGAAGCTTGTAACGCCAGCTTTTTCAAGCATTGGAACAAATACCTTCAGCTCATCCTCGATAACACCTGCATTTCCGTAGTGTGGATTCTCCTGACGGACGGCAAGCTTGTAATCGATTGGCATATCTGGCAGTTTTTCGCGGACGGCAGAAACAGCCTCCACTGCAAAACGGGCACGGTTTTCGGCAGTTCCGCCGTATTCATCGGTGCGGTGGTTGTAAATGGAAGAACTGAAACTTCCACACATACGGTCACCGTGGATCTGGATCATATCAAATCCTGCTTTTTTTGCGAGAACAGCGGCAGTGCCGAAAGCAGAGGTGATCTCTTTTACTTTTTTGTGAGGCATATTCGTAATATATGGAGCAACCTCATTATTTAAAAGAGGGCGGAGTTCCTGCATGCTGATCCGTTTTGTGAGCACGCCCGGAACATATTTTAACATGGCTTTGATATTGGAATCGGACTGATGAAGCTGGGCGCATACCTTACAGTCATTGTCATGGGCGATCCCGATCACTTTTTCATAGAATGCAAAGCCTTTTTTGTCAAAAAGTGATTTTCCGAAATGACTTTTTCCAACCGGAACGTCTCCGACAATGATCATAGCGCAGCCGCCAGCTGCGATCCGGCGTATTTTTTCAAAGTAATCTTCATCCGATAAACCGAATGTTGTAGGGGCAAAAATAATGCGGTTTTTTAAGGTTAATCCTCCATAATTGAAGGGAGTCTGAATTGTTTCGTACATAATCTCACACTTTCTGAATTGATATTTTACACAGCAGATTTAAAAGGAGCTGCTGCTCCTCATTGGTAAGACCGGTCAATTTGGTGGCATCCCAGTCGAAAAGTACCTGATGGCAGACATCAAAAGCCTGTTTCCCAAGAGGGGTTAAGGTTAACCGGTAACTGCGGCCGGATTTCTTTTCTTTGATCAGAAAACCATCTTCTGCAAGTTTCGCAACGGAGCGCTGCGAATGTCCCCAGTCCAGTTTTAAGGCGCTGGTCAGTTCTGATGGGGTACACTCAGGATGTTTGCCCACATAAATGATAAAGTACATCTGACCAAAGTTAAGACCTAACTCATGGAGCTTTTCTGTTGTGTAAGCAGCAAATTCTTTATATAGTTCAGTTGTATAGTAGGAAAGAGTTGATATTAGCATAAATCCTCCTTACATCGCAAAGCGAAATCCAATTTTCACATCGAAAACTGAGTATTTTCGTTTCCAACTTCACACAGTATAAAACCGATACTTGACTTTGTCAAGTAAGAAAATAAAAAAAGTTGTATGAGTTTTTGACCGGATGACTTGTGATCTTTTATCATTCGGGTGAAAACCCATACAACCGTTCCTGCTTATTCAGAAATATGATTTTCGCGCATATATTCACCAATTTTTTTATCACAGGCAAGAATGTGGTTTGCAAGCCAGTTCAGTAAAAACTGGATCAGATCAAGAAGATATACCTGCTGGTTGTCATCCAGATCCTCCATTTCATCCAGATCGATATTTACAAGACGGTCTACAAATGCAGCGTGTGCCCGCTTCTGTGAAGGAAGTTCAGGATAATGGATGCGCTCCATCAGGGCCTCTTCCTCGCTGAAATGTAATTCCGTATAATCTCTCAGTTCTGCCAGCAGACGCATGATCTCATCGTATTTATCATGTAAAAGCTGGTCGTGGATGAGGTCATTGGTATCACTGATGATCTCAAACAGCTTGCGGTGCTCATCATCGACAAATGTGATGCCGGTTTTGTATTTGTCCGTGAATGCAAATGGATCCTCTGTAGATTCTTCCGTAGGGATCATTTTCCCGATCATCATATCGCTGCTTAAAATATGATGATAAAGCCAGTGCACGAGGTAAGTAAGAAGTTCATTTAACGATCTCTTGGCATTGCGTGGTGATGTGGTATCCAGTTTAAATTCGTTGATCGTCTTTGCAAATGCAGCATGTTCTGTCTTCTGGAGAGGAAGCTCAGGATCATGGATACTCTCCATATAAGCCTCCTCATGAGCAAGGTGCGTAGCTGCGTAATCTTTCAGGTTTGCGATCAGGCTTTGACCGATGGCTGTCACATCCTCTGTTTTCTCAACTAATTCGAATGCTTCATTTATCATCTGGAACAGACGCTTGTGTTCTTCATCGATTGCATCAATATGAAGCATACAGTCTTCTGTAAATTCGTACATAAAATCCTCCTTCTGTGTGTCATAAATCCGCAGCGCTTACGGAAAAGTGCAGTGGAATGTCTTTCGTGTTGCTACATTTATGTCATCATCATAGCACATGCTGGAAGAAAATTACAGTTGTTTTCGTGGAAATTATGCCATACTTTTACAGGTACTGCGGATGAAATTTGCAATAATCCTTTTCATCGATTCAAATTAATGATATAATTTTTCTGAAATGTTGACAGATATACATTTTATCTTCCTAAAATGTTGATGATTTACATTAAAAAGTGTTATTTATGTTGATCAGAGGTGCCTTATGTTAAAAAGAAAAGCAACAAATTTTATGAAAAACTGGATAAACACAAAGGATAAGAAGTGCCTTGTCGTTCAGGGTGCCAGACAAACAGGAAAGACATATACCGTTGAACGTTTTGCCGAAGAAAATTATGAAGAACTGGTTGAAATTAATTTTAAACAGATGCCTTCTGCGATGGAGATATTTTCTGGAGATCTTACCGTAGATGCTATGGTTATGGGTATGCGGTTCCGCTTCCCTGAAAAGAAAATTATTCCTGGAAAAACATTGATTTTTCTGGATGAAATTCAGGAATGTCAGGAAGCGGTCACATCACTTAAATTTTGGGCGATAGATAATAAATATGATGTAATTGTATCTGGCTCACTTCTTGGAATCGACTACAAACGTGCCTCTTCTTATCCGGTTGGATATGTTGATTATTTGAAAATGTATGGGATTGATTTTGAAGAGTTTCTGTGGGGAATGGGAATATCCGGGGATATGATAGAAAATCTCTGTGGTTATCTGCGTTCTAAAATGATTGTGCCTGAAGCAATTCATTCGCAAATGATGAATTATTACAGACAGTACATTGCAATAGGTGGTATGCCAGAGGCAGTACAGAAATATATAGACACAAAAGATTTTAGGGAAATTGACAGGATACAGCGCAGCCTCTTACAGGGATACCAGTATGACATAGCACATTATGCAACAGCTGAGGAAAAGGTAAAAGCAGAGAAGTGTTATCTTTCTCTTGCAAAACAGTTACTGGATAAGGAAAACCATAAATTTCAATATAAAGAGGTCGAGCATGGTGGTCGGGCACAAAAATATTTTTCAAGTATTGAGTGGCTGCTTCGTGCGGATATGGTGCATTTATGCAAACTGGTAACAGATGTCAGATTTGATCTGGATGACTATGCAAGAGATGACTTTTTCAGGGCATACACAACGGATTTATCTCTTTTGATGGCGATGAAAGATTTTTCATTAAAGCAACATATCGTAGAAAATACGTTATTCGGAAACTCAAAAGGCGGTATATATGAATGTGCCATAGCAGATGCACTTTACAAGAAAGGATATCCGTTATATTTCTATAAAAATGAGACAACCAAGAGAAGAATTGATGTTATGATCCAAAAAGATGGTGTGGTAGTTCCGATTGAGGTTAAAAGTGGAAATACGCGGGCTAATTCCTTAAAATCTATTTTGAAAATGAATGCAGACATTCCTTATGGATACAAGTTTGTTGATGGTAATATAGGTGTAAGTGATGATGGTATCATTACATTACCGTTATATATGATCGCGTTTATTTAAAGTATTATTTTTTTGACTTTGTGATATAATATTTTTAAAAGCTATACCATTAAGCGTTTCGGACGTTTGCGAGAAGATGTTTACATCACTTGGCGTAATGGCAAGGCTTTTTCTTTTCCATTTATATTTTTTTAAAATATTATCACTGGATTCCCATAATACATTGTAGCTGTAGTTCCCGGTTATTACTTGGTATGTTATAATATCTTATATGAGGCAAGAGAGCAGACAATGGCTGTAGTTCCCGGTTATTACTTGGTATGTTATAATAAATGTGTAAAAGAAGTGATTGAAGAAATTGCTGTAGTTCCCGGTTATTACTTGGTATGTTATAATCATATTAGCACGATCATCTTTTAACTCTAAGCTGTAGTTCCCGGTTATTACTTGGTATGTTATAATTCTTTATTATATGGTTCATGTGCCATGATGCTGTAGTTCCCGGTTATTACTTGGTATGTTATAATTAAATGGGTATAACGATAAATACAATTTTGCTGTAGTTCCCGGTTATTACTTGGTATGTTATAATCTTTCTCTATCTCCCCTTGGTTGCTCTGTGGCTGTAGTTCCCGGTTATTACTTGGTATGTTATAATACGTGCTGGGAGTTGACAAGCTGCTGGACGGCTGTAGTTCCCGGTTATTACTTGGTATGTTATAATAAATCAGCCTTCTGTAATCCGCTGAGTGAAGCTGTAGTTCCCGGTTATTACTTGGTATGTTATAATAGTACATAGACAGAGCCGGAAAGCAGGACTGCTGTAGTTCCCGGTTATTACTTGGTATGTTATAATACAAGGCAGCAGAGCAGGCAGAGGAACAATGCTGTAGTTCCCGGTTATTACTTGGTATGTTATAATATTTCGACAAGACAGGCATCACAGACGCAGGCTGTAGTTCCCGGTTATTACTTGGTATGTTATAATTGTACTAATGTTGATATTCATGGTTTGCCAGCTGTAGTTCCCGGTTATTACTTGGTATGTTATAATTTTAATATTGGATTATCTCTTTCGAAAAAGCTGTAGTTCCCGGTTATTACTTGGTATGTTATAATACGGATGGTGTACGAATGAGCCGGGCTGTGGCTGTAGTTCCCGGTTATTACTTGGTATGTTATAATCGCCCACCGAAAGCCATGCGCATAAATGTGGCTGTAGTTCCCGGTTATTACTTGGTATGTTATAATATTTCGCCTTTTCCGGTCTCCAGCCATTCCGCTGTAGTTCCCGGTTATTACTTGGTATGTTATAATAGAAGAGTACGGAAAGTATATATACGACCGCTGTAGTTCCCGGTTATTACTTGGTATGTTATAATATATATCGCAGATCTTTTCGAGTGTTTTAGCTGTAGTTCCCGGTTATTACTTGGTATGTTATAATTGTACGATACCCCAAACAGTACGGGCGTTAGCTGTAGTTCCCGGTTATTACTTGGTATGTTATAATGATGGCTATCATGAGATGGTGGAGAGGTTAGCTGTAGTTCCCGGTTATTACTTGGTATGTTATAATGTGCCATTAGCAAACAGACGTGTTGTTATGGCTGTAGTTCCCGGTTATTACTTGGTATGTTATAATCGCAGGATCAGACACAGCGAAAAGGCAGTGGCTGTAGTTCCCGGTTATTACTTGGTATGTTATAATGCATGTTGATTTCTTTTGCATCAACGGAAAGCTGTAGTTCCCGGTTATTACTTGGTATGTTATAATCCAGTTGTGAAGCCCACTGACCGCCTTTAAGCTGTAGTTCCCGGTTATTACTTGGTATGTTATAATTGAAAAAGAGAAAAGAACAGTATGTCTCATGCTGTAGTTCCCGGTTATTACTTGGTATGTTATAATACCTTGTTGTCGGAGAGCTTGTCAAAATCGGCTGTAGTTCCCGGTTATTACTTGGTATGTTATAATTTTGCCGAGTCATTCATTGTGGAGTAAAGCGCTGTAGTTCCCGGTTATTACTTGGTATGTTATAATAATTGCAGAGGCAACAGCTGCAGCTCAACCGCTGTAGTTCCCGGTTATTACTTGGTATGTTATAATTCGGCTTCGCTTCTATCATTGCAGTGAATGGCTGTAGTTCCCGGTTATTACTTGGTATGTTATAATAGGGAACGGTAAACCCTGCATAATCCCAGTGATTATGCAGGGTTTTATCTTTCAAAAAACAAGTAAAAAGTGATTCTAATAGATGAAAAAAACTCATTTTAAGTTTTTGCATCGTAAAAGAAGCCTGCTCATTCGTGAAACACTTCTTTACGCAGCAAAGCAGCAAGTGTTTTACTGCTGAATGAAAATAACTTACTTTCTGTAATATCTATAAAAATATCTGCCCAATAAAGTTATTTATATGATATCATGGATACTATAAAGAAAACCTATTTGATACTTTTTCATAGTTTTCAGTTAAATGAAGTAATTAATTAGAGGCGGTACATATTTGCAAATAAGAAAGACGAGCAAATAGCACAAAAATTTCATAAAAACACAATACAAAAAGGAGTCCCTCCATGCAATCATACAACGACCTACAATCACAATTAAAAACAATAGACCATAAAAGTTACCCATTATACAAATCCCTGCGCGGAAGTTACCAGTTCCCCAAATACATATTGTCGATTGACCATGTGCAGGGCGATCCGTTTGCGGCGCCATCGGATGTGAGGGTGACAGTGGATGCGAAGGCAGCCGGATTCCCGGCATTTGCAATGAAAGATAAGCTGACAAGAACCGCATTGGCGGATGAACTGCTTCGCAATTTTGCGGCAAAAGTGAATCAGTTTAACTTTAAAGCGAAGGGTTCCGGGAAAAGCGGGCTGATCTCAGTGACACACTGTGGACAGGAAGTGCTGCAGAGGACAGCATGTGAAATCAGTGAAAAAGAGATTACCGCCAGATTTGCAGTCGGGTTTCCTGCAAATGGAAGAACAATCAATGCAAAAGAACTCGAAAAAATCTTATTTGAATATCTGCCACAGTGCGTGGAGCAGTCTTTTTATTATAAAAATCTGAATGCGCAAAAAGTAAAAGAGGCTGTGGAACTGGCAGAAGATCAGCAGGCAATCCGTGAGAAGCTGCCAGAACTTGGACTGGCTGCTTTTGTGGCGGATGACTCTGTGCTGCCAAGGGAGAGCGGTATCTCTTCCAAGCCAATGAAGCAGTCTGTAAAATTTGTTTCTCCGGAAACAATGCGTGTGACGTTAGAACTGCCGCACCGGGGTAAGATTACAGGAATGGGAGTTCCCAAAGGAATCACCCTGATCGTAGGCGGCGGTTATCATGGAAAATCTACGCTTTTAAATGCGTTGGAATTAGGCGTATACAATCATATTGCCGGAGATGGCAGGGAGTATGTGATCGCAGATGAAACGGCACAAAAGCTCCGCTCTGAGGATGGAAGATTTATCAAAAACGTAGATATTTCCATGTTTATCAATGATCTTCCAAACGGTAGGGATACGAAGGATTTTTCGACTGCTGATGCGAGTGGAAGCACGTCCCAGGCGGCTGGCATCGTGGAAGCGGTTGAGGCTGGCAGCAGACTGCTTTTGCTGGATGAGGATACTTCTGCCACCAATTTTATGGTGCGGGATGCCTTTATGCAGAAAGTGGTAAGCCCGGACAAAGAGCCGATCACACCGTTTTTATCCAGAGCAGTGGATCTGTATGAAAAAGCAGGAATTTCTACCATTTTGGTTGCGGGAAGTTCGGGAGCATTTTTCCACATTGCAGACACTGTGATCCAGATGGATCAGTATGAACCTGTGGATATCACAGAGAAAGCAAAGAACCTGTGTGGACAATTTCCAATCATGCAGGAGACAGCAAAACCATTTGTTTTACCGGATAGCCACCGTGTCATGGAAAAAGACAGGAATGGAGCGGTAAAATGCAGGGATTACCGGAGCGGAGAAGTGAAAAAAGGCGAACCGGAGCGCTTGAAGGTAAAGACGCTTGGTGTGGATGGCTTTATGCTTGGAAAACAGAATGTCGACCTGCGCTATATCGAGCAGTTGATCGACAGCGAGCAGACGGCGGCACTGGGACTGCTTTTGAAATATACTGTGGAACATCTGGTGGATGGAAAGCGTACCATTTCAGAAACGGCACAGTGGTTAGAACATAAGTTAGAGCAGGAAGGAATGGTATTTGCCGCAGAGCATGGCGTTATCTCCGGTGGATACGCAATCCCAAGAATTCAGGAAATTTATTCCTGCCTGAACCGCTATCGGGTGTAAATAATTGTGAATAAGAAAGGAGCCTGCCATGCGTCCAACAATCAAAAAACAGAATATAAAAACTCTATTGGAAACAAAGTTTATCAAAGTATTTGATCTTCAGTATGCCGAGGGCAGACATTACTATAATGCAACAAGACGGAGCGCAGATGATCTTGTGGCAGTGAAGTCTACGGAAGAATTTCAAAATATGCTTCCGGATGCGGTGAGCTGCATCACGATCTGGAATCCATCCAACGGTGAGCCCAAGCTCCTGCTGAATCGTGAATTCCGGTATCCGGCAGGACAATTTTTGCTGAGCGTCCCGGCGGGACTGATCGATCCGGCAGATAAAGAGGAAGACGAACCATTGCTTGTGACTGCGAAAAGAGAACTGAAAGAAGAAAACGGAATTGAGGTTTTGGATACAGATGAACTGGAAGTGATCAATCCATGCCTTTTCAGCACACCGGGAATGACGGATGAGAGCAACGTACTTGTGAAAATCGTGTTAAACCGGGATACTCTGACAGGTATGTCACAGGACGGTGCAGAGGGAAGCGAGTGTTTTGACGGCTTTTCTTTTCTGACAAAAGAGCAGGCACAGAAAATTTTAAAGGACGGCGTTGATGAGTACGGCATTTTCTATTCCGTGTATACATGGACAGCATTGACCTATTTTGTGGCAGATATGTGGAATCGAAACCCTATTTACAAATGCATAAAAAAATAGGATAATAGCTGTGAAAATAACAACATATTCTTTATAAGAAGAAACAGCATTCCAAGAATGCAAAGCCATTCGAAAGGTATAAAGTATTTTTGGATTGCAAAGCATCGGAAAGATGTTTTAGAAGGTAATACATATGGAAATTGAGAGATTAGGTGAAAATAAGATCAGATGTGCACTGTCTGAAGAAGAAATCCGTGAAATGGGATACAATATTGATGAGATTATTGGAAATACCGAGGTGACGCAGGAGTTTATGCGTGCGGTGGTGGAACTGGTAGAGGAGCAGGGCAATATCAGTATGCAGAATATTTCACCGGTAGTGAAGGCAGAACTTTTGCAGGATCACAGCATGGCGATCACGTTTGGCGGAGATTCCGAGATGAGTTTTAAGAATCTTGTGGATACGGTCGGACAGCTGATGAACCAGCTCGCACCGGAAAAATTATCAGAATTTCGGCAGATGAATAAAGAGGAAAAACAGAGTGCTATCGATGATTTCCTCGAAAAATATAAGGCAAAGCACAGCCAGGATGCAAAAAAGACAGAGACAGAAGATGCAAATGGTACTGAGCAGAAAGAGGACAATGAAATTTTTGAGACATCGGTTCCGTTTAGTCTGGAGTTTTCCAGTCTGGATGAAATGCTGCGATTGATCCGTCTGGCACCATTTACAGAAAAAATGCCTACAAGCAGTCTTTATAAATTCCAACAAAAATACTATCTTGTGATGGATCTGATCCATTTTTCAAGGGAAGAATTACGGCCATTTGCGTTTACAATTGTAGAATATAACAATTGCCGTTATGCTGAGGTCGGACAAATTGCATTTATAAAAGAACACGGAAAATGTATTGTAGAAAATGAGGCACTGCAAACGCTGATGCAATTGTAAAAAGTGATGAAAATTTTTCAGGCAATAGACAAATGTGCCAAATGTCAGAAAAAATATTGTTACTTTTGCCGATGAATTTCATGCGCTAAAATCTACCATATATGCTATTATAGTTGAGGCGCACGTACGAGATATAGTGCACTGCAAATGAAAATATGTTATGTGGGAGATTGGTTATGAGCAGAGAGCAGCTTTTAGAACTTGAAGATGTGAAGAGAAGTTTACTGGTACAGGCATACCGTATGAAACAGGAGCATCCGCATATGTCGCCGGTTGGAATCGAGATGGAGATGTATTCTGCTTTGATGGCTGAAGTAAAAGAGATCACAACGAGAATCCAGATGAGCGCAGAGGCATAGGTGACAACCAATAAGTTTTTCGGGCAGGCTTTTTCAGAGATGAAAGAACCTGCCTTTATTATGACAGAAAATACGATTTGAGTTTCTGTCAATAGATGATTGAAAAAAGAGGAGAACAACCATGAATTTTGCAGAGAGAAGAAAACAGGTTTTTGAGAAAATGGAGAGACAGTCAGCGTTGATCTTATTTTCCGGGATTGAGAGCCATGTGAGTGCAGATGAATATGCACCATTTGAGGCAGACAGAAACTTTTTTTATCTGACAGGATTAAGAAGAGACCATATGATTCTTTTGATGAAAAAGACATTGAAAGAGGAGCAGGTGATTTTATTTATCGAAGAAGCAGACCCGACACAGGAGCGCTGGTACGGAAGAAAAGTGACAGTGGATGAGGCAAAAGAGATTTCCGGTATCGATAATGTGATGTTTTTAGATTCTTTTGAGGGCGCTGTTGACCGCATGATGGCAAGGGAAGATATCGACAGCCTGTATTTTGACTGTTACAGATATCAGTTTGAGGACATGCCGGATTACAATATGATCAAAGCAAAAGAATTTGCAGAAAAATATCCGGGACATGCAGTGAAAAATATTTCGCAGGTGATCGCAGAACTGCGTATGCAAAAAGACGGGGATGAAGTAGCACTTGTGCGGGAGGCGATCGGCATTACCGATAAAGCATTGCAGTATGTGATGAAACATTTAGAGCCGGGAATGGCAGAATATCAGGCACAGGCTGATTTTGAATACATGATCCGCTATAACGGAGCGGAGGGAACTGCATTCCCTACCATCGCAGGAAGCGGTGCGAACGGAACCATGCTTCACTACGACACAAACCTTGACATTTGTGAGGATGGTTCTTTACTGCTGATGGATCTCGGGGCAAAATACCGCGGATACTGCGCAGATATCACAAGAACTTATCCGGTAAACGGAACATACACAGAGCGCCAGAGACAGGTTTACGACATTGTTTTAGCTGCAAACCGTGAGGTCGCAAAGACTGCAAAACCGGGCATGACGCTAAAAGAGTTAAATGAGATTGCAAAGAAAGTGCTTGCAGCAGGCTGCATGAAACTCGGTCTGATCGAAAAAGAGGACGAGATTGATACTTATTATATGCATGGCGTATCCCATCATCTTGGAATCGATGTGCATGATGTCACAGCGGCTTGCAATGACACATTACAACCGGGTGCCATCATTACTGATGAACCGGGACTTTACATTGACGAATGGGAGATCGGAATCCGTATCGAGGATGATCTTCTGATCACAGAGAACGGCTGTGAGTGTCTCTCAGAGGCAATTATCCGTGATCCGGACGAGATCGAAGCATTTATGAAAGACAGATAGAAATGAGGCAGAAATGAGTTGACCATTTCCGGTCACGATTATATAATAGCAATGGAAATTTTTTAGGAGGTGACATTCATGGACAGTTGTGATAGTGCGGGGCGAAAGAACAAAACCGATGGATTTTCTGAATGCTTTGGCACAGGGCAGATGTCTGTGGGCGTCTGACCTCTGTGATAATAGAATATGCCTTCTGAAACCACCGGTTTACATGCCTATACAATAGAGTGCACGCTTCGCGGACAATCTATTGTCATGAACTATAACAGCAGGAACTTACACATGCTGCTTGGAAGTAAAGCGGTGGTTTTTTATGCCCTTTTTTCAGGGAGAACAGGAGGCAGAAATGCAAAAAGAAGTATTAAAAGAACCGACTTATGTAGAAGAATTATTAACATTATTCCGAAGCAATCTTGGAAAAGAAGAATTGCTCGAAAAAATCTCCGATTATCATGAGAGCGACATTGCGGATGCAATGGAGCAGATGACACCGGAGGAAAGAAAAAAACTCTATCCGTTGCTTGGAGAGGAGTATATTGCGGAAATCCTTTCCTATACCGAGGATGCGGCAGAGTATTTGCAGGAGATCAACCTGGAAAATGCTGCCAGAGTCATTTCGGAGATGGATTCCGATGATGCGGTCGATGTTCTGGAGAATCTGGATGCGGACACTAAGACCAGGATCGTCGATCTGCTGGATGATGATGCGGAAAAAGATGTAAAACTGATTTTATCTTATGAAGATGATGAGATCGGTAGCAAAATGACAACGAATTTTATCGTCATAGGAAAGAATCTGAACATCCGTCAGGCTACGCATGAGCTGATCCGTCAGGCGGGAGAGAACGATAATATCTCAACGATCTATGTAGTAGATGAAAATGAGCAGTATTATGGAGCAATCGATTTAAAAGACCTGATCGTGGCAAGAGATTATCAGGATCTGGACAATCTGATCTCGACTTCCTATCCGTATGTGGGAGCACATGAGAAAATCAGTGAGTGTATCGAACGGTTAAAAGACTACGCAGAGGATTCCATTCCGGTATTGTCAGAGGAAGGAAAAATCTTAGGAGTCATCACAGCTTACGACATCGTGGAAGCCGTGGATGAAGAGATGGGAGAGGACTATGCGAAGTTAGCCGGTCTTACTGCAGAAGAAGATTTGGAGGAGACAACGTTTCAGAGTATGAAAAAACGTCTCCCGTGGCTGATCATCCTGCTGTTTTTGGGAATGGTGGTATCTTCGGTTGTCGGAATTTTTGAGACGGTCGTTGCAGTGATCCCGATTGTGATGTGTTTCCAGTCATTGATTTTAGATATGGCAGGAAATGTCGGAACCCAGTCGCTGGCGGTGACGATCCGTGTGCTGATGGATGAGAATTTAAACCGGAAAGATAAGTTTGGACTGATTTTGAAAGAGATGCGCATTGGTTTTGCAAATGGACTGTTTCTTGGAATTATGGCATTTGTATTTATCGGACTCTATGTGTGTTTCATAAAAGGAAATGCGCTTTCCTATTCGTTTTTGATCTCAGGCTGTGTGGGAGTTTCCTTAATGCTTGCGATGGTGATCTCGAGCCTTGTCGGAACAACGATCCCACTGCTTTTCCATAAGATCAAAGTCGATCCGGCGGTCGCGTCAGGACCACTTATCACAACCGTGAATGATCTGGTAGCAGTGGTCACTTATTATGGACTGGTCTGGCTGTTTATGATCGAATTATTGAAGATTTAACATTTTGTATAGGTAATCTTTACCTTTTCTTTAGAATAATCCATGTGTATTTTAAGAATGAACCGTTATACTCGTTAACAGTAAAAATGTTACAGAGTATAGCGGAGGTCATTCCAAATGAAATATATCACATTTACAATCCCATGTTACAATTCAGAAAATTATATGCGAAGATGTGTGGATTCACTTTTGGTGGGCGGCGAGGATGTCGAGATCCTCATTATTGACGATGGTTCTTCCGACCGGACAGGTGCGATCGCAGATGAATACGAAATGCTTTATCCAAACATTGTAAAAGCGGTGCATAAGCCAAACGGCGGTCATGGTTCCGGTGTGAACAAAGGGCTGGAGCTGGCGCATGGACTTTATTATAAAGTCGTGGATTCCGACGACTGGTTCGACCGTGATGCTTATCTGAAAATGTTAGATAAAATAAAAAGTTTTGAAGTCGCACAGTTCCCGGATCTGATCATCTGTAATTATGTGTACGATCATCTGGATGAGGGAATCCAGAAACCGATGAATTACAGAAATGTATTTCCAACTGAAAAAATGTGCAACTGGAACACAATCGGACATTTTCATCCATCGCAGTATTTGATTATGCATGCACTTATGTTTCAGACGAAAGTATTGAGACAGTCGGGGGTAAAACTGCCGGAGCACACGTTTTATGTGGATAACCTGTTTTCCTATCAGCCGCTTCCGTATGCGAAGAATCTCTACTACATGGATATTGACCTGTATCATTACTACCTTGGAAGGGAAGATCAGTCGGTCAACGAGAAAGTCCTGATGAAGCGTATCGACCAGCAGATCCGCGTGACAGAGCTTGTTGCAAAAAGTGTGGATTTAAGAGAAGTGAAAAAAATGTATCCAAAACTGGCCGTTTACATGATGCGCAATATTTCGATCATGTTGTCCATTTCTTCAATCCATCTTCTTCTGATCAAAACAGAGGAGGCGTTCCAGAAACGTAAAAGGATGTGGGAGCAGGTGAAGGATTATGACAGGATACTTTATTACCGGTTAAGATGTTCTACCTTAAGCGGTCTTACTTATCTGCCGGGAAGATTAGGTGGAAAAATCACAGTCGGCGGCTACCGCATGGCAAGAAAAATTTATCAGTTCCAGTGATAAGAAAAAAGTACAGAGGAATAAAGATATGGCACAGATTTATATTGCATTTGTAGATACACCGGGATTTTTTGCCGGAATGATACGGCAGGTCATCAAACAGAAGTACATTCATGTGGTTCTTTCGATGGATGCGGAACTTGAGGAGGCATACAGTGTGGGACGCAGAAATCCTGCGGTTCCGCTGTTTGCCGGATTTGAAAAAGAGGATAAAAGAAAAATCTTAACGGTGTTTCCAACGGCTGATTATATGGTGTGTAGTATTGAGTGTTCGCTTGCACAAAAGGAGGCAATCCGTCAGGAACTGCGTCTGGCTATGCAGGAAAGATTTCATTATCATTATGCAGTTGCAGGATTACCATTTATTTTGTGGAACATTCCATTTTACCAGGAAAACCATTACACCTGTTCTTCCTACGTGGCACGGGTATTAGAGGAGTACGGCGTCTGTCATTGGGAAAAACATTTTTCCCTTGTGACACCAAAGGATTTCATGGAAAAATTTGGACGGAAACGGATTTTTGAAGGAAGTTTGAGAGAATTAGTGGAAATGTCTGTGCAGGAAGAAACGGTTTGTGCTGTTGAAAAAATTGCGTAACAGTTCTGTCCAAAAAAGAGGAAAGGTGGCTACGTGGATATGAAAAAGAAAATCTTGCAGACAGTCTTATTTCTTGGGATTATGTTTTTGACTTTTTATACGTTACTCCATGGACAGAATCTGTCAGAAATTTATCAGGCAGTAAAAAATATGTCAGTTCCGTACCTGATTGCAGCGGCAGGACTGGCGTTATTTTTTATCTGCGCAGAGGGCAGCATGATCTGGTATCTGCTCACATCCATGCGAAAAAAAACAGACAGTCAGACAACTGTTCTCTGTGTTGTTGGAAAAGAAAAGGTATGTTCTCTGTGGCGCTGTATCCAATATTCGTTTATTGGATTTTTTTATTCGGGCATCACACCATCCGCAACAGGTGGGCAGCCGGTGCAGCTTTATTATATGAACAAAGATGGAAACAAAGGTTCTGACTGTACCATAGTGCTTATGACGGTGGCAGTAATTTATAAAATTGTGTTGGTAGTTTTAGGTGTCGGAATGTTACTTTTTTGCGGCGGCGCATTGAAAACAGAGCTGCAGTCCTTTTTTCCATTATATTTGCTGGGGCTTGCGCTGAACACGGTTGCCGTTGCAGTTGTACTTGCCGCAATGCTGTTTCCACAGTGGATGATTGTCGTTTGGGCGTGGGTGGAAAAGCAGTTTATCCGGCTCGACATCTGGAAAGCAAATCCACAGCGCATGGATAAGGTGCAGACATTTACGGGAAACTATAGAAATGCCGTGGATTGGCTGAAGCAGCATCCGGGAAAATTAATAGTGGTCATCGCCGTGACGTTTTTGCAGAGGTGTAGTGTATTTCTGCTTACTTATATGGTATATCTCGGACTTGGACAGGCGGGGACTTCCATACAGGAGGTAGTTCTATTACAGGCATCGGTCTACATTGCGGTGGATATGCTTCCGCTGCCGGGAGCGCAGGGAATCACCGAACTGATGTATCGGTCAGTCTTTGCACCGGTATTTTCTAAGGGCAGTCTGATCCCATCCATGCTGATCAGCAGGGGACTGAACTTCTATTTTCTTTTGTTGGCAGGAGCCGGGGTTACGGCTGCAAACCATTTTCTTGTAAAAAAGAAAATTTAAACTCTATTTGTAGGACACGGAGCAGCTCTTATGGCGGAAAAATAAAGATTTGGTAAAGAAAGTATAAAAGATTCGGGAATATATTTTTTTCAAAAAAAGAATGTGTTAAAATAGAAAGCAATTTATGGAAAATAATCTATGGAAAAGATTTTTGATCGAGAGGAAAAAGAGAAGTTATGAGCAATTTCAGGACAAAATATTTAAAAATTGCATGCAATCTGCTTTGGGCAGTGTTTTTGTTGATTTTTGTGTTCGCATTTCTTCCAAAATTGCTGATCTATTTTATGCCGTTTGTGGTGGGAATGATTTTTGCGATGATTGCAAATCCGATGGTGAAGTTTCTGGAGAAACGGATCAAAATTAACCGGAAATATGGTTCGGTCATCATGATCGTGCTGGTCATCGGACTGGTAGTGCTGGCCTGCTATGGCGCAGGGGCAGTCCTTGCGAAAGGAATCGGAGCATTTATGGCGTATCTGCCAACGATGTCTGCCAATGCCGGAACCGAATTTTCCGAGGCAATCAATCAGCTGCAGCAGCTGCTGGAAAAACTGCCATTTACGCAGAATGTGGATTTAAGCGCCATCGGAACTGCAATTCAGGATTTTTTGACAAATTTTGTGTCCAGCTCAGATTCTGCAACGCTTGGGGCAATCGGAGAATTTGCGAAAAGCCTGCCGGATACGATCGTTGGCATAGTCGTAGGACTGCTTGCAGCATATTTTTTTATTGCAGATAAAGACAAACTGATCACCGGGGTGGAGAAACATTTATCTGCCGGATTCCTTGCAAAAACAGAACGCATCTATAAACAGCTTGTGCATGCGGTAGGAGGCTACTTTAAAGCACAGTTTAAGATCATGGGCGTTATTTATGTCATTCTTCTGATCGGCCTTTTGATCCTCCGGGTAGATTTTGCATGGCTGATCGCCTTTGGCATTGCGTTTCTGGATATGCTTCCGGTGTTTGGAACGGGAACAGTGCTCTGTCCGTGGGCGGTTATCAAACTTTTTACCGGAGATTACAAGATGGCGGTTGGCATGATCGTTTTATATGTGGTCTCTCTTGTCGTGCACCAGATCGTACAGCCGAAGCTGATCGGCGATTCCGTAGGACTTGATCCGTTTGCATCGCTGTTATTCATGTTCATCGGTTACAGGGTTGGCAGTGTTGTGGGGATGATCCTTGCAATCCCGGTCGGTATGATCCTGATCAATCTGTATGAGGCGGGCGCATTCGATACACTGGTCTGGTGCGTTCGGGAAGTCGTGAATGATTTCAATAACTTCCGCCGGGTGGATACAGGGAAGAAGGAGTGAAAAGATTGATGCAATTCCTTGTAAACAGATCCGAAGACAGATATAATAAGAGTAGTTTTTGATCGGATATAAGGCAGGAGGTGTGCAGATGGGAATTTATTTGAATCCGGATAGCAGCAGATTCGAAGAGGCAGTCAATTCAGATATTTATATAGATAAAACTGGTTTGTTGAATTATACCAATTCCGTCCTGCATACCATGCAGAAATATATCTGTATCAGCCGTCCAAGACGTTTTGGAAAATCCATTGCTGCAAATATGCTTGCGGCTTATTACAGCCGTGGCTGTGATGCGAGGGAGCTGTTTTCGCAGTTTGAGATAGCAAAAAGTGATACTTTTGAAAAACATCTGAATCAATACAATACAATTTTTGTTAATATGCAGGAGATGTTAAGTAGAAGTAAAAATGTGCAGGAATTGGTGGCACGATTTCAGAAGCTCATTATTCGGGAATTAAAGAGTGAATATCCGGAAGTAGAGTATTTTGATGAAGATGATCTGACTTTGTGTATGCAGGATGTATATGTTCAGACAAAGCAGACGTTTGTGATCATTATTGATGAGTGGGACTGCATTTTCAGGGAATATAAGACAGACAGGGAAGCACAGGAAAAATATCTGGATTTTCTGCGGGATCTGCTAAAAGACAAAGCATACATCCATCTTGCTTATATGACAGGAATCCTCCCAATTAAAAAATATGGAACACATTCTGCATTGAATATGTTTGACGAGTTTTCCATGATCGATCCGGGACCATTAGCTTGTTATGTTGGTTTTACAGAGGAAGAAGTAAAAGGGTTGTGTGAGCAATATCAGATGGATATGGGAGAAGTGAAAAGCTGGTATGATGGATATTCATTTGAAAAAACGTTATCCATTTACAGTCCGCGGTCGGTGGTAAATTGTATGCGTCTTGGAAAAATAGGAAATTACTGGAATCAGACGGAAACATTTGAGGCATTGCAGGTTTATATTGATATGAATTTTGAAGGGCTTAAGGATGATGTTTTAAGCATGATTGCTGGAAACAGTGTTCCTGTAAATATAGGAAATTTTGCCAATGACATGTCTACATTTCATACGGAGGATGATGTACTGACACTGTTGATTCACCTGGGATATGCAGCGTATGATTATGATAATAAGACGGTTCAGATTCCCAATAATGAGGTGCGGGCGGAATATGTAAACAGCGTGTCGGCATCAGACTGGGGAGAGGTTTCAAAGGCTTTGAAAATTTCAGCAGATACCCTGGAAGCAATCTGGCAGAAACGTCCAAAGCAGGTAGCAGAAGCGGTAAGACAGGCGCATTTTGAAACTTCACATATTCAATACAATGATGAGAATGCGCTTAGTTATACCATATCGCTTGCATTGTATGCTGCCAGAAATTTTTATACGGTGCATCGTGAATTTCCGGGTGGAAAAGGATTTGCGGATCTTGTTTTCTTGCCAAGAAAAAAATTTATAGACAAACCGGCACTTGTAGTTGAACTGAAGTGGGATAGAACTGCCGAGGGAGCAATTAACCAGATAAAAAGAAATGAGTACTGCAGAAGTCTGAAAGATTATCAGGGAAATTTGCTTCTCGTTGGGATAAATTATGACCGGAAAACAAAAGAGCATGAATGTGTGATCGAAGAAATTAATAATGATTTGGAAGGGCACTCTGCCATGTGGAACTGGTAGCTGCGAGAGGAAATCTCATCGATTCGCCGAAAGAAATGATATGTTTATACATTTTTCGTCCTTAAAAGTGTTTATTAAACACATATTTACATCCTTAATAATGTTGACACCTGTGGGGTAGAATTTTATAATGCAGATATATGGAAATAATTTAATGGTTTCTTATAGATTATAGGAGTTGGAGGAAGGCTCATGGAACGATTTGCATTATCACGAATGAAAGAATGGAAAGAGAATGAAAATAGAAAACCATTGATTATTCGCGGGGCAAGACAGGTCGGAAAAACATGGATCATGAAGACATTTGGTCAACAGTATTTTGAGAAGACAGCCTATGTTAATTTTGATAATAACGCCCGTATGAAACAGGTATTCGAAGGAGATTTAGACATTGAAAGACTGGTTTTGGCGATCAGTGCTGAGACAGGAGTTTCTATTGAGGCAGAGAATACGCTGATTATTTTTGACGAAATTCAGGAAGTACCAAAAGCACTTACATCATTAAAGTATTTTCATGAAAATGCACCTCAGTATGCAATTGTTGCAGCAGGATCACTTCTTGGAGTTGCATTACACCAAGGTACGTCATTTCCAGTCGGGAAGGTAGATTTTCTTGATTTGTATCCGCTTAATTTCAGGGAATTTTTGTGCGCAATGGGAGAGAAACAATTTGTTTCCATGTTAGACAGTTGTGATACGCAGATGGTAACAGTGTTCAAAACAAAATATATAGAACGTTTAAGGGAATACTATTTTGTAGGTGGGATGCCAGAGGTGGTAAAAGATTTTTCGGAAAAAAAGGATTATAATCGTGTTCGTGCGATTCAGAAAAATCTTATTAACTATTATCAGCAGGATTTTTCAAAACATGCTGAAATAAAGCTTGTTCCAAGACTGAATCTTGTGTGGAACTCGATTCCGATGCAGCTTGCAAAAGAGAATAAAAAATATATTTACGGACAGGTACGTGAGGGGAGCCGGGCAAAGGATTTTGAACTGGCAATTCAATGGTTATTGGATTGCGGATTGATTCATAAAGTACAGCGGATTCAAAAACCGGATCTTCCATTGAAAGCATATATTGATTTTGATGCTTTTAAGCTTTTTTTAGTGGATATTGGATTGCTCATAGCGATGACAGATCTGGATGCAAAAGTGATTATAGAAGGAAATAAGATTTTTACAGAATTTAAGGGATCATTGACAGAGCAGTATATATTGCAGCAGTTAATATCAGATGTCGGAGTGATACCTTACTATTATTCAACGCAAAATTCCAAGGGAGAGATTGATTTTTTAGTTCAGGGAAAAACATCTGTTATTCCAATTGAAGTGAAAGCGGAAGAAAATCTGAAAGCAAAGAGTTTGAAAGCTTTTTGTGAAAAGTATCAACCATCTTATGCAGTCCGGACATCAATGTCGGATTATAGAGAGCAGGATTGGATGACGAATATTCCTCTTTATGCAATTAAGTGGATAGAAAATTATGTCAACCAATAAAACGCATAGAAATATATTAGATCAGGACACATATCCTCTAATGCATATAACATTGTGATATGTGTCCTTTTTTTAGGTAAATATAGTTTTTACAGTAATTCCATATTAATGGATTTTTCCGTAAATCCGTAATTACAGTACATCTCGTAGGCAGCTTTATTTTTTGCATTCACCTGAAGTTCAATGCCGTCAAGATTTTTTTTTGCTTTTATCTCTTTTACTTTTTCAAAGAAAAGATGTCCGACACCCATGCCGCGGTAAGGTTCGTCAACCGCCATTGTGTCGATAAAAACAATGTCCCGTGTCACCTGTGCAGGAGATTCAATATGCCGGAAGATAAGTTCTAAAATTCCGATCACATTTCCTTCATTTTCTGCAATATAGAAAGTATCGCCTTTTACGATTTCCTCAAATACTGCCTTTGGCAGAAGCGCATCATTGGGTTTGTAAATATCGGGACGCCAGTTTATATGAAGTGCCTGCCCCTGATTTAAGATGCGGACGACGGAGTCATAGTCGCTCATTTGTGCATTTCTTATGATACAGTTCATTATTTTACGATTACTTTCACAAATTTCTTTTTACCACGTTTTACAACAAGTCCATCTGCGCCGAAGGAATCTGCATTGTAAGCGGTCCTGATATCGGTTACTTTCTCGTCTGCAACTGAGACACCGCCCTGTTCTACGGCACGTCTTGCGTCGGAACGGGATGGAGCGAGCTCTGTTTTTACGAGAAGAGACAGGATATCCATATCGCCGTCTGCAAAATCAGCAGAGGATAACTCTACCGTTGGCATATGTGCGGAATCTCCGCCACCGGCAAAAAGTGCGTGGGAAGCTTCTCTTGCTTTGTTTGCCTCATCTTCCCCGTGAACTAATTTGGTCAGCTCGAATGCAAGGATTTCTTTTGCCTGATTGAGCTGTGCACCTTCCCAGCTTTCCATTGCATCGATCTCCTCTAATGGAAGGAAAGTCAGCATACGGATACATTTTAATACGTCAGAGTCTGCAACGTTTCTCCAGTACTGGAAGAAGTCGAATGGAGAAGTTTTCTCCGGATCAAGCCATACAGCGCCGGACTGGGTTTTTCCCATTTTTTTGCCTTCAGAATTTAAAAGAAGGTTGATAGTCATAGCGTAAGCGTCTTTTCCGAGTTTACGGCGGATCAGCTCAGTACCTCCTAACATGTTGCTCCACTGGTCATCGCCGCCGAACTCCATGTTGCAGCCGTATTTCTGGTATAAGGTGTAGAAATCGTAGCTCTGCATGATCATGTAGTTGAACTCCAGGAAACTTAAGCCTTTCTCCATACGCTGTTTGTAGCACTCAGCAGTGAGCATACGGTTTACAGAGAAATGAGCGCCTACTTCACGGAGAACATCAATGTAATTTAAGTCCATCAGCCAGTCAGCGTTATTTACCATCAATGCTTTTCCTTCAGAAAAATCGATAAAACGGCTCATCTGTTTCTTGAAGCAGTCACAGTTGTGCTGGATCGTTTCCGGTGTCATCATCTGACGCATGTCGGTACGTCCGGACGGGTCACCGATCATTGCGGTACCGCCACCGATTAAAGCGATTGGTTTGTTTCCTGCCATCTGGAGACGTTTCATCAGGCAGAGTGCCATGAAATGTCCTACGTGAAGGCTGTCTGCTGTAGGGTCAAATCCGATATAAAAAGTTGCTTTTCCGTTGTTGATCAAATCTTTGATCTCTTCTTCGTCTGTTACCTGCGCAATCAGTCCGCGGGCAACTAATTCATCGTATAATGTCATTTTATTAGGTTCCTTTCTTTTTTTGAGTGAACGATTAAAATCCGCAGTGCCCACTCGAGAGCGAAGCTCTCTCGTTCGCGGGCTTCGCCCTATCGTCTAAGAAAATCACAAAATGCATTGTGCAAGCACAGCATTTTGTTCTTTCCTCAGACGGCACTGCTCATTTAATACGCGCAAAAACCCCCGTCCTTATAAAAGGACGAGGGTTAAACTCGTGTTACCACCTTATTTCATAAGCAGTTCGCACTGCCTACCTTCGTGAGTGTCCGACAACACTCCGGCGCGGTTAACGTGCGCCACTACGTCACAGCCTACTATTGCAAGATATCGAATAATCAAAAACAAATTCGGTGTGAAGCTCGGGGATGTATTCGAATTAAGATTCCGATGCGCCTCTCATCAGCCGGCAGCTTTCTGTATCTTCCGCTTAACTGTACTTCTTCCCGTCAAAGCCTGTGTTCTGCTTCAATTAACGCTATTATAAGCACGAAAAAAATGATTTGTCAAGGAAAATCATTTTTTTGTGCTTGTAATAGGCTAAAATTATATTTAAGTCATTGTGTTTTTCTTCCATTGTGATTTCTACTGATGCATTGGCATACATCATTTTAGAACACGAAGAGAAAAATACAATGACTTTTCTATCCGACTAAAAATGGTTAATTCTAAGCGGCTTTAGGTGGTCAATTTTCCCCGCCCCTAACAAAAGTATTATTTTGTGTATATTCTATCTTGTTTTGTTTATGGTGCATGCACATACTAAGCGGTAAAATTAAAGTGAATTTAGATATCATTTGTGACAAAGCGCACTTCAAGTTTATCAGGGCGTGAATAACTTTCTGTATATTCAACTAAATTACCATTTTCATCGTATCCTATGAATTCAATATAGTTGACGATAGAGGTGGCACTTGGAAGATGAAGGTGCTTTTGAAGTTTTTCGCCAGCTTCTACCATCACCATTGTCTCATTAAATTTTACAGGCAAATGATTTTTGGATTTCATATAATCATAAAGCGATATGTGCTCAAAATTGTAATTATCGATATCTGAAAAAAAATGAATAGGAACATAGGTAAACTCAATTGCAAGAGGTTCCTTGTTTCCAAGACGAATTCGATGAATACCGTATATTTCATCTTCTTCAGAAAGTCCAAGTTTATCTGCAAAGTATTTTCTGTTTTGGATTATACCTGTGCCTAAGCATTTATTGGAAATTTCAATACCAAAGTTACGAACTAAAGAGGTAAAGCTGGCATTTTTTGATTCATTTAGTACTCCTAAAGCAACTCGATTTTGTTCGGGTTTGCGGACAAAAGTTCCCTTTCCGTGAACGCGAATTAAGTAATGTTGGCTAATTAATTCGTCAAAGATGTCATGAATCAAATACCGACTTACACTATACATTGTTGCAAAATCCCGTTCGCTAGGAAGCAACTCCCCAGGAAGATATTCCTGTGTTTTAATTTTTGTAATGATACTAGATTTTATTTGTGCGGCTAATACATCATCATTGCTCATAAAACTACCTCCCTGATAAAACCAAAACGATCAATTAGCATATTATTTTCAAAAAAGACTGCAAGATGTCCTTGTTTATCATACATGAGCCCTTTGTATTTCATTAAAGGACTATCAACAGGAATATTTAAAATTTGAGCAGTCTTTGTGTCTGCGTAAAGTAAGGTGACTTTTTGATTCGATTTTGCCAAGGCTATATGACAATTGTTTGTAATCAAATCAATTGCAGGAGCAGAAGCAGCAATTTGTTGGGTGAGATCTGGATAGATATATTCAGGAATATAAGTTGTATTGATACAAATTAGTTGAGTACCATCTGAATAAAGCCAAACAATTTTGTATATTTTCGATTTTTCAGGAAGTGACATTTCGCTTGCAAGATAGTTATCTGCTTCTATTTTTTTGAAATCATATAATTCGTAAGTTAATTGTCCGCTATCTTCCTCTGAATGTAAGGAAAAATTACGAATGGATTGTAAAATGCGTTTAGGCGCTACGTAATAACCACTTCGTGGTTTTGAGATAATTGTTTTATCTTGAAGTAACAGATTCAAGGCTCCACGAACAGTTAAGCGTTGTACATGAAACAGCTCTGCCAGCTTTCGTTCCGAAGGCAGTTTGTCACCTGGAAGATAGTGTTCTTCCTTTAGCATGTATTTGATTTCTTTTGATAATGCAACATCTAAAGTTAATAAATTTTTTTTCATAAGAACTCCTAATATTATAATTTACTTGTAAATTATAATCAAATTATACGTTGTCAGTTCTTAAAAAGCAAATGGAAAGGAAAAAAGAAATGAATAAATAAAAAATAAATATAAAAACTGGTATAGTAAATTTAAAATATGTTTCATACCAGAATAAAAGAAATATATGCATTGTGCATAAATAAATGCATTTATATTTATAAAAATAAAACAATATTCAATATTCTTTACATGAAGTATTGAAAAAAATAAAAAAATGGTATATTAAATTTAAAAATAGTCACCAATACAAAGGAAGGGAAAGGGGAAAACACTATGTTGAAATTTAATGAACAGGAACAGATTGAAAGTGTGAATGGAGCGCTTGCTCTGAGAAATCAAATTAATGAATTGATTGATGGAATTTGTAAAGAAGGATACAAGAATATTTGTTGGCTCGGTATCGGTGGAACATATGCATCTTGTCTCCAGGCAGAGGTTCATATGAAAGAAAAATCAAAACTTTCATTTTTTGTTGAAAACGCAGCAGAATATTTGACAACTGGAAATAAAAAAGTTGGAGAAGGAACTATTGTAATTATTTCGTCTGTTACAGGAACAACTTCTGAAATCGTAGATGGAGTAAAAAAAGCACAGAAGAGTGGAGCAAGGGTGATTGGTTTTATTGATGTTGCTACTGCAGAACTTGCAAAACTTGTAGACTATGTGATTACATATCCTGCCAATGAACAATTGAAATTTTATATGGTAGCAGATAGATTTATGTACAATGCAGGAGAATTTCCAGAATATGAGGATTTATACAAGGAGTTGGATCAGTATTTGGCAACTGCACTTGTGGAAGTTGAAAAGGAAGCAGATGCTTTCGGAGAAGAATTTGCAAATCGTCATAAGGACGACAAAATTCATTATTTTGTTGGGGCTGGGAATCAGTATGGTGCCACATATTCTTATGCAATGTGTTATTGGGAAGAACAGCATTGGATTCGTACAAAATCTATCCACAGTGCAGAATTTTTCCATGGAATGTTAGAAATAATTGACAAAGATACACCAGTTACAGTATTTATTGGGGAAGATTCTCAGAGATCATTGAGCGAGCGCGTTGCAAACTTCTTGCCACGCATTTGTGGAAAATACAATATTATTGATACCAAGAAATTTGAATTAAAAGGAATTAGTCCAGAGTACAGAGGATATATATCACATTTAGTGATGCATGCGGTAACACAGAGAATTGATGTACATATGGAAAAAGTCAATTGTCATCCTATGGAAATCAGAAGATATTACAGACGTCTGGACTATTAAGGTGGCAAAATGGACAGAAAGATAAGAGTAGCAGCAATAGGAGATAATTGTATTGATTATTATGATTCATTGAATGAATCTTATCCAGGGGGAAACCCAGTGAATGTTGCTGTATACATAAAACGATTAGGTGGAGAAAGTTCTTATACAGGTGCTGTTGGAACTGATTCATTCGGAAAAATCATGATAAGTGCAATTCAAAATAAAGGAGTCGATACTTCTCATATTCAAGTGCTGGATGGAAAAACCGCAGTTACACACGTTGACATTGTAGATGGAGATAGAGTGTTTGGAAAATATGAAGAAGGTGTTTTGGCAGACTTTAAGCTAAGAGAACAAGACATTTCCTTTATAAAGAAACATGATTTAGCGGTTACAGGAATTTGGGGAATGATTGAAGATGAGCTTCCACTTATTTCGAAAGAAATTCCAGTTGCATTTGATTTTGCAAATAAATTTGCAAATCCAATTGTTGAGAAAGCGATTCCATATGTGACATATGCATTCTTCTCTTTTGACGAGGAATCACGCAATGAGTTTAGACAGAAATATCATAGCATGGGCTTAAAAGAAAAAGAAAATTGTACGGAACAATTAAAGGAATTCATGAAAGCAATGCAACAAAAAGGACCTAAAGTCATTATTGCAACATTGGGGAAAAATGGAAGCATTGGGTATGATGGAAATTCTTGGTATCGATTTGGAATCATAGAGTGTAAAGTTGTTGATACAATGGGTGCGGGCGACAGTTTTATTGCCGGATTTTTATATGGGATTTTGAATGGATTGAATGTTCAAGATTCGATGGAAGCAGGAGCTCAGAATAGTGCGGTAACAATAGGGTATAAAGGGGCATGGTAGAAGGAGAATGTAACAAATGAGAAAAAAAATAGTGGCAATTTTATTGACAGCTACGATGGCAATGGGTATTGCAGCATGTGGAAATCAAAGTGAAAGCAATAAAGAGGCAAAAAAAGACGATAATACAATTACAGTATGGTGTTGGGACAAAACATTTAATATTTTTGCAATGGAAGAAGCTGCAAAAATTTATCAAGAAGAACATCCAGATGTGAAAATTGATATTGTCGAAGTTGGAGATGTAGATGTACAGTCTAGACTTACTACGGCTGGTACATCAGGAGAACTAAGCACATTGCCAGATATTTTTTTGATGCAAGACCAGGCATTCCAAAAAAATGTATTATCTTATCCAGATGCATTTATAGAAATTTCTGAAGAGAAAATTGATTTTTCAGAATTTGCTTCTGGTAAAACAGATTTTTCTGTTGTAGATGGAAAACACTATGGAGTACCTTTTGACAACGGAGCAGCAATTGCTTGTTATCGTACAGATATTTTGCAAGAAGCTGGAATGACTTTAGAAGATTTTACAGATATTACTTGGGATGAGTGGGTTGAAAAAGGCAAAGTAGTACTGGAAAAAACAGGAAAACCATTATTGACAACGACAGCAGGCGAATGTGATTTGCTTACGATGATGTTACAGTCTGCAGGAGCATCTTTGTTTAATGAAGATGGAACAACGAATATTGCAAAAAATGACACTTTAAAGAAGGTAATTGATACATATTGTAAAATGAAAGATTCAGGTGTGTTACAGGAAGTAAATAACTGGGATGAATACACTGGCTCAGTGTTGAACAGTGAAGTTGCAGGTGTGATTAATGGGTGTTGGATTATGGGAACAATTCAGACAGCTGAGGATCAGTCAGGAAAATGGGCTATTACAAATATTCCAAAACTTACAAATGTAAAGGGTGCCACAAACTATTCAAATGTTGGAGGTTCTTCCTGGGCAATCTCAGGGAATTGTAGAAACGTAGAGTTAGCAGAAGATTTTCTTGCGTCTACATTTGCTGGAAGTACAGAGTTATATGATAATATTCTCTCTTGTGGAGCAATTTCTACATGGACACCAGCAGGAGATTCTGATGCATATGCAGTACCGAATGAATTTTTCTCTGGTGATGCAGTGTTTGAAAAAATAGTTGACTATTCAACAAAAGTTCCTTCTATTATTACGGGGCCATATTTCCATGAAGCAAGAGACGCAATCTCTGTTGCGACAACAAATATTACAAATGGTGCAGATTTAGAGGAAGAGCTTAAAAAAGCGGAAGAGACTGTTAATTTTAATATGGGACAGTAAGAGAGATTCCCATCATACAAGGGGATGGAATGTGAACCATCACCCTTATGGATAGAGAGGAGGGGTTTTGTGTCTAACAAACCAAGAAAAATGACATTAGAAAAAAAGCATAATTTAACAGGATGGGCTTTTTTGGCACCAGCAACATTTTTGCTTGTGGTGTTTAGTTTTTGGCCAATGATCAAAGCGTTAGTTTTATCTTTTCAGACGGGGAAAGGTAGAAATATGCAGATGGCTGGATTTACAAATTACATCAGAATGTTTCAAGATGATGTATTTATTCAGTCAATAAAAAACACATTTTTTTATTTCATTATTCAAGTGCCCATTATGCTTTTAGTAGCGTTGGTGTTAGCTTGTATTCTAAATAAAAAAGACTTACGGTTTAAAGGATTTTTCCGAACAATGATTTTTTTGCCGTGTACAACTTCATTGGTTGCGTATTCAATTATTTTTCGGTCTTTGTTTGCAAATGATGGATTAGTAAATTATGTTCTAGTGAATGTTGGAATTTTGGATAGACCATATAATTTTTTGACACAACCATTTGCGGCAAAAATGGTTATCATATTGGGTCTTTTGTGGAGATGGACAGGATATAATATGGTATTTTTCCTTTCTGGATTGCAAAACATTGAATATTCAGTATACGAAGCTGCAAAAATTGATGGAGCATCAGCAATACAGACATTTTTTAAGATTACTGTTCCATTATTAAAACCAACTATCTTGTTGACAGCAATAATGTCAACAAATGGAACATTACAGTTATTTGATGAATCAATTAACTTGACCGATGGAGGTCCTGCGAATGCTTCAATCTCTATGTCACATTACATATATAATTTATGTTTTAAGTATGTGCCGAATTTGGGATATGCAGCAGCGCTGTCCTTCTTTATATTACTGTTGGTTGCAGTATTAGCATTTATGCAAATGAGGGTGGGTGATAAACGTGATTAAAAAGATGAAAAATATAGGAATGTATGCATTCTTGATTTTGGTTACTTTTATTTCAGTATTTCCTTTGTACTGGATGGTAAGTGCATCCACAAACAAAAGTGTGGATGTATCAAAAGGTGTATTATTGTTTGGCTCTCATTTGGGAGAAAACTTGAAAAATCTGCTGGCAAATCAAGATGTAGGGGCTGCATTGGTCAATTCATTTAAATATGCAATATTACTTACAATAGTTTCGATGGTGATATGTTCCTTGGCAGGATATGGATTTGAAATTTATCATGATAAAGCAAAAGATGCCGTGATGGGTGCGATTCTTCTTGCAATGATGGTTCCATTTATTACGATATTGATCCCATTGTTTCAGATGGTTGCAAAAATGAAAATGTTAAATAGTACGTTGGGATTCATTTTACCAACGGTATCAACCCCATTTTTAATCATGATGTTTCGGCAGAGTGCAAGATCATTTCCTCATGATATTATTGAAGCTGCCAGATTAGATGGACTTTCGGAAATTAGAATCTTCTTTCAGATGTTTGTTCCTACAATGAAATCAACATATGCAGCGGCTATGACTATTACATTTATGAATGCTTGGAATAGTTATATGTGGCCGAAAGTAATCATGACACAATCCGAGAGCATGACAATGCCAATGGTTGTAGCAAATCTGACAGAGGGATATGTAACAGACTATGGAATGCTTATGTTGGCAGTCTTAATATGTACATTGCCTACCGCCTTAGTATTCTTTATTTTACAGAAGGAATTTGCAGAAGGTATTACTGGAGCTGTAAAATAATAAATGATATCTATAAAGAAAGGGATTAGAAATGGAATATAAAAAAATAAATATGCCAGGTCTTCTGCATGGTGGAGATTATAATCCTGAACAATGGTTAGATAGACCGGATATTCTTGAAGAGGATATCCGGTTAATGAAATTAGCGCATGTAAATAATGTTTCACTAGGAATATTTTCGTGGGCATTTTTAGAGCCAGAAGAAGGAAAATATCAGTTTGACTATTTAGAAGAAATTATTAACCGTTTATATGACAATGGCATCTATACAAATCTAGCTACACCAACAGGTGCAATGCCAAATTGGATGACTCAAAAATATCCTGAAGTAATGCAGACAGATGAAAACGGGATACAGAATTTACCAGGAAAAAGGCATAATTTTTGTTACACGTCTGCTGTTATGAGAGAAAAAACTAGAAAGTTGGATTTGAAATTATCAGAACGCTTTGGAAAACATCCAGGAGTAATTCTTTGGCATATATCAAACGAATACGGAGGAAATTTTAGGGATGCTTCTTGTCATTGCGAAGAATGTCAAAAAGCATTTCGGAAATGGTTGAAAAAAAAATACAAAACATTGGATGCATTGAATCATGCATGGTGGAGTGCGTTTTGGAGTCATACTTATACCGATTGGGAACAGATTCATTCACCTTCTCCGAGGGGAGAGGATGAATTACACGGTTTGAAATTGGACTGGAAAAGATTTGTGAGCGAACAGTTACAGGACTTTTGTAGAGAAGAGATTCGAGCTGTTAGAACATATTCGGATCTTCCAGTTACAACAAACATGATGATGTATTTTTCACCATTGGATTATGATAAATGGGCAGAGGAGTTGGATGTGATTTCTTGGGACTCTTATCCGAGTTGGCATACAAAAGAAGATGAAGTACCGATTGCTGTGTGGGCAGCCTTTATGCATAACCAGATGAGAGGATTTCAGAAGAAGCCATTTTTGATGATGGAATCAACACCATCACTTGTGAATTGGGATGAGGAAAATAATGTAAAAAGACCGGGGATGAATTACTTATCTTCAATGCAGGCAATTGCGTTAGGTTCGGATAGTGTTCTTTATTTTCAATGGAGAAAAAGTAGAGGATCGAGTGAAAAGTTTCATGGAGCGGTTGTTGATCATGATGCGTCAGAAAAGAATAGAGTTTTTCAAGAAGTTGCTTGGATTGGCAAAGATCTAGAAAAGCTAAGCAGTCAAATACTAAGTACATGTAATAGGGCGAAGGTAGCTATTATTATGGATTGGGAAAATTGGTGGGCTCTTTCTGACGCACAAGCAATATCGAGAAAATTTGATTATACGGAAGAACTTTTAAAATATTATCGGGTTTTTTGGGAAAAAGGAATTGAAGTTGATATAATTTCCATGGATCGAGAGTTGTTAGATTATCAGCTTGTGGTTGCTCCGACCTTGTACTTGCATAAAAAAGAGTATATTCATAAAGTAGAAGCATACGTGGAAGCAGGTGGAATATATGTAACAACTTATTGGAGTGGAGTAGTAAATGAAACAGATTTATGTTTTATTGGAGAGAGACCACATGAGAGATTGCTAGGATTATCAGTTGATGAGATTGACGTGGGGAATGAATATTTTCCAAATACTTTCTCCTATAAAGACGGTGTATATAAAGCCGGTGTGTTAAGAGAAGTTGTGACACTTCAAACTGCAAAGCCGTTGGGAACATACTTGCAAGATTACAATGTAAATACTCCAGCAATTACAGAAAATACGTATGGCAAAGGAAAAGCTTACTATGTTGCTGTTCAACCAGATCTGGAATTTTTGAAAGAATTTTTGGGCGATGTAATTGAGGAAGCAAATGTGGAAGCAAATTTGATGGAAACATTACCTTATGGAGTTACTGTTTCAAAAAGAAGTGGAAAGGAACAGAAAGATGATGTATATTTTCTTCAGAATTTTAACAGATATCCTGTGAAGATGGTTTTGAATGAATATTATACAAATTTGATTACTGATGAAATCCTTACAGGTTCAATAAAACTGCAAACATATCAATGTATTGTGATGCAAAAGAAATAAGATTCCGTAATAGGGAGGAACTCACATTGAAATCAAAGGCAAAGACATTTTTAATTGATATTTTACTTGATATTGTAGGTGGTTTTTTCATTGCGATTGGAGTCTATAATTTTGCAGTGGCATCTGGATTTCCGGTAGCAGGTATATCAGGTATTGCAATCGTGTTTTATTATTTTTGGAAAATTCCAATTGGTACAATGACGACAATTTTGAATATTCCAATTATTTTAATTTGTTACAAGTTGTTGGGAAAACAATTTTTTTTAAGATCAATAAAGACAATGTTAATTTCTAATATACTGATGGACTGGGTTGTTCCATTGTTTCCAATTTACCAAGGTGATATGATGTTATCTTGTATTTGTATGAGTGTATTCTCAGGAATCGGATATGCATTAATTTACAAGAGAGATACCTCTACAGGTGGAGCAGATTTTGTTTTGATGGCAATACACAAGGCAAAGCCACATATTTCTGTAGGAAAAATTATCATTGTTATGGATTTTATTATTGTAATTATTGGTGGAATTCTGATGCATGGAAACATTGATAAGATTATTTATGGATTAATTGGAACGTATATTCTATCATTTGTCGTAGATAGGCTAATGTATGGCGTTGATGCTGGAAAACTTGCTTTGATTGTAACAGAAAAGGGACCACAAATTGCGGCAAAAATTGATGAGCTATCACAACGAGGGGCAACTTTGATTAAGGCAGAAGGAAGTTATACAGGACGTGAAAAAGAAGTATTAATGTGTGCATGTAACAATAAAGAAATGTATACGATTCAAGAAGCTGTAAAGAAAGTAGATTCATCAGCGTTTCTTGTTATACTGGAATCGAATGAAGTGCGTGGAAAAGGATTCAAGCCATATTAAAAGAAATATAATATAAAAATTAAGAAGTTCTAGCATGGATCGGTATAAGATTGGATCCGGAACATTATCTTTGATTATGGAACGTTATCACGCGGGAGGAATTCCGATTGAAGAACTCCAGATGATGCCACCAAAAGAGGTGGAATTACTTTTTTATCCTCAGAAAAATATTAAAAAGAAGGATATTCCACTTCCAGATTTCCAGTTCATTGCGGAGAACTACACCATTAGGCTAGTGCTGTCATTCATCTCTGTCTAACCATTTGCATATGTAATAGCCAGTTACAGATGCCAGTACAGAGATAAGAAAAGCGATTATGATTCCAAGGGAGTCAGAAAAAAGCCTGGAGTGCCAGCTCCAGGCTTTTTGATTCCATATTGTACCCGGAATACAGAGGCAGATGCGTTTTTTCAAAAAATGCATTGGAATGTTCATGCGTGCAGTACATCAAAAATGTGCGTCTGGAGCGTGCGGCAGATTTTAACGAAGGAAGTGAATAATTACCATTTTTATGACTCATAATATCATCGTGAAAAAAATGTGCGGATTTTAAAATCCGTCGGAAAGAGGTAGAAAGATGATATTGAGCGAAAAAGAGACAACCGTGATCAAAGACTTACAGACACAGGAGCAGTGCTGCGTGGAAAAATACGAGAGATACAGTAAACTTGCCAAAGATCAGGTGCTTATTGACCTGTTCACAGATCTGCATGGAAAAGAGCAGAAGCATTTAGAATCCCTGACACAGGTGCTGTCTGGAAAAGTTCCTTCCTGCGACTGCAACGACAGTGATGGAAAAGATTATAACCCGGCTGCTACCTACAGCATGGCACCTTCCGAAGATAAGAAAACGGACTGTTTCCTTGCAACAGACTGTATCGGAACAGAAAAACTTGTTTCTTCCACTTACAATACGGAAGTGTTTGCATTCGGTGATCCGGGTGTCAGAAAACTTTTGGCAGACATTCAGATCGAAGAACAGAACCATGCGGAGATGCTTTATAAATATAAAACAGTCAATAGCATGGCGTAGCCCGGAGTTTAGGTTATGAGCCTGCCGTCAATCTATGTTACGAGCGGCAGAACCCAAAGGTTAAACTGTGGGATGGATGACTAAAAGATTATGAAGCAATATAGGTTTTATTATAATACGGCATGAATTTGATATTTAGTGCAAGAATTTGATTTTTGCCTTCCTTTTCATTTGTTAGGATAAATACACAAAATGAAAAGGGAGGTTTTTTATGTTGGAAAAAAAATGAGGTAAAAGTGGAAAAGAGTAGTGATGCTGGCAGAATAAGCGGGGCATTTTTTGCTGATATGTTCCGCTATGATAAGAACAGTTAAAAATGTCAATGAACAGAACAAGGAGAAACTATGACAGCAGTACGTTTTTTGGATAAAGATGGAACATTTACTTTAGATAAGGCAGAAAATTACAGTTATCTGTATCTGCCGGTGGCGAATGAAAAAGGATTAAAAGCAGCAGTGACACCGGATTTTGGCGGAGATTCCAAAGTGGATCAGAACACATTCCTGATGGAGCCGGTAAGTGCAGAAAATTTACATAATAACCGTTCTACCAGAAATTTCTGGTGCCAGATAAAAGGGATCGGAAGCTGGTCTGTAACAGGTGCGTCCGCAGAAGCAGAACTGAACCGGTTTACAGAGGAGCAGGAAGAAAGTACCCTGACAGCAGGATTTATGTGGCAGACAGTCACACGCACTTCTGAAAAATATGGATTGTCTGCAAAAGTAACTTCTTTTGCGCCACTTGCACATGTAGCAGAGATCATGCAGGTGGAGATCTGCAATGAGAGCAAAGCTGCACGGACGATCACACCTGTTGCAGCAGTTCCGGTTTATGGAAGAAGTGCAGATAATATCCGGGATCACAGACATGTAACTTCTCTGCTGCACCGCATTACGGTTACAACAAACGGGGTATGTGTCAGACCGACGATGTCCTTTGATGAACGTGGACATAAGAAAAATGAGATGGTTTATTATGTCTGCGGTATGGATGGAGAGGGAAACAGTCCAAGAGATTTTTACCCGACTGTCGATCTGTTTATCGGGGAAGGGGGAAGTTTTACACATCCAAGAGCGGTATTGGAAAACAGGGACGGCGTGAAAGCTGGATACCATGCAGAAGGAAAAGAAGCAGTGGGCGGCATCCGGTTTGAAGAGAGCACATTGCAGCCTGGAGAAGCAAAAACTTATACGGTCATCATAGGGGTGACAGACGATACGGATGAGATCCGGAAAGTGGCAGCCGATTATGCAACCAGCGCGCAGGTAAATAAAATACTTCAGAAAACACAAAATTACTGGCAGAAAAAAGTAAATGTAAAATATTACACGGGCAATGAGGATTTTGATAATTATATGCGCTGGGTAAGCTTTCAGCCAATCTTAAGAAGAATCTATGGATGTTCATTTCTGCCACACCATGATTATGGAAAAGGCGGCAGAGGCTGGCGTGATCTCTGGCAGGATTGCCTGGCTCTCTTATTGATGAATCCGTCAGGAGTCAGACAGATGATCTTAGATAATTACGGTGGTGTGCGGATGGACGGAAGCAATGCGACCATCATCGGAGAGAAACAGGGAGAATTTATTGCTGACCGCAATCATATCACGCGTGTGTGGATGGATCACGGATTCTGGCCGTTTTTGACAACAAAGCTTTACATTGACCAGACAGGGGATATTGAGATCCTTCTGAAAAAAGTTTCATATTTTTCCTGCCATATATCCA
>OJMI01000603.1_pt1 | contig 46843 bp, 42 predicted proteins | sample 1597131 | NCBI WGS metagenome assembly OJMI01 (sample SAMEA2452116, study PRJEB22498) | human gut metagenome | reverse complement strand
CCGCAGCTGCCGGAGCGGTGCTTAAGCCGCAAGGCGGGAATTGTGCGGTATTGCCTTAGCAATTTGAACCAAACAATATAACAAAACCGCCACGAACCAATCTAACAGGTTCGTGGCGGTTTTTATGTACGTTTAAGTTTTACGCGGCAATCTCAGATCAGAGCAGCAGTGATGAGGCTCATCTTGTAGACTTCCTCAGCATCGCAGCCACGGGACAGGTCGTTGATGGGAGCATTCAGACCCTGCAGGATGGGGCCGTATGCAGCAAAGCCGCCCAGACGCTGTGCGATCTTATAGCCGATGTTGCCGGCGTTGATGTTCGGGAAGATAAAGACGTTAGCTTCGCCAGCAACGGTGGAGTTGGGAGCCTTCAGCTTGCCAACTTCCGGTGCAACGGCGGCGTCAAACTGCAGTTCACCGTCAACCTTCAGTTCGGGATGTGCTTCCTGAACGCGCAGGGTGGCGTTGCGCATCTTATCAACGGTCTCGCCCTTGCCGGAACCCTTGGTGGAGTAGCTCAGCAGAGCAACCTTCGGGTCGATACCGAAAATCTCAGCGGTATGAGCAGTCTCAACGGTGCTCTCGACGATCTCATCCTCAGAAGGATCGATATTGATAGCGCAGTCGCCCATCGCCAGCTTCTCGTTGCCGCGGACCATAATGAAGCAGGAGCTGACGGACTTGATGCCGGGCTTGCACTTGATCAGCTGCAGAGCCGGGCGAACGGTATCAGCGGTAGAATAGGTAGCGCCGCCCAGCAGGCAGTCAGCCTTACCCATCTTGACCAGCATGGTGCCGAAGTAGTTGGACTTGGACAGTGCAGCGCGGCACTGCTCCTCGGTCATCTTACCCTTGCGCAGTTCAACCATTTTGGCAACCATTGCGTCAAATTCAGGGTAAGAGGTCGGGTCGCAGATCTCTGCGCCGGTAATGTCAAAGCCACCCTCAGCAGCAGCCTTTTTGACTGCTTCCGGGTTGCCCAGCAGCAAAACGTTCAAAATCTTGCCAGCCAGCAGCTTGGATGCTGCGGACAGGATACGGGCATCAGTGCCCTCAGTAAATACGATGGTTTTAGGATTTGCTTTCAACTGATTTTCAAAATTTTCAAAAACGTCCATGATAATACCTCCGTATCAATTTGGTGCCGGGTATCCGTGGATCCCGCACACACTAGTACAGATACAATTATAGCACGATTTGAATTATTTGCAAATGGTGCAAGGACAAAACATATGTTTTTTGCGCAAAAAAAGTCTGAACTGGCTAAAAACGCAAAAATTCATGCGTTTGACGCAAAAATATCAGGCGAGATTGACAAAACTATATCAAACGGTGCGCGGGATGGAATTCTCTCCTTCCGGAGCAGAAAACCCATAAGAACGATAAAAATCGGCAACATCCTGTGGGCTGTGCACAACAACAGCCTGCAAAAGCCGGTCCGTGCCGGGCTGGCGGAAGCCGATGATGGTTTCACCTGTACAAATGCTGCTTTGCGTTGCAATATCCGCCGGGCCAAGGCCCGGCGGCGGCTGCAACGCGGCGCAGGTTTTGCGGTGGTTAAAGAACATGGTGCATAACGCCTCCCCTGCTTTTCTTTCAGCATAGCGCAGGTTTGGGCAAAAAGCAAGTGCAATACAAAAAAGCCTTCCGGCACACAGGAGGGCTGCAATACCGGAAGGCATATGTAGGGAAATATAGAGAATGTCAGAATAAATCAGTCGAGGAATTCCTCGTTCAGCTGAACGCCAAAATCATGAGCAATGGCACGCAGGTCATCATCGGTGATGGTCTGGCGGATCAGGCCGCCGCCCATGGAGAGAACTTTGACATAGATCTCAGCACTCTTTTCAATCGTGTGGGCCAGGCCGAAAGTAATATCAAAATCGGGGCCGGAAGCAAACAAACCGTGCTGTGCCCAAATGGCAGCCTGGTATTTTTTCATCAGCTCACTGGTAGCCATGGCAATGTCAGCACCGCCGGGCACCATCCAGGGGCAGACGCCGACACCCTCCGGGAAAACGACCGGGCATTCAGTAGCGCTCTGCCACAAAGCACGGGTAAAATCACGGTCAGTCAGCGGCAGAATGTAGGTCAGGGCAATTACGTTGGTAGCATGGCAGTGGTAGATCACGCGGTTGGCACCGTTGGTGGCGGCCTTGCGCACGCTGTGGTTCATAAAGTGGCTGGGAAACTCGGAAGTCGGCTTTGCGCCATCGGCCAGGCCCCAGACAATGCGCCAGCTGTCGCCCTTATCATTGATCTCAACAATGCCGATGCTGTGGATAGGGTCCGGCTCCACATTGCGGAAGAACTTGCCGGAACCGGTGGTGATGAAATATTCCCCAGCCAGGTTATCAGCCTGAACGCCCATGTTGACCCACTCGCGCGGGGTTTCGTCAAAGAAAGGACGGCATGCGGCAACATCTTCCTCGGTCATGCGGTAGGTCAGGTTGCCGCCGTTGCGCTCATGCCAGCCCTGCAGCCAGCCGTCGTTGCACATACGGATAAAACCTTTTACGTTTGCTACATCATAAATCGTGCTCATAATACTGCTCCTTTACTCCATTGCCTTTTATCGTAACTGTTGCCTGCGGCTTACCGCGTGATGATATCAACAGGGACATTAAAGATCTTTGCCACTTTCAGGATGGTATCGATGTGGCGGCCGGTGGCTGCTGCCATGTGGTGGGTGGGGCCGGCTTCGCTCCAGCGGTTGCAGAACTCACGCGCACCGCAGCTGAAGCGGGTACGCATGTTGGTATCGCCAAAGGTAAAGATGGGGCCGGGTTCATTGACGCCCTCGGCAACCACAAACTTGAAGTGGCCGTCCTTATCCTGCGTGATGGCCAGATAGGTCACATCGCCAACCGGTGGATAGAATTGGGTCAGATAGCCGCCACCAGTCTTGCCGTGGAACACGGGCACGATCTTCATGGTCGGCTTTTTTGCCTTGGAGATATCGGCATCACCGGAGCCGGAATGGCCGATGATGCAGATATCCTCGTTGAAGTCGATGGAGTACATCTCGCTCAGCTGGCCGCAGCCCGCAATGGTTTTCAGGATGGACATTGCCATCGAAACCTTGATATCGCCCTCAACCGCGCAGGCAGTGCCCTGCTTGATGAGCATCGAGAATGCAGGAATCAGCATGGAGTCCAGTTTGCCGGCCACACCCTTGGCAAAACCGTCGTAGTGGGAAGCCACAAACGCAATCTTTTCGTCCTTGACCCACTGCTCAAAGGCAACAACATAACGGGCCATATCCCAGACCTTTTCGATCGTGCCGCCGCCCTCAATATCAAAGGTATCCAGAATATCCTGTGCCTTGGCACGAATCGCTTCTTCATCGGTGATGTTATCGGCAATGGCCCACATTTTTTCCCAGTCAAACTGCTTGGTGTAAAGCCACATGCGATTGTATAGGTTGGTTTCGTCAATGTACAGGTCCATCATACCGGGGTACGGGCGGCCGATCTGGGCAAGGTTGGTATCGCGGAAGCGGCGGCGCACCTGTGCAGCACGGCACCAATCTTCAATTTCAGCCTGCACACCGGGGTCACCGCCCTCGACCACGCCGGTGATAACGGCATGGCGCTTACCGGCGCGTTCCAGGTCAGCAACCATTTCACCAACGGCACCACAGGCGTACAGTTCACCTAGCCAGGTTGGTGTATCAGTGTTGGCATAATCCGGGGCTTTCTTCTTCTGCACATTGACCAGTACAATGGGTACATCCAGATCGCGCACGGCGGGCAGCATGTTGTAAGAGGTTGCATAGGTCAGCAGCTGCAGAATAACCAGGTCAACGTCTGCGGTACGGAACTTATCGCCCGCTGCCATGGACTGCTCTTTGGTGGTAACAATGCCGCCGTCAATGACCTCAACGGTATCGGGAATGGTCTTTTTGAAAGCGGCATACTGACCCTCAAATTCAGGAACCAGGGTTGGGAACTGCGGCAGATAGGCACCCAGAGCAATGGCAAACACGCCAACACGGGCTTTGGTTTCAACTAACATGGATATTACCCCCTGTAATAAAATTTATTGCGGATCACATTCCAAAATAGTGAACGACTTTTTGATGGAGGCGCGTGCATCCGCAAGGTCTTTGAACTCCCCTGCACGGATCATCTGCACCATCAGGTTGCCAAGGGCGGTACCCTCGGTAGGGCCTGCAAACACGGGCAGCTGGGTGGCATTTGCGGTCATCTGGTTCAGGTACATATCCTGGCTACCGCCGCCCACAATATTGATGCTGGTATATTCTTTGCCGGTCAGGCTTTGCAGCTCTTGAATAGCGGCCTGATAATCATGCGAAAGCGAGTTGTAAATGGTCTGCATCACTTCGCCGGTGGTGGCGGGAACCGGTTTGCCGCCGTCTTTGCAGGCAGCCTTGACTTCTTTGATCATGGATTTCGGCGCCAGGAAGCGGTCGTCGCCAGTGGATACGATCCCGGCAAAGCTGCTGGCTTCCTGCGCGGCGGCAATCAATTCCGGGAAAGACGGGCGGGTTCCGGTCTGCTCGCCAAGTTCACGCCGCACAGACTGGATCATCCACAGGCCCATAATGTTCTTAAGGTAACGGTAGCGGTATTCATAGCCGCCCTCGTTGGTAAAATTGGCCTGCATGCTGGCAGGGGTCGTGATGGGGTCTTTGTTTTCCACACCCAGCAGGCTCCATGTGCCGCTGGAAAGATAAACGGCCTTATCATCCCTTGCGGGAACAGCCAAAAAGGCGGAGCCGGTATCATGTGTAGCGGGCAGTACGACGGCGCAGTCAAAGCCGACATAATCCTTGACGGCGGAGCTCAAATTTCCCAGTTTGGTGCCGGGGGTGCTGATTCTGCCAAAGATTTTGCGCGGCAGACCAAGCCGGTTGATGATTTCATCGTCCCAATCCTTGCTTATAGCGCCCACCAGGGCAGTGGTGGAAGCATTGGTGTACTCGTTGGCCATCACGCCGGTCAGGCGGTAATTCAGGTAATCCGGCACCATCAAAAAATGCTCGGCAGCGGCAAGCTGTTCCGGGTGCTCTTTCTTTAAGGCACACAGTTGGTAAACCGTGTTGAACGACTGGTACTGGATGCCGGTACGGGCGTAAAGTTTTGTAAACGGTAGAATGGGTTCCAGTTCCTCCCGCATGGCGGCGGTGCGGCCATCGCGGTAAGCAACGGAGTCCCCGATAGGGGTACCATCGGCATCCAGAAGCAGAAAGTCAACAGCCCAGGTATCAATACCGACCGTTGTGGGCGTATAGCCTGCATCGTGGGCGGCTTTCAGCCCCTCGATCACATTCTGAACCAGGCCTTCCATATCCCAGCAAAGGTGACCGTTCTTTTCAATCAGGCGGTTTTCAAAGCGGTAGACTTCATGCAGGGCCATAACACCATGTTCCACGGTGCCAATAATGTGCCGGCCGCTGGATGCTCCGATATCTACAGCAAGATAACAGGTTTGCATCTTTCTCTCCTTTTGGTAAAATACGAATCAGGCGAACTGCCTTATGCTATTAGTATAGCGGCATAATATCCGGCATTCCATGGTTTGAAGTGGACTGTTTTTTGTGAAAATTCTACTTTGCCATTCCCTGCTGGCAAAGGCGGTTTCGCTGCTTTTGCTTGACTTATAGTAATGGGAAAAAATTAAGTCTGTGTTTTTTCGATGACAAGGCGAAGCTTGTTGTAATACTGTCGCAGTGCCCGGCGAAAATGCTAAAAATAAAAATAAAAAAAGCCCCGCCTGCCGGGCAGAACATTCTGCATCCGGCAGGTGGGGCTTTTGGTTGTTGCAAATAGATAAATGAAAATTTATTGCCTTTTCTGCATCCGCAGCAGGCTGTACGGCATCAAGGGCGTGGCACAGGGAATGGTATACTGCATCATCGGGTGCGGGGTGGCATCCACCGCTTCCCCTTCCGCGTTTTTGATCCATTCAGGGGTTACGGGCACGACCGAACCATCTGGCTGCAAAATTTCCAGCGAATCTCCCAGGCAGAACTTGCTGCGCTGGGTGCAATGGGCAACGCCGTCTTCCCACGAATCCACAGTGCCGATGAAATCCCAATCTCGCACATAAGTATGGCTGGGCGTCTGCAGGGCTTTCTCTTTGCCAAAATAGAAACCGGGTGAATAATGGCGGTGGCTGGTACGGTTCAGCTCATCCAGCACGGAATCCGGTAAATCAAACGTATCACTGGCGGGGTTTGCCAGGTACTGGTCCAGCGCTTTGCGGTAAGCGGCGGTAACGGACGCAACGTAATAGAACGTTTTGGCGCGCCCCTCAATTTTCAGAGAATCCACACCAGCCTTGCAGATCAGGTCCAAAAACGGTGCGGTGCATAGGTCGTTGGCGTTCAGGATGTAGCTGCCTTCCTCATTTTCGCCAATGGGCATATACTGGCCGGGGCGGTTTTCTTCTACAAGATAGTATTTCCAGCGGCAGGGCTGGGCACATTCGCCGCGGTTGCCGCTGCGCCCGGTCATATAGCTGGAAAGCAGGCACCGACCAGAAACGCTCATGCACATGGCGCCGTGCACAAAGGCTTCCAGTTCCAGCTCCGGCGGGGTGTTATCGCGGATCTGGGCAATATCGGTCAGGGTCAGCTCGCGCGCCAGCACCACACGCTTGGCGCCCAGGTTGTAGGCCATGGTTGCAGCAGCATAATTGGTGATGCCTGCCTGGGTGGAAAAATGCACATCCACATCCGGAGCATACTGTTTGGCAAGGCTCAGTACGCCAAGGTCCGCAATGATAAAGGCATCCACCCCGGCTTCGGCCGCGTCCTTGATATACTGCGGCAGCTCGGAAAGCTCATCGTTGGTGGGCAGGTTGTTCAGGGTCAGGTATACTTTTTTGCCGCGAGCATGGGCAAAAATGCAGCCATCATGAAGCTCACCAATGGTCAGGTTGACCGGTGCGGCGCGCATACCAAAGCGCGGCAGTGCGCAGTATACGGCATCGGCACCATACATGACGGCATATTTCAGGGCTTCAAGGCTGCCGGCAGGCGACAGCAGTTCCGGACAGGACAACATAAGATAACGGCTCCTTTGTTCAGTGAAGTTCAGCTTTTATCAGCCCCAACCGGCGATGATGCAGTTCTGCTGGTGTTCGTCTGCCGTTTTGGCATAGAAATATTCGCCAGGATGGTCGCCGTTCGGGTTGCCGGTAACAAAGAAATAATAGCCTTCGTCCAGATATTCCTGGTCGGGATTCAGCGCGGCGGCAATGGCATCAATACCGGGATTGGTAATGGCACCGGCGGGCAGGCCGCTGATGCGGTAGGTGTCGTAATGAGCAAGCACATCATCCGGAACAGCACCCTGTTCCGGCCAGCCGTAATAAGCGGCGGTGGGCGAATTCCACAGGTAGTTATTGTCGCTATCGTTCATGATATAGCTGCTGGCATTGGATTCCAGCTTATGCTCTGCCCACTGCGGGTCATCGGATTCCAAACGATTGTGGAAGCAGGCGGAAACCTTGGCGTCTTCTGCGGGCATACCGGCTTCTTCCTGAATAAAGCTGGCCAGAATGACAACATCATTCATTGTGGTGCCCTTTTCGTTGATGGTATCCCACAGGTCGGAAGTTTTGGCGTCGAATTCCTTATAGAAGGTGTTGACGTAATTATAGACCGAGTCATCGGTGAAGAACTCGTAAGTGTCCGGGAACAGGTAGCCCTCGCACTTCATCAGGCGGCCTTCGGTATCCGGGATGGCATTCCAGAAATCATACTGGCTGAAATCGGAACCATCCTCGCCGTTGGCGCAGGCAAGGAAATCATCCACCGAGCACAAGCCATTTTCTTCCATCTTCTGGGCAATAGCAACGGCTGTGTAGCCTTCGGGGAATGTGATGGTAATAGTCTTGCGCTTGACCTGCTGCACGCTGAGGGTTTTCAGGATCGTGTTATAATCCATGCCGGAGCGCAGGGTAAAATCGCCATACTGCAAACCGGAAGCGCGGCCGCTGTATTTGGCATACAGCTTGAACAGCCAGTCATACTGGATGACGCCATCCTCTTTCAAAACGTTTGTGATGTCTGCAACAGTGGAACCCTGTTCAATGGTAACGGTCTGCTCCGGGCCGAGTTCGCCGTTGCCGGCAACTTCGCCGTAGAACTGGAACACTTTCCAGCCGCCGATGCCGACGATAGCCAAAATGACAACAAGAACCACAAGCCCAATGGGAAAACGGCGGCGGACGGGTTCATCATCGTCATCCTCTGCGTACTCGTCTGGACCTTCAGCGTCTTCGTACAGGTCCTGCGGGTCAGGATCAGGCTGTACCGGGCGCTTTGGTGCGGGGGCTGGCGCAGCATGATAAGCCTGGCGCGACTGCGAGCCCTTGTCTTGGGAATCACCACGATTGATTTTCATTCCAAATCTCCTTTACCAGGCAGCAGAACTGCCCTGTTTCACGTATGCACGGTCTTACAGCAACAGGCGGAAATAAACGTCCGTAACGGGGAACGGCTGCCCAAGGTAACAAATCATGCCGTAACCACAGCGCTTACCCTCGCCCAGGTACAAAAACTGATTTTCCGCCAGCAGCAGCCGTGCTTTGGTCAGACCGGTATGTTCCCGCGCGGCCTGCAGCAGAATATCAGCCGAATGGTCGTTATCGGCCTGCAGCTCCATAAAAAGCAGCTCGTCCTTTTCCTGGCAATAGAGGCCGTAACCGCGCTGGTTGGAAACAATGGTCATACCGCGGCGGTAGAGCCGGGTGATCATGGTGTTCATGCTGCTTTCCGGCAGGGCGATGCAGGCGGGCTGGTAGCGCATGCGGGTGTCGATCAATTTGCGGACTGTCAGGTTATCAAACTCTGCTCGTGCCCACAAATTGTGTTCAATGGGCTTGCGGATGATGCGCAGCGGGAAACGCCCCTGAAAATTCAGCTGGGAAAACGCTTTTGCGGCCCGCGTGCTTTGCGGTGCCGCCACAGCGAAATCACACCCTTTGGCGGAAAAGGCGCGCAGGCAGGTTGCCAGCAGTTTGGGCATCAGCCCGCGCCCCTGCAGGGACGGGTCCGTTGCCATGCAGCAGAGCCATACGCCATGGTGGTGCCCGCATTCCACTGGAACCGCACCAATCATGGCGGCCGGGATGGGCTTTGCACCGGGGGCCGGGTCCCGGGCAAGGATCAGGATATTATCCAACCCCACAATTCCACAAAGCCAGTCCAAAGCATCCTGGCGGGTTCCGCCATACGTTTTGCAGCGGAACGCAACCATCTGCTCCAAATCAGCTTCCGTTGCTTTGCAAAGCATGTTCTATCCCCTCCTTGCCGTATTCAACGTGTGGGCTTTTGCTGCCAACGGTTTTAGCTCAAAATCCGCTCCAGGTATGCCATCACTTCGGACTGAATATCCTCCGGCGTGCGGATGGTTTTCTGGCCGTCTACCGTTGTGGTACACTCAATGCGGTGCCAGCCCAGCTTGCGTGCGCAGTATTCAGCGGCGGCGCGGGAACGGGCCAGGTATTCGGTATCGCGTTCCTGAATATCTTTTTTGCTTTCATCGCCGTGGTAGCGCTGCGCAATCAGGCGCTGGCTGACATCGGGATCAACCGCAAGGTATACAACCGCATCCGGCGCAGGCAGGCCGAGCTTTTTGTACTCGAACTCAAACAGCCACTCCAGAAAACCATCCCAGTGCATCGGCGGCAGTTTGGAACATTGGTGAACAGCGTTGGAGGTGGTGTAACGGTCAGAGATGATTAGCCCATTCTGGCGGTAGACATTGCCCCACCTGGTTTTGTAGCTGGCAAAGCGGTCAACAGCATAAAACGTTGAAGCTGCATAAGCGTTCACGTCATCCGGGCGCTGGCCGAACTCGCCGGAAAGATACATCTTGACCAGTGCGGAGGACGGACTGTCATAATCTGGGAAGCTGATTTTCAGCGGGTCATAGCCTTTGCTATGCAAATTCTGGCAGGCAAGTTCTGCCTGTGTGCCCTTGCCGGAACCATCCAGGCCTTCAAAAATAATCAGTTTACCCATGGTTTTCAGCCTCCTGTTTCAGTGTTGCATATTTATCACGCACGGCGTTCTGCTTGCCGCAGCACATACCACCCTCCGGGCAGGGACCCGCCAGGCAGCGGGGACCAGCTGCGGCAAAAACATGCGGCGCAAGTGGGTATACAAGGCGCAGCATTTCATCGGCAACGGCGCGGATCTCCCACTGGGCACGGTTGCAGCAGCGCAGGTTGAAAAAGTTGTTCAGGCTGCGGCAGTTCATGGTCATTACCATTTTTGTCTCGCAGGCGTTGGGCAATACAAAGCGGGCGTCCTCGTTTGCCATTTTGCTGGCTTTGGCGCGGGCGGTCTTTTCCGGCATGCCCTGCTCCATCAAGGTGTGGGTATGCTTTTCTTCCAGTGCTTTGACCAGCTCCAGGTAGTGTTTGGCATCGGCGTTCATTGCATCAATAAAAGCCGCTTTGGCCGCAGGGGCAGCCTCAATTTCCGGGGGAATCACATAACGGAAATCTTCCAGCCGCACATAGCGCTGGCTCTGCACACTGAAACTTGCAATACGGTGGCGGGTGACCTGTGCCAGAAAGGTGCGGGAAACGCCCTCAATGCCAAAGGTAAAGCTGGCATGTTCAATGGGGCTGGCGTGGCCGAAGTCATTCAGCTTTTGCAAAAAGGTTGCGGTCTTTTCCGGTGTTAGGCCATCCAGCAGGGTTTCGATATGTGCATCAGAATAGCACAGCTTGGCGGCTGCGGCAATGGTCTTTTCGGGGTCATTGGTGTGGGCGATCAATGTTACAAGCATGGACCCGTTCCCTCTTTTCCTTTTTTATCAGTGGTTTATTCTTCGCTGGTCAGCTTGGTCAGCGGGGCGTAATTGGCCATTGTTTTTTTGATGCCAACGCGGTCAAACTGGATTTCTACAATACAGTCCCCCGCAACCGGCGTTACTTTCAGCACCTTGCCGCGGCCAAACACCTTGTGGTCCACAAGGTCCCCGGCTGCAAAGTTGGCGGCCTTTTTGCGTGCGGGTGCGGAGGGCGCAGTGGTAACGCCACCGCCCGCCGGAGCAACCGGAGCACCGGAATGATGGTTGACGCGGCTACTGCCATACCCGGCGCCAAAGCTACTCCTTTGGACCGTGTGGCGGCCGCCGGGGTAGTTCGGGCTTTCGTGCCCGCCGGAAGCAAACCCACTTTGGAAGCCGCCGGCATACTTGCTGCCAAAGCCGCCGCGGTTGTATTCACTGTTCAGATACCCGCGGGAAGCCCCGGAGTATCCGCTGCGCCCGCCGGGAACATTGGTGCTGTAGCTGCCGTACCCGGCGCCAAAACCGCCGCTGTAAGCAAGCTCTGGGCTTTCGGTTTCGTCCATCACATTGGGGTCAATCTCATCCAAAAAGCAGGAAGGCGGGTTGCGGCGCGTCTGGCCGAAAATCATACGGCTGCGGGAGGAAGAAAGATACAGCTCTTTCTTGGCGCGGGTAATACCGACATAGCACAGGCGGCGCTCCTCTTCCATTTCTTCCTCGCTGTAGCGAGCAAGGTCACCGGGGAAAACGCCATCCTCCATACCAATGATAAACACATACGGGAATTCAAGGCCCTTGGCGCTGTGCATCGTCATCAGGGTAACGGAATCAGCATCTTCATCATAGGAATCAAGGTCTGCAATCAGGGCAACTTCTTCCAAGAAACCGGAAAGGGTTGCGTCTTCCCCGTTCTGCTCCGCATAAGTCTTTACGGAAGAAATCAACTGGCCCAAGTTTTCCAGCCGGGTCTCGCCCTCTTCTTTCTGCGCTTTCAGCATGGCTTCGTATCCGGTCTTGCGGATCACTTCACCGGCAAATTCATCCAGCGGAAGGGTGACGGAAAGATCACACAGTTCACGGTACATGGAGTAAAACGCGTTCAGCGCGCTGGCGGCACGGCCCAGTGCGGGATAAGAAGAAGCCTCCCGGATGATCTCCATCATCGGCACGCCGTTGGCGGCGGCCAGTTCCCCGATCTTATCAATGGTGGTGGCACCAATCTTTCGTGCAGGTTCATTGATGATGCGGCGCAGGCGCACGTCGTCCCGCGGGTTGACCACAACGGCCATGTAAGAGTTGATATCCTTGACTTCCTTGCGGTCAAAGAAGCGTTGGCCACCCACAATGCGGTACGGGATACCGGCACGGGCAAAATAAGTTTCGATGGGGTTGGACTGCGCATTCATGCGGTACAAAACGGCATGGTCTTTTAAGGAAGCACCATTTTTCAGGTTCTGGCCAATAACCTCGGCCACATGGCTGGCCTCATCCTGTTCCGAAGCAGCCGTATAATGGTGAACTTTGTCACCATCGCCGTTCTGGGTCCACAGGGTCTTGCCTTTGCGGCCGTTGTTGTTCTTGATGACGCTATTGGCCGCATTCAGAATGTTGGAGGTGGAACGGTAGTTCTGCTCCAGGCGGATGGTTTTGGCCCCGGCAAAAACTTTTTCAAAGTTCAGGATATTTTCAATGGTAGCACCGCGGAACTTATAAATGCTCTGATCGTCATCGCCAACAACGCATACATTGTTGGAACCACCGGCCAGCAGGCGCACCAGGTGGAACTGGGCCACGCTGGTATCCTGGTATTCGTCCACCACGACATAGCGGAACTTCTGCTGGTAGTATTCCCGCGCTTCGGCATCGGTTTTCAGCATCTGCACGGTATGGAAAATCAAATCGTCAAAGTCCATGGCACCAGCCGTGCGCAGCCGGTTGGAATAGGCGGTATAGATTTTGGAAATCAGAGCAGCCTTGGTATCGCGCGGCGCTTCGGCGGCGACATCTTTGGCGGAAAGAAGTTTATCTTTGTAACCGCTGATCTGGGAGATGGCTGATTTGACCGGCAGGAACTTGTCATCAATCATCAGTTCTTTGTAGATCTGCTTGATGACACGCTGCTGGTCGTCGGAATCGTAAATCGTAAAGCTTTTGGGGAAGCCAATGCGTTCGGCATCGCGGCGCAGGATCCGTACACAGGCAGAGTGGAAAGTGGAGGCAAATACATCCCCGCCCATGGTATCGCCCAGCATGGCTTTCAGGCGTTCTTTCAGCTCTCCGGCGGCTTTATTGGTAAAGGTAATGGCCAGCACATTCCACGGGCGGGCCGGGGCAACGCTCATCAGCGGCATCAGGGACTGCGGAACCGGCTGGCCGCACATGATGGCGGTGCGCAGCTGCTCCAGATCACTCTGCGCAACCGGGCGGCTGACCTCTTTTGAGCCATAGGCGCGGCCAAAACGGATGATATTGGCAATGCGGTTGACCAGAACGGTGGTTTTGCCGGAGCCTGCACCTGCCAGGATCAGCAGCGGGCCTTCGGTGGTAAACACAGCCTGCTGCTGCACCGGGTTCAGCTTAGTAAAGCAGGAAGCGATATAGCGGTCCCGCAGGGCCAGAAATTCAGTGGTAATGGTATCGGGCATAATGAACCTGTCCTTATATTATATGGCAGAACCAGCCCGGAACCATGCAGGGCTGGGAATTTTGGCAAACGCTGTATAGTATAGCACACTTTTGCCGGATAGAAAAGTAGGCTGGCGGAGGTATCCGCAGAAAATCATACTTTTTACAACCTGCACAAAAGCTGCGCTTTAATTGGAAAAACCTTCTGGGGATTGCAGTCGGTTATGCCACGCTCTGGGGGTGGCATCGCGGAAACCGGCTGTCAGGTATTGGCCCAGCGTTAAGCTGGCTGCGGTTCCGCGTGCCACACAGTTGATGGGGTCTGGTGCGATGGCAACATCCACATGCAGCTCCCCGGCAATATAACCAGCCAGGCCACGCAGCATGGAGCCGCCGCCAGTCAGCAGAATGCCGCTCTTGGCAACATCAGCGGCCAGTTCCGGCGGGGTGCTTTCCAATACATTGCGGGCAGTGGCGGCAATGCGGGCGGCCAGTTCCTGCACGGGCAGGTACAGGTCCCGCGTATAGACAAGGCGGCGGGCGGGCAGGTTGGTCTCCCAGGAATGACCACGGATCTCCATTACGCCCTCAAACTCGCTTTTGGTGCAGCAGGCAACCTGCTTTTTCAGCGCTTCGGCGGTTAGAGGGCCGATGGCAATGTTGAATTTTTCCTGAACATACTGGGCAATGCACTGGTCAAAAGCGTTGCCGGCGACCGGCAGGCTGGCGGCGCGCACCCGCCCACCCATGCTGATCACGGCGATATCCGTGGAGCCGCCGCCGATATCAATCACCATGCAGCCCATGGGTTTGCGGATATCCAGCCCTGCGCCAAGGGCGGCGGCGACAGGCTCATCCACAAGGAAAACCTGCCGTGCCCCGGCTGCCATGACGGCTTCTACCACGGCGTCAGCTTCAATGCCGGTAATGGCTGCCGGAACGCAGACCGATACGCGCGGCTTGATGATGCGCGAACGGCATACCTCATTGATAAACCGCACGATTAGTTCGTTTGTCATGCGGTGGTCCTGAATAATACCGTCCCGCAAAGGGCGGATGATATCAATATAAGAAGGCGCACGCCCCACCATGCGCAGGGCTTTGTCCCCCACTGCCAGAATGGTGCTGCTGCGGGTATCAACAGCACCAATGCTGGGCTGATGGAACACAACTCCCTGTTCCTGTGTGGCAATGATAATGGAAGTTGTGCCAAGATCAAGGCCGATATCATATTGCTTCATGTTTATCTGGTACTCCTTGCTGCCAGAAGCAGCACTTTGTTATCTATTGTGAATTGCCATCAACCATCCGGCAGATAAAAGTTATTTGCTTTCTTTTGGTGTTCCGGCGGCACCGTGGCTTTTGGGCATCAGTTCCGTCGCTGCAACACACACGCCGTCCACACTCACAGCGCCACCCTCCAATAGCGCTTTGGCGCAGGCAGAGATGGTGGCACCAGTGGTGATCACATCATCCAGCAACAGCAGCCGCATTCCGGAAAGGTCAACCCCAGTACAGCAGGCGTAAGCATCCTTGACATTGGCAAAGCGCTTTTGCTGGTCCAGCGATTTTTGCGGTAGAACCTGCCGGGTCAGGCACAGCGGCTGGATGACCGGAATGTGCAGGATGCGCCCAAGGCGCTGCGCTAGCAAAAGGGGCATATTTTCCGCGCGGTTCTTCTTTACGCGCGGCGGCACCGGAACAATGGCGCTGTACAGCGAAATGCCGGATAGATTCTCGTATACCGGGCGGTACCCTGGGGCACGGGCGGGCTGTGCGCCAAAAATCAGCACAGCCATCAAATCCGCCAATTCTCGCGCATACCAGGGGTTGCCGTTCTCCTTGCAAAGCAGGATAGCATGGCGCACACTGTCTGCATAGTAAAAGGCAGCTGCGCAGGTGTTGACAGCGTAAAAGGCGTGCTCCGTTACAGGCAGACGCGGTGGAAGATGCCGCAGACGCTCGGCTTCCGGTATACAGGAACGGCACACGGCGGCTTTCCAGGCGCTTTGCTCAAGTACCGTGCCGCACAGTGGGCAGTGCCGCGGATAGGCAAGGGCCAGCAGCGGTTCCAGAGCCGTTCGCCCACGGTCCAGCCAATCCAGAGATATGCGTTTTCTCTGTTTCATCTGCGTTTTTCAGCCGGAGTGACTGCCTCGCGCAGCAGGTAGCGCAGCCCGCTGTAACGCATGTTCTGGCGCACATTATCCACCATGGCCTGCTCGGTGCGCCGGGTTCCCGCCAGAATGCACAGGCGGCGTGCGCGGGTAACCCCGGTGTACAACAAGTTGCGGTAACAAAGGCGCGCGGGTACATCTGCCACAGGCATAATGACGGCCGGAAATTCAGAACCCTGGCTTTTGTGCACTGTTACAGCGTAAGCGGGTTCCAGCTCGGCAAGCTGGTCAGCACCGTAAATATACTTTCGGTCATCCATCCGTACCGTCACAGCACGGCTTTCGGGGTCAACGGCAGTAATAATACCCATATCCCCGTTATAGGCACCCACACCGGCTTCGGCACCGTCCCGCTCATAGGGAATGTCATAATCGTTTTTGATCTGCATTACCTTGTCGCCACAGCGCAGCACACGGCCGCTTTGCTCCCAAATGATCTGCGGCTTATCCGATGCAGGCGGGTTCAAAATGGCCTGCAGGCGGCGGTTCAGTTCTACGCTCCCGGTGGGGCCAACCTTGGTGGGGCAAAGCACCTGGATGTCCCGCACGGGGTCATAGCCATAACTTTTGGGCAGCCGGGTACTGACCAGGTCGCAGATCAGCCTCTGGCAGGCAAGACCGGTGGATTCGATCATGAAAAAGTCATCATCCCGCCCGCCTTTTATGGGCATCTGCCCTTCCACAATGCGGTGGGCGTTCTGTACAATCATGCTTTTCTGCGCCTGGCGGAAGATCTCATTCAGCCGTACGGTGGGCAGAACGTCTGCCTGCAAGATCTCCCCCAGCACACTGCCGGGGCCAACGCTGGGCAGCTGGTCGGCATCACCTACCATAATAATGCGGCAGTGGTAACGCGCGGCGGCCAACAATGCCTGGAACAGCTTGGCATCTACCATACTCATCTCATCCAGAATGATAACGTCAAACGGGAGAAGATTCTTTTCATTATGAATAAAACGCACGCTGCCGGTAGAATAGTCCACTTCCAGCAATCGGTGGATGGTGGAAGCGCTGTGGCCGGTCAGCTCGGTCAGCCGCTTGGCGGCGCGGCCAGTGGGGGCACACAGGGCAACCCGGTCATAAATACCTTCATACAAATTCAGAATCGCTTTGACCGTTGTGGTTTTGCCGGTACCGGGACCGCCGGTCAAAACCATTACGCGGGAAGAGAGTGCTAAGCGGATTGCTTCTCGCTGCAAAGGGGCATATTCAAAACCTTGGGTCAATTCCAAAACGCGGATATCGCTTTCCAGCGTTTTGGGGCTTTCTGTCGGGAATGTGGCAAGCTCCCCCAGCCGCGCAGCAATATCCTGCTCTGCGCTGAGCAGATCTGGCAGGTAAATATATTTCGTTCCGTCAAAGGTGCAGGCGCGCATTTCGTCATGCTCCAACAGGCTTTGCAGCCCGGCCTTTACGGCATCCGGCTCCACCCGAATAAAGCGCGCAGTGCTTTCGATCAGCTTATCTGCGGGCAGGCAGGTGTGGCCGTTGTTGGCGTTGTGGCGCAAAGCGTACAAAAGCCCGGCGGCAATGCGCAGGTCGCTGCCCTGTCCTACCTGCAGCTGGGCGGCGATACCATCGACCTGGCTGAATTTCAGGTTCAGCGGCTCCCCGCACAGCATGTAGGGGTTCTTTTTCAGTGCTTCTACCGTGGCGGGGCCAAACGCGCGGTAGGCTGTAACAGCCATCTGGGCGGAAAGCCCAAACTTGGCCATCCAGGCAACCACTTCCCGCACACCGTACATACGTCGGAACTCGTTGGAGATGGCGGTGGCCTTTTGCGGGGTGATACCTTTTAGCTCACAGAGTTTGTCCGGCGTTTCGGAGATGACGTTCAATGTATGCGCCCCAAATTTTGCCACAATCTTTTTTGCTGTGGAAGGCCCGATATAGGGCAATACCCCACTGGAAAGGTAGCTCAGCAAAGCCGCGGTATCCTGCGGAAGGCTGGCCTCACAGGTTTCGGCACGGAACTGTTCGCCATAGCTGGGGTGGTTGACCATATAGCCATACGCCGTAATGGACATACCGTTATCCACGCTGCCCACGTTGCCTGCCACCACAATATCGGTGCCACCGGCATCCACTTCAAACACGGCATAACCGGTATCCGGGTTTTCGTATATCACATGCTCAACAACGCCCTCTAATTTGAGCATCTCAGCAGTTTGTGCTGTACTATTTGTCTGTAAAGTATCCGTGCTTGCCACCTCCTTCCGGGTGCAAATAGGGTAAAAACCGTTCAATACACAATTTTTTATTTTATATTATAGCCTATTTGTATCTCTTTGGCAATTTTTTTGACAACTTCCCCTTGTAGCTGATATAATAAATGTCCTTTTGCGGTTTTGAAGTGAGTGCAAAAAGAAGGCGCTGGGCAAGGAGGCGAAGCTGGAATAAAATTGCATGGACCGAATTTTCTGGCAGCGGCAAGTCCACAGTGGCGCGGACGCTGAGGTAGGAATACGCGGTGTAAATGCCTTGCAGCTTGACTGCGTACAGCATATACTGGGCAGGCAGGTACGCCCGCTGGAAGAAAAGCGGACAGCCGTACCCGCAGGCAAACTGAAAAAATCGCCAGGTTTTTGCGCAGTGCCCGAGGAAGTGCGTGTGATCAAAAAAGCAGGGAGAATTGGATGAATTTTACCGGGAAACGGGAATGCGGACAGAGCAGACTTTGCATAACATATGTTTGCACAGGAGCAAACAACGGGAAAAATAAGAGCAATTTATACATCAATGGTAAAAAATGTTTTGAGAAATTGTTATCACTTGCGGAAGGGATGCAAACAAAATTGTGTATTTTGCCAAAAATCAAGACATTTCGATGTACGGTTGAAACACACCTGAATTTGTGCTAAAATCATGTTAGCTATCTGTGGCCAAATTGCCGTAAAGCACAGCTACTTTACATAAACATGCGTGCTAAGATTTTGCATGTGGGGCAGCTGCGGGCCCCAATTGTAAGAGTGGTGCTTTGCGTCAAAAAGCCGACCGAAGCGGCAGACCTGGCCAACCATCTTTGACTGGAAAACAGGAATTAAGAGATTAGAGAGGTGCCTTTTGTGGATAATGAAGAAAATGAAGTAATTGACCTAACAGAAATTTTAAGTGCGGTTCGCCAGCATCTTCTTGAACTGATTTTTGTAACTTTGGCTGCTGCGCTGGTTGGCTTTACGGCGTCTAAGTTTTTGATGACCCCAAAGTATGATTCTTCTGCCCTGATGATTGTCAATACCCGGCAGGATGTCAACGCCAATGTTACCAGTGACCAGATCAATTCTGCAACCAAGCTGGTTTCTACTTACAGCATTATTATCAAGAGTGATACGGTTCTGCAGCAGGTTATTGATAACCTGGGCCTGAACCTGACTTATGCTAAGCTGAACAAGCGCGTTACCGTAGCAGCTGTGGACGATACCCAGGTTATGAAGATCACTGTGCAGAGCGACAGCCCAGAATGGGCACGGCAGGTGTGTGAACAGATCATTACAGTGGCTCCGGATGTGATCAAAGAGGCTGTTGAAGCGGGTTCCGTCAAAGTGATCTCCAATCCTTCTTTGGCAACGGAGCCGGTTTCCCCCAACATTATGAAGAACACGATGTTGGCCGCAGCGGTTGGTTTTGTTCTGGTGATTGGTATTATTGTGCTGCAGGTTTTGCTGGACAATAAGATCAACACGGAGGAAGATGTTACCAAGTATCTGGATATGACTGTTCTGGGCGTGATCCCGCAGTATGATCAGGGAGGTAAAAAGGAATGAGTAAAAAGCGTGAACATCATAAGCTGTTTATGGTTGGCTCAGATGCACCGTTCCAGTTTACAGAAGCTTACAAGTCTCTGCGAACCAACCTGGAGTTCCTTGCCGCAACCAGCGATTGCAAGACTATCCTGATTACCTCCTCTGTCCCCGGCGAAGGGAAGAGCAACGTCGCAGTAAACCTTGCGATTACCCTGGCAGACAGTGGCAAGCGTGTGGTGCTGGTTGACTGCGATATGCGTAAGTCTACCATCTCCCGCTACCTGCATATTCCGCGTGATCATATCGGCATTACCAACACCATTACGGGCAAGGACCGTACCCAACTGGCCAATGCACTGGTCAACTTCAAAGACCTGGGCATTGTGGTGCTACCTGTTGGCACTATCCCCCCGAACCCATCGGAATTGTTGGCAACGAAGGCGATGGAAAATACCTTTGAGGCCCTGAAGCAGGTATACGATTATATTATTGTGGATACGCCGCCGGTTTCTGTTGTTACCGATGCTGCAGTATTGTGCAAGTATGCGGATGGGGCATTGCTGGTTGTACGCCCGGGTGTTACCACCATTGAAGGTGCCCAGCTGAGCAAGAAAAACCTGGAAGCTGTGAATGCCCGCATCCTTGGCGTAGTAATGAACGGATACAATGTTAAAAAAGCCGGTAAGAAAGATGGCTACTACTATTCTTATTCTTACGGGTACAGCAATGACGACGCAGCTGGAAAGAAGAGCCGGAGTAAGGCATAATGAGTTCGCAACTGGTTGATCTCCATTGTCATATTTTGCCTGGCATTGATGACGGTGCCAAAAACCTGGATGTTTCCATGTCCTTGATCCAGAAAGAAATGGAAGACGGGGTTGTTGGCATTGTGTTCACACCGCACTTCCATTATGAGCGCATTACGCTGGATGCTTTTGTGCAGCAGCGCAAAATGGCTTATCGCAGCGTTGTGGCGCAGCTGGCAGAACGCAAACTTCCCCTTGCCGTCAAATTGGGTGCAGAGGTCTATTTTACCACAGCTTTGGCCAGCCTGGATCTTTCCAAATTGGCATTTGCAGGGTCGCGGTATATCTTGATTGAATTCCCGACCAGCATCCATCCCGGTGGAATTGAGGATACCCTGTTTGCGGTGCAAAACCGTGGGTATACTCCCATTTTGGCCCATGTGGAGCGCTACCCCTATGTTACCGAGGATCCTACCCTGCTGTACCGCTGGGTCAGCTCCGGCGCATTGGCGCAGATCAATGCTTCGGGTTTGGTGCGCGGTGGACATACGGCCAAATGGCTGCACAAACTGCTGGATTGGAACTTAGTTCATCTGATGTGTTCTGACTGCCATTCTGTTACAACCCGCCCGCCAAACCTGAAAGACGGGATGGCACAGATAAGCAGTTCAACGGCAAAACTTTTACAGAAAAATGCCATTGATGTCTACCTGAACAAAGAAATTTCCATCAAAGAACCAATTGAGCCAAAATTCCGCTTTGGACGCTGGGTATAATAGGCTTGCAAGTTACGGTTTGCTGCCCTACTATATTCCGGGGCCATCATGCGTGGCAGAAAGCCTGTTTCACATGCCGCAAAGGGAACGGTCTTTCTTCGTGCTTTTGCGGCTTATAATTGTATCATGAACCATTCTACATCAAAAATACTGCATATTCTGGATGCTTTTCTGGACTTTTTCCTGCTGTTGGGAGCGTATGAGGTTTCCAGCCTGCTACGTATGCACAGCCCCTGGGGTGAAGCGTTCTGGTGGGTCGATGTTGCCCGCTTCCGCCCGCTGGCACTTGTATACGCAGCGGCAATCATTCTGATTTATATTGCACAGGGTGAATACCGCACTTTTAAGCGGCGCGGCTTAGTGAGAGAACTGGCAAAAGCCCTTTTGGGAAACCTGGGCGGCTTTACGTTGGCAGCAAACATTTTGTATGTATTCCAACTTTCGCAGTTTTCCCGCCTGCTGCTTGTTTACTATTACCTGCTGTCCAGCGTGGTCATTACGATCAAGCGGTTATTGCTGCACCGGATCAGCCTTTGGTATGCAAAGCGGCGCCATATTATAGCCCGCGTTTTGCTGGTCGGCAATGGAAACCTGGCATTACGCTATTATAATGATGTTGTAAAGGGCAAGGATGTATCGGCAGAGTATGCCGGCTATGCAGCGCAGAACCCGGTAGTGGAACTGCCGAATTACCTTGGCACAGTAGCCGATCTGCATAAGATTCTGGAAAGTACCCGGATTACCCATATTGTGATTGCGGAGGAAACCCAGAACCGCAGCGAGTTGCTGCAGATCACCGCGATTGCAGAAAATTACGGCATTAAGGTCAGTGTAATTCCGGTCTATTCGGACTTTCTCTCTTCCCGCACAATGGATAATACCGTAAACGGGTTGTATGTGATCGACCTGAAAATGCAGGAAACCTGCGATATTATGGGTGTGAACATTGTGGTAACGGACATGGACAAAACCATGACGCTGCTGGAAAGCCAGCTGGAACAATGGCGTGGGAAATATATCTGCGTGGCCAATGTACATACCACCGTAACGGCGCACGAGGATGCCGAGTACCGCTATATTCAGAACCATGCGGTCATGGCGCTGCCGGACGGCGGTCCCCTTTCGCAGTTCAGCCGCAGGCAGGGGTATGCTGCTGCGCAGCGCGTTACGGGGCCGGATTTGATGAAGCAGGTTTTGGCGGTCAGCGCAGAAAAAGGCTGGCGGCACTATTTTTATGGCTCTACCCCGGAAACGTTGCAGTTGCTGCGCAAAAAGGTGGAAGAGCGCTACCCTGGTGTTGTGATTTCCGGTATGATGTCGCCACCGTTCCGCGAGATGACCCCGCAGGAGGACGCTCAGGCGGTAGCGGAAATCAACGCAACAAAGCCGGACTTTGTGTGGGTTGGCCTTGGTGCCCCCAAACAGGAACGCTGGATGGCCGCCCATAAGGATCGCGTACAAGCCTTGATGATCGGCGTTGGTGCGGCGTTTGACTATGAGGCGGGCAACATTAAGCGTGCGCCCATGTGGATGCAGAAGCACAACCTGGAATGGCTTTACCGATTGATGCAGGACCCGAAGCGCCTGTTCCACCGCTACCTGAAAACAAATGTAAAATATCTTTTGTGGACCTGGCGCAGCGGCGAATAACGGAAAAGATAAAACAATAGCAAAAATACCATGCTGTACATTGGAAGGAGGAAACGGCCCCGGTTCCTTGCCCGATGTGCGGCATTTTTTATGGCTTTGGGGCGCCGACCGACAATCTGATTCTATGCAGAATAAGCGAACAGATTCCGGCTGCGCGACAAATCAGAATCGAAGAATCTCGACTTTTTTCTCAAGCCCCCTACCTATTTGCCGGAAGCTATGGTATAATATCTGTATATGCTGTTATATATGCAAATTTAGATGTTTGGGAAGGAGCTACCACATGCAGCAGGAAACTGTCATTGTGTTGGACTTTGGTGGCCAGTATAACCAGCTGATCGCCCGCCGTGTCCGTGAATGCAACGTTTATTGCGAAATTTATTCTTACCGTACTGACTTGGCCAAAATCAAGGCCAAAAATCCGAAGGGCATTATCTTTACCGGTGGTCCCAACAGCGCTTACCTGCCGGATTCCCCTACCATCGATCCCGAAATATATACTTGGGGTGTTCCGGTACTGGGCATCTGCTATGGCAGCCAGCTGATGATGCATATGCTGGGCGGTAAGGTTTGCAAGGCTCCGGAACGCGAATATGGCAAGACGGTTGTGGATCTGGATACCACCAGCCCGCTGTTTGACGGCCTGCCGAACCAGAATGTCTGCTGGATGAGCCATAATGACTATATCGAGCAGGCTGCCCCCGGCTTTGATATTATTGCCCACACCCCCAACTGCCCGGTTGCCGCTGCACAGGATACCGCCCGCGGCCTGTACTGTGTGCAGTTCCACCCGGAAGTGCTGCATACCGAAAACGGTACTAAGATTCTGCATAACTTTGTTTACAAAGTTTGCGGCTGTGCCGGTACCTGGAAGATGGATTCCTTTGTGGAGCATAGCGTGAACGCCCTGCGCGAGAAGATCGGCAATGGCAAGGTGCTGTGCGCTCTTTCCGGTGGTGTGGATTCCAGCGTATGTGCTGCCATGTTGGCAAAGGCCATTGGTAAGCAGTTAACCTGCGTGTTTGTTGACCACGGCCTGCTGCGCAAGAACGAACGTGAGCAGGTCTGCGAAGTGTTCGGCGAGGGCGGCCAGTTCGACATCAACTTTGTCTGCGTGGACGCCCGCGAACGTTTTTACAGCAAGCTGGCCGGTGTTACCGAGCCGGAGCGCAAGCGTAAAATCATTGGCGAAGAGTTCATCCGTGTGTTTGAGGACGAGGCCAAGAAGATCGGTGCTGTAGACTTTTTGGCACAGGGCACCATCTACCCGGACGTTGTGGAAAGCGGCCTGGGCGGTGAATCTGCTACCATCAAGAGCCACCACAATGTTGGCGGCTTGCCGGATTATGTAGACTTTAAGGAAATTGTGGAGCCGCTGCGCGACCTGTTCAAGGATGAAGTCCGCCAGGCTGGCCGTGAACTGGGCTTGCCTGAATATCTGGTCGCCCGCCAGCCGTTCCCCGGCCCCGGCCTTGCCATCCGCATTATCGGCGATATCACCCAGGAAAAGGTTGCCATTGTACAGGATGCTGATGCAATCTGGCGCGAGGAAGTGGATAAGCTGCCCGCCGCTCAGCGCCCCAGCCAGTATTTTGCCGCGCTGACCAACATGCGCAGCGTTGGTGTTATGGGTGATGAGCGCACCTATGATTACGCCATCGCCCTGCGCGCTGTGACCACGACCGACTTTATGACCGCGGAAGTTACCCTGCTGCCCACCGAAACCATTACCACCGCAGCAAACCGCATCGTAAACGAAGTAAAGCATATCAACCGTGTTCTGTTCGACTATACCACCAAGCCGCCAGCAACGATCGAGTTTGAATAATTTGAAATGCTTTAAAGATCCAGTGTTTATGCGGGTTTGAGGCACTTCAAGAAGTCTTTTGATAACAATTTGATAACGGTTGCATGAGGGCTATTATTCTTGTAAGCCAGTGGTTTTGGGGTTAGAGAATGATTGACAGGTGGTTGTGCAACAAATAAATCCATATTATTTATTTAGAAAGCCCTTGGCTGTGGGTAAAAACTCATAGCTAAGGGCTTTTTGTCGTCTTTATTTATCTGGTTTGAGCTGGTCTTGGAACATTAGACCAGCGCGTCGCTAAGTGCCTGCGATGGTACTTTCGCCCAGATTTGCGTGGTATCAAATTCCGGGTAATGGTAACGCCACTCATCGTATTTGTCTTTACTGATTTCTTCGGAAGATAGCTTGTCAGCCTGCTCTTTCCAGGCATACAGCATTTTCCGGAGTTCGTGAGCGGTCTTTGCCTTTGGAAGTATCGACTTTCAGACAGATTTCTCCGTCTGATTTACTAACAGTCAGACCGTACAAATCTTCAAGGGTATGTGCTGACCAATGCGCTGCAAGCCCGCGGCGCGGCGACGGAATCCCTGATCGTCAATATCTCCCGTCAGGAGCTGATCTACATTCCGTCTATGTTCATCCTTGGGGCGATCTTTCACGAAACAGGACTGATCTGGGCACAGCCTGTGGCGGATGTCTTGTCTCTGCTGTTGGCTATTGGGCTGTATTTCCGAATGTCGGGTAAAGAGAACGATTAAGTTCAAAAGGGTTTGGGACTATCCCAAAAGTCATAATTCCCGGCTAAGCCGGAGGCTTGAGTAAGCCCTAGAAGGGCTTTATACCGGCGCGTATCTCAAGATGCACTGAAAAATCCTTCACTTGCATCACTCGTACCGCTGCCCACAAGTGGGCAAAATTACATTTACTGCATGCTACAGCAAATCCGACTTTTAATCACAGTTCGCTTCGCTCATTGCTGTAAATGCTAAAGCTTACAATAAAAAGTTCCTGAAACCATACAGCAACCTGCTGCGATTTCAGGAACTTTTTATTTGTGATTTATTCGGCCGGGAGCGGATTAATCAAAACTGAGCACGCGCAGCAACATTGCTGCGCACCAAAGCACGTTTCAAGCGGGCCTGGGCAAGTTCCAGCTCACGGGCATCCAGGTTTTTCTGGGCCAGCAATTCCTCGGCGCGGGCTTTGCTGCGCTCAGCACGTTCTTTGTCAATGGAATCGGCCCATTCAAAGGTGGTGGCCAGCAGGCGGCATTCGCCGCCAAACATGCTCAACATACCGCCCATACAGGCGGCGCTGCGCTGGGTGCCATCCTCCAATGTGATGTGGGCCTCCCCCATGCCAAGGGCAGTGCAATAATCGATGTGACGGGCCATCAACTGAACCTGCCCGGTGATGGTCCGGCAGGACACCGACTGTACCTGCCCATCAAAAGCAGTGCCGTCCGGCGTCATGATTTTAAGTGGGAAACTGGACATGGTCCTGCCTCCTTACTGCTGCTTGGCCTTAGCCAGAACGTCATCAATCGTACCGGCAAACAGGAAGCAGCTTTCGGGGATGGAATCACATTCGCCGTTCAAAATCATCTTGAAGCCGCGCAGGGTTTCTTTCAACGGCACATACTGGCCGGGCATACCGGTAAACTGCTCCGCAACATGGAACGACTGTGAAAGGAAACGCTGTACCTTACGGGCGCGGTTGACGGTGATCTTATCGTCCTCCGAAAGTTCATCCATGCCCATGATGGCAATGATATCCTGCAGTTCCTTATAGCGCTGTAAAACCTGCTGCACGGCGCGGGCAATCTGGTAATGCTCCTGCCCGACAACTTCCGGGGCCAGAATGCGGGAAGTAGAATCCAGCGGGTCGACAGCCGGATAAATGCCCTGAGAAGCAATATCACGGCTCAGAACCGTGGTAGCATCCAGATGGGTGAAGGTCGTGGCGGGGGCCGGGTCGGTCAAGTCGTCCGCAGGTACATAAACAGCCTGAACAGAAGTGATAGAACCCTTGCGGGTGGAAGTAATACGTTCCTGCAGTGCACCCATTTCCGTTGCCAGCGTGGGCTGATAGCCAACGGCAGAGGGCATACGACCCAGCAGTGCCGAAACTTCGGAGCCGGCCTGGGTAAAGCGGAAGATGTTATCAATGAACAGCAGAACATCCTGATGCTTGACATCGCGGAAGTACTCCGCCATGGTCAGACCGGACAGCGCCACGCGCATACGGGCTCCCGGCGGTTCATTCATCTGGCCATAGACCAGCGCAGTCTTGCTCAAAACGCCGCTTTCGGCCATTTCGCCGTAAAGATCGTTGCCCTCACGGGTGCGTTCGCCAACGCCGGTAAAAACAGAATAGCCGTTATGGGCGGTAGCGATGTTATAAATCAGTTCCTGAATCAGCACGGTTTTGCCGACACCGGCACCACCGAACAGACCGATTTTGCCGCCCTTTGCATAGGGGCAGATCAGGTCAACGACCTTGATGCCGGTTTCCAGCAGTTCAGTCGAAGATTCCTGTTCATCGAAAGCAGGGGCCGGGCGGTGGATGGGCCAATGCTCTACCCCGGTGGGGGCAGGCTGTTCATCAACCGGTTCACCCAGCAGGTTGAACACACGGCCAAGGCACGCATCGCCAACGGGAACCTTAATCGGCCCGCCGGTATCCACGGCTTCGGCACCGCGCACAAGGCCATCGGTGGCGGCCATAGCAATGCAGCGCACCACGTTATCGCCAATATGCTGGGCAACTTCTACAATCAGCGGTTTGCCGTTGTTCTGCAGTTCAATCGCATTCAGCAGTTCCGGCAGCTCGCCGTCGGCAAAGCGGATATCCAAAACAGGTCCCATGACCTGCACGACCTTACCGATGTGTTTTTCTGGCATTGCACACACTCCTTTGAGTGAATTTTTAGCGTGCTGTCGGGCTTGTTTCCGGGTGTGTCTGAAAAAACTCTCAGCACTGTTGCATCAGATATTGCCCAAAGGCATACCTGAAGGCAAAGAAATCGGATAAAATTTCGGCTTTTCTGGTGCGCCCTAGCTTTCAGCATCTGCACCGGCCACTATTTCGGTGATTTCCTGCGTGATTGCTGCCTGACGGGCGCGGTTATAATAAAGGTTCAAATGCTCGATCATTTCGCCAGCGTTCTTGGTGGCAGAGTCCATGGCGGTGCGGCGTGCACCCTGTTCACTGGCAACACTTTCACACAAAGCGCCATACACAACCCCGGCCAAGTATTCCGGGATAATGGCATCAAACACGGCGGCGCTGTCTGGCTCATAGAGCATCAGACTTTGATGCTCGTGGCCCGGCTCCGGCGGTTCGGCATCAAACGGGAGAACCGGCAGAATGATTGCAGTTTGGGTCAGCATGGAAATAAACTGGGTAAAGGCAATGCGAATTTCATCAAAAGCGCCTTCCAGAAACTTCTGGCACACAAGGCGGGAAATTTCAAAGCAGTCGCTGACCGAAATATCCCCTGCGATGGCAAAAGAATCCGTCAGAATCCGGATTTTGTGGCGCTCAAAGTATTCCACTGCCTTTTTGCCGATGGGCAGCACACAATATTCCCGCCCTTCAGCATCCGCTTCCACGGCTTTTAAGATGTTGCTGTTATAGCCGCCCGCAAGGCCGCGATCACCTGCAATTACAATGTACAGGCAGCACTTTTTCTCGCATTTGGCCAGATATGGGCTATTGAACTCAGAATCCGCAGCCGCAATATCAAACAGCGTGGCATAAAGCGTTTCGAAATAGGGACGGCTGTTTTCCACCCGTTCCTTGGCGCGCCGCAGCTTGCTGGACGCTACCAGCTCCATGGCTTTGGTAATCTGCATGGTGCTTTCCACGCTTTTGATGCGCAGTTTGATTTCTTTCATGGAACCAGCCACCGGCAGCACCCCCTTTGGCGTATTTTGTGATTATCCGGCATTTTTGATAAAGTCTGCCGTGAATGCGGCGAGCACATCTTTCATCTGCTGTTCGGTATCCTGCTTCATATCGCCTGTGGTGCGGATGGCTTCCATCACACCGCCAGCGGTTACATTTTCATCAAGGTACTGATACAGCGCGCTTTCGTACGCAGCGATATCCTTTACGGCAATGTCTTTCAGGTAGCCGTGGACTGTTGCATACAAAATGGCAACCTGCTTTTCTACCGGGATTGGGCTGTTGCGGTCCTGCTTCAGGATTTCCACAATGCGCTCGCCCTGTGCCAGACGAGATTTGGTGTCGGCATCCAAGTCGGAGCCAAACTGGGCAAAACCCTGCAGCTCGCGGTACTGGGAGTAAACCAGTTTTAAGGTACCGGCAACCTTTTTCATCGCCTTGATCTGCGCATTGCCGCCGACACGGGAAACAGAAATGCCGGGGTTGACAGCCGGGCGGATGCCGGAATGGAACAGCTCGGTTTCCAGGAAGATCTGGCCGTCGGTAATGGAGATGACGTTGGTTGGAATATAAGCGGAAACGTCACCAGCCTGCGTTTCAATAATGGGCAGAGCTGTCAGCGAGCCGCCGCCCTTTGCATCGCTCAATTTGGCGGCACGTTCCAACAAACGGCTGTGCAGGTAGAAAACATCGCCGGGGTATGCTTCGCGTCCCGGCGGACGACGAATCAGCAGCGACAGAGCACGGTAGGCAACCGCATGTTTGGAAAGGTCATCATAAATAATAAGCACATGCTTACCCTGATACATAAAGTATTCGCCCATGGCGCAGCCGGCATAAGGCGCAATATACTGCAGGGGCGAAAGCTCCGAAGCTGTGGCGCACACTACAGTGGTGTAAGCCATGGCTCCGTTTTTCTCGAGGTTTTCAACCAGAGAGGCCACAGTAGAACGCTTTTGGCCAATAGCAACATAGATGCAAAGGACATCTTTGCCTTTTTGGTTGATGATCGTATCCGTAGCAATCACGGTCTTACCGGTCTGGCGGTCGCCGATAATCAGCTCACGCTGGCCGCGGCCAATGGGAATCATTGAGTCAATGGCCTTGATGCCGGTCTGCAAAGGCTGCTTGACGGGCTGACGGTCCAAGATGCCGGGTGCCGGGGATTCAATGGCGCGATAGTCGGCAGCATCAATCGGGCCTTTGTCATCAATAGGCTGGCCCAGGGCATTGACAACGCGGCCAATCAGAGCATCACCGACCGGAACCGACACAACTTTGCCGGTGCGGCGGATGGTACCGCCTTCTTTGATGCCGCTGTCATCGCCAAGCAAAACGATTGATACGCTGTTTTCTTCCAGATTCTGCGCCATACCATAGGTTCCGCTATCAAACTGCACCAGCTCACCGGCCATACAGTTATCAAGGCCGGCGGCGCGGGCAATGCCATCGCCTACCATCGTAACAGTACCGGTCTCCGTCTGCTCAATGGCATTCTGGTAGTATTTGATCTGGGAACGAATAATGCGGGAAATCTGTTCAGGTTCCAGTTGCACTGTTTGGTTCACCACACAATCTATAAAATGAAGGTGGAATCCGGCGGCAGGTGCAAATCAAATCACCACACCGCTGATTTCATTGCGCAGACGTTCCAGCCGGCCCTGCACAGTGCCGTCCAGGCGGGTTCCGCCAAGATCCAGCCGCAGACCGCCCAGAACACTGGGGTCTACTTTTTCCGTCAGGGTAATGGTTTTGCCGGTTACACGCTGCAATTTTTCCTGCAGTCTGCTGCGGGCACTTTCGTCCAGTGCAACAGCAGATACTGCCGTAACTTCCAAAATGTTATGGTCCTGGTTGTATCGGTCACGGTAAGCTCTTGCGCAGGCAGGCAGTTCTGGCAGAATGCCTGCTTCGCACAAAATCTTTAAGAAGTTGACAAGATACGGATGCGCCTGCGCAAACGCCTGATCCAGCAACGCACAGCGCTCTTTTTTGGGGACACTGGGCGTCATCAACAAGCGCAGATAGCCAGGCTCCTGCATTGCGTTGACAGCAACATCCAGCTCCGCCAGAATCCGTTCGGTCAGGCCCTCTTCCGCAGCCAGTTCATACAAACTTGTGCCATAACGCTTTCCGGTTTCGGTCATGAGGCATCCCCCACATTCCGGATAAATTCATCGATCAGGGCCTTGTGGTCCGTCTCGTTGATTTCGCGCTCAACTACCTTGCCTGCAATATCAACAGCAATGCCGCCAATTTCATTTTTTAGGTCGTTGACTGCTTTCTTGCGTTCCTGTGCAATATCAGCTTCAGCAGCGGCGCGCAGGGCGGCTGCTTCGGCACGGGCCTCGCCAACAATTTCTTCTTCGCGCTTCTGGGCGCGGGCGGTTGCCTCACGCAAAAGCGTATCGCGTTCATCCCGGATGCTTTGCAGGTGCTGCTGGTATTCCTGTTCCAACTCGGCAGCCTTCTGTTTGGCTGCATCCGCATCGGCGTACATGGTATCAATTTCCGCCTGGCGGTCGTCGATCATCTTTTTGACTGGTTTGAACAGGAACTTTTTGAGCACCGCAAAGGTGATCATCATATTGCAGAAAGTGAACAGCGCTGTCCACGGGTCGATGCCAACAAAGCTTTCAAAGCCCGTCACGAGCCATTCCTCCTTTCCTTTTCGGCTATCGTATCCATCAGAAGACAAACAGTAACAACAGGGCGATAACCAGCGAATAAATGCCGGTGGATTCGGTAATGGCGCAGCCAAGGATCATGTTGGTACGCAGCAGGTTTGCCATTTCCGGCTGGCGGGCCATGCCTTCCAGCGCTTTGCCAACGGCATTACCTTCGCCAACTGCAGGGCCGATAGCACCAAACCCAATTGCGATACCTGCACCGATTGCACAGGCGGCTTTTACGATTGCTGTTTCCATACGAGGTATCCTCCTAAATAAATAAAATTTTACGTTAACCTTCTTCAGGCGGCGGGCAGGCATTGCTGACATAAACCATCGTCAACAGGCTGAACACCAGGGCCTGCACCCCACCAGAAAATACATCAAAATAAAGGCTCATGATGCCGGGAATGCCGACTTCCAGATACGGCACCCCTGCCAAGCCCAGCAGGGACAAAATTCCGGTTGCGGCAAACACCGCACCAAAAATTTTGTAAGCCAACTTTTTCTTGCGCACACCCAAAACCAGCAGCGCCACACCACCCAAAAGAATCAAGATTCCGACCGCAATGCTTTTGCCAACCAGGCCCAAAAGAGCGGTGGAAGCCGTTGCCAGAGCGGAATAAACCAGGCTGGTCAGAACGTTGCCGCCCGCAATGTTGCCAAAGTGACGGAATGCCATTGAGATGGGCTGCGCGATTTCGGAAACAAGGTTCATCGGCGTCATAACGACAACCGGTTCAGTAAAGCCTTTCAGCCAACCGAGCACACCGTTTGCTTTAATGGAGCAAGCCCAGCAGATCACGCTTGTCATTAAGGCCCAGGTAACGGTGGTGGAAAGATCCGCTGTGGAAGAGCGGAAAATACCGGTCATTCCGATGTAGGAACCGAAAATGGAAGACAGGAACAATGCCCCGATATAAGGTGTCCAATAGGAATTATGCTTGCCCATGGTGTCTTCTACCATGCCGTACAGCATAGTAACACCTTTTTCTACCAGTACCTGGCGGCGGCTGGGACGCTTTTGCAGGTTGCTGCCCAGCACAATACCGGCAATACAAAGCAGCAACATAACCGCAAACGAAGAAACCGTTGTCTGCGTGATGGGAATTCCATCAAACAAAGGGATCGTGAAATAAATCTTAGGCCCGTTCATGGCACTGCATCACCGCCTTTGGAATCTTTGCGGAAGAATTCAATCAGCTTAATGGCAGCCTGTGCAAACAGCAGCGGCAACAATGCTGCCAGCGGATCACAAACTTTGGCATGGAACAGCAGAACATAAATGACTGCCAGAATTGCCGTGCGCACAACGCTGGAACTTTGAATGCTCATGCACGCTTTTACGGAATTATCCCCTGCCGCGGCACGGTCCAACGCGTTAGAAACGGTAATGCTTAATGCCAGAAAGTTGCCTACAGCAATCACAGTGCCCAGCAGGCCACCCAGCAATACCGCTGTGGTAAACCGCCCAACCACTGCATAGATGGCCAGCATAATGGCGGAACAACCGGCGGTTGCCAAAGCCATGCGCCCAACCTGCTGCAGAATGTCCTGATGCTTTTGCATGGATACAGGCTCCTTCCATAACAATTAGTGTTGATTGAACGAGATAGGCGGCGGCTCCTGCTTTTTTTTCGGGGCCCTGCCCTGCCGCTCAATTGTCTTTAATGAACTGCGCAGGCTGCCGATGGCAGCCACCATGCCGAGCGCGAACCCAACCAAGATGACCCAGCCGCCAAGGCCGAATTGTTTGCGTAGCCAGACAGCCCCCAAAAGAAACAGCACCGGCGGAAGCACAACCGATAAACCAAACTGTGTCAGCCAGACAAGGTGCCGTGCGGCATCATAAAGATCCTTCATATGATTTACTGTTCCCATTCTTTCGCTTTGTATCCGCGATGATTCTAGTATAAACTCTTTCTACAACAATTTCAACATAAATTTTGCATGTTTTTATATAAATTTTGTAGTCAAATGAGCAAAAAACAGACAATGTTTTTCAAAATTGCAGGTTCCCCCTATGATGGAAGCAAAAAAGCTCTGCCAACAGCAAAGCTTAAAATGTGTATAATAAAAGCGCAATCGAACAAATCCGATATTTTGACCAATTAGAACGGCTATCTTTATCCAATCGGGCATTAAGGCAATACCGCATAATTCTAAGTGCCGATACGGCGAGCGAGGCGCGGCAGATGCCAAGCCAAAAGCGCAGATAATACTGGATGTCTTATCGAGCATTTTGGCAACGCAGATGCCGTGCCGCAGCTGCCGGAGCGGTGCTTAAGCCGCAAGGCGGGAATTGTGCGGTGTTGCCTTAAGTGGTTCGACCGGGATTTTCCCCAAGGCAAGAAGGCGTGTCAGACACGCACCGCCCAGAGAACAGCCATCCGGACTCATTGCTTCTCTTTGAAATTCCGTTGCTTTTTCGACATGATTGCATCTCTTTGATGCGTGCCAAATCGGCTTCCGCCTGCTGTGCCGGGGCACCGGGCGCAGAGCGCCTTCTTTTGCCGTGGGGATATAGCTGTGGTCGTGGGAATCCGTAAAATAAGGGCGAAGGGTATAGTGATTTTCGCCGGTTTTCCGCAAAAGCTCTGCAGACCAACGGTTTCGATTTCATGAACCCCAAGTTTCCCATAAACCACGAGCATTCCTGCTTGATACTGTGCCATATTGCTCCTCTTTCATCCAGATGGAACAGCCTGTACAAAACAGTCTTTCCAGCGTACTTTTGTGCTCCACCTTATTGTGCCACGGCTGGGCGGCGGGCTTCCAAGGACATCTTTCACAAAGTTTGCCTCGTGCAATCTGCGCAGAATGCCCAGTACAAATCTTGTGCAAAACTGCCTTTGCAAATCCCCGGCGGGCAGGCTATAATAATTTCGTACAACGAGTAGCACTCATGCGTAAAACCGGTTGCATGAGGGCTGCCCGTTGTTTTTTTGTCCTCAAAATGGAAAGGTAAGGTGAATCCCATGGAAAGTTCCAATCAATTTCTCGGCACGGAACGCATCGGCAAGCTGATGCAAAAGTATGCAATCCCGTGCATTATTTCACTGCTGGTCGGCGCACTGTATAACATCGTGGATCAGATCTTTATTGCAAACGCCAGCTATCTGGGCTCCTACGGCAACGCCGCCAACACCGTCGTGTTCCCCCTGACGGTAGTAGCGCTGGCCATTGCCGTGATGATCGGTGACGGCTGCTGCGCCTTCGTCAGCATCAGCCTTGGGCAGAACGAGGTTCCCAGGGCAAAGCTGAGCGTCGGCAATGCGGTGGTGATGTGTCTGGTCAGCAGCATTGTGCTGGCCGCGCTCTATCTGATTTTTGCGGACACCATTCTTGCCATGTTCGGCGGAACGGTGAACGCCGAGACCTACCACCACTCCCAGGAGTATTTCTTTTATATCACGCTGGGTGTGCCGTTTTATATGTTTGGGCAGGCCATGAATCCCATCATCCGTGCCGACGGCAATCCTCGGTTTGCCATGGTGTCCACCCTTGCGGGTGCGGCGCTGAACATCATTCTGGACCCCATCTTCATTTTCGGCTTCCGCTGGGGCATGATGGGCGCAGCGGTGGCTACCGTCATCGGTCAGCTGGTCACGGCAGCGCTGGCAGTGTGGTATCTGCTGCACATGAAGATCATTCGCCCTGAAAAGGGTGACTACCGGCTGAAGGGCTCCATCTGCGGCCGTACCCTGACCCTTGGCATGACCAGCTTTCTGTCTCAGATCAGTCTTGTGGCGGCTATGGCAGCCATCAACAACATGATCCGCAAATACGGCGCACTGGATGCCGTGTTCGGGCAGGAGCAGTACGCCCAGATCCCTATGGCGGTGGTGGGCATCGTGATGAAGTTCTTCCAGATCGTCATCTCCATTGTGGTGGGCATGGCGGCTGGCTGCATCCCCGTGGTGGGCTTCAACATGGGCGCCAAAAAGCCCACCCGTGTGAAGGAGCTGTTCACGAAACTGCTGCTGGCAGAAGCCACCGTGGGTGCCGTTGCACTGGTGCTGGTGGAGCTGCTTCCCCGGCAGCTGATTGCCCTGTTCGGTGCCGCCAACGAGAGCGTTTACTACACCGATTTTGCCGTGAAGTCCTTCCGCATCTACCTGTGCATGATCATTCTGGCCTGTGTCAACAAGGCGTGCTTCATCTTTTTGCAGGCCATGGGCAAGGCGGCGGAATCCACCGCCCTGTCCATGGTGCGTGAGGTGGTGTTCGGCGTGGGCTTTGCCCTGAATCAGCTTGCTGGGTTTAATCGTGATCGTGATCCGTTCTGCCAGTTCGGGATGTTCGACCAAGATTTCCAGAAGCTTTTTCAGGGCTTCTTTTGTTTCGGGCTTGTCCATGTTGTCTCACCTCCTTTCAACATCTTTATTATACAGGATTTCCTTTATATTGTCAAGGGTTTTCTTTAAGATTTTCCTTTATTTTTAAATATTTTCCTTGACGCGGTAAAGGTTTTCCTATATAATGATAGCGAGGTGATAACTATGGATTTCTCCACAAAAATCAGAATGGGCGAGGCGGTAGCCAAAATGTCAGAGGCTGAGCTTGCCCGCAAGATAGGCACGACACCGCAGGCATTCAACCAGCGTGTGAAAACAGGAAAGTTCAAGTACGAGGAATTAGAAAGCATCGCATCCGCTCTCGGCGCAGAACTGGTACTGAAATTCCGCTTTTCAGACGGAACCGAGGTGTAAAGGAAAAGCCCGAACCGCATGGCAGTCCGGGCAAGGGATAGGGTTATTTGCGGCGCTCCGGGGCGGGGCCCATTCGCTGCCGTGTGCGTTCGTCTATCTTTTCCTCGCGCACAAGAATCTCGTTGATGTCACAGTCCAGCGCCTTGCATATCTGGTCGAGCTGTTCCAGACTGACCCGGTCCGTCATTTCGTGGTACAGGTCGTTGATAGTAGAAGCCCTGATTCCTGTCTCTCGGACGAGATCCGCTTGCGTCCACTTCCTTTCGCCAAGGCGGGTGGACAGTAAAATTCTAATCATAGAACCTATCTCCTTTACGTCGTATTCTATCAAATCCTCACGGGTTTGTAAGGAATATGGTAGAATTTGGCGTGGAAACGGTATATTCTAACGCAAAAATTTCACAATTTATACAACAAAAAAAGAGGGGCAATCGCAGCTTTTCCACCTGTTGCGATTGCCCCTCTTTTTGTTGTCAATGAGTCAGTGAGGGAATAGAACAAAACAAAACGAACACATTACCGACCATTTTAATGGTTGTCTCGTGTTCGTTTTGCTCTCGTTTGGTGCGGATGAAGGGATTTGAACCCACACTCTTTTAAGGGAACTAGAACCTGAATCTAGCGCGTCTGCCAGTTCCGCCACATCCGCTTATTTTGTTTGGCCGCCTCACCGGCGACGAGTATTATTATAACCAGCAGTACCACTTTTGTCAACAGATATTTTCATATTTTTTTTAATTTTTTCAAATTTGTTTCGCAAAGCAAGAAACAAAACGGTAGAACGTCGCTTTCCGCTTGCCTATCTTTTGCTTTTGCCTTTTCTTTCACACAAAAGTGTTTCCTTTACTTCGTGTGCGGCTCCGGGCTGCTGTCAATCAGAGCTTGGCGCAGCGGAAGGAAGCTGAAATGAAAGTCATCATACCCGCTCTTGCACTCCTGCAGATAGCGGCGGGAAGGAACACCCAAGGGGTGGCTGGCGGGCAGGGTGTAAAGGATTGCTTCAATATTATGCAGAACTTCCCGTCGCGTAGTGACGTCCCAGACACACTGTACCTGCATTGTCTGCTTCTGGTAGAAATAAGGAACCCCCGCATAGACATCCAGAGCCTGCTCGTCTTTATCAGAAATCTCATAAACCCCGCAGCCCACCATAGACGGGCACCAGGGCTGCTGAAAATCCGTGGTCAAAAAGCAGCCGTTCTTGGAACCACGGAAGACCAGGCGCACACCGAATAAATATGTATACCCGACCACACGGGCATTGGGGCAACGCTGGCGCATCTGCACCAGATTGAGGTTGGGACCGTAAGCCAAGTAATACTTCATTTTCAGTTTGCCTCCATTTTACAATTCCGTAATAATTATATTGTAATTCTGATATGTCGATAACGCAAGGCACCAAGTTACACAAACTTATTACCTTAGGATTGTTGGGGTTTCTGTCGTTCTGCTGTTTTTATGGGCAATTACGGTATAAATAGTTTAGATTGTAAGATTTCACCTCAAAATTGGACGGCAACGGCATGACTGGATGGTTCTAAGATCATATCGCTTTTTCATGTGTTTACAGCTTTTCAGGCTGGTGAAAATATGCTATGATAAAGTTGTTCATTTTGGATTGCGGCGTTGGAAAAATCGGGGCTCTGTTCTCTGCCGAATCCGCAGCAGGCCGTGGTAGTGGCGGCTGAACATAATGATGGCCAGGGCCAAAGTTAGAATGCCGCTTTCTGGGCCATAGGAAAGCCACGCGGGCAGGATGGCCAGCGCTGGGATCACCACAGCCCCCAACGGCAGGTAGCCGAGCCACAGGACCAGTGCCCCGCCAGCGATGCAGCAAAGCGTGCCCCAAAACGGAAGATACAAAACGAGCCAAACGCAGGTTACCGCAACCCCCTTGCCGCCGCGGAACCTTGCCCATGCGGGATAGTTATGGCCCAGCACTGCGCCAAGCCCGGCATATAAAATCGACGCCTGCCCGATCAGTGGTGCCGTAGCATAATACGCCGCACCGCAGGCAGCAACCGTTTTTAACGTATCACCTGCCAGGGTTAGCAGCCCGGCCCCCTTGCCCAGTTGGGCCATGATATTAGCCATGCCGGGGTTGCCGGTGCCAAGCTGCCGCGCGCTTTTGCCGGAAACAACGCGGGCGACAACTTCTGCCGTAAGAAAACTGCCGAACAGATAACCCAGCAGGATACAGGCCAGCCGGGCGGCCAAGGCGTCTGGATGCATAAATGATAGCTCCTTTTTACCACTGTTTGGGCAGCGGTTGTCTTTTATTATATTATAGTCCCCTGTGCAAGGGGGCAATACGAGGGATATTCATGAATTTTGATGAGCTGAAACAGCAATGCCTGGCGTGCCAGCGCTGCGGATTGTGTGAGACCCGCACCCATGTGGTGTTTGGGCAGGGTGTGCCGGACGCCGAGGTTCTTTTTGTGGGCGAAGGCCCCGGCGCCAACGAGGACGCACAAGGCCTGCCGTTTGTGGGCCGCAGCGGCCAGCTGCTGGACCATTACCTGGAAGCGATTGACCTTGACCGCAGCAAAAATATTTATATTGCCAATATTGTTAAGTGCCGCCCGCCAGAAAACCGCGACCCTGCCCCGGAAGAATCCGCCGCCTGCCTCCCGTGGCTGCGCATGCAGTTCCGGCTGCTGCGCCCAAAAATTGTGGTGTGCTTAGGCCGCATTGCCGCCCAGCAGATGATTGGAAAAGACTTTTCCGTCACGCGGGATCACGGTAAGTTTTTTGATAAGCAGGGCACATTGTTTATGGCAACTCTGCACCCGGCAGCGCTGCTGCGCAACCCAAAAAGCAAAATATCCGCGTTTGAAGATTTTGTAGCCCTGCGCGAGAAAATTGAGCAGGTGTGTGACCATACCTATAACCGCAGCTGACTGCCCCTGACAGGAGGACGAGCCCTTGCAGGAACCTGTATCCCCAATACAAATCACGCTGCCGGTGCGCCAGCTGGTGGAATTCTTGCGCCGGGTTGGCAGCATTGACAACCGCTTTACCGGCTTTGACCGCGCCAATGAGGGCGCACGCATCCACCGCAAATTGCAGCGCGCCGCTGTAAAAGAACATGCCGATTACGCCGCGGAGGTATTTCTTCGCGGTATTTTTGCGTATGAAGAAATTGAATTTACGCTGGAAGGCCGCGCCGATGGCATTTTTACCGCAGCGGACGGTGTTACCGTGGTGGATGAGATCAAGACCACCGCATGCCCGGCGGCAGATATTACCCCGGATTTTGCACCGGAGCACTGGGCACAGGCTATTGTGTATGCAGCAATTTATGCGGCACAGCATGAGTTGGAAGAGATGCGGGTTCAGCTGACCTATTTCCAGGTAGATGAAGAGCTGATTCTGCGGTTTGAGCGGCATTACACCGCGCAGCAGCTGCAGGAGGAAGTGGAAGCCCTGCTGGCGGAATATGCCCCCTGGGCGCGGCGGGCGGTTGAGTGGAAAAAGGCCCGGAACTCGGATTTGCAGGCCATGCAGTTTCCTTTCCCTGCGTATCGCCCCGGGCAGCGCGCGATGGCGGGCGAGGTATACAAAGTGTGCCGGGACGGCGGCCGGCTTTTGTGCCAGGCACCAACCGGGATTGGTAAATCCATGAGCGTGCTGTTCCCTGCCCTGAAATCTATGGGCAATGAGAGTGTGGGACCGATTTTTTATTTAACGGCCCGCGGCACGACCCGTACGGCAGCGGAAAACGCACTGGCTATCCTGCGTGATACCGAGCCGGAACTGCACCTGCGCAGTGTAACGCTGACAGCGAAAGACAAGATCTGCCTGTGTGAGACGCGGGAGTGTACCCCGGAAGCCTGCCCCTATGCCAACGGGTATTATGCCCGCATCAAAGGCGCTCTCTGGGATGTGCTGGATGTCCCCTGCCTGACGGCGGAAACCTTGCAGGAATATGCAGAACGCCACACGGTATGCCCCTTTGAGCTGGGGCTGGACAGCAGCCTGTGGAGCGATGTGATTATTGGGGATTACAATTATCTGTTTGATCCGGTTGTACATCTGGTGCGATTTTTTGAATCTGCCGGGGATTATATCTTCCTGGTGGACGAAGCGCACAACCTGCCGGGGCGTGCGCGGGAAATGCACAGTGCTGCCCTGACCAAAACCAGCTTTTATGAAGCGAAGAAGCTGTTGGGCAAAGGCAAAAGCAGCCTGAAAAACACTCTGACCAAAGTAAATGATGTATTTATTGAATGGCGCCACCGTGCCGAGGAAGAAACTGCCGCCAGAGATGGACGGTTTGGCAAAACATTCTTTCTAAAAGAGCGCAGCGAGGAGTTTGATCACCTGCTGAACCGCCTGTGTGAACCGTTGGAGGCATGGCTGGACGACCACCGAGAACCGGATGAAACCCACACGGCACTGCTGCAGTTGTATTTTGATGTGCGGGCCTGGCTGCGCGTAGCGGATACCTTTGACGATCATTTTGTGCTGCAAATCACGGCATCCGGCAGCGAGGTGCGTGCAGCGCAGCTCTGCCTTGACCCCAGCGCCTTTTTGGCGGATAGTTTTGCCCTGGGGCGCGCCGCGGTGCTGTTCAGTGCAACGCTGGCCCCGGCCAGTTATTATAAGGACCTGTGCGGCGTGCCGGAAGCACGGGCCGTTGCCCTGCGCAGCCCCTTCCCCGCGGGCAATCAGGGACTGTTCTGCATCGGCAATGTCAGCACCCGGTATAAGGACAGGGATGCAAGCCTTGCCATTGTGGAGGAAAGCCTGGCGACGATGGTGCGGGCGCGCTGCGGGAATTATCTGGCGTTTTTCCCCAGTTATGCTTATATGGAGCAGGCTTATGCACAGTTCAAGGAGCACTGCCCGGAAATCAACTGCATCAAGCAGGAAAACGCGATGGATGAACAGCAGAAAGCGGCCTTTTTGGCCCAGTTTGTGCCGGGCCCCAGCCAACCCCTGCTTGGCTTTGCCGTGATGGGCGGCGTATTTGGGGAGGGCGTTGACCTGACCGGCGACCGGCTGATTGGTGTAGGCATCGTGGGCCCAGGGCTGCCGCAGGTTGGACCCCGGCAGGAGCAGCTGCGGGACTATTTTGAGCAGACACGCGGTTCCGGCTTTGACTACGCCTACCGTTACCCCGGCATGAACAAGGTGCTGCAAGCCGCCGGGCGTGTGATCCGCACCCCGCAGGACAAAGGCGTGGTGCTGCTGATCGATAACCGCTTTGCTATGCCGGACTACCGCCGCCTGATGCCCCCGCATTGGAGCCACCTGAAAATGATTTATGATACAGAAAAGCTGGAACGGGAACTCTGGCGGTTTTGGGAAGAATAAAAACAAAACAGCACCGCAATCTTTGCCGTGCACATCGTCTTACTTGACTGTGTGTGCAACAAACTGCGGTGCTGTTTTTGCTTTGCTATTTAGAAGGTGGATTATTTCAGGGTGCTGGCCCACTCGTCAGGCTTGAATCCGACAAGGACAAAATCATCCCCGACCACCAAAGGCCGCTTGACAAGCATGCCATCTGTGGCAAGCAGGTGCAGCTGCTCATCCTCGGTCATGGTGGGCAGTTTGTCTTTCAGGGCAAGCGATTTATATTTCAGGCCGCTTGTATTAAAAAAGCGGCGCAGGGGCAACCCGCTGCGAGCGTGCCATTCTTTCAGCTCTTCATAGGTGGGGGGCTGCTCCAGAATATGGCGGTCGGTGTAAGCAACGCCGTTTTCATCCAGCCAGCATTTGGCCTTTTGGCAGGTAGAGCATTTGGGATATTCTATAAACAGCATGATAAGCTCCTTTGGGTTATTCAACCGGGATTTGGGCTAGCTGGGCATCCAGCTGATTCAATGCGCTTTCCGGCAATGCCGCCTGCAGGAAGCCGGAAATTTCGCGCAGGCTGATTCCCTGGGAAAGTGGGTTAGACACAATGGCCTGCCACATATCCCCCAGCACAGCCTGCAGCAGAGCGCTGGCCTGCGGGTTCTTCATCAACCTGCGCACCGGCATATTCAGGCTGAGCGGCCCGGCGGCAAGCTGGGCGGCAAGCTCGGTATCCGGTGCGGTAACGCCCAGGCAGCCCCACAGCTTTTGCAAAAAGTCAACGCTCATCGGCAGCCATTGGGCGGTTGCCGGGTTGACACGGGAAGCTTCCGGCCCGGAGGTACAGGCAGTGGCAAGGGAAATGCCGTGTGCCCCGGTCGGGAAGAGGTGAAGCGCAAACGGGATGCTGTGGTCAGCCAAAGCATCTGCAAAAACAAGGCTGTTCTTAACAGGAACCAGCGCGTCCCCCTGGGTAGCAAACAGGAATGTGGGCGGGGTGTCATCATCAACCAGCGCGTGCAGGTCGGGCTCCTGGCGGCCAACGACGGTCCACATTGCGCCCAGCGTTGCGGCATAGCCCAACACAAGGGCGTTGGGGCGCTGTGCCTTGGGCAGCAGTGTGCCCAGCGAAGCAACCAAATGCCCACCGGCAGAAAAGCCAACGGCGGCGATCTGCTGCGGGTCAATTTCCAGCTCCGCGGCGTTGGCGCGCAGGTAATCCATTGCGGCGGCACCATCCTGTAACGCTTTGTCAATCGGGGTGGTTGCATCTGCCGTATAGCGCAGAACAAACGCATTGAACCCCTGTGCCATATAAGCCAGGGCAACCGGTTCGCCCTCACGGTCAGAGCAATACTGGTAGCCGCCGCCGGGCACGACCAGCATAGCCGGGCGGATGGCGACATTTGGCATTTTGGAGCTTTGGTCCTGCAGATAGCAGGTCAGAACAGCCTGGTTAGGAGCAAGTGTAACGGTGATGATTTTCACGGAAATCCCTCGCTTTCGCGCACATATTTAGCATTTGACTGTATTGTAGCATTTGTGCCGGAAAACGACAAGCGAGATTGCGAAAGTTTTGTTCAAATTTTATATATTGTCCATATCACTTGTGATTTAAGGGGTGCAGTTCTTCCTGCTGCTCCTGCAAGGTTTTGCCGATGGTGTGCTCCATGGCTTTTACATCCTGGTGCAAAGCGGCAGCTTCCCGCTGCAGTTCAGGGTTCTCTTCAATGTCTTCACGGATAAACATGAAGCTAAGGCTGACCAGCAACGAAGCACAGCAGAACCAGATCACACGGTTGCCAAAATGGATGGTCAGCAGACTGCCGGCAGCGGCCCCCACAGCAAACAGTGCAATTACAGCAAAATACTGCATGGCGCGGCGCAATACAGCGCGGTCTTTTGTGTGCAGGCCGGTGTACAGGTACTGCATACCGCTGCGCATGTTGCCAATGCACATGGTGCTGGCATATGCATTGCCGTGCACCTTGCGGAAAGATTGTACCTGCATGGCGCAGACAAAGCTGACCAGCATATTGGCCAGCCAGTCCAGATTGTTGGGGATAAAGCCAACAACAAACAACAGTGCAATCTCAATCAGCAAAATCAGCTGGCGCCAGTGGAATCTCTCCATCAGGTGGTAGCGGTTGCGGATGCCCTCGGCAAAATAGACACCGGCGGCAAAGGCCAGCAGCGGCAAAAGATACCGCAGCGCTTTGGCAAAATCACCCTCGCAAAAATTGGTGGCCATCAGCACGATATTGCCGGTTTGAGCGTTGGCAAAAACCTTGCCGCGGCCCATGTAGGTGTAAGCGTCCTGAAATCCGCCGGACAGGGTTAGAAATACTGTCGTACGGAATGCATCGGACATTTGGCGGCTATGTGTAGCCATGATGATACCCCTCCCCGCCTGCTGTTTGGGCAGGCTGTTTTTCTCTTTTTCTGGTTGTCCTAAATACTTTTAATTTCTTATTGCCTGGTGCGCTTCCCTGTATGGAACTGCGCTGCGGCAAACTTAAAATTCAACGCCTTTTCTTGCCGGAATGCCTTTTTCGTATGGGTGGCGGCGGCAGCACATTTCAGTAATGTAATCTGCGGCATCCAGCATCCAGGGGGCCGGGTCGCGGCCGGTCATTGCCAGTTCCTGCTCGGCAGGCTTGTGCAGTACGGCGTTTTGCAGCAAATCTCGGTCCACCATGTTCAGATTCCAGGCGGCGCAGGCTTCGTCCAGAATCAAAAGGTCCGCCGGTTCGGCAAGCGCCCGGCGCAGGTTTTCAGTTTGCAGGGCACGGGTGGCGGCCTTTTCTTCCTCATTCATCTGGAATACGAACTTCTGCCCGGCTTTGCCGCGGTAGAAGGTAGCGCCAAGGGTTTGCAGCGGTTCCAGTTCCCCGGTTGCACCGCCTTTCAAAAATTGCACGATCACCACGCGCCGCCCGCAGCCCAGCGCCCGCACAGCCAGGCCCATGGCAGCTGTGGTTTTGCCCTTGCCGTCACCGTGGTATAAATGAATCAAACCATTGCTCATAAGGCTGCCTCGCTTTGTGTGGCTTTGGTATACTGCACGGTTTCCAACAGCTGCAAGGTGTGGTCTGTTTGCCAGTTGGCGGCATCCAGGCGGTAGCCGCCCGCGTTGGGACCGCACCAGTCGTGGTAATCCCGCCGCGGCAGACCGTAACGGGACATAACCGCCATCTGGATGCCGCCGTGCGCTACAATCACCAGCTGCTGTTTGTGCTGCGCAAGGCTTTCTTCCACCAGTTTGGCAAAGGCGGCACAGCTGCGGTTACAAAAATCCTGAATGCGCTCCCCATCCGGGCGGGCAGCAGTCTTGTTGGCTTCCAGCCAGGCAAGATAGTCGGGGTCGTGCTCAATGTGGATATAATGCCGCCCCTCAAAACTGCCAAAGCACATTTCCCGCAAGTCCTGTACAATGATCTGCGGGCAGCCGGGGAAAAAGATTTCCGCCGTCTGCCGTGCGCGGATGAGCGGGCTGACATAGGCAACATCCGGCATAAACCCGGCCGGGCGCAGCTGGGCGCGGCCCGCGGCGGAAAGCGGGATATCCTGTTGACCCTGGTACCGGTGTTGGGCGTTATATTCTGTCTGCCCATGCCGCAAAAGGTAAATCTGCATGATTTCACATCCTGATATCAATTCTTTATCAAGCTGGCAGTTGCTGCCAATCCCTGCCTAGCTCCGGCGCAGCGGGCCCAAAGCCGCCGGAAGTCGAAGTATACAGAAACAATTTTATTATAACATTTTCCCCTTCCTGTGCAAGCCCCGTTGGTACATTGTGCGTATAATGCACCGCTGGTGGGGCCACAATAAGGTTACTATGCGGGTTGCATGGCAAATGATAAGGGAGCGGATGGGCAAGATGCAGGCAGTGCAGGAAATTATCAATGTGTTTGTTGCCAGTGTGGTTTCGCTGGCGGTACTGTTTATTTTAACGCGGCTGGGCGGCAAACGGCAGATTGCCCAGATGAACTTGTTTGATTATGTCAACAGCATTACCATTGGTTCCATTGCGGCAGAGATGGCCACCAACCTGGAACAATGGTACCGCCCGCTTACCGCCATGATCGTGTATGGTATCGCAGCTTTTGCGGTGCATTACGGCACCTGCAAAAACCGGAACGTCCGCCTTTGGTTGAGCGGACAGGCCATTCCACTGATGGAGAACGGAACGATTTATAAAGCGGAGCTGGACCGCGCCAAAATAGACCTGAATGAATTTTTAGCACAAGCCAGAGTAGCCGGATATTTTGATTTGAATGAAGTGCAGTGTGCCATGCTGGAAACCAGCGGCCAGATCAGCTTTTTACCCAAAAGTTTCAACCGCCCGGTCACCCCGCAGGACCTTGCCATCCAGACAGATCCGGCCAGCAAGTGGTATGACCTGGTGTTGGATGGCAAGCTGATTGAAGAAAACTTGCACACGAGCGGAAAGGACCGCACCTGGTTGAACACCCAGCTTTCCCGCGCGGGCATCGGCCAGTTGAGCGAAACGTTTTATGCTGCCTGTGATAATCAGGACAACTTTTTTGCCTGCCGCGGAGAATAAATACAGAAAAAATGACAGCAAAAAGGGGCCGGTGTTACCCGGCCCCCCCCTTGCGGTTTAGGAATTCAATTATTTGAAGTAACGGTCCAGCAGACCCTGCATGCCGCGGCCATGGCGGGCTTCGTCCTTTGCCATTTCATGCACGGTGTCATGGATGGCATCCAGATTCAGAGCCTTTGCCTTCTTGGCCAGCTCCATCTTGCCTGCGCAGGCACCAGACTCGGCATCCACACGCATCTGCAGGTTCTTTTTGGTGCTGTCGGTCAGGACTTCGCCCAGCAGTTCTGCGAACTTGGAAGCATGCTCAGCTTCCTCAAAAGCGTAACGCTTCCAAGCTTCGGCGATTTCCGGGTAGCCTTCACGGTCGGCAACGCGGCTCATGGCCAGGTACATGCCAACTTCGCTGCACTCGCCGTTAAAGTTCTCGCGCAGGCCCTGGATGATATCTTCCGGAGCGTCCTTGGCGATACCGACAACATGCTCGGTCACATAGGAATTATCGGTCTTTTCAATGAACTTGGAAGCGGGAGCCTTGCAGACGGGGCAGAAATCGGGGATGGAGCCCTCAGCAATGTAGCCGCAGACAGTGCAAACATACTTTTTCATAAGAAATACCTCCGAATCAAAATAATGGTTTGTTCTTGGTTTTTAGTTTTATGAGCCGCACAAGACGTTCACTTTTTTGAACTCGTTCCCTGTGCTATGGTTATATTATAGCCGCAGAAATGTGAAATGTCAACACTTTTTTAAAAATTTTTAAGACGCTATCTTAAAATATAATTTTGCTTTCCGCTTTGCTCTTCGGCGGAATAATTCTCTTGACAGCGGGAAAGATCAGGCGCGATACCATATAGGTGCAGGAACCAACGATAAGACCCGCTATCAGCAGCATCGGCGCATAGGTGATTGCCATTTTGTCTGAAAGCAGCGCTGCAGCCCCCAGCAGCTGGCCGCAGTTATGCGCCAGTGCCCCGCTGACCGAAAAAATGTAGCCTGTGATGGCGAATGGCAATGCCAGAAGCAGGCAGAACACAGCCAGGGAAAGCGCGCCCCCGCACAGCGAAAGAAACCCGGCTGTAACGCCGCGGGTAAGCAACGCAAACAACGCCTTGAGCAGCACAAGATAAAGCGCCGAACGGCGGTTCAAAAACAAAACGGCGTACATGACAACAATATTGGAAAGCCCCAGCTTCATGGCGGGCATCAGGCCAAAAAACGGGGTAAGCATGGATTCCAAAAAAGAGAGCGCCATGGAAAGGGCAAACAGCATGCCAAGCAGGGCGGTTTGTCTGGCTTTGTAGTTCTGCAAGGGGGATTCCTCCATTATTTTATGGCAATACCGCATAATTCTAAGTGCCGATACGGCGAGCGAGGTGC
>OJMI01000563.1_pt1 | contig 48823 bp, 38 predicted proteins | sample 1597131 | NCBI WGS metagenome assembly OJMI01 (sample SAMEA2452116, study PRJEB22498) | human gut metagenome | reverse complement strand
GGTGGCAGGGAGCCGACTTTTTGCCAGCGGCCTTGCAGACCGGTGAGGGTGGTAACATGTGCGAATCCCTCTTTTACGGCTTCTGGCGTTATGGCAAACCCCTGTTGTCGCAGTATGCGCAAGGCGCAGAGTATGGTTGCCGCATTTTTTTCTTGGCACAGGCCGTCCAGTTCATAGGTGAGGTATCCGTAGTCCCTGCTATCGATAGCCCATTGTCCGTTTTCGTCTGGTCGACAAGAAGTCAATACGTCGCTTTCCTGAGCGAAATATATGGGGGCCGACTCTTCGCGGGCTTTCTCTTCGAAAACACGTCGTACATCACCTTCGGCCTCCCCGATGACGACGGGAATACCGCTTTTTATGATACCGGCCTTTTCGTGGGCGATAGAGGTGAGCGTGTGTCCAAGTTGGGCCATGTGGTCGTAACTTATGTTGGTAATGACGCATGCCCGGGGAGTAATGATATTGGTACTGTCGAGACGGCCACCCAAACCCGTTTCGATGACGGCTACATCGACGTGGCGGGAAGCGAAGTAGTCGAAAGCCATCATCATGGTAAGCTCGAAAAACGACGGGTGGATTTCCCGACTCGGTTCGAGATACTTGTCGACAAATCCGAGTACGGCTTCCCGGGTAATCATTTCGCCGTTGACCCGTATGCGTTCGCGGAAGTCTATGAGATGGGGTGAAGTGTAGAGACCCACTTTGTAACCGCTCTTTTGCAGGACGGCAGCCAGAACATGACTGGTCGAGCCTTTTCCGTTGGTTCCGGCGATATGTATGGTGGCATAGCGGCGGTGGGGGTAACCTACCAGCCGGTCGAGTGCGAGACTGTTGCCCAATCCCGGTTTATAAGCCGATTGTCCCACTTGTTGGAAAACGGGAAGTTGCCGGTAGAGATATTGCAGCGTTTCTTCGTAATTCATGATTCAATAGATTAGGAATCCGGCGATGCCGGCCAGTATAATTAGAAGTATGGCGTTGACTCTGAAAAAAAAGTTGGCGGTAAGAACGGCGGCGAAGATACCGAGGCTGAAAAGGAATTGGCGGAAGTCTTCTCCGGGAGAACCGAAATTCTCTGTATTCATCAGCACGAGAGCTGCCGATGCAATGAGCCCGATAACGGCCGGACGTAATCCTGCAAACGTGTCGGTTACCGGCCGACTGTCGTGGTAACGCATGAAAAACTTGTACAGAATGAGCATGACGATAAACGAAGGGAGTACCAGCGCAAATGTCGCCAATGCTGCTCCCCATATACTGCCAGTGGCGGTATAGCCGATGTATGTGGCCGAGTTGATGCCGATAGGGCCGGGGGTCATCTGGCTGATGGCTATAATGTCGGTAAACTCTTGCGGGGTAAGCCATGCATGTCGGGTTACGACCTCGCCCTGTATCATGGAGAGCATGGCGTACCCCCCGCCGAATCCGAAAAGTCCGATTTTGAAAAACGAGTAGAATAGTTGCCACCACATCATTGTGCACCTCTCTTTCTCTTGATGTTCCCGTAGAGATACCCTCCCGCACCGGCTATCAATACGACCCATATGGGGGAGAAGCCGAACAGCCAGATGAGCAGGGCCGCTGCAATGGGAATCCACAGATTATAACGGGTTATACGGGCCGACTTGCCCAATTTGAATACCGGAGCAGCGATGAGTGCGACTACGGCCGGACGTATGCCTTTGAAAATACGCTCTACTACCTCATTGTCCTGAAATTGCTTGAAAAACATGGCAATGAGCAATATGATAATAAACGAGGGTAGGACAGTCCCGAGGGTAGCGGTTACCGCTCCGGTAAATTTGCGGATACGGTAGCCGGTAACGATCGATATGTTTACGGCCAAGATACCCGGTGCCGATTGGGACAGAGCGAGAATATCGACAAATTCCGAACTGTCGATCCATTTCTTTTTTCGCACCAGCTCCTCTTCTATGATGGGGACCATGGCATATCCTCCGCCTATGGTAAATGAGCCGATTTTGAAAAAAGTCCAAAAGAGTTGTAGGAATATCATTTTTTGACAACGTTTTTCCCGGATCGGGACCCGGAACAACCCCTAAAACTGCCTTGTACCTGCGCAAAGCAGGAAAAGAGACGGCAAAGGTAGAAAAAATGAGAGCAGAAGCCAAATTTATTTAGATTATGCCGAGAGTTACTACTTTCATATAACAAAGGTAGACAAAAAATCAGAAACTATTTGGTAATATCGAAAAATCAGTTACCTTTGCAACGCTTTTTCGGGAGGATATGTTTTTCCTGTAAAGTAAGGAGAGATGGCAGAGTGGTCGATCGCGGCGGTCTTGAAAACCGTTGAACTGAGAGGTTCCGGGGGTTCGAATCCCTCTCTCTCCGCTGATAATCTTAGTTATTAAGGTTTTACAAAGCAGGGCACCTTTTTAGGTGCCCATTTTTTGCCCCCAAACTAAGGTAGGTGTATTCTTTTGCTACTATCAAAGTAAAAACCGTTGGAGTATATGACAAATGGGGTAGACTAAACCTTATAATAGTTTTTTACTCAATCAATGTCTGGTACGTGAGTTTATAATATAAAGGATTTAATGAATGGATCTACAAAATGTCTATCACTATAATTTTTACCCCTTAAAAATTCGTTCATTTGAGATTTTTGTTTTATCTTTGACAAAAATTGTCAAGTTGAAAAGCAAGTGGAGTCATTAGGTCAATACTTAAGAGATGTTCGTGAAAGGCTAAATTTGCCATTGCAAGAAGTTTATAACCGAACTAATATAGATGTTACTCTTTTAAGCAGAATAGAGAATGGGAGAAGATTGCCAACAAAAGAGCAAGTACAATTATTGGTGAGATTATATGGGTGTGATGAACACAAATCATTGGTATTATTAGGAGCGGAAAAAGTCTTGTTTATCTTAGATGGAGATAATGAGTATAAATTAGAGGTTATTCGATCTGTCTCAGAGAAAGTAAGATTCGGAAAGATACCCTCCCTATTTCCTGAGATATCAGAGGTCGAATATAAAATGTTCGATCTTGAAAGTCGTAGATATATAGGTAATAAAGCGAAACTTACTCGTTGGATTATGGATATAATCAATGAGCATACAGGAGGCTTTAATACATTCTTTGATGTCTTTGCAGGTACAGCGTCTGTTTCAAAAGCTGCAATACCGTATGCTGAAAAGATTATAATGAACGACTTCCTTTCATCTAATAATATTATATATCAGGCTTTCTTTGCAGATGGTCTGTATGATAGGAATAAATTATTTTCAATAATAGAATATTATAATTCCATTGAACCCAATTCTATAAAAGACAATTATTTCTCCAACAATTTTGGCGATAAGTTTTTTGATTACAGAAACTCTAAATTGATAGGGTATATCCGGGAAGATATTGAAAGAAGAAGATATGACCTAACGACAAAAGAGTATGCAATTCTGTTGGCTTCATTGATATATAGCATAGATAAAATAGCAAACACTGTTGGTCATTTCGATGCATATATCAAAAAAGAAATAGCATATCACCCATTGTCAATACAGCTTATCAAACCATTAGAACCTAAAAGTGTAGAGATACATAAAGAGGATTCAAATATGCTGGCGAGAAAAGTGGTAGCAGATGTTGCATATATTGATCCTCCGTATAATTCTCGCCAGTATAGCAGATTTTATCATATCTATGAGAATCTTGTTGAGTGGCAAAAACCAGAGTTGTTTGGTGTTGCAATGAAACCTAAAGCTCAAAATATGAGTGCATATTGCACATCAAGTGCCCCTGCTGCATTTAGAGATTTAATACAAAAACTTAATGTTAAATATATTGCTGTATCATATAACAATACATATGACTCTAAGAGTGGTTCATCAAAAAATAAAATAACCTTAGAGCAAATTAAATCAATCCTTGTGGAAAGAGGCAATACCGTTGTATATAATTGTGCTCACCGCTGCTTCAATACAGGAAAAACAGAGTTTGCTGATCATAAGGAGTTATTATTTATTACAGAGGTAAAACGATGAAAAAGAAGATTCTGAGATCTCCACTGTTTTATGTCGGTGATAAGTATAAACTTATGGGAGAGATAGGAACATACTTTCCTGACAATATTGGGAAGTTTGTAGAACCATTTGTTGGTGGAGGGTCTGTATTTATGAATACTGTTGCAGAGCAATATTATCTAAATGATATTGACAGTTACATTATAGGTCTTCACAAGTATTTGTGTAAAGCAGCCAATAAACATACCTTATTTTTCGCTCACGTAGAAAATATTATAAAAGCATACGGATTATCATATTCATATAAGGAAGATACAGTTCCATACGAATTGAAGAAACAATTTAAGAAAACATATTTTGCAAAATATAATAAGGTCGCTTACGAGCAAATGAGAACGGACTTTAATGAGTCCTCAAAAGATGATATGACCGTATTGTATTTACTACTGATATACGGATTTAATCGTATGTTGAGATTCAATAAAAGTGGTGATTTCAATTTACCTGTAGGGAATGTTGATTTTAACTCAAATGTTGCTTTGACCTTGATAGACTATTTCCAAGAAGTTAAAAGTAAGAAGCCAAAATGGTACAATCTTGATTATAAAGCATTCTTGAAAAAGATTCATTTGTCCGAGAATGATTTTATATACTTAGATCCTCCGTATCTAATTACATTTAGTGAATACAATAAGTTGTGGAATGAGCAAGATGAAAGGGAATTATTACAGTTGCTTGACCAACTAAATGGACGGAACATTAGATTTGCGATATCGAACGTAACCCACTACAAAAATAGGCGGAATGACATATTTATAGATTGGGCTCAAAAATATCAGGCTCATTCTATAAAGAGTAACTACATAAGTTACCATGATAATTCTATTAAACAATTTGATGAAGTATTAATAACAAACTATTAATATGCCAAGAGAACTTGAATACAAACCGTTACTTTATACGACTACGATTCGTAACCCCGAGCGTTATAAAGACTTTATGCATATACTCAAGCGTTTTGATGGAGAAGTTCTTAATGATCGTACGGTTGAGTTATTTGAAAGAGATTTGTTTAAGGTTGGGTTATACAGACCAATGATTCTACCTGATTCTGTTAAACATAAATGGAGATCAACAAAAAGAGGAGAATTTGCTGATGAGCCATTGACGGATACAGAAACTGCTGTAATATACGAACTCAATGACCCAAATGTAAATACAGAACTCAAAGGACATAAAGAAGCTGGCTATCCCAAAGGTTGGCCAAGCCGATTTGATACTCAATTTAAGTTGATGAAAGTATTAGGCTTCATTTATTATGAATGGGAGCAACCGATTGTGTTTTCACAAACAGGACACTATCTTGCAGATACGGTCTCAATAAGCATAAATGAGGGTGTTATATCAAGAGAAATTGTAAATCCTCAAAATGAACAGATTGCTTTTATGCAGGCTTTTGCTAAACAACAACGATGCAATCCGTTTATCCGAGAGCTTAATGACAATATTCCTTTAATACTCTTGTTGGAAGTCATTAAGAAATTAAATGCTGACGAAGAGTATAACGGAGCGGGAATATCATACAAAGAAATACCATTGGTAATCTTTTGGAAAGATAATAATGCGGAGGCTCTTTATCAACGAATTAAACTTTTGCGAAACGAGCATAGATACAATCCTTCTAATGAAGTGATTGAGGAGATATGTATAAATGAAATTCTTGGAGGTTTTAAGAGATTCAAACTAAAATCTATTGTTTCGGAGTATCCTGATGATTTTGTTCGTAAGATGAGAATGACAGGACTTATCTCGTTTAGAGGTGGAGGTCGGTTTATTGATATCAACCATAATGAAGACGAGAAGATTGATTATATACTTAGTCACTATGCGACTTATACAAAGTATACGACTGAAAAAGAATACTTTGACTATATGTCAACGATAGACAATGCTCTATTTGCATTAAGAGCAGTTGAAATATCCAAGACTGATGCTGCAGAGAAATTAACTCAATTAATTCCAGACTATCCTTGGGATTCTATAAAAACAGAACTTTCTCATTTGGCGAATAAGACTTCTTCAAGTCATAATGTCTTGAAATTTATATCAGCTCCTGCAAGATTGGAGTTCTTAATATCCCTTGCAATTAAGTCTAAACTTTCTAAGGTTGAAGTTGTTCCTAATTATCCATGCGATGATGAAGGTCTCCCAACATCAACTGCAGGCGGTAATAATGGTGATATAGAATGCTTTGAGGCTCCCAACAGCATATTGGTTGAAGTTACTATGGCCGAAGGTCGCCAACAAACGATGATGGAAGTTTGGCCTATCTCACGACATTTAGAGGAGTTCAAAGACAAATATGAAACAGAAGATTCCCAATGCGTATTTGTGGCTCCAAGTATATTTGTAGACACAAAAGATCAGATCGATTGGGTAAGGGATAGAAAACAAGTTGTAATCAGGCCATATAAAATAGCAGATTTTATCAATTATTTGGATTCTACTACAACCCTATATTGTACAAAGATATAATATGATGGAACATCAATTTATTCTTTCTGGCGCATCGACAAAGGAGGAGCGTTATCGCGAGTTTTTGTCCCAGTTCAAGTCATTGGTAAGCGATGTCGATGATGAAATTGCTGTATTGGCCAATGCTGCGGCTGCTTTGCGTGAGGCATTCGGCTTTTTCTGGGTAGGTTTTTATCGGGTGAAAGGCGATTGCCTTATCCTCGGCCCTTTTCAAGGCAGTGTGGCTTGTTACCGGATAAAAAAGGGTAAAGGCGTATGTGGTGCGGCTTGGGAACAAGGGCATACTATTATCGTTCCCGATGTAGATAAGTTCCCGGGACATATTGCGTGCAGCTCGCTTTCGCGTTCCGAAATAGTTGTTCCTGTTTTTTCGTCCGGAAAAGAACCGGTGGTGAAATGCGTCCTCGATATCGACAGCGAGCAATATGCCACTTTCGACGACGTCGATAAATGTTACCTCGAAAAAATAGCTGACATTCTTTCTCAATCGATTTATTGATATAATCTGTCTGCATTTCTCACATTCGTGAGAGAATCTTTATTTGGGCATCGTATCACATTCCGAACGTGGAAGGTTGTGCGGTTGTCGGAACGTTTTGTTTCGGCAGGAAGATTGTACGTGTCTGACCGAAAAGGAGTGCTTTTTGCCCATTTTGTCCTCCTCAGAGAGGAAATAGTAGAAAAAGTGCACATATATAACTTATTATTGACCCTCGGTAAAATTTTTCTGCTCTATTTTTGTAATAGGAATTAAACTTTTTATATGATTCCCGATCATATAGACGAATATGGAAATTTTATATTCTTTTTTATTTTTCGAGAATACTTCCTGTTTTGTGGGGAGGGGTGTGAGGAATAGGTATGCTATCCGGTTTTTGTTTTGCGGACAGGTAGATTCCATTCGTTTTTTCAGATGTAATTATCGATTTTAAGGTCAATATAAAAAAAACAAGAACAGTATGTATGGTATTTTAAAAAAGAGTCTGTTTATTTCTATGGCGGGAACTTTGCTTGCGGCTACTTCTTGCCAGATGACGCCGAAAATGTCGGAAAAAGAGTGCGTGACGAAAAATGTATACGAGAATGTACCTTTTGAGATGCCCGAGGTTTTGAAACCGGTTTTTCCCGATTATCAAGTCAATATTCGTGATTTCGGTGCGAAAAGCGGAGGAAAAGAACTTTGTACCGAGGCTATCAACGAAGCTATCCGTACGGTACATGAAAGAGGTGGCGGAACCGTCGTTATTCCTGCCGGATTGTGGCTGACAGGACCTATCGTTTTGTTGAGTAATGTCAATTTACATACGGAGAAAAATGCACTTGTAACATTCAGCGACGATTATAGTTTGTATCCGATTATCGATACTTCCTTCGAAGGCTCCGACGGAAAACGTTGTCAATCGCCCATATCGGCATTGAATGCCGAAAACATTGCTGTTACGGGGCAAGGTGTGTTTGACGGAGCAGGAGATAAGTGGCGTCCCGTCAAAAAAATGAAGATGACCGATCGTCAATGGAATGCATTGGTAAAATCGGGTGGAGAGGTCGATAAAGACGGTAAAATATGGTATCCCGATGCCGGTGCGTTGAAGGCTTCGGTGCTGATGTCGAAAAAAGGAGTTTCGAAAGAGTCGATAAGCACTGACGAATGGGAAGAAATGAAGGCATGGTTACGTCCTGTCATGGTGAGCATCAGAAAGAGCAAAAAGGTTCTGTTGGAGGGGGTGACGTTCAAAAACTCTCCGGCATGGTGTATTCACCCGCTTTCTTGCGAGTCACTGACTGTGAACGACGTGAAAGTTTTCAATCCGTGGTATTCGCAAAACGGCGATGCCCTCGATGTGGAATCTTGCAAGAACGTATTGATTACGAATTGTCTCTTCGATGCCGGCGACGATGCTATCTGCTTGAAATCGGGTCGTGATGAGGAAGGTCGTCGGCGCGGAGAGCCCAGCGAAAATGTCATTGTCAAAGATAATATCGTGTTGCATGGGCATGGCGGGTTTGTCATCGGCAGCGAGATGTCGGGTGGTGTAAAAAACGTCTATGTGTCGGGCTGTTCGTTTGTCGGTACCGATACGGGCTTGCGCTTTAAGAGTGCTCGTGGACGGGGTGGTGTCGTAGAGAATATCTATATCGACAACATCAATATGATTAACATATCGGGCGATGCGTTGACCTTTGACCTGTATTATATGGGAGGCGGAGCCAAGAATGCCGCGATTCCTCCTGTCGATGAAGGAACGCCGTTGTTTAAGGATATACATATCTCTGATGTATATTGCAAGGGAGCCGGGCGTGCCGCCGGATTTAACGGGTTGCCCGAAATGCCCGTCCGGAATATTACCGTGAAAAACATGGTTGTAACCGATGCCCGGAAAGGCGTGGCTATAAGCCGTGTCGACGGAATCGAAATAGAAGGTCTCGATGTAGAAACAGAAGGTGTTGCCCTCCAAATAGAAAATGCGACCGATGTTGTCGTTAATGGGAAGAAATATGCCGAAGTAACCGACAGGGAGTCTGTTTCTCTCTGATAGGGAATCATAGAGGAGACGGTATATGGGCAGATAGGCGAGTGGAAAAATCGCCTATCTGCCCATATTGTTGATTACGATAAAAGGCCGATCGGCCAAGAGGTCGGCTTGTCGTTATTCTTCCGAATATTGTCTTTGATATTTTCTTTTAAAAATTAATGGATATGTTTTTGTGATTTTTTTTGAGCCTATTCTGTAAATTCCGGGGCGTATTGTACAACGCCGTGTACTTCGTTTAAACTGTTTGGAACCAGCTCTTTGACCATACAAAATTCGGGCGGGACGTCAAAAGGAAAATGTATATCGTAATCGATCGCTTTTTTGTAACCGAATTTCGGATAATAGTCTTTATGCCCGAGTAAGACGACCGAACGATAGCCTGCTGCTACGGCGCGATTGTGGGCCTCTTTTATCAAAGCGCTTCCTATTCCCCGGTTTTGGTATTCCGGCAAAACGGCGACCGGAGCTAATCCCAGTGATAGTACCTTTTTCTCGGCCGATGCGATTTCGACTTTTGTCAGAAGGATATACCCTACGATTGTTCCGTTCTGCGTTTCGGCAACCAAAGAGAGTTCGGGAATGAACGCGTCCGATCGGCGCAGACGTTCCACCAGAAGATGCTCTCTATGGTCGCTCTCTTGCGTATTTGCAAAAGCCGCTTTTATGAGATTGTACACAGTGGTATAGTCCCGTTTCTCTTCTTGCCTGATTGTAATCTCCATTATAAGAATACCTCTGGTTATGTGAGATGTTTTTCCATAAGGAAATTGCTCATATATAATTTATTGGCTTTTCGTTGTTGTGCCGATTTTACTTGATAACCTTTACGTTCGAAAAACAGTCGGGCGGTAAGACTTACCTCCGATGTGAGGCTGTATATACCGTGCATACGGGCGTATCGTTCGATTTCGTTTAAGAGGAGTGTTGCAATATTTCGGCGTTGAAAATCTTTGTGTACGAACATGGAGTGTAAATATCCGTCGTTGCGGAGCGATGCTATACCCACGATGCGTTTGTCGGCGTCGAGGGCCACGATGAAATACAGATTGGAGATAAGTTCTTCCAAATGTTCGGCAGTACTGCATGAGGCCCAGTCTTCTACCTCCTCTTGGGTGTAGTCGCGACGATTTACGGCGAGTACGGTTTCTCTGAATAGTCTGTCTATTTCAGGAATATCATTGACGGTAGCCGTGCGGAAAGTATATGGCGTATATTGCAGGTGGAGTATGGGAAACGGCATACCTTGTCCGTCGGTATCGTCTCGGCTGATAATGGTAAAACCCTTATTCCGATAGAATGTAGCGGCTTTGACATTCTGCTCATTGACATCGACATATTTCACATGGAGTTTTTCGAGTGCGAAGGAGATCAACTCTGTACCGATACCGTGTCCGAAAAATTCAGGGGCGACAAAGAGCATCTCTATTTTGTTGTTTTCCAAGCCCATGAAAGCCGATATTCGCTCTTCGACACAGGAAACAATAAGCGTTTCTATTTGGGTGAGACCTTCTTTGACAAAAGGGATAAGTCGGCGAATATCCGATTCGGAGAGAAAGTGATGACTGGCTTGTACCGATTTTTCCCACAGCCGGGTCAATGTTTCGATAAGAACGGGAGTTCTTTCGGGAACGATGGTAATCATAATATATCTTGTTTATAGTAAATCATATCTTCCAGTACGACTCCGTCATCGATGATCGGGTGGTCGTAGTGTCGGGTGAAAAAACCTTCGACCCGATGAGAAAACGTAAATCCGCAATGTTCGTAAAATGCCCGGTGTCGCGGTGTTTCTCCCGTACCGACAATGATTTGACGGAATCTTCCTTTGCAATAGGAGAGGAGGAATGAGAGCAAAGCCTTTCCATATCCCTGACGATGGCATTCCGGTGCGACGGCCATGTTTTTCAGTTCGCAGCACCCGTTTCCCTCATCGGTTACGATGGCGACGGCTTTTGTCCCGCCATCGTCGAGAACGAACATTTCTCCCCGGTCGATGTATCGGTCTATCATCGATTCCTGTTCATCGGCCAGTAAAAGTAAACCGAGGAATTGTTTCTTGTCCGACGTGATTTTGCGAATATTCATGGAATTATGCAGGATCGGATTTATTCTTCGTAAATCATCTTTTTTGTCATGCCACCGTCGATGGTGATGTTTTCTCCATTGATGAAGTCGTTTTCTTCCATGCAGAGAAACAGGCACATGCGGGCAATGTCTTCGGGACGACCTACCCGTCCCGACGGGTGCTGTTCATGATCTTCGGGGCGTAATGTCTCGTAATTGTTGTTTTCGATCCAGCCCGGAGCAATGGAATTGACTGTAATGTGCAACGGTGCGAGCGACAAGGACAAGGCGTGGGTGAGGGAATAAATACCGCCTTTTGATGCGGCATAACCTTCGCTACCGGGTTCGCTCATAAGGTAGCGGGTAGAGGTAATGTTGACGATGCGTCCGTAATTATTGGGTCGGGATAGAGATTGTCGGTACATGGCCATTTCTCTGGCCGTGATGAATACCGGTCGTAGGTTGGTGGCGATGATACGGTCGAAGTCGTCGATCGATGTTTCTGAAATCGGAGAGAAACGGCTGATGCCGACATTATTGATGAGGATATCGATGTCGCCCCATGTGGTGAATATATCGTGCATACAAGACTGCAAGGCTTTGCTGTCGCATACGTCGACCGGATAGAACCGGGCTCCCGAGGTTTGAGCCGTAAGAGATCCGTTTTTCCGGTCATTATCGCAAAATGCGACCCGACAGCCGATCTTGCGGAATGCCTGTACGATGGCTTTTCCTATTCCGCTTGCCCCGCCGGTAACGAATACTCGTCGGGTGGGAAAACGTACTTCGATATGTTCCGGTTTAGGACCGGTCGACACGATCTTTTTTGTTTTTGCTGTCGATTTGCGTATCGAGTATTCTTCAAATTTTTTTTCCAGATAGTTATCTGCCATACCTCTTTTTCTCGTTAAAGTTCCGGTATCGTTTTCTTATTTTGTTGTATTTGCGCAAAAGTAGCGAAAAGTTCCTGTAAATTATTATTTCGTGCAGATAAAGAATAAAATGCCCTGTTTGCTGTGAAAATCATAATAATAGATTAATTTTACGGCCGGATAAGTGATGAAGATGAAAAATTTTCTGTCCGAATCATTTTTTCGAGAGAGTGTACATATACTGAAATGGAAATTATTAAAAACAAGAACCGATGAAAAAATTATCTGTCCTTTTCTTGGGAATGGTGTTGCTTGCCGGTTGTGGGGAAACATCATCGACCCGAAAGCCCGAAAAAGAAGATGTCTTGAAATCTCTTCGTTTGGCCAACGATTATTTTATGGAGAAGTGGAGCGATCCCGGAGAGGCGATTCCCTATCCTTCGCGTAAACGCAATTATGAAACCAACGTATGGACTCGTGCCTATTATTACGAGGGGCTTATCGATTTGTGGGAAATCGACCCGCAACAACGTTATCTCGACTATGCACTGGAATGGGGGAACAAGCATGATTGGAAACTTCGCGGAACTAAAAACGGGTGGAAGACCCGTAATGCCGACAATCAATGTGCCGGTCAGGCTTATCTCTATCTTTATCAGCTCGACCCCGAGAAACCCGAGCGGTATATCGTCAACATCAAAACCTCTATCGATTCGATGATGATTACCGATAAGATCGATGATTGGCACTGGATCGATGCCGTGCAAATGGCTATGCCTATTTTTGCCCAGTTGGGAAATATTACAGGTGATACGGCTTATTACGAACGGGCTTATGAAATGTATAATTATACCAAGACCCGTCATGGTGCCAATGGCCTTTATAATCCCGAAGACCGGTTGTGGTGGCGCGATGGCGATTTCGATCCCCCTTACAAGGAACCTAACGGAAAAGATTGCTATTGGTCGCGCGGTAATGGATGGATTGTCGTCGCTATGGTGCGTATGCTCGAACTGCTTCCCGAGGACGAACCGCATCGCGCCGAGTACGCAAAAATGCTTGTGGATATGTGCGGGGCGTTGAAAGAGGTACAGCGCGAGGACGGATTTTGGAATGTCAGCCTGCACGATCCCGATAATTATGGAGGCAAGGAACTCACAGGGACGGCCATGTTTATATATGGTATGGCTTATGGGGTAAATACCGGTCTGCTCGATGCCGCCCAGTATGAGCCGGTGATTTATAAGGCATGGAATGCAATGGTGAAGGATTGTCTTCACCCCAATGGATTTTTGGGCTATGTGCAAGGATCGGGTAAAGAACCCAAAGAAGCACAGCCTGTTACTTACGATCGGGAACCCGATTTCGATGATTTCGGGTTGGGAGCTTTCCTGATGGCTGGAACAGAAATTTATAAAATGAAATAGGAATATTTTCTACAAGCGAATTATAAAAGCGGGAGGGAACATAAATGAATCCCTCCCGCTTTTATAATCAAACCTATTTGTATCAAATGGATATTCTTTCGGGTAATATCCGACGCAACATATGACGGGTCATGATTTTCCGGCTTAGGAAACTGACGATATAGCCCGTAATGCAAGCAGCTATGACAGTACCTTCACGTATCCCTTCGACTTTGTGTGCGAGAAGCAACGAAAGCAGAAATGCCAATGTTACGAGCGAGATGTCGAATCGTACCTTCAACTTCCCAAAGTCTTTGTTGTACCGTCGGGCAGCGTAGCTGACAAAACCCTCGGCGCTCATCATGGCCACTCTGGGTTTTATTTCCAGCACTACACCTATGGCTTGTACAAGGCAGCCTGCCAATAGCAGGATAATGGCCGTTATGTAGTGAGTGGGCTGTATTGCAGCTGTTAGGTTCATATTCAGGTCGATAAAAAGTCCGAAGAGAAAAGAAAACGGTATTTGTAGCAATATCTCTATGGTATCGCGGCGATTCAGGCAATCGCGGACAAACCAGAATTGTCCGGCGATGAGTAGGAGGTTTATCAGAAATGTCCATGTACCTAAGGAGAAAGAAGTATTCAGGCTCAATACATAATTGATGCTTGAAATCGGTGTTGTCCCGAGAGTAGATCTTAGAATGAGAACGATACCAGTGGCAAGAAAATAAAGTCCGATAATAAAAAGCAGGTATTTTTCGAGAAGCTTTTTCATAGAAAAATTTTTTGCGGTACAAATATACGCATAAAAGTTATTCGGTATTATTTTTTTGAGTATAGGTATATTTAATGATGACCCTTTTTAAGATAGATGAAAGATTGTATGCCGGGAATATTACAAACAGGTAATTCTGCCAGTTCCCCCTAAGGAAAGATTTCAAAGACCCAATAATAAGTAAAGCAAGTAGGTGATTATGGTTATCGTCTGAAAGATGAGTACTGTACGTGTTGCTCCGATTACGGTAACGGCATTCGTATAGAAGATGTAGCCGTGAAAGGAGAAAATGCAATTTAGAGGCATAATAACAAACGGTAATAGCGCTATTTCTCCGACGACAGTACTTGTTAGAATATATGCCGATAAGAAACCATGTTATCGCGTACATAAAAATTTTATGTTTGTTTTTTCGTATAATGATTATATCTTTGTCGGGAGAGATATCCCATAATAAAATGCTTTTTACGGGCTCTCTTGTAAATAACCGTTGAAATAACCATGAACGAGATTCTCATCATTATTTTTCTTATTTTGCTGAATGGTCTTTTTTCCATGTCGGAGATTGCTGTAATATCGGCTCGTAAATCGAGTCTTGCGTCCGAAGAAAAAAAAGGAAGCAAGGCGGCAACCACGGCGTTGAAGTTGGCTTGTCAGCCCGAGAAATTTTTGTCGACCGTACAAATAGGTATTACCCTCATCGGCATTCTTACCGGTATATATTCGGGTGCGACGCTTTCGGAAGATTTCGGGAAACTTCTGTTGGAATGGCATGTGCCGGCTGTGTATGCCCGACCGTTGGCCCAAACGATTATCGTTATACTTGTAACTTACTTTACAATAATATTCGGAGAATTGGTCCCGAAACGTATCGGCATGAGTTCGGCCGAACGCATATCGAAATTCATTGCGCCGTTTATGTATTTTATCTCGGTCATCGCCGCGCCTTTTGTGTGGATATTGGCCAAGAGTACGACAGCGATTTTCAGTCTGTTGGGTATCAAAGACGGCGGTAGCCGGGTAACCGAAGATGAAATAAAATCGATCATACAAGAGGGTGCCGAAGACGGTGAAGTGCAGGAAGTAGAGCAGGATATTATGGAAAGGGCGCTCATCTTGGGCGACTTGAAGGTGAATGCTTTGATGACTTATCGGGCCGATATGGTTGCTCTCGACGTAAGTATGGGTAGGGAAGAGGTGAAAGCCGTTGTGCGTGATACCGTACATGAAATGTATCCTGTTGTCGATCGCTCTTTCGATGATGTGAAGGGGGTTGTTTCTCTTAAAAGTTTGGTATTCCATCTCGATGATGAAAATTTCGATTTTCGTTCGGTGATTGTTCCGGCAACGTTTTTCCACGAGACCATGAGTGTATACGATGCACTTGCGCAGATGAAGGAAAAACGCATCAGTCAGGCTCTGATTTGCGACGAGTTCGGTTGTTGTCAGGGAATCATCACACTGAGGGATATTCTCGAAGGATTGGTCGGTTCGATAGAAAGCCCTCACGAAGAACCCGATATCGTGAAGCGGGCCGATTCGGAAAGTTGGTTGGTCGACGGACGTTGTTCGTTTTATGATTTTCTCACTTATTTCGATCAGGAAGAGCTATATGAGCAAGGTAGTTATAATACGATTAGCGGTCTTTTGCTCGATCTTTTGGAGCATATTCCACATGCCGGAGAAAAAGTGCGTTGGAACGGTTTTTCGTTCGAGGTTGTCGATATGGACGGTGCCCGTATCGATAAGGTGCTTGTAGAACGTACCGAACCCGATTTCACTTCCGATGAGTGATTCATGGCTGCTTTTGAGTAAGAAATAGAAATAGCGACAAAAAATTTGTCGCTATTTCTATTTCTTGCAGAATTGGTTTTCTAAAAACGTATTTTTTACATCATGGATTTTAATCCCTATTTAATTTCTTTGATACGTAACAATATATACGGTTTTCCCGGCAATGCAATGCCTTGTCTGTGTTTATCTTTTATTCGGTAATCATTTACTTTATCTGTTTCGAAAATTGTTGGGCATTTATCGATAGTCATATTCCATGTATCGATAATTTCAGCTTTGAATTTTCTTCCTGCATGTAATTTGGGATAAGAAGCATTTTTTTGCGGTAAATTAAATTCCCAATAAGTAGGAGCTTCTGTTCCGAAGTACACCAAGTAATATCCATCTCCGGCGGTACTGATTTGATCGTCTCGACTAATATCGGCGGCCTCCAATGGATTGGGTAAATCTGTAAGGATATTTCGCATGAATCCGATTCGTTTCCAACTTTCACCTCGCCATGAGCCTCCTTTTGCCCAAAAAATGGTATCGTAGTCTCCGGCTTTGTATTGGTAACATTCTCCATGAGTAACGTAGCAACCCATTAAGATTCCGTTCCACATGGTGTTTATCATCTCTTCTCCGCTTATACGCCCCCAGCGGTAAGGCAGATTACCTTCATAGCGTACTTCATCGAGTACTACCGGTATTTTATAGATGCTCCAAAGAATACCTGCTCTTCCTTGTTGTATGACAGGTGCTTCATCTTGAATACTGGTGTGCGTCAGGCCTTCTCGCTCATAAGGAAAGTAAGTTGCCGTAGAACCGTGAATAGAAACTAAATGTCGGTACGGGTCGTTCTTTTTTACCGCGGCGATAAGTTGGCACCATTCGTCTTCGGATTTTTGCTTTACAAGATCGTATTCATTGGCGAGTGACCACCATACATTATGGAAACTGGAAAGCCTTGCTTGAAGATACTGCAAGTAACGTAGGTTTACTTCCATAGGCATGCTATCGAATCCCCAATAACCCTTGTCATAGGGATGGAAGAGTATAAGGTCTGCTTCGCACCCGAAACTTGCAAGAGAATCGATCATATTTTCCAGATGATGAAAAAATGCGGGATTGAAACGTTCGTAGTCAAAAGTCATGCCCGATTTCTTTGCATTAGGGTTGGGATTGGCTGTTCCTGAGGAAACAAACGGGTACATTTCCGGTAGTTCACGACAGAGTGCGTAATGCTTCGGAAAGACGCACATTCTTACTTTATTGAATTGGGCCAGTCGCAATTGTTGGATAGTTTGATTGACTATTTCGTGCGGCATGTGAATCCATGCATAGGCTGTCGTACCTATGGGGATATACGGTGTACTGTCGGCATAGCAGAAATGGCGGTCTACTGCTATGACCGGCCCATGCTGTTGTGGTGTGATTTCACATGTCAGTTTTCCTTTTTTGCCATTTAATCGTTTGTCGTTGCTGTGGGTAACATATCTCCATTCGCCGGTTTGAGGAGGCATGAATCGAATGATGTATTTCCCGTCGCCGTCATAGAATCCTGTAACTCGAATGGTATCTTTTCCCGTTTGCCAGAAATCGGCACTTAGGTTTATCTCCATAAATGGGTTGCCGGTAGAGGTCCCTTTTAGTTTTATTTCGTATCGACCCCATTGGGGTACGGAGGCAAGAATGAATCCGGGTAAAAGTAAAAGTGTGAATATCAATAGTCTTTTCATAATTTATCAGAGTTTGTATTTTGTTCTACAATTTGGCCGGCAGCGTTATACGATATACCGTCTTTAATGAGCAGTAGTTGTCCGTTCCGGAAGAACTTTTTTACGTTGTTCTGCTCGTTTTTTAATGTATTTTCTATTCCGCTGGTCGAGTCTTTGCTGTAAAGTGTGATAGCCAATCCGCATTGCTTGCCATTTATGATAAATTCGATTGTCCCCTGCACGGGTTGTTCCGAAAAGTCAAAAGTGTGGGAAGTCAACGTTGCGTTACCGGCTGCGTCTTTGGCCGGAAATACATATTCGGTACTGTTGTAATTCGTGCCGTTGAGGGTGCTGATGTAAGCGTCTGCATCGGCATAGTTGTCATAGCCATAGAATTTGATTTTATCCACGGTAAGACCTTTGGGTAGTTGGATCGTATATTTTACACCGGCCGAATATTTGATGCTTTTGATCGAAGAGAGTCCTGTTGCATATCCTTTACCTTTGTCATTGGAAATGCTGATTCCGCCTGAAAAGTTATAGGTTATGGTGGGGTCTCCTGTTGTGGAGCCGATATATGTTTCCGTGGTCAATGGATAGGTGGTGTATCCGGCCGATTCTTCTTGGTCTTTGATTCGTTGCAGCCATGCCGGATACTCGACATTGATAACGTTCTGACACCAGTTTCCGAGGAATTGGTAGCTTGTGCGTCGAATGGCGTTCAGTGAAGTTACGACAGGGCAACCCTTATTATCGATTTCCGGCTCTGAATCTTCGTAATTGTAGAGGAAACGGTAATAGAGATGTTGATATTGGTCGTCATAAATAGCATAAATCGGCTGATAGGCCATTTCGGGCTTATACGACGTGGTAGCGATTTCATATTCGGTGTAGGTATAGGTCTTGCCATTGATCGTATAGGAACGTTTTTGGTTACGATTTTTCAACTTGGTGAAAAAGGCATTATAGATTTCTTCGCCAGTCTTTCCGCCAAGTTGTATGAAACGACCCCAAATAGCGCTACCCGGTTTGTCGATGACCCGGCGGTCTTTTTCTCCGGCATCATTGGTGAAATCTTCCAGGGCTTTATCTTCGATTTTGTGAGCATCGAGCCATTTAACAGCCGATGTAATGGTTGCTTGCAGTTCTTTCGACGGATTTTCGATCGTCATCAAGAAAGAGAGTAGATGGGCCGATTCACTCCCGCTGATAGAGGGCAGTTCATGGGGACGGCCTTCTACCGGCAACAATGTTTCCGGATCGTGTTGGGCGCACCATGCCGACTTCGTCCCGTTATCGTCGACCTGACATTTGATGATGACTTCCAATCCTCTTTGGAAAGATGCTTCGCATTTGGCTCGCATTTCGGCATCGACAAGGTTTTCGAAATCGCCTTTATTGTTGGCAATTTCTTGTAGAAGTTTCATTACATTTGTCATCAAGTCATCATTGAAAGTAAGGTAGTTATGATAGCTGCCATTGCTTGATAGGGGGTAATATTGAGACCAGCCTCCATGCGTCTTTTCTGCGATGAAAATCATATTCAACGCTTTGAGAAAAGCGGTTTTGTATTTTTCTATACCGGTCTTTTGGTAGACTTTGGCAAGGAAGCGCATTTCCATCGTGGTAGCGGAGTTGTCCAAGCAAGATTGTTTGTTACGTTCGTTGTATAGCGTTTGTCTTTTTGCTGGTGTCAGTTTATGCAAATCTTCATTTTTCATCCAGCCTCCGGAGGTTCTTTGTACATATATTACGTCGTCGGCAATTTTCTGGGCTTCTTCGGATCCGTACCATTCGGATTCCATTTTCCCCGAACATACTTGTCCCCAAGAGAGAGAAGATACATTTTGCGCTTGTAAGGAGAAAAAACTTCCTAATAAAAAAAGAGTTAATCCCCAAATTTTTCGTTTCATGGTAAAAGATTTTAGATTTAAGTTTGTGAATAAATTATGATGTAAAGATATATTCATATTTTTTTCTATATCTTGAATATATGAATTATTTTTTTGTTATTTAACATGATTGTTCAGATGTTTGTTGTTTTTTGCGTTTGCTTGTTTATTAGCAGATTTTCCGCCGACGCAATCAAGCATCTTCCCCAAGAAGAAGGAGTTTTATTGGGGTAGACGTGGTATCTTTATGTATCGGAAAAAGGCGGCTTACATTTATGAGCCGCCTTTTGTTATAGAAGAGAGTAGATCAGTATGTCAATATTTCGAGGCCGCTTTCGGTCATGAGGAACGTATGCTCCCATTGAGCCGAAGGTAATTCGTCTTCGCTGACGACTGTCCAGCCGTCGTCTTCGTCGATGAAGACGTGCCAGTCCCCCATATTTATCATGGGTTCGATGGTGAAGACCATTCCCGGTACGAGCAACATACCCGTGCCTTTCCTGCCGAAATGGAGGACTTCGGGTTCTTCGTGGAAAGCAAGGCCTACCCCGTGTCCGCACAGATCGCGAACGACCGAGAATCCGTTTTTCTCGGCGTGTCGTTGTATGGCGTTTCCTATATCTCCTACGAACCCGAACGGCTTGGCTGCCTGCATACCTATTTCGAGGCACTCTTTTGTAACGCGTACCAGTTTCTCTTTTTCGGGTGTCGTTTTACCTATGATGAACATGCGGGAGGCATCGGAATAGTAGCCGTCGAGGATTGTCGATACATCGACATTGATGATATCGCCTTCTTTCAAAATTTCATCTTCGCTGGGTATTCCGTGGCATACCACCTCATTGATCGAAGTACACACGCTTTTGGGAAAACCTTCGTAATTGAGCGGAGCGGGAATTGCCCCGTGAGATACTGTATAGTCATACACCAAACGGTCTATTTCGGCCGTCGACATACCGGCCCTTATTTCTTTTTCCACCAAGTCGAGTACGCCGGTGTTTACAATTCCGCTGCGTCGTATACCTTCGATTTGTTCCGGCGTTTTTATCAGTTCGCGTTTAGGTACTAAACAACCGTGGTTTTGGAAATATAAAACTTTTTTGTCGAGTTCGGTAAGGGGAACCCCTTTGGTAATTTTCCAGTTGTTGATAATTCTTCTGGGCATAATCGCATGATTTATATACAAAGGTAGGAATTCATATTTTATGGTGTTCTTTTGGGGAGAGAAAATTTACAATTGTTTATTCACAATATGTTTTATTGCATTTAATATATAATTTTGCAACTCGATAGTTGTAAGGTATAGGTGTGTATCGAAATATTTGAAAAACAAGATGCCGGCAAAGAGGATAGAATTTATAGATTTGGCCAAAGGGTTGTGTATTTCTTTGGTTTTATTGTACCATATTCATGATTTTGAAACAAATGTAGAGAGGGCGTTACTTTTTTTCAGAATGCCGTTATATTATTTTTTGTCGGGTATTTTTTTCAAGGATTATTCTGGATTTATCGATTTTTCCATCAGGAAAATCAATAAGCTCATAGTTCCTTATTTATTCTTTTTTCTTGCGGGATATATCGCTGGAATGATCGGTTATTTCTTGCACTTTTATGAAAAGGGAATTGTTGAAGAACCTTTCCGTTGGAATATGATTTTCGATGTATTTACTAAATTGGGTCGAGGAGAAAATATCGGGTATAACGCACCTATCTGGTTTTTGATATCCTTGTTTGAGGTAAATATCATGTTTTATCTACTGAAAATCTTGATAAAGAATAATGCGGCTCTTCTTGTTGCATGTTTCTGCATAGGCCTTGTGGCTACGCTTTGGGTTGGAGCTTTACCCTATTTTGGAGATTATTCGTTAAAAGCTTTACCTTTTTTTGCCGGTGGATATATGGCGAAAAAATGGCTTATAAATCCGGTATGGAAGAAGAAAATCTATTTTTTAATCGCAGTTATTGGGTTTGCTTTCATATATTCATGTGCAATATTGCCTTTACACATACGAACATCTTTTATAGTTACTTGTCTAGCCGGATTTGTCGGAATTTTTATGATTCTTTCCATTTCACAAGTATTGCAAAAACTTCCGTTGATATCATATATCGGTAGATATTCTTTGATTGTTTTAGGTTTTCATACGTTTTTAGTGGGACCTTTCAAAACCATTTATGCATTTGCCTCTCCTGTGGGGGCTTATGTGTTGACTTTTTTTTCTATTTTGATTCTTATGAGATGCGTTGTCATACCGATTTCCGTCAAAGTATTTCCGTTTTTTACGGCTCAAAAAGATCTTATCAAATGGCCTTGATTATCGGAAACATAGTTTTATTGCAAAAATGAATAAGAATCTGTTTTTGTCATGAGAAGAAGAATAACGGATAAGAAAAATATTGGAAATAATTTATTTTCTTATCTTTGTTTTTGTGTGCATCGTATTTTCTTCCATGAAGAACAGAAATATATATTTGTCGCTTTTAGTCGGTTGGCTCTTGTTATGCACGGCTTGTTCGCCGCGCAAAGTGTATTTGTCGACATCGTTTCATGAACCGGCGACAGACGGCTTACGTTTTATTTACAGTTATGACGGTTATCATTGGGATTCGATTCCGGGAATATGGCTCGAACCGGCAGTAGGAACTCAACGTGTGCTAAGGGATCCATCTCTCGTACAGGCTACCGACGGAGTATTTCATTTGGTGTGGACGTCGAGTTGGCGTAACGATTATGGCATAGGGTATGCATCTTCCCGGGATTTGGTGCATTGGTCGGAGCAGCGGCATATCGACCTTATGCAAGATTACGATACCCTTACACACAATGTGTGGGCTCCCGAACTTTTTTATGAATCTGTTACCGGAGAATATATGATAGCATGGGCTTCGGCCATACCCGGACGTTTCGATGGTACGCAGAGGCAATATTACACGGTAACTCGTGATTTTAAGAATTTTTCTCCGGTAAGGATTTTTTATGACCCCGGGTATAATTCGATCGACGGCACGGTCATAAAACGGAGTGAGAATGATTATGTTTTGATTGTAAAAGATAATCGGAAACCCGGATTCAGTAATCTGCACGCCGCTTTCGGTACGTCTCCCGCAGGTCCGTGGAGAGATGAGACGGTCGCTTTTACTCCCGAGTGGGCCGAAGGGCCTACCTGCATTCGGGTAGGAGAGGATTATCTCATCTATTTCGACCTTTATCGACAATATCGTTATGGGGCGGTACGCACGCGGGATTTTAGACATTTCGAGGATATAACCGAGAGGATTTCTGTTCCGAAAGGGCATAAACACGGTACGGCTATCGTTGTCGATGAGTCGGTAGTAAAGCGGTTGTTACAAGAGGTAAAAAGAAAATAAGTTATTCAGAGAGATATGAGAAAGAGTGAGATGAAGAGATGGATTGTCGTCTGTGTTTTTACGATATTGCTTCCTTCGTTTGCGTGGGGGCAAAAGAATTCTACCGATACGGTTTCTTCGTATGAGAATCGGTTCATACGGCCTCTTGTCGATGTATTGCGGGAGATAGAGCAAAGGTTTGGTGTCCGTTTGAAGTTCACTCCGGCAGATATAGAAGGAAAGATGCTCACGTATGCCGATTTCCGTATCCGGCCTTATTCCCTCGAAGAGACATTGCAGAATGTATTTTCTCCCACCGAGTTCAAGTTTGAGCGACAAAAGAAACAGGTTTATAGAATAAGACCTTATGAGTATTACCGTCGCACGCCGGCCGACGGGGAGAAGCTGTTGGCATGGCTGCATGGGAAATACCGTAGTCGGGAAGAATGGGAAGTTCGCCGCTCTGTCTTGAAATCGGATTTCCGCAGATTGTTGGGGATAGACCCTTTATTGGCCAAATCGGTCGATTCTCCTCGGAGTTTTAAGGGAAAAGAGCGTAAATATGATGGCTATACTGTACAGAATTTTGCCCTCGAAACGTTGCCCGACCTCTATGTTTGCGGTTCGATATATGCCCCGACGAAAAGGGGACGGCATTCTTTGATTATGATGCCTGTCGGTCATTGGGCCGATGCCCGTTATAATCCCGATATGCAGTACCGCTTTGCGGCATTGGCACGTGCCGGTGCGGTATGTGTCTCTTTCGATCTTGTAGGTTGGGGAGAATCGGAAATGCAACTTGGTAAAGGTTCTCATAATACTGCTCTTTCTCAGCCGTTGCAATGCCTGTGGGGAGTGAAAATACTCGATTGGATTTTGGCCGACCGTAAGGATATCGATAAGCGGCGCATCGGGGTATGCGGTGGTTCCGGAGGTGGTACGCTCTCGGTATTTCTTACTTTGCTCGACGAGCGCTATACGGCGGCTGCACCGGCCATGTCGTTTACTTCGCATTTCGATGGTGGTTGTCCTTGTGAGAGCGGTATGGGTACGACACGTGCTGCCGGGGGCAGTTGTAATGCCGAGTTGGCGGCAACTTTCGCCCCGAAACCTATGCTCGTTGTTTCTGATGGTGGGGACTGGACGGCCAGTGTGCCAACACTCGAATATCCTTTTTTACAAGATATTTACGGTTATTATGGAGCGAAACAGCAAGTTCGCAATGCTCATTTTCCCGATGAACGGCACCAATTCACTCCGGCCAAGCGGCAAGCCGTCTATGACTTTTTTATCGAAGTTTTCGGTCTCGACGGAGATAGGTGCGATGAAAGCCGGGTAACGCTCGAAAGTCCCGCACAGTTGCAAATGTTCGGTTGTCCCGAAAAATTTCCCGCGGGTTCTGTTTTTTCTTTGGCCGAACTTAAATCTCTGATGGCTGCTCCGGAATAAACGAGTGTTTTTTCTTTTCTCGCATATACCCGCTTTCAAGGGGAATGAGAGTTTATCGTATGAATCGGGGAGGAATGAAAAGGTGTCTGTAAAGTTTATACCAAATGATGCGTTGCCTCATGTGAGGGTATCTAAGATGCCACATATCTGCAATTTCCCGACGTCGTATAGGGTTCTGTACATGACGTAGAGCACGTCGGGCATGGCGTATGATGCGTCCTTCGATGGCCCATCGGGTACGGCGGGGCAATTCGATTAGAGAAAAGAAAATATCGTAAAGCCGCAGTAATTCCGCCAATCCCGTCCCGTCGGTACGCGATGTCTGGGTAACTTTTACCTCGTGTTGGCGGAAGTTGTTATAGGGGGCATTGATGTGTGCCACTTTTCCCTGCAATGCGATTTCGACCCAAAACAACCAGTCTCCGTTCAATCGGAATTGCATATAGGTCTTGTCGGCAGGAATGGCTGCTTTTCGGAAAACGACCATGCTGGCATTGTATATCGTGTTGCAGCGCAGCATGTTCCGTAGAACGAAATCATGCCCATCCCACATGTCGCATGGCGAACTTTTGGAATAGGCTCCCTTCATACGTTTTTTCATTGGGCGGCTTTCGGCATCGACGAGGCGGCTTTCGGTATATGCCAACGTGCAGGACGGCTCGTTTTCGAGCTGTTCTACGCATGAGGAGAGAAATCCGGGGTCGGCGAAGTCATCGCTTTCGGCTATCCATATATATTCGCCTTGTGCAAGGTCAAAACCCTTTTGCCATTGCATGAATGTAGACCTGCTGTTGCGTTCGTTATACACGATGTGGGCTATTTTTTCCCGGGTGCGGTAAGTCTCGATGATTTCCCGGGAATCATCGGGCGAACAGTCGTCGAGAATGATTACTTCGAAATCGCGGTAGGTTTGCTCCAATACCGAGTCGATGCGCTCTTTCAGGTAAAGGGCATGGCGATAGTTGGGTATGATGACGGATACTTTCACGAATAGAATATTCTTTTTGCCATACAAATGTATATATTATAGAATATATTCTGCCTATTTTTTGTGATATATGTGTTTTTTTTGTACAAAAAACGCATAATGATATCCGTGATTATATGTTCGGTAAAACCTTCTCAGGTGAGCCGGTTGGAAAAAAATATTGCAGAGACGATAGGGCATGTAGAATATGAAGTCATCGCTTTCGATAATAGAAATACGCATTATGGCTTGTGCGAAATTTATAATTTATGTGCGGAGAAAAGCCGGTATGATAATTTGTGCTTTGCGCATGAAGACATACAGTTCGATACGATAGGTTGGGGTGAGAAGATAATCCCGAAGTTGTCGGAGACCGATTGCGGGGTAATCGGTTTTGCTGGGACTACGGCGAGGATAAGTGCTCTGTGCGGCATAGGTCTTTCTCGTGCACATTGGCGATCGAATTACATACAACACATGAATAAGGGCGGGATGAAAAGCTGTTTTAAAAATCCCGATCGGGTCGAATTTTCACCGGTGGTTTCTGTCGACGGCATGTGCCTATTTGTCTCGCGTAAAGTATGGCAAGAGGTCCGTTTTGATGAAAAAACTTTTCCGAATTTCCATCTGTACGATCTCGACTTTACAACGGCCGTTTTTAGAGCAGGTTACATCAATTATATCTGCAATACGGTTATCGTGGAGCATTTTTCCGAAGGCTATTATACACAAGAGTGGCTCGCTGCTACAATCGATTTCAACAATAAATGGCGGGACGCATTACCACTCTATGTATCCGGGTTCCCGTGTATAAAAAATTTGGACAGATATGTACGCAGTAGAGAATTTCGTTTTATAAAAGCCATGATGAAAAGCAGGGGAAAGTGTTCGTGGGAGTTGATCGATGGGCTTTGTCGACAGTATTACCGAAAATATCCGTTTTATCGGTCAATAGTTGTTTGGTTTCATGCATATCGTTATCGTAAACGCTGGAAGCGGGAAGGTCGTCTTTAAGGTAATTTCTTATTTGTATATTGTATTACAGCGGATACGAGATTTTTTTATTTTATACCTTGTGCTTTAAGTACAACATAAAAGGTAATGATTTTTGGGGGCAATAAAAGTCAGAGGGCAGTCGTCGTTTATAAACGACGATTGCCCTCTGAGAGAAAATTTATTTATTCGAGGTGATTGGCTTCTTTCAATAAATTGAGCAGAAGTTGTTGGCCTACGATATTGGCTCTGTTTTTACTCGTCGTGTTGAATGTATTCATCGATTCGTTCATTCCGTCGGTATCGACTTTTGCCGTGTAGGCTTTTGCACCTTTGATACAAGCGGGAATATCGAGAGTAGTGATGATGACTTGTCCGCGTCCGGCAGGAATAACTGTCAATGCCGAATACACCTCTTTTCGGTGGTCGGAAACACAGCCGACAAGAATTTCTCCATTTTCACACCGTAATCCGATGCGGCGGCGGTTATATGCAGCGAAGCACTGGTATTCCCAGTTGAATACGCAGTCGGATGGAAGCCCTTTGAAAATACGATGTTTGCGGTTGAAGAAATTACCTCCGTACCACGATTTGCCCAGTACTTTCGAGCCTCGGTAGTCGAGAACCTCTTTGTCGCAAAGGTATTCGGCCCATCGCTCGGGGTTATCTACGATGATGAGGGTGTGCCCCTTATACACCCATTCGAGAATGTCGCTCATTCCGCTGCCCCATTGGGTGGGCTCGTACGCGCCTACCAGTAGATAGTCTCCCGATGGTATTCCTTTTTTGTATGCAGGGAGGTTGATACCGAAAGATTGCATAAAGTCATTCAGAGTCCCTGTCGTGTCGGCAATGGAGCCGTTCGTGGAGATACCTTCGGCATTGAGTTGTACCGCGAATAGTTTGTCTTCTCCGCAAGCTGCGACTGTTTTGTTTTTGTATAGCATGGCTTCAATGGTCGTGTAACCGGCTATTTTCGGCACATATTTCCAGCCTGTATGCAGGCATTCTCCATAGGTGGAACCGCCCGATACTTTGACTTGCACCGTATGGTAGTCGAGTATTTGTCCCGATTCGTCTTTTGCCGTGAGATTCAAGGTGTATTTCCCTTTAAGATTTTTTTCATTGACGATGTATGTGTCGATGGTAGTCGTGTCGCCGACGCTCAAAACTTTCCTGTCCATTTTTACGGCGAGATAGAGTGGTCGGTTGTAGTAGGCCAGCGTTTCTATATCGCCTTTGGGATTGCGGTAATTGTCGACGATCCCCGAATGATTTTCGAGTTTCATGCTCTCCCATCCGTTTACGGCGTATGCGTCGACCGTATTGCTGATGCGAATGTTTTCGATGATACGGCCTTGGTAATAAAATGATACGTTGCCCATGGCGCGGGTCAGGTCATCAACTGTGGGGAATGCGTCCCGGAAACCCCGTTCGGTGAGGAAACAAGCATAAGCATCGTACCATTTCAGATAGTCGTCGGCCTCCCAGCCGTGGGTATGTCCGGTGCGCAGTATTTCATCGCGGATAAGTTGTAAGCGGGGCGGTGTACCTATGGCGCCGTCTTCGCCCCAATAGACGATTTCGTCGCGGTGGTCGCTGTAACGGTGATAGTTGTCTTTGCCTAGATAAAGGTTATCATGATAACAGCCGGGACCTCCCGCATGATGCCGGTCGTACCAGCCGTAGTCGTAGAATGTCGTGTCGTAGGGGAGGAGGTGCAGTTTGAATCGGGCATTGGGTTCGTTGAGGGGATTCTCTCCATTGCTCGAGTTGTAGGTGAGTATACGGGTCGGATCAATAGTATGGGCCATGCGCATTTGGTCGTAGTCTTGTCGTTGTGGCCAGGCTCCTCGCTCGTTGTGGAGATTGTAGATTACGAGCGACGGATGGTTGCGGTCGCGTTTTATCATGCGTGCCAACTTTTCGTTACGGTATCCGAAATAGAATGCCGTGGCTTCGGTTCCGTCATTGAATCGAGAAGCCGAGTATTGATTTCCGCCCGGTTCTTCGAAATAGAGCAATCCTAACTCATCGGCATAATCGAGAACGTTAGGCGCACCTATCGTACGGTGGAAGTTGAGCATGTTCAGACCCAGTTTTTTGGCAATCTCTATTTGACGTCGGGCCAATTCGTCGGTCGGTGCGATACCGTTGTCGGGCCAAAAGCTCCAAGAAATAGCCGTGCGCAAAACAATACGTTTTCCATTGAGGTAAAATTGCTTGTCTCCGTTAATATCTTTTATTTCAAACCAACGAAATCCGAATCGTTGCGAACGATTATCGTTACCGACTGTAACTTTTAGGTCGTAAAGGTTGGGGGAGTCTATGCTCCACAGTTTGGCTTTGGGCAGAGCGATGTGGTAAGTTTGGGTGTTGCTCCCGGTTTGCAAAGGCGGGAGAGAATACTCTTTCTTGTATATGCTTTTCCCCGATACGTGTTCCATGATCTCCAATTGGATTTCTTTGCCTTTTTGGACATCTGCATAGCCGTTATCGAGAGATATTTCCACCTCTATTTCATGAGGTTGCGGTTTGTTTTTGATAAATACGTCCGAGATATAGAGCGGATCTGTCGCTATCAGTGTTACTTTACCGGTGATACCGCCGAATCCGTGTGAGGGGTTCGTGAAATAGTTTCCCCAAGTGTATAGTTGTGAATCTTTCCAGTTGAAATTTCCGTTAGGATCGGTTATGCGGAAAGCTATTTCGTTTTCTTTACCATATTTTACATACGGGGTAATATCGATGTCGAAAGGGGTACTGTTTACCAAATCGTATCCCGATAATTCCCTATTGATAAATATTTCCGCCCGGAAACGTACCGAGCCGACTTGTAAAACAATACGTTTCCCTTTCCATGATTGTGGAATAAATGTGCGGGTATGAAACCATGAGACACCGGTGTAATTGCCCGTAACGCCAAATGTTTGTCCATTATATCCCCAAAGAGTCCCTTCTACCGTTGCCGGTAAAGTGATTCCCGTTGTGTCGGGATTATCGAGGAGAGTCCACCCTCCGGAAGGTAAATTTATAGGCAGATTTTCCGGATTTACCGGAGGTAGGTAGAGTTTATCATTCTGCCATTTTGCCGTTTTGTCGAGGGTGATCGACCATGAAGAAGATGTAAGGTCTTTGATTTGTCGTCCTTCTTGGGCTGCGTTGCAGGGAAGAGTAAATACCCATCCTAAAAGAATGGAGAAGAGGAAATGTTTTTTCATGATATATAAGATATGAGGTTACAAAACCCGGATAGTTTTTGAGCGGAATACGTAAAAGGTGTTTATCAACAAAGATAATGTTTTTGTATAAATAAAAGGTTTATTCGGGTGAAGTTTGAAAAATAAAAGAATTTATTCGTTTGACCAAAACAAAAAAAGGAGTTTCTTTGTTGGCTATAAAAATATAAGTATGAAACATCTTCTGTTTGTCATGATGTTGTTGTGCGGAGCATGTACGCATGCGCAGGAAGGGTGGAATGTGTCTCAAAAAAAGAAAGGATATGGTATAGAAAAGCGATCGGTAATTTATTTGGCGGGCGGTTGTTTTTGGGGAACCGAGCATTTTATGAAACAGGTCAGAGGGGTTGAAAAGACTCGTGTCGGATATGCCAACAGTGCGCTCTCCGATCCCTCTTACGAACAAGTTTGTTCCGGAGCGACCGGAGCGGCCGAGACGGTAGAGGTGGTTTATGACCCTGCTGTGGTGGGATTGCCCCTTTTGCTGAATCTCTATTTCTTAACGATCGACCCTACGTTGCTCAATCGTCAGGGAGGGGATATAGGTACGCAATATCGCACGGGCATATATTATACCGATACGGCCGATCTCCCTTTTATAAGGGAGGCATTGAGTCGTACCGAGCGCTCTTACGATGAGCCTTTGGTGGTGGAGATAGGACCTCTTGAAAATTTTTATCCGGCAGAAAAATACCATCAGGATTATCTCGATAAAAATCCTGGTGGGTATTGCCACATCGATTCCCGACTTTTCGATGTGGCGCGTCGGGCGAATTCGGAGAATGCTGGGAAGCCCGAGCCTCGATACATCAAACCCGACGAGGCTGTTTTGCGTACCACGCTTACACCCCGGCAATATGCCGTAACCCGGCAGAATGCGACAGAACCTCCTTTCGATAACGAATATTGGAATGAGAAGCGGGAAGGTATTTATGTCGATATTACAACGGGAGAGCCGTTGTTTCTTTCGACCGATAAATTCAATTCGTCTTGCGGATGGCCAAGTTTTTCCCGACCTATTGCCGATTCACTTGTCTGCCGTCGCACCGATTTGTCTCATGGAATGAGTCGGGTAGAGGTACGCAGTGTTACGGGGGATGCCCATTTGGGACATGTATTTACCGATGGCCCTTGGGAATCGGGCGGGTTGCGCTACTGCATCAATAGCGCTTCGTTGCGCTTTATCCCTCGGGAAGAGATGATGGCAGCCGGCTATGGCGATTATTTACCGTTGTTCGATAAGTCTGTGAGTAGGTAGCTTGTTCTGCTTTACAATATTTTGTAAAAACTGTCTACTGAAATAATCATATTTAATTTTGGTGGACAGTTTTTATTTCCTTCAAAAAGATATTTTGTCATTCCGAGTACTTCATCGTCTGTCATTCCGAGCGTATGCAAGGAATCTTTCTGTCCTCCCGAACCCGATGCAGACGGTGTGAGGGATCTCATGTTACAACCTCTTGGATTGAGGTTCTTCATTACATTCGTTCCATTCAGAATGAAAGCGTTCCCGGCAGCCCGATAAAGGCGGGCATTTTCCTATCCCGACATTACCGACTATCAAGGGTGTGGGCGGTAGCTATTTGTCATTCCGAGTAAGGCCGGTGGCCCGACGAGGAATCCCCTCCTTCCTACTCGTAACATTGTACTCTCGCTTGGTGGAAGATTCTTCACGGCAAAGCCTTTCAGAATGACATTGCTCCGTGAGGGGCTGCATCACTGAATAGGAGATTTTTCGGGATTATATCCCTCAGAATGACATTAATGTCATCTCGAACGTATGTGAGGAATCCCTTTCGGTTACGTATGTAGTGATGCTATTTGCTATTGCTTGATATGATAGGTTGGTAAGAAATTTGTTTCTACGGTCGAAAGTTGGAAAATCTTATGTGGAAATATCTCCTATTATCTCCTTGTAAACTATCTTTTGATACATAAAAGAATCCCCTGCCTAAGAAATAGGCAGGGGATTCGTCATTAAAAGAGTGTGGGTGGAATTATTTGTTGATTACTTTGGTAACTACTTGTTCGCCGTTTTCCAGTTTCTCGATCTTGATGATGACACCTTGATAAGAAGCCGATACTTTTATGCCTTGCATATTGTAATAGTCGGTACTTATCACTTGCAGGCCGGTAGTAACCTCATCGATGGCGGAGGGGTCTGTTACTATGGCAGCTTCGCCGAGTCCGCCCATTTCATTGGCGGAACGAATGGAATAAGTGGCATTGGTATCTTCTATGGTGTAGGTCGGCTCGGTGGTGAAAGCAATGACTTTACCATCTTTGCAGACTGCCCAGCAGAGTACATAGTTGCTATTGTCCCAAGTGATGACATTATCGGTGATTTTCACATTGGTAGGAGCGGATGCCTGTTCGGTATATTCTGTCGGATCCCAGTCGTCATCACCTCCGAGTACATTGGTTACGGTATAGAAAGCGGCTTCGTCGGTAGTCAGGCGCGGATTGTTTTCATGGCCGTCGCCGAAAGTCGTCTTACGCGAACTCAAATCGATGGTTGTACCGCTTGAAGTCATGGAATTGTATTCGGCGAAACGGGCAGGCCAGCCTCCCGACATTTCATTCCACCCGACGGCAGAAGGCAATACTTCGCAAATGGTATTGATCCACAAAGCAATAGGAGTCCCGCTGCCCCATGGACGGCCCAAAGTATATTTGCCGTTTACTTCGCTCTCTTTTCCTTTTTCGGCCGTAATCTTACAGTCGCGCATGATATAACCGTATTTTTTGGGAACGGAGGGAACGGCGATGTAACCAGCACCGCAGTTACGGAATTCTACTCCATTGAAGAAAATATCGTCCTTACCGCAGATGTAATCGGTACGTCCGCGAATCACGCCGCCCTCGATATAATAACGTCCTCGGCCATTGTTGGAGCAGTAGGTATCTTGATAACCCCATAAACCGACATTTTTCAAGATCGTTTTGTCTCCGCTCTCTTCATAAGCCTCGCCACGACCGCAAGCATCGTTCAGGCCGTTGATAAGTTTCAGGTCTTGAATGTAGGTACCGCTACCGGTATTATGCAGGGTATAGGCTTTACGCAAACCTTCAATAGGATTGGCTGTTCCTTCGGGAACGTCAGGACAGGTATTTTTTACAGTTGTCGTTTCCATGTCTTCACCGATGATCGAGGTGTTGCTTGCTGTCAAGTCGGTACGAGGGTCGGGATAAGGCTTGCCGTCCGAACCTTCGATGGTGGAAGTTTCGCTGGCCGGAATGACGTAATTGCCTTTCATTACGAAAATGCGATAGCGTTTGCTCTTGTCTTCACGGCTGTTAGCAGCATCGATAGCCTCCTTGAATGTTCCGTCCCGGGGTACGACAAAGTCATACAGAGCTTTCTCTATTACCGGTTTGTTTTTTGTGGTAAAGTGGATGGTGATGGCCTCTGCCAACGTATTGTCGGTGAGATCTTGTACACTGTTTGCAGGCAGTGTAAAGGTATAAGCCGTAGAGTAGGAGAGTCCTTTATATTCGAATATTACGGTTTTTCCCGATACCGTTGGAATAAGTTCCGTTGTTCCGATAGTGCCTTTGGCATTTTCGGCCATTTTCACTTTCTCGTCAAATGTCAAAACGATCTTTCCATTGGCCGAAGCACCCTCAAATCCTTCGGTGGGAACTGTACCGACCAATTTGGGCGCAGTACCATCGTTAATCAGTTTTGCCGTTCCCGTGATATAAGTTGCTCCAATGCAGGCACCGTCGTTATTGGAAGAAGTTCCGTCTATTTTTGAAGACTTGTCGGCAATCCAACGGAGATAAACGGTTGCTTGGTTATCGGCCTCTTTCGGCAAATCGAAATTACCATCTGTCCAGTTTTTGGAACCCGTCATTTTGATTTGTCCTATGGCTTCCCATGTCGTACCGTCGAGCGAGTATTCAACGTTGTAGGTTTGGTAAGCATTGTAGTTGTACACCATAGAGGTCTGCACTTTGATGTCGGTAAATGCGCTGGCGTTTACCATTGTCTGCCAGTATGTCGTACCTATGGCTACGTCGTTTTTCCAGTTTACACCGCCAGGACGGCCTTCATAACCGCCTGCGCCGGCTTGGCTCTTGTCCAGCCAACCGAATGTGTTACCATCGGCATCGCGTAGAACGAGAGCTGCGGCATCATTGTCGGCAGAGGCAAAATCGGCCGGCCGGCCGTTGTTGCCCGGTAAGTAGAAGTCCCAACCCGCAATGAAGTCTACGGCAGAATAGTTTGCCACTAAATCGATGTTTTCGGACATTTTGAATGAAAGTTCAGAGGCCGTTTCTCCGTTGCTCCAGCTGGTGAATGTGAGGATAGGATTGGACGAGGCGGTCAATACCACCAGAGTTCCTTCTTCATACATGTTTTTCCCGTCTATGACAGTGGGGGCGGGAGTAGGTTGTACCATATAGTCATTGGCTCCGCCATCGATAGTATAATTCAAAGAGTAAGTGTTTACAGTTTTGTAATTGGCGGTCAGTTCGATATCGGAGTCTATCGTATGAGTGAATTTGGCGTCTTCCGAAATTACATTGCCGTCGGCATCGGTCCAATTAACAAATTTGTACCCGAAATTTTTGGTGGCGGTTATTGTTACCTTTGTACCTTCATCGTACACTTCGGCTTCCGGATAAATAGTGATTTCGGCTGCTTCTGTGGGAGAGGCTTGGGCTTTTAAGGAGTATTTGGCAACGTCTTCGATCGTTCCGTTGAGTTTTCCTTCAATACGTACATCGCTGAAACCACCTTCTTTGGTATTACCTACACCTATAGTGGCTTGCAATGTGAAGATTCCGGCCGTGGTTAGCTTGGTTTGCTGGTCGGCAGTCAGTTCAATAACGAATTGATTGGTATAATTGGCATTTTTCCCGAATTTGTCTTCGGATTGAGATTTGTTGTTCCGCGGAGCTGTATAAGTACCTAAGACTTCCGATGTCCCGTCTTCGAGCAGGGCCGTTACTACGACACCATTTTCGGCATCGGTACCGAAACGTTGGATATAAGCGCTTACTTTAGTCGGAGTGAAAGTCAATCCTTTTACGGGTTTCACATTCCACGCAATGGCATTTGTATTACCACCCGGTTTCAGTTTCACGAATGTAACGGTTTGGCCTTCGGCATCGGTTGCTTGTCCCGTTCCCGTTCCAGTAACGGTTAAGTCTCCGAAGTTGATTGCTGTCGTGTTGAATCCGTCGCTCGGAGTTACCGTACTTACCTTGTCGTAATCGACTGCTGTATTGAAATTCCAAATGACAGAGGCTGCTTCATCGGTATATACTTTTCCGGCAGAAGACTGTTCGATTACCGGCAATTCTATTTTGACATATCGCCAGTATGAACCGTCTCCAATTACTATGTCGATACTGTCGACCTTGCTGCTGCAAGTAAACGATGGAGTGTTGACCCCTTGATTGATAGTTTGTCCGTCGATGGTCGTTGTCGTGGTGGGACTGAACGATTCCAGTGAAATTACGGCATCGATGCAAGCCGGAATAATCAGTTTGGTACCGCTGTTTATTTGAGCCCAGTCTTCCCAACCGGCATTGGCTATCTTCCCGTTGGATACGTCGCAATCCATTTTTACATCGATGACGCTTTCGCCGATGGTAGCTTGTGTTACCCAAGGATAAGTCGTTGTCCCACCTTGCCAGCCTACGGTAGGAGCTCCGTTTTTGCGTTGGAAGTCGAAATTGAGAGTAACTGTTTCAGTCCGGTCTGCCAGAGTTACGGCGTTGGTTGTGAATACCGGTGTGAGTGTCAAATTCTTTGTCGGCGTTATTTCCTGGCCGATAGTATAGGTTGTTTCTCCATCGCTCCAGCCGGTAAGTGTACTACCTTCGAGATATAGGGTACGGTTTTGGGGAATTGTAAATGAGTTCCCTTCCGTAACTTTTCCGTTGGCGGGAGCAACACCGGTTGCCTGACTTGCCGAAATATCGTATGTATAGGTAAATTCTTGGATAACTTCGTCTACTTTCTCGAATTTATAGTAACGAGTATAACTTCCGCCGGTAATGGTCAGCGTAGTAGCTTCTCCTACATATAAGCCCGAAGCCACGTTTTCGGTTCCGTTTTTATAGCAAGCGGCTATTTGGGGGATAACGGTGGCATTGCCGGTGGCGTCGGTTACGGTTACATCGCTGCCGTATGTGCAGCAACCGTATGTGATTCTCGTATTTCCGGGAACAGAAAGGGTAACTGTCCCGGGATTGAACCCGTGATCGCTATGGTATTTGAAGTTATTGAATACCACAGTAGCCGTAGGATCGTCGGCTGCGACTCTTGTGAGAGTACCGTCTTCTCCGACGGCAATGCCGAATGACAACGAGGGCTGGTTTTCACTCGGCATCTCTTCGGCTGTGATAAGGCCGCATGTATTCAGGTCAATTTCAAAGTCATGCCAACTCTTCTGCCCGTTTACATGAAATGGCGCAAACAGAACCATTGCCATAAGCAATGTTCGCAATACGAATTTGTTTTTCATGATACAAAAATTTTAGTGAAACATGATTTTACGATGTTTCCTTTCATGTATATTCTTTCGCCTACAAATATATTTTATTTACTTCTTTTTTGCAAAATAAAAGATATAAAAGAGGAAAATTTGTATATGTTCTCAACAAAATTTTGTAAATAAGCCCTATGAAATATTTACTTGAAGAAGTATAATATGTTTATAGATTACTTATATCGTAATCATAACTGGTTTTAAGTAATTGCAATTTTACAAGAATAGGAAATATTCGGAAGAAAAATACGGTTGAGATTTATAAGAAAAGAGCCGTTGAATTTTCAACGGCTCTTCGGGGTGAAAGATGGGGCTTGAACCCACGACCTTCGGGACCACAATCCGACGCTCTAACCAACTGAGCTACATTCACCATGTCGCTTTGCTTTTGCAAAAGCGATGCAAAGATAGGTATTTTCTCTGACTTTGCAAATATTTTCTCGATTTTTTATTCTTTTCTATTCTCTCCAATACCTATGTTATAAGTGCGAAGGTGATTGCGGGTACGATCGGCATAAAGTTGCATGCGTCGGTATGCGGTCGGCAAGAGTGAATCAGGCGGGGTCGATACGGGATAGAGTCTGAATCTTTTGCCGCCTGTGAGAAGCGGACGGCCTGTCCATACCAAGTCATATCCGCAACGGGTTATACGGGTATGGCCTGTCGAGTCTTTTTCCAGAACGAGCGTAAATGCTGCTCCGCCGTCGGTGTGGGTACGGCTCATGTTTGAGATGAAGTTTCCCAGTGAATATACGACGACATGTTGCCGGCCGGTGCTGTCGGTACGTAATTCCATCGGTTGTACGACGTGGGGGTGGTTGCCGATGATGTGTGTTACCCCCTGGCCGAGAAGCCAGTCGGCCAGTTGCTTTTGGCTTTGATCGGGGAGTAGTTTGTATTCCGTACCCCAGTGCATACAGGCGATGATGGCATCGGGTTGTATGGCTCGGGCTGCGGCTATATCTTGCCGCATGACACGGCGGTCTATGCGGTTTACGATATGGGGTGGCGTTTCGACGAGGCCGTTGGTTGCATAAGTATAATTGAGAAGGACGATACGAAAACCGTTTTTCTCTATAATCATGGGATAGCGGCGCGAGCGGTCGCTTTCATTGCGGTAAGTGCCTATGCGGGGAATGCAAAGCGAATCGAGCATCGATAAGGTGCGGTCGAGACCTTTCTTTCCCCGGTCGAGACAATGATTGTTGGCTGTGAGCAGAATGTCGAAACCGCACTCTTTTATGGCATATAGGAATGCATCGGGGGCCGAGAAAGCTGGGTATCCCCGATACGGTTTCCCGCCGAGGGTAACTTCGAGGTTAGCAATGGCGATGTCGGCTTTCGAGACAAGGGGTTTCACGGCAGAGAAACAATCGGAGTAGTCGTAGGTGCCTTCGTTATATGCCGAATCGATTTGCGCCTGATGTTGCATAAGGTCTCCGGCGAAGAACAGCGTAATCCTTTTTTGTGCCGAAAGGATTACGCTGCAAGACAGAAGTATGAGAAATAAAAAGATTCTCATACTCGGCTAGTTATTTGTATATAGCTTTTTTGCCGGCCAACAGGGTATTGCGCATGAGCGATACGATGGTCATAGGGCCGACACCTCCGGGAACGGGAGTGATGTAAGAACATTTGGGGGCTACTTCCTCGAAGAGAACATCTCCATTGAGTCGGAAACCCGATTTTTTCGATGCGTCGGGTACACGTGTTGTTCCCACATCGACGATAACAGCACCTTCTTTCACCATATCGGCTGTAACGAAATTGGGTTGTCCGAGGGCGGCAATGATGATGTCGGCCTGACGGCACATCTCTTTCAGATTTTTCGATGCGCTGTGGCAGACGGTAACAGTGGCATTGCCCGGGTTGCTTTTCTGCATCATGAGCGTGGCAACCGGCTTGCCGACGATATTGCTGCGACCCAAGACTACGCAATGTTTGCCTTTTGTGTCGATATCGTATCGTTTGAGTAGTTCCATGATACCGGCAGGAGTAGCCGAGACGAAACACGGCAATCCGATAGACATGCGTCCTACATTGATAGGGTGGAAGCCGTCTACGTCTTTACGGTAATCGATGGCCTCGATGATACGTTGTTCGGAGATGTGCTTGGGTAACGGGAGTTGTACGATGAAGCCGTCGATGTCGGCATCGTCGTTCAGTCGTTCCACTTCTTTCAGAAGTTCTTCTTCGGTGATGTCGTCTTCGTGGCGAATGAGCGTCGATTTGAAGCCGCATTGTTCACAGGCTTTTACTTTGTGGGCGACATAGGTTTCGCTACCGCCGTCATGTCCTACCAAGATGGCGGCCAGATGCGGGCGTTTTCCTCCATTTGCTACGATTTCGGCAACTTCGGCAGCGATTTCCTGCTTGATTTGTTCCGAGATGGTTTTTCCGTCAATTAGTTGCATACAGTTTTTGGTTTATTTTTATCCATTATTTCATCTATAATTCGAATCATTTTTTCCCCGCGCAATTTCCGTTTTAGAATCGTTCCGTCGGGAGCGAACAATATGATATATGGGATGCCGGACACTCCGTATGATTTACAGGCAATATTATCTGTGTCAAGTATCTGTGGCCATGTTATATCATATTTTTTTATCGCTTTTGATAGATTTTCTTTTTTGTCCCATACAAAGATTCCTAAGACGGTGAGGCCTTTATCTTTATATTTTTCGTGCAGTTTGGCCAGATTACGCGTCTCCTTTTTACAGGGGCCGCACCAGCCGGCCCACATATCCATCAGCACGTAATTGCCTTTTCCTATGAAATTCGATAATGATAAGGAATTACCTTCAATATCTGCCCCTTTTATATCGATAAAGCGATTTCCTTCTATCGTCGCTTTTTGAGCTTTGGTATTGGATATGATTGATTGAGCTGGTTTTGTTGATCTCAGCCACGGACCCAGATTATTGAGAACGGAATCTCTTATGTCGAGACTCGATTCTCGCATAAAAAGTGTGAATAGGAGGGTATATCCTATGATATCGTTATTATGTCCTTTATAGATTTCTATACATCGTTCTCCCAACTTTTGCTTAAATGTGTCCATGTAAAGAGTCCACTGGCGGTCAAACTCTTTGGGTTCGGGGTAGAGTTTTTTCAATTCAGCTCTTTTTTCACTAGCGATTTTATATAGAGAGGATTCTTCTGCTTTTATTTGGGCATATTCTTCATTTCGAGTTGTACCCGATGGTTTATCATATTCTTTCAGATTGGCATTTATATTTCCGCTCTCTAAAATTATATTTGCAAATTCTATACTGTTATTTACAACGATACGACAATACGATGCACTATCAACAGTTCCTCTAAGAAAAAATTTATTATCTTTTATTATCGTACTATCGATGTATTTGTCGTTTTCGTATTTCATAAGATATACGGTTTCTCCGTTCAGGGAACTGTCGCTTACTTCTCCTTGTACCGTATATGTGTTGGAATGTTGTGCAGAGTTACAAGCACTTAAAACAACAGCCCATAAGCAAACTATACTTAAATAAAGTGTTTTCATGTCGTACCTTATAAGAGCTTGTCGAATTTATCTTTTATTTTGTAAAATGTATTCGACATCGGTAATCATACTTTTCCCCCGCAAATTTCGTGCAAGAATCGTCCCGTCGGGAGCAAATAATATGATGTGTGGAATACCTTCTACACCGTAATTTTTACGGACGTTATTTTGAACATCGAAAATTTGAGGCCAAGAGATTTTTTCTTTTTCCACGGCCCGTTTCATATTTTTCTCTTTATCCCATACGAAGATGCCGACAACGGTAAGACCTTTGTCCTTGTATTTATCGTGCAGGTAGGCGAGGTTGGGTATTTCTTGTTTGCAAGGTATGCACCAACTGGCCCACATGTCCATCAGCACGTAATTTCCCCGACCGAAAAAGTCGGATAAAGCGATGTCATTCCCGTTTATGTCCCGACCTTTGATGTCGATATAAGGTTGTCCTACTGCTGTGTTTTTTAGGGCCTTGACAGTCTTTATCTTTTTTTGAATATTCTTTCGAGATTTCAGCCACGGGCCTATATGATTGAGAATATCTATTTGTTTATCTACATCGGAGGGATAAATGTATGAGTACATGATGAGATATTGTCCCAATGCATCGTTGTTGTGTCGGGAAAGAATTTCCCGACATATCGAGTCTTCTACAAAATTTTTTTGTGCAGCTATGGCAGGAAGCTGCTCATATAATACTTCTGAGGGAATTTCTCCATTCCTATTTTGAGGCGGCTCTATACCTTTTCCCCGGAAATAAGCGTCGATGAGAGAGTCGAGTTTGATTGTGAAGATGTTTTGTAGACTATCTGTCGTTCTGTTGATGTAGGATATTTGTTCGTTCATAGGACTTCCTTGTGGAAAAATATGTCCGTAGAGGTCGAGTGTGATGTTACCGTTTTCGAGGATAAAAAAAGCATAGGCATTTTTACTGACAGAGACTTCGCAACATACCGCTGTATCTATTTTTCCGTTGAATGAAAATCGGTTCCCTTCTATGCGGGTGCTGTCTATTTTTACACGATTGTCCCTCTGTACGATATAAATGGTACGTCCGTCAAATGTAGAATCTTTGAGTTCTCCCTTTACATGATATGCCGTTGATGTTGCTGTGCAGGAGCAAAACAATAGAAGGCAACATATCATTCCTAAAAAAATGTTTTTCATAATTGTTGGAAATAGAATGGTACAAATATAGCAAAAAGTTTATGCAGATTTGTTACTAAATGTGTTTTTCATATATGAAAAAATAGCCGTAGACCAAAACGGCAGGGAGGCTATTTTTGTAACATTTCTTTCTACGAAAATCTATCATGCTGTCTCCCGGCAAGTCGATTTCAAAATAGTTCCTTCGGGCGAGAATTGTAAATTAGAGGAATCCCGAAAAGTTTATAAAAAATAAAAAAGAGAAAGCATGCTTTCTCTTTTTTGAAATAAGATGTATCGATGTTTATCTGCGTTTGAGTTGTCCCATCATGCGGGCCGGATTTTTCCCTTGCGTCATCATACGCATCATTTTACGCATATCGTCGAACTGCTTGATGAGCCGGTTTACCTCTTGTATTGATGTGCCGCTACCGCGTGCGATACGTTGGCGTCGACTGCTGTTGAGTACTTCGGGGTGGCTGCGTTCTGTCGGAGTCATCGATTGTATAATGGCTTCGATGCTCTTGAATGCATCGTCGTCGATATCGATATCTTTGATGGCTTTTCCTACACCGGGAATCATCGATGCGAGATCTTTGAGGTTTCCCATTTTCTTTACCTGCTGTATCTGCCCGATGAAGTCGTTGAAGTCGAACTGGTTTTTGGCTATTTTTTTCTGCAACCGGCGAGCTTCTTCTTCGTCGTATTGTTCTTGCGCACGTTCTACAAGAGAAACAATATCGCCCATGCCGAGGATACGATCGGCCATACGTTCGGGATGGAATATGTCGAGAGCTTCCATTTTTTCTCCCGTACCTACGAATTTGATGGGCTTGTTTACGACGGTACGTATCGAGAGGGCAGCTCCGCCTCGGGTATCGCCGTCGAGTTTGGTGAGAACGACGCCGGTAAAATCGAGACGATCGTTGAAGGCCTTTGCCGTATTCACGGCATCCTGTCCTGTCATGGCATCGACCACGAAAAGGATTTCTTGCGGATTGACGGCTTTTTTCAGTGCTGCGATTTCGTTCATCATCTCTTCATCGACGGCGAGGCGTCCGGCTGTATCGATGATGACCAAATCGTTGTTTTGTTTCCTGGCTTCTTTTATAGCGTTTTGAGCGATTTCGACCGGTTTTTTGTTTTCGGGTTCGGTATAGACGGGTACACCGATTTGCTCGCCGAGCACTCTCAGTTGTTCGATGGCGGCAGGACGGTAAACGTCGCAGGCAACGAGCAAGGGGCGCTTGGCCCGTTTGGTGCGCAACATTTGCGCCAATTTACCCGAGAAAGTGGTTTTACCCGAACCTTGTAGACCCGACATCAGGATAATGGCTGGCGACCCGTTGGTTTCGATGTCGACCGCTTGTCCACCCATGAGTTCGGCGAGTTCATCGTGTACGATTTTCACCATGAGTTGTCCAGGTTTCACGGCGGTAAGCACGTTCATACCCATAGCTTTGGCTTTTACCGTGTCGGTAAACTGTTTGGCAACTTTATAGTTGACGTCGGCATCGAGCAGGGCCTTACGTACCTCTTTCAAAGTTTCGGCTACGTTGATTTCGGTGATACGGCCTTCGCCTTTAAGTACTTTGAACGACCGTTCGAGTTTCTCGCTTAAATTTTCAAACATATATTTCGATCTAAAAAAATTACATTTTATACAGCACTGTTTCTGCCTCCCCATGTAACCAACAAATCCGGAAGGTGTTGATAGTAAGCGCCACTCCGGAGTGTTGAACCCTTTTCTATCGGACGTATGTCCTTATGGAAAACGGGAATAAACTATGGTTTCCCTTATTTTTGTATCAGGCGATTGGTCTGTGTGTCGGGAAAAATGACAGAAGGTTTGAACCTGCGGGCTTCTTCTGCGTCCATCATGGCATAGGCTATGATGATGACAATATCGCCGGGTTGTACTTTGCGGGCGGCCGCGCCGTTGAGACATATCGTACCCGAACCTCTTTCTCCTTTGATGACGTAGGTCGAGAAACGTTCTCCGTTATTATTATTTACGATATGCACTCGTTCGCCTTCGATGATATTGGCGGCTTCCAGCAATTCTTCGTCTATGGTGATGCTTCCGATATAGTTAAGATCGGCTTGCGTTACGGTTACGCGATGAATTTTCGATTTCAGTACCTCTAACAACATGATTTCTGCTTTTAAGGACGATAAGAGATATTATCGATTAAACGTACTTCTCCGCAATATACGGTAATACAACCTACGATATAAGGAGCATCGTCCCATGAATCGACCGGTTGTAACGTGTCGCCGTTTACGATTTCATAGTATTCTACTCGTAAATCGGGCGTTTGGTTGATGCTGTCGATGACAAACGCTATCGTTTCGGCTACCGTATGTTGCGCGGCAAAGGTACGACTTTTGAATAGAGTTTGCGAAATGTTTACGGCATTTTTTCTTTGTTCGGGCGAAAGGCGTGTATTCCGGCTGCTCAGGGCCATACCGTCAGCTTCTCGCACGATAGGGCAGGAGATGATTTCGATAGGAAATTTCAGCTGTCGGGTCATTTCTCTGATGACGGCGATTTGTTGAAAATCTTTTTCTCCGAAATATGCCCGGTCGGGTTTTACGGTGTCGAAAAGTTTACTTACGATTTGAGCCACGCCGTTGAAGTGTCCCGGGCGGTATTTGCCTTCCATGACGGCGGCAACAGAACCTAAGTCAAAGACGCGAGTATCTTTTTGGGGATACATCTCTTCGACAGAAGGCATGAATACGATATGGCAACCGGCGCTTTCGAGAAGTTTGCAATCGGCTTCGGGAGTGCGGGGATAATGTATCAGGTCGTTTTTGTCGTTGAATTGAGTGGGGTTGACAAAAACACTTACGACGCAACAGCCGTTTTCGCTAACGCAACGTTTCACGAGCGAAAGGTGTCCGTTATGCAATGCCCCCATCGTAGGAACGAGGCCTATCTGTTTCCCTTCGGCACGATATGCGGCGATACGCGCTTGTAAATCCGAAATTTTAGAAATGACTTCCATGATCAGTTTTTGAAAAAACGGTGCAAAAGAAGTAAATAAAACTCGAACAAAGAAGTTTTCGTGTGGAAATTTCATGAGAATTTTCGTAAGAAATGCCTGTTTAGAAGAATATATTATCAAAAACTGTTAATCTCCGAAGGGGATATGGCTGTTTCCGATATTTTTTTTAGTATCTTTGCAAGACAAATTTTATAGAGAACTGCACGATGGAAGCAAAAAAGGTTTTGTTCATTTCTCAGGAGATGACCCCGTATCTTCCCGATTCGGAAATTGCCACGATATGTAGGAACTTGCCGCAAGGTATTCAGGAAAAAGGGCGAGAGATACGCGCTTTTATGCCCAAATACGGTAATATCAATGAACGGCGTAATCAGTTGCACGAGGTAATTCGTCTTTCGGGAATGAACCTGATTATCGACGATACCGATCACCCGTTGATTATCAAGGTGGCATCGATACAACCGGCTCGTATGCAGGTCTATTTTATCGATAACGACGACTATTTCCAGCGGAAAAATGTCCTTGTCGATGATGAGGGAAAAGATTTTGACGACAATGACGAGCGTAGCATATTCTTTGTGCGAGGGGTAATGGAGACAGTAAAAAAACTCCGTTGGGTACCCGATATTATTCATTGTCATGGTTGGTTTACCGCTCTTGCCCCTCTTTACATAAAGAAGGCGTATGCCGAAGATCCCTCTTTCAGAGATGCGAAAATCGTTTATTCGATTTATGAAAACAAATTCGATGAGCCGTTCTCCGAGACTTTCCCAGCTAAACTTTTGTGGGAAAACATTCAGGAAAAAGATCTCGGTTTTGGGCTGAACGAACAAGTCGATTTTGCCCGACTCTCCGAGTTGGCCATACGATATTCCGACGGTCTTATACAAGCTTCTTCCCAAATCGACGAAGAAGTTGCGGCTATTGCAAAGGCTTCGGGAAAACCATTTCTGACTTATCAGGATTCCGACACCTATGTCGATGCATACAATAACTTTTATGATGAAGTATGGGAGGCTGCCCATAAATGATTTCTATATGAAAAGTAAACGGATATTCCCCTTTTCTTTGCTCTTTATAGCGCTTTTTTTCTCGTGTAATGACGATTCCGGTACGATCGGATTTTCGGTTGATACGACTTCGCTTACTATTTATATCGACTCGTCGTTTGTATATACACAGCATAGCGATTCGGTGTCTACTTGTCGTGTCGATTCCTTGCCCAACCGTACGATTGTGCAGATGTTGGGCAATGTGGACATTCCCGGTTACGGAACGGTGAAAGCCGACTATCTGACCCAGTTCTATCCTGTGGCCGATTTCGATACGGTATTGGTAAAGCCCGATATGGTCGATTCCGTGGGTGTCGAAATCGCGTTCCAATACAATAGCTTTTTGGGTGATTCTTTGGCGCCCATGCAACTTACCGTATATGAGTTGAATAAGTTGTTGAGAGAAGATAGTAATGTGCGTGTGCCCATTTATAGTAATCTCGATCCGGCGGATTATTACGACCCGGCCGATAAGTTGGGAAGTAGTTTTTATGTGGCTTCTATGCAGTCTTATCCCGACTCTCTTCTCGATGAGAACGGGTATCGTTTCATCAAACAGACATTCGGGAGCTCAGTTGCCGATAAAAAAGAGTGGGCTGCAAATTTCTATGATTTTTATATCAAGAATGGAGGGAATATAACCACAACGGCCATGAACGAATTCTTCAAAGGACTGTATATAACCAATACATTCGGGCGAGGAACATTATTGTATATCGTGTCGACGGCGGTGGTCGTATATCATCGTACATATGCCTATAATAGTAGCGGGGGGCTGAGGACTATTAGCGATGAGTCCGATTCTCTTTATGTAGAAAATACCTCGACGACCTATCTGATGACTTCGTACGAGGCGCCTACGATCAATCATATCGAGGCGACGCCGGCCGCTTCGGTCGATGCGTTGCGGGCGCAAGGAGAGGCGATCATTCAATCGCCCCAAATGTACGATGGTGCAATTATTTTCCCTACGGCAAAAATCATAGAAACGTTCAATAATTCACGCAGTCTCAATAGTACCGATACCGTAGGAGTCCTTAATACCATTAACCTGACGATTCCGTTGAAGACGATGCCTGCCGAGTTGAAAGCACTTGGAATCATACCGCCTCCGTATCTTTTGTTGATGAGGAAAGGTGGGAATGCAACATCGTCGACAAATGCCGTTATTCCGATGGATAAGAAAGAATTTTTTGCCGATCGGTTGATAAATGATGATAAAAATTATTTCTATGCGGCTTATGATTCGACGTCGAATAGTTATACTTTTACGGGATTGCAAAATTATATCATGAATATTTTCCAATACGATCCTAACAATATATTGAATCCCGATCATTCGTTGAATCCGGCAGCCGATTATGCCTATGATTCCGATATGATACTTGTTCCGGTAACGGTATCGAAAACGACAAGCTCTTATTCGTCCGATACCAATATTATTCCCTATTTGGGAGGATTGACATATGCCGATATCGACAACGAAAATATAAAAATACAGGTCGTATATAGTACAAAAATTTATTGAAGCAGAAGCTATTATAATTTAGGAAATACGGCGTTTCTATGAGGGGGAACGCCGTATTTTTTATTCTTCCTGAAAAAATATCCTTGATATTTTGTAAAATATCGGGGAAAACATTATCTTTGCATCGCTTTTTCAGAAGACGCCGCAATAGCTCAGTCGGTAGAGCGTTTCACTCGTAATGAAAAGGTCGCCGGTTCGATTCCGGCAGGTGGCTTGAATTAAAAAGTTCGCGAAGCTAGATATATACTGGCTTTGCGGACTTTTTTAGTTTAAAAGATTATCAAAAGTTTGCCAAAGTATGCTAAAGTTTTGGTAGTCAATGGTAGTCAAAAAAAAAGATGGTAACCGGAGTTACCATCTTACTAATAAATGAAATAGGTGGGGGTGACATTCCCACATCTCCAACAAGGGTGACGGCTGCCCGTTCCGTCCTCAGATTTCATTTAATATAGTCTATGTTTTACTTTTTTAAGTATACATTAGTAAAAGAAAAAGTCAAGCCTTTATAAGAGTCCCCTTATTAATAAAGTTTTTAACTCTGTTGGAATTTAGTACATACAAGGATCTTGCATAAAATATTTCACTGGAAGATATTCTTACAGCAACTTTAACATATTCATTGTTGATTATATGAGATGAAAAACTGCCTATCTGTTGCCTCATAAGTATAAAATATCTCCTTTTATGATTGTTTTATATTAAAGGAATAACATATATGGAAAGAAATATAAATACTTTAAATATAAAAATGATATAAAAATATGTGAATATTATTTCGTCCAGCCGCCAACCATAATAGAGAATAATATTATCAGGAGGCGGACATGGGCAAATCTGAAGAAGAAAAAACAGATAATGATTATAAAGATGGTGCTGTCACGAAAAATGCTCTTCAGGTGATAACAATTATTGGAGAGATAGAAGGACACGATAATCTTCCTGCAACAAGCAAAGCAACCAAGTATGAACATATGCTTCCTAAGCTGGCGGAGATTGAGATGGATAAAGATATTAAAGGTGTACTTTTTATTATGAATACAGTTGGTGGGGATGTCAGTGCGGGACTGGCACTGGCAGAGATGATTGCTTCAATGAAAAAGCCAACAGTTTCACTAATCATAGGCGATTCACATAGTATAGGTGTGCCGCTTGCTGTGAGTACAGATTATTCATTTATTGTGCCTACAGCTACCATGATAATACATCCTGTGAGGATGAACGGAACACTTATCGGAGTTCAGCAGACATATGATTATTTTGAACGGATATCTGACAGGATAACATCATTTATTGCGGCTCACAGCAGTGTAAGCAAAGAAAGAGTAGAGGAAATGATGGTTGACACCACACAGCTCTCTAAAGACTTAGGAACAGTGTTGGTGGGTAGACAGGCAGTTGAAGAAGGTTTAATATGTGAAGTTGGTGGAATCAGTGATGCGCTTGATAAGCTGGATTCCATGATTAATGAATGTTAGGGTGAAGATATGAAATGTAATCTGTGTCCAAGAGCCTGCAATGTTGACAGAAATGTTAATACAGGCTTTTGTGGAATGACTAATGATATATATGCGGCAAGAGCCGCTCTACATATGTGGGAAGAACCATGCATATCGGGGGAACACGGCAGCGGGGCAGTATTCTTTTCCGGGTGTACATTAAGGTGCATATTCTGCCAGAATGCAGAGATTGCAGCAGCACATGTTGGAAAAAAGATAACAGTTGAGAGGCTTTCAGACATTTTTCTGGAACTTCAGGACAAATGTGCCAACAACATTAACCTTGTTACGGCAACACATTTTGTGCCGCAGGTAGCAGAGGCACTTGTCAAGGCAAAGAATAAGGGGCTTGTCATACCAGTTGTGTACAATTCAAGTGCATACGAGAATGTCAGCACGCTTAATATGCTTGACGGGCTTGTGGATGTGTATCTTCCAGACATGAAATACATAGACAGCAGGCTTTCGGCAGAGTACTCGAAAGCACCAGATTATGCTGATGTGGCTAAAGCTGCAATACATGAGATGGTCAGACAGACCCGAAAGCCGGAATTCTTCATAGAAGATGATGAACTCGTGAAGAGCGGAAGAGTTGAAGCCGGGATTATGAAAAAAGGCGTAATTGTAAGACATCTTGTACTTCCGGGAACAACTAAGGATTCCAAAGCGGTTATAAAGTATCTTATTGATACATATGGAGATGATATATACATAAGCATAATGAGCCAGTACACGCCATTTGACAGACTAAAAAAACATCCACTCCTGTCGCGTAAAGTGACAAGAAAAGAATATGATTCTGTGGTAGATTATGCAATAGACTGTGGGATTAATAATGGATTTATTCAGGAAGGTGATGTTGCTGAGGAAAGCTTCATACCTGAATTTGACTATGAGGGCATATGATTATATAATCGTAACAGAGATTATTACAAATGTATTGGCAGGATTAATATATGGAGAATAAGCATGGGCATATAGAGCAGAACAGAGCCAGAATATGGCAGATTGGC
>OJMI01000536.1_pt1 | contig 50428 bp, 67 predicted proteins | sample 1597131 | NCBI WGS metagenome assembly OJMI01 (sample SAMEA2452116, study PRJEB22498) | human gut metagenome | reverse complement strand
ATCTTCTGGCTTAATTGGGTCATCGATTACAATCGCGCCTTGGAAAATGTTTGTCGTAGCTCCTATCATATCAAGCATCTCATTCGTATGGTCATCAAATGTGAATATATCATTGCCTCCGTCCATTTTATCAATATCTGGGTCAATATCCACCGCTCCAGCACCAAAGCCTGTGACCTGACCTTGTGTTGACACTGCATAAAGTTCTCCTCCAGCTTTAGTTTTCCATCTCTTAGCCGAACCTTTCTCGGATGCAAGAGCTGAATTAGGAAAGAGTGTTTTATATAATTCTTCACTCATTATATTACGTACAGTATCTGAATTGTCATTCACAAGTATATCTGAATAAGACAAATGCAAAAATCTGCATCTCGGGTTCAAGGCAAAACACCAACTTATAAACGACTTAATGACTAATTCTGTATTATGTGACACGAGCCCATTGGCTATGAAGTTATGGTCATTTTCTACTTCAAGGTGTCTAAGCTTTTGCATACCAGAAAACTCTATATCTATGATTTCATCTAAGTAAAAATCATTACATAAGTATTTGTTTAATTGTGGATATAAAGCCGCTAATCTTTCAAATTTTTCTCTTGTTATATTCTTATTAGAAGAGCACCTAATCGGCCCGTGCATAGTTTTATAAGTAAGCTTTTCTTTTCTTATAATATCGTACGGGTACGTATCTATATAAGATTTAGCTGGCTTAGCAAATATAGCTTTTGCTATTTCTGCTTTTCCATAAAAAGTAAGATGCGGATAAAGCTTTTGTGCAAATTGCCTTGGTATAGCTAAAACCCATACTCCTGCATGTTTATTGCCTCTATATGTATACGTAGATGCTACTCCCATTGTAGACAGTAAGTGCTGTATATCTTGAATAAGGCCTTTATTAGCTAAACCAATTACAATCTGCCCTGACCTAGTATCTATAGCTCCATCTGTAGCTATCATCATATCTATAAACATGTATTTTTGCCTCATAGATAAACCGAACCAGTTTTTAGGTATTCGCTTATCATAAGCTCTATGGCCAAACAGACCATTTTTTACAAGCATTTGGCAAACTCCACCTGAATATCCACCTGTTATCCAATATTCAAATGATTTTGCTCCTTTATACTGCTTTACTTCACACCCAAAATGTGCGACTGCTTTTTTAGCGATATTAACCACTTTTTGGTCCATATTAGCAAATGATACACTTCTGTCTCCACATTTGCCTTCAAATATAAGCAAAGTAGCCAAAAGCAGTTCATTATCATCTATTTCATATTCTGTATCAATCTCTGCGCACAAGGTTTGTATTCTATCACCGATTTTAAGGTCTTTAAGTTCTGTATAGCCAAATGGCGTAAGAACTGGGTGGTCATAACTTGCTGTTATTGACCTACCTGACCTCATTCGTATAGTATATGTATCTTTATACGCAGGTTCTGTAGCTAACACTTTATTAAGAGCTACTTTTCCATCTCTGAACGAGTATACAAAATCTCCAGGTTTTATATCTTTTACTTGTTTAAGCCCTTCATAAGTAAATACTTCGTCTGTCAAGCAGTGGCATTTCCCGTATCTGGGAGCGATATTGATAATCAATCTGGTAATTTTACCATCTACAACATCTTGTAATACTTCGAACATTTTCTTATGGTGCTCTGCTACTATAAATGAGCGTTTATATTGACATTTAAACATTAGTTTAGTATACTTTTCAAATGATGTCAAAGCCTCAAGACGTAACATTTCTACAGGATTTACAGTTCCGGGCTTTGTGGCATCTAATGCTGTTTCTTGCATTTCTTTAAGTGACTTCATTGCTATATTTTACTTTATTAAGTTTTCACGTATAATCAGGTACGCTTCACGACTCACAGGCACATTAGGAATAATGCCTGTTTGGAGTTGTTGCTGCTCTGGTAGATTAAGCTGCATAGGTCCTTTGCCAAATATTCTATCCCATAATTTTTCTATAGTTTCAATGTTACCTAGCTTTTCGTCTTCAATAAGGCGCTTAATTACAGTTTTTATTACAACCGGCACTTTTTTATTAGCCATTAAGGCTTGTAGCTGCGAGTTATTGCATGTTAACAAGCAAGCCAATAAATTAGCCGTGTCTTGCTTTGTAAGCTGAACACTTAAATTGATATTAAGGCTAGTAAGAAGCTTTGTTATTTCAGGCCTTGATGCTCCTTGTAACTGAAGTGCTGAGCGCACAGCTGATGAATATGAGCCTTTGCCCGAGTCATGGCGTTCTGCTAACTCAGTCGCTTTAAGTGGCTCTACAGTCTGAGCCTCAAGTGCCTCAATAGCCTCAACTCGTTTTTGCTGCTCCACGATGCGTTTGGCTTGAAACTCAGTTTGGCCATCTGGTATTTCTTCCACGCCAAGTTCTTCTGCTAATGATTGGCGCTTTTCTTGTTTAGCTTGAAGATTTTTAAGCTTCTGCTTTTCAAGATATTTAATACGAGCCAATTCTTTTGCATCTTGCTTTGATTTGATGCGCGTGGCCTCTTGTTCTACAAGTTTGGATGTATCTGGATTAGACATTCCAGGAACTATTGGCCTGTCTGGCAATATATCTGCTAATTTCTGTGCTATTTTATCTGTTTTCATATTATTTGAGTATTCTTAATTTACCAGTTTCTAACTTATTTGCTATCTTGGCTTGTTTGGCCATAAACTTAGCTACTCTATTTTCTGCATCTTTCTCTATGTTAGCAGCCTCTTTAGTTTTTACTTTTCTCATGTCTGGGGCTATTTCAATTATTTCCTCTGTTCCATCAAATCTCCATATACAGTCATAAGCAATTCTACGTTGGCCGTTGCAACACATATATATTGCACTTGGGTTTATTTTCATTGGAGCCACACTTTCTATATACTCTCTTATGGAGTCCCATTTTTTATAGAGCTTATATAGATTATCAGTCATTTGTTTATATTGATAAACGGCTCTATGCGGATAGCTACGAACGCTATTTGTACCAGCTCTATATATGGTTTCTGGTATTCCCCATTTTGCTGCATATCCTGGTATGACGGCTTTTTCTGCTGCACATTTATTTAAGCTATTTATTATGTTGTGGCCATAGGGAGCATAAGCCATATATTCATCTATCAATTCATACATTCTTAGGTATATGCTTATCAAGTCTGGGTTCATAGGAATTTCTTCTGTTGACACCGTTATATATTTGCTTTCAGTTATGGCTTTTATTAAGTCTGGATTATTTTTGTTTAGCCAAATAGTGTTACGAAATGCATTACTTATAAGTACTTCTATTTTGTTTTTTACAGTGAAAGCTTTTGTTTCTCCTGTCCAGCCTATGTATACTTTATTATCATACTCAAATTCAAGTATGAAAAATGCACTTGTAGACTGTAAGTTGGCATTTTCTTGTAAATCTACCAAATACTTGTATTTACCTATGCGTATCATAAATATAGTTTTTTTATTACTTTGCAAATATACTAATAAAAACTGATAGGTGAAAATTCTCGCAGAATAAAAATTACACAGGAAATGAGAAATTAACATTTTTTATATCAGTGAATTGATTTACCAATATGGAAAATAGTTTGTAATGTTTCACGTTTCACTAGTTATTCAGTGAAATAGAGTTGAGCCTGTAAACAATATAGTTTTTATTTCACTGAATATAACTAATTGAAAATCAATCACTTATAAAAAATGCATTAGTGAAAAGAATCTATATGGCATAAATATTTAATTGCCCTATATAACTTACTTTTTATGTTTAATAAGTGATACGTTAAGTGATTATCTATATCATATCACTATTCACTACTTACAATTCTATTTAAGTGATTTATATTTCTTATTGTTTATTTGTTTATAATATATCTAACTTATTGAAAATCAATCACTTATCAAGAAACAATTGATTGTTTCTATTGTTTCTCTTGTTTACAGCCTTTTTGCGAGAATGCCTGAATGATGGCCTTTGCGAATTTTGATTTGGTGGTAATTTGCGAGAATGATTTGAAGCCAAAAAATTTTCTGCCTATGGACATGGCTCTATATACTATATATAAGGGGCACCCAGGCACTGCGGCAGGGGCCTAATTTCCACACAGGCAAAATTCTCAAAATATAAAAATTTATTTGGTTAAAAAGCATTAAGCCTGACAGCCTAATTCGTTAATTATGGTTTAATTTGTTAAAGTTCTATAAGGCTATCAGCCTGTTAACAACTCTTAACTAAAATAATTTTCAGGTTCCAAACCATTTACAGGCTCATAGCCTCTCCTCTAACAAGGCTTAACAAAAATTTAACACTTCTTAACCAAATATATTTTCAGGTTCCAATTATTTTATTAGCTGACAGGTATAAAATTATTATTTTAATTTATTAACGAAACAACCAGGAAATTTAATACGATTTAACCCATAAAATTTTTATATGTTATTTATTTTACAGGTTATATAGCCGACATTTTTTAATATTTATATCCAGGTTTCTTAACACTTTTTTAATATATAAATTTTATAGTCGATAAAATTATTATTATATTAGCATATCGAAAATAAACCGGATATATATAATAATTTATTTAACGGTTATTAACAAATATCCAATATTTATTAACCAAATAAATTTTTCCGGTTAAAATAAAATTGATATATTAGCAATATAAATAAAACGGAAATAATATGAATAATTAAAATATAACAGTAATGAAAATTAACAGAAATTATCGTTTCGTCCTGACAGTTCTGGACAACGAGAAAATTAACGCGGGAGAAATCCGTATTGACAGCTGTGCTATAACCGGCGAGAGAATGTTTGCCAGCGAATGCCATTATTATGCCGAAAAAAATATTTTGGAATGCCTGAAAGAGGCCGACAAGAGAAATGACCTGAGCGGTTATTACGGCCATACGTACTGCATTTATAAGGAAAACAAATCGAAAAAGGAAACAACCGAACGAGAGGAAGACGGCAAGAAAATTGTCGAGACGAGAGAAATACCAGGAGAGGCAATGCTGCTCGAAACAATAACCGTGGACGAAAACGGCGTGACCATCCGATAATCTATTATCCGCGAAAGCGGATATAGGATGGCCGACACAGCCCAGGCCGGGAAGGCTGCACAGGAGTTCGACTCTCCTGCTGGGCACAATTGGCAATATTGCCGAGATTATTAAATAACAGGAGAATTATGACACAATTACAGCAATTTTTGTTTGAATTATCGTTCGGACAGACCAGGAGAATACGCGAATATATGCTGAAACGATATAACGTGTATTGCGGCTCAATGAAGGACTTGGAACAGGCTATAAATGACTATATACCCGATGAGGATATATTAGAAGAACTGTCAGAAGTATTAGCATGACAGGAGAGTCCTGCACGGGAGAATGGCCGAAACGGCATCAGTGGTTCAACTCCACTGGCAGGAACTAATAATTCATAAAACTGTAAAATTATGAACAAGACTTATTACCGTGCCGAAATTGACTCAACAGACCGAGAGAATGCCATTCTCCAGAGCACCAACAAGAGTGTTGAAGACTGTGCAGCTCGGAGCTTCTGGGCGAAGCATATCCACCAAATGCTGCAGAAGAGCACGGACCTCAGAACGTGGAAGGTGCAGCCCAAGAGATACCGCAAAGGCTATCGCCCGGCTATCTTCAAGAGCCAAAAGTCAGCAGAGCTCTGGCAGGAGCGTCTCGGGAGAATGACAGGCTTTGAATGGACAATAACAGTAATACCGGAATAATATGAGCCGCAAGAGAATTTACAACAGAGTAATGGATGACTGCAGCGGAGTGTGCCCATTGGGCGAGCTGCTCACCGACAAAGAGCTGGAGCGCATGCGTCTCCACAACTCTAGAAGAGATTGGCCGAATACGGCTAAAGTGACAGTAAAAACGGGAGAAATATACTTCAGCTTTGGAGTACGTTTTGCCGAGAGTTATGAACTAATAAAACCAGGAGAATGAACAGCAAGAGAACTTACATTGCCACATTTTGGCGTGGCAATCTGCAATTGAAGAATGGCGGCTATTATATGACAAAGGAGTTTCAAGCCGTGTCGCATAAAGCAGCTGAGAGACAGGCCGAGAGATACATGAAAGGTATGGTTTTCGGCAGTTTAGACCTCATAAGTGTTGAACTAAAACAAGAGAACAGCAATGGAAAATAACAGAAGCAAATTTGAGTCACACGGCTATTTTATAAATGGCATAGCCGAAAAGCTGGAAATTCAAATCAGCCAGTCAGGAGATGCGGCTCGTTACCAATCCACAATACGGTGGTCTTCAAGAGGCACGGAAGTAATTCACGGCCGTTGACAAGAGATACGCTACAGCAAGAGAAACGGCTATGCGTATATTGTGAAGTACGGCAAGAGACTATATTTGTACAAATTTCTAAGAATATACTAACATGGCAGCAAAAGACTATAAATTTGAGTACATGCTACTCAACCGGCTTCAATGCGATTGCAATTACTATCTTGGCCACGGCGGCCGAAACGCTCAGCATTGTCTTTGGGCCCATGATGAGCAGAAACAAATCGATAAAATGCGAGAGCTTTATGACTTGTTGCCGGTTAAACCTGAGTGGCTTACAAGAGAACAAATTGATGAATATGCAGCAAGAATGGGCGTAAAATAACCAACATTATTTAACGAAAAAAGTTTTTAAAGCAGTAACCAGATTAAAATAAAAGTAGTATATTTGCATATAACTTAAAAGATATAACAAATATGGAAACAACAGTTTTTTATGTAGCAGTTGCCTATAGCGGCGGTTTCAATCCCACAGTTGTGGAGAAGTTTGATAACAAAGCAGATGCAGACAGCTATGCGGCTCTTATGTGTCGCACAAAGCAACGCAGGTACATTGTACTCGAGCAAGTAACAGAATGGGACGGCACTCCTCAAGAGAATGCATGACCTTAGCCGCTGCGGAGAGAAACGATATTCGTGGAACAGTATCAAGCGAAGCGGATTTTAGGAGCGACACCTACAGCGGCACTAAGTTTAACCCTTGCTTTCGCAATATTGTTGCAGAGCAACTAATAAAAATTTACAGTAATATGGTAACAATGAAATTTTCAGCAACTAAGTCAGAAACGTTGTTTTTGACACCGACAATTGCAGTTGAACAAGACAACTCAGAAACAGCAATCCGATTTGCTCTTTGGCACGGCGTGTTCAGTGTAGAGGTAAGCAAGAGTTACAAAAACCGTAAAAGCTAAATAACATGGCAAGAAATGAAATGTTTGTAACGGTTTATAGGCTTGAAGTTGAGGCCACTCGAGAAAATTTGGACAGTATGGAGAACTTCATAGAAGCCATTTCGGATTGTGCTATTGTGTCCAATGATGAGGGTTGTGTAGCTATCATAGTAGCGTCTTCGGATGCCTTAGGGACAACGAAATTGGCTAATATGGCACTCAAATTCTTTGGCAAGGAGGGATATAATATAAGTACTCTCGGACTCTTAGGGCCGTTTAAGAAACTCAATTGATATTTTTTAACATAAAACTTGGAAAAAAGTTCCCAAAGCGGCTCAATAATTCAAAAAAACATAGTATATTTGCAATATCAAAATTAAACAATAACATTTTAATAACAATTCAAAATTTACAGTATTATGACAACAAAGAAATTTTTGCAGATGACAACGAAGAAGCTGAACGCTCTTTTGGCAACAGCAAGTGACGAAGACAAGAAGGCTATCGAGGCCGTACTCGCAGCTCGTGAACAAGCTCAGGCCCCTGCTGCTCCTGCAGCTCCTGAGGCAACCGCAGAAGAGACTCCTGCCGCTCCTGCAAGTGAAGAAGAAACTCCTGCCGCTCCTGCAACCGCAGAAGAGACTCAGCTCAGCCCTGAGGAAGAAGCAGCTATCAAGGCAGCTGAAGAGAATGGCGGACTCAACCCGCTCTACAATGGCAGCAAGGCAACTCAGGAGAAAAAGCCAAAGATGACCGATGAGGACCGTCATGCACTGGCCGAAGAGCTGAAGAAGAATGTTAACCACCGTTGTCAGGCAGTTCCTTTCAACACCGCAGAATGGGTTGACGGCTATATCGCCGGAGTGATTGAAGAGAAGCGCAGCAATAAGGTACTCTATGCAATCAAGACAGACGACGGACGCCGCATTATTAAGGTACACGACAGCAATCTCGTTCGCATTCTGGATGAAGTTGTTGAGCCGGAGAAGAAAGCCCGTGCTCGCAAAGCAAAAGACCCAGCAGACAAAGTTGAATGGACGCCGGAAGCAATTGCCGAAGAGGTTAACGAAGTTATCGGCAACATAGGTAAAACGGTAGAATTTGAGAAATACCGCACTACAGATGAAAACGGCGAAGAGCACATTGAAATGGTAATCGGCCGTATCGTGGCAATCGTGCCTGACAAACGAGCTCAGCGCTTGCTCTACCGCATTTCAGTTCCGGCTCCTATTGAGGGCAATCCGCTTGCAACGAAGACTATGCACAAGGTTGTGAAAGCCGAGGGCATTAAGATTGCCGAAGAGTTCGACGAAGAAGGTGCACAGCTCAATGCCAAGTATTTGGAGCGCCGTGAAGCAGCAGCAACTCGCACTCCGCTTACTCCTCAGGACCGCGTAATTCGCTGCGAGGAGAATGTGAAGAAGGCAGAAGAGAAGCTGCAGAAAGCTCAGGAAGAGCTGGAAGCCAAAAAGAAACAGCTTGAGGATGCAAAGAAGGAGCTGGATGAATATCTTGCCGGTCAGGCAAATGGAGAAACTGCCGAAGCTCCTGCTGAGACTACAGCCGAAGAGGAGTCACTTGCATAATACAGCCGCCTGACACCGTTTCTCCCATGGAGCCGTCTCGAAAGAGGCGGCTCTTTTTTTGCTGCATATCTAAGTATGCAGCTATTTTTGTATTATTGCGATTTATGTTAAAATATGTAAACTCATAGAAACATGCTTCTTTCGCGTTCTAGGACACTTTTAGGCTTTGAGTGTACTATAATATGGGTTAACTCAATTCGACGCGATAGAGGCCAAAAGAAGTGTATCTATCAATGTATTTTTATAAAGTCTATAATATGAATTAAGGTATGGACTTTCCTGAGCTTTAAGCCACAAAGCAGTTATATAAATAGCTGTTAAATTTATGGCTAAAAAGTTGACTCATTTTCGCGCGTTCTAGGACACTTTTATTTGAGAATAATAGTAAACTAAATCTATAAAAAGAAATGAGGAGAGAATGAACGAGAATAATGAAATTTCATATATTTTTGAGGCATTTAGAGCTCTATATTTTTATATTAAAGCCGCAATAAACCAGTGAAAATTTTTATGTTAAAGTCTGTAAAACAGTGATTTATATCAAGATTATTTTGTACTTTAGCCTATAAAAGAACAAAAGTAAAACTGTTAAAAAATGTTACACACTAGAACTCATAAAAGCCGCATGGCCATTATGATTAAACAGCTTATGCCTGAGTGTACAAGCTGTGTAGCTCGTGTGCACAGTGGACTATGCAGCAATTGTCCACATTGGACCCCGAGTGTGGCACAGGAGTTAACAGAGGAAATGGCCGAGAGAATATCTGCCACGATTGGACAGGAGAATATCACAAGGCCCAACGAGAGAAATGTTGAACAAAAATAAATAATTGCAATATGGAAATAAATGAACAAGAGAATACCCAAGAGGTACAGCAAGAGAATTTGCTTGATGGCTCCCAGTCAGTTCAAGCAATGCAAGAAGGAAATGAACTGCCAACAGCTGTTCAATTAGTTCAGCCTCAAGCTGCTTTAGATGAAATAGCAGAGCTTGAGAAGAAATATCGTGAAACTATAGAACGGGAGAATAAATGAGCAATTTTGTTTTAGATTACAGCAAAAAGCAGACTTTGCAAATATCAAATGATGCTTTTTGCTTTTTGTATTATGGCGAAGAGCCATTAGACGAAGACAATTTGGAAGAAGCCAATGAGGTATCTGAAATGTTTTCCAATAATTTTTATATAGAAGATGATTGGAAAGCGGTTGATGACTCAGACCTTATAGAATGCACCTTTGTTCCGTATGTTGAAGACCAAGCCGATTATGATGAATATGAGGACCTTACTAAATATATTCAGCAGCAAATAAAATGGCTTGATGCAAATCATATTAGAGTGTGGTGGTTTAATAACCAAACTGGGACGAGAGAATTACGTGGTGATTTTAAGGTTTATACCAATAAATATGGCCTTAAGTGTTTTCATACAGGCAATCAAGATGAGGATTTTGTGACAGGAAAAATGAGCCTGTATTTTTTGAAGAATTTCAAGAAACGCGTAGCTTAACAAGTGAACGAGAGAAATATAAGGCAGACTACAGAAAAGTAGTCTGCCTTTTTTACATTAAGCTTTCATCTTCTTCTATAACGAGAGAATAACCGACTCCTCGTATGGTTTCTATAGCTACTCGGTTATCCATTTTAAGCATATTTCGCAGCATACATATATGGACATCTAAGCTACGTTTATTAAAGTAGTTATCATCAGTCCATACTTGTTGCATAAGTATTTTCTTAGGTAATGTTTCATTTTTATAGGCACATAGTAAAGCAAGAACTTGACTTTGTTTATTATTAAGCTGTGTTTTTACACCGCCTATAGTAAGAATTTTATCTACTGTATTAAACAGGTAATCGCCTATCTCATAAGATGGCTCTATACTTCTTACTCGCACACCACATCTTTTCAAAACAGCTTTTATTCTTCTTATAAGCTCTTCAATGTTATATGGCCTTATAACGTAATCATCTGCACCTTCATCGAATGCTTCAATAACATACTCATATCGGGCCTTGTCTGATACCATTATTACTGGTATTTTATCATCTGATTTGCGCAAAAATTTTAATGGCTTTAGCCTCATAGAGGCATCTGTTGTTTTATAATGGCTTAATATGCATAAGTCATAATTCTTTTCTCTGATTTTGATTAGTATATCATTCTCAGTTGAGGTTATTACTTGAAAGCCGTTATACACCAAATAATCTACCAGGATTTTACAGTCTTCATCTTGATAGATTAAAATTCTTGGCAATGCTAATTTAGTGTTATTACTTTTCATACCATTTCTTTAATCTTGTTTTGCAAATCATTATATAAAACTTCATACCAAAATGGATTAAGCCTTAACAGGTCAAAGTATGAATATACGCCTTTTTGATATATTAAAGAAGCATATTTAAGCTCTTTGTCTGCTCTTTTTTTAAGATGCTCATGATAGAACTTTATGGACTGGTCTACATTTACCAAGAATGGCGATTTATGCTCCATAAGAACTTTTTGCTCTGTATTTTGAGCAAAGTAATATGGGATATTCGGCATCGCCCAAAAAGTTAATCCAGTACCATATTCCTCACTTGCTTTATATAAAAAGCCAGGGCATGGGCGAATTGAGTCAGGATATAAGCTTTTACATATTCTTAACCTACGTGGAATAAAAGGATTAAGTAAAGTAGTTAATCGCTTGTTTATATAAGTTGAGTATTTATCAACCATTCTTGTATGTTCTTTAACAAGTGATGAAACTAACAGCTTAATCCTTTCATTTCCTATAGGGTCACTCAGGCGTATATATTCTTGCCTGAAAGCTTCACGCTGAATACGTATTCTGTCTTCTTTAAGCCGTTGAGACTTTTTCCTTTTAGCTTCTATGCTAGCCATTGCAGCTCTGCGCTGTCCCTCAGGCCCAAATAGTTTTACACCTTGGCAATTGTTTGGACCTAAGCCTGTCCATGACATTTTATCTCCATATCTAGCTTCAATCTCTCTGTTTTCCTGCTCTTCTTCAGATAATTCAACATGCTCTTCTTCCAAGGTAATTTTTTCAATCGCCTCAGATTGAGCCTCTTGAATATCCTCATCATCACTTTTAATTTCATCGAGAAATTCAAAGAGTTCCTTTTCGGTTAAGTCTCCATATTGCTTAATATCTTCCATGCCACTTAAATAATGACTTGATTATATCTTTTCCAGCTTGCTTGTTAAGCAATCCAAAGTATGCGATTGCAAGCATGAGTCTTGCTATTTTATGCAATACCCAGGCTAATAGATATATAGGGAAATAAAGTACACCTACACATCTCCATAAAAATTTAAGTACCTTTTTCATTTTTCTAATATATTTAATGGTTGTTTTATTTCTGCAAATTGTGCATTTATGTGCTGTATATTTGCCTGCTGGTTTATAGCTTCTTTTATTGGGCTTTTTATTTCTTGTACACAGCTCATTGAACTTATTATGCTAAACGGAGGGCATGCCGTATAAACATCGGCCAATGCATCAACTAACTCATCTTTGCTTAGTTTCTGCAGATTGCTCTTTATTATCTCCCTTATTGGATTGTTCATCTTCTGCTTGCTTTAATTCAACATAAGTTCTATGAAAAGCTTCATCGCCTATTCCTTTAATAAAAGTTCTAAGTGTAGAAGGATATTCGCTTGTATTTATAGTCTTATCGACTATTTTCGCGTAAAGAGCAGCAAGAGCTTTAGGCCCAAATACCTTTTTCTCTTGTAATCTTTCAATGGGACCTCTTTTGAATTGAACATAAGGACTTCCATTCATAATCTTTGTACGAGTTAGGTACAAATCCTTAATCAAAGCCTCGATATGCTTTTCAAACTGAGGCATTTGAATAATATCAATAACTTTCAAATCTTCCAGCTTCATTTTTATAAGTTTTTAAGTTGTTGTTTATAATACTTTTCTTGCATATCGAAGTGTCTCTTATATATATGCAAATCATGAGCAAAATGATAATAAGTGCCTATTGGCACACCGAGCTCATCCGCAACTAATTGTTGAAGCTTTGTCCAGCAATATTGGTCATTGCAAAAGCCATAAACCAAATCATTGCTTCGCATAGTTACACACATATCAAGAGTTTCTATTTGAGGCTTAATATCAAATCCGACTGATAGTGTACAAGGTGTATCATACTTATAGTCATCTTTTTCTTTGCCATCAAATATAGTAAACCAAGCTTGACGAGTATCTTTATTCTCTTTAAGCTGTTCAATGCACTTTGCCAATTGGTCATTGCGAGTCCATTGCCACCCATAATTAGAATTGACAATGTTATCTCCACCATGCATTTTATCCCACCTAGGAGCATGCTTTTTAATTTCAGCTACGCTCCTATCTCCAGACATATACCAGGCATATTCACGTTCGGCATATTTCTCACTAAACTTACGCCACTCTGTAGTTATTATTCTTTGCTCAGGGTTGAGTATATAAAAACCTACATTGTATACGGCCTTTGTTCCAATATTAGTATATATGCCTTGGCCCATTATAAAGCCATATAAATCCTCAAAGGCTTCTGTTGCATTTTTATAAGCTATGTTCATACGTTATTCTCTTCTTTATCTTTATAATCTAATATAAGTGCAACTCCATAATCATACCAAAGAAGCTCATCAAGTTCTTTTTCAGTTTTGCAATTATATTTACATAATTCAGCTTCTAAATCCATCGGACTTTCAATGTGAACTTCATCTTCTATATACTTTGCCATATCATTTAACTATTTTATTAGTGTTACTGTTATAAACTCTAAACAACAATTCTTCAGCTTCCTCATTCATGGCATTGCAAATACTTATTGCTTCTTCCATAGATAAGCCTGTAAGCTCTTCGTCATCATCATTTACTGCAATTTCGCCAGTTATAACTCTAACATCAAATGAGTTTGCAGAAGCAAAAGCCTTAGCAGCATCAAGAGCTTGTATACAAATATAGTGTACCGCATCCCAGTATATATAAGATAAAGTACTTGTATCTTTTAATATATCTATATAAAGCTCTCTTAACTTTTCTGGCTTAAACCATCCATGCTCATCCATCCGTTTATATTCAGCAAGCCATCTACCATATCCATTTGTAGCCTTAAACCTGTTTGCATAAACAGCCACAAATTTAAGAAATTGGTCTGTATAAATGACTTGTGGAATTTCAACTGTTTTCTTTTTGAGCTGTTTCATGTGCTTAAAGTTTATATATTCTCGCGCGTTCTAGAGCACGCCTATTATTCCATTATTATTCAATCATTCATGTACTTAAAGCGCGATATTGCGCGCGAGAATAATGTGAAAATCAATCCTTAGTATGACCCAGTAGACCCGAGTGCTCCATCACCACGCTCAGATGAACGGCTGAAAAGCTCTGACTCAGAAACTTCTTCAAGGCCTTCATACGATACAGGCACAAGAATAAATTGTGCTATTTTCATACCTGGCTTAATGTGGACTTTGGCTTTACCGACATTAACAACATGTATATGAATTTCACCTTGGTAATCTTCATCTACAATCTTGGCTCCGAGGATAACGATGCTTTCAAATGCTTCTGCTTTCGGTGTTCTACCAGCTCCAAGGCAAGCCCATTTAGAAGTTACAACTCCTGATTTATCAGCTGCCATAAGCATATATCCTTCTGGAATTTCCATCTTAATACCTGATGGTATCAAAACATCAGTTCCTGGATTTACAATAAAGCCTTTGTTACTGCCAAAGTTAGGAACGAAAAAATCAATTCCTGCTGCTTTACCAGTCCCGCGAACAGGGGACTTTACATTTCTTATTTTTGCAAATTTCATGGCTACATCATTTTAACAAGTTCCTTAGCTGCTGTTTCTACAGCTCTAGCAAGTCTATGTTCAACTTCTGGACTTATAAGGCTGTAAACTCCTTCTTTTTCAAAAGCATCAGCCATGATAGCTCCAATTTTTGAAAGCTTAGGATTAGAAGCATTAATGCCATGCTTATCCATAAGTTCTTTATTGTACTCATACTTAATACCTCTGCCATTTTCTACAGGAATGAGCTTAGCTATTTCTGCATGAGTATTTGACTTTCTGCTCGTAGGAACAGTGATAATAATCTCCTGATTGGTTGTCATGCACATATCTGTGCACATTTCCATTACTTCGTTGAAGTTGCGCTTAAACTCTCTTGGAGTTACTGAAATTAAAATTTTCATATCTGTTACATTAAATCGTTATCGAATAAACTTGGTTGCTCAGTGGCTTTAGAAGCAACTTTTATATCTCCTGGTTTACGTTTTAATACCCAAAGAGTATTACGTGAAGCATCTGGGAACATAGGAGCCATGATATTGGCAATGAGGTTTGAGTCATAATACTCTTTAAGAACATCAAACATTTTCTGCTGCCAATCATTCATCAGTGGTTTATAGTCTTTAGCCGAAGCAAATGTACCGAACTTCTTTATTATGTTGAAGTGTTTCAACAATATGCCTTCAAGCTCCCAATGGTCAAACTCTTGTACGTCAACCCCGCGCCCATCACCAGAATCATAAGTATGATTACCAGCTGCTCCTACAGATGGGTCATAGTTTGGAGTTGAAAGGTAATAAGTAGCGTTATTATTGCCACAAGCCTTAAAGTTCTCCAAAAATGCATCTGCATTCTGTTTGCCAACATGCTCGAGCACTTCAAAAGCACAGACTTTGTCAGCATTAAACTTGCTGAAATCCATGTAGTTTTTAGCAAGGTCAGCAACATAGAAATGAGCCCAAGGTACATTGGCATACTTCTCAGCTGCTTCTTGAATTGTTTTTTCACGAATATCGATACCGATATATTCTTTCTGCTTAAACTTATTTCGGTATAATACCTCAAGCAAGTTAGCAGCTCCACAGCCAAAATCAACAATGGACTCGCCAATCTTGGCTTCTTTCAAGATATGTGTCCATCGCAGATAATGCGCAAATTGGTCTCTGTGGAATACGTGACGCTCAAAGGCCTGGTCAGGTCTGAGGTCTGTTGTGTTATACACTTTTGCCATAGTTAAAAAATTGTCTATTTGTTGAAAATATCTTTATGCTCTTCCAGATAGTCATTCATAGAGCCCATGTAAGCTACTGCATCAAGAAGATTATCCTCTTTGTGCGCATAAGCCTCACGCGATAACTTAAGAGCTATCATAGCTCTATACATACCAGCGGTTGTTATTTGCTGGTCTTTAGGCGACATCAAGTTATAAAGAGCTGCTGCTCTTTCCATTGATGCCTGGAATGGTCCATATTGACGCTCTTTTTCCTCTGAGCGTTCATTTACAATCTTATTTGCTTGTTCTAATATATTACTCATGCTTTGAAACTGTTTATTATTTTATCTTTTAACTCTGGATTATTCTCAAGCATTTCCACAAAAAGGTCTGCTGCAACGTTTATACTAAACTGCCTCATATCGTCATTTTCTTGGAAATACCTAAGGAAAACCAGTATTTCCTTAAGCATTTCGTTATTCTCTTTTAACAGTTTAAGTATCTCATTCATTACAGCATCGATTTTAGTTCTGCTTTTAATCTTTTTGCATCAGCACCTCTAAATGTTTGTGCATTTGCCAAGAAGTATCTAACAATATCTCCTGCAGTATCATAAAGATACATAGCATTCGGGTCTGAAGTATCAAGTGTTAACATTGCCTCTAAATAAGGCACTGCGCCAAAATATACATTAAGCCATGTTGACTTTATATCTTTAGCTATTTGCTGAAAGGTTCTTTTCTTGTCCATTTTATTATCTTTATTTAGATATGCAAATATACTAATTTTCTCCAAGAATAGAAAATTTTTTCATTATAAAATGCACTCACTTAACACTTCTTAACTTGGCCAGATTTTATTGCTCTTCTGGATATTCTATTTGCAGTAATTCTTTGCAAAATTGAATAACTTGCTCATAATTATTATATGCAGTTTGAGTAATAATTCTCTGCTGAAGTATCGTTAGCTTATTTTTAATAATAAACTTATTTATATTAAGAGAGAGAGCTTTATCATTGCATCTTCTTTTATCTCCTAACTGAATAGCTAACTGAGCATAATGAATACATTTCTTTATATCCTGCGCTCCATTTTTAGCTCTATACCTGCTAATATATTTTATAATGCATCCTTGTATAAAAGAGCATCTTAAAGCAGCTATAAGCTCTATTGGTTGCATAGCCATATCTTTATAATGGCTACCACCTATTTGTACATCTGTTGCTTTCATATCAATATACTTTACGTTTACGATTATCTGGTATATACCCATTTGTCACTCTCAGTTCATCCATAAACATAACGGAGTTGTAATGTTTAGGAAATTCTTTTATTACCTTAAAGCTTGCTGTTTTGTCTTTCACAAAACTATTATCATCTACAGGCTCTACATATCCAAGCTTTACAAACTTATAAAGATATGCAGTTTCAGAGTTTCTACCTGGCTCTTTGCCAAGTAGAATTTCGCTCGAGCTGACAACCTTACCAACATTGTCATTTACAAATTTTACCATTTCCAGAAATACTGGAGCTTTTTTACCATTTCTTCCCATATTACATATATTTTTTATATTTGTCGATTTTTGCTTTTATACTATCCATTAAGGCATTTTGCTTTTTATCTTTTGCTTTAAGTGCTCTGATTACATCTTCATCGTGAGTGCCTTGCAATATCAAATGATTTATAATAACATGATTTTGCTGTCCTTGCCGATATAATCGAGCATTAAACTGTTGATATAATTCAAGACTCCATGTTTGCCCAAACCAAACTATTATGCTACCTCCTGCTTGAAGATTAAGCCCATGGCCTGCTGATGCTGGATGTGCTAACATAACTTGTATTTTACCAGCATTCCAGTCTTCAATATCTTTATTGTTTTTAAGCTCTCTTGGCTTATATTTTTTAAGATATTCCATGATTCTATCCCTATCGAATTGATAGGTCCATGCTATAAGCACAGATTGGCCATTTGCATCTTCAATTATCTCCTTAAGAGCTTCAAGCTTAATATCATGAATTGGAAACACATTTCTTTCTTCATCATATATAGCTCCATTAGCAAATTGAAGTAATTTATTTGAAAGGGCAGCGGCATTGACTACGTTTACTTCCACAGGCTTTTCAACAAATACTGAATTACCATTTTCGTCTTCTTGCTCAATCGTTTCAGTAGCACTTATTAAGTCAAGCACTTTATTCTTTTCAAAGTCATCGTATTGCTTCTTTAGAGCTTCAGGCATTCTAAGCTTTATATAGTTATCTGTCCTAAACGGCATTTCAAGATAATCATCGGCTTTCATGCTTATGCAAATATCCTCTATTTTCTTATGTATTAGATATTCTGAGTCACTCATCAAATCGTATGAATATATGACATGACCATTCGTTTGACCTGGCCGAAAATACCTTTCTCTATATCTGGATATTGTCTTTTCAAGGCGCTCGCCTCTATCCATAAGATATATTTGAGGCCACAAATCAATAAGTCCATTTGGAGCGGGTGTACCAGTTAGTCCTACTAACCTTTTAAGATAAGGTCTTGCGCCACGTAATGCCTTAAAACGCTCTGATTTATAAGACTTAAAACTGCTAAGCTCATCGACTACTACCATATCAAAAGGTAATTTGCCTCCGCCATATAAAGCACAAAGCCATGCAACATTATCTCTTGATATGATATAAATATCAGCTTTTGTTTCCATAACAGCTGCTATTCGCTGTTTAGCAGTACCTATAATCTTAGAAAAGCGCAAATGCTTTGTATGTTCCCATTTCTCTGCTTCTTCTTGCCAAACTGACTCAGCCACTCGTTTTGGAGCTATAACTAATACAGAATTAACTTCACAATAATCAAACATCAAATAATTTATAGCAGTAAGAGTTGATATGGTTTTGCCAAGGCCCATATCTACAAATACACCACAAAATGGATGCTCGATTATATGCTGCACGCAAGCTAATTGGTATTTATGTAAATCTGTTTCTTTCATCTTTTGTTACTGTTAAATATAGCTAAACAAGCTAAATCAAACAAAGCACCTATTATAAATGCAACTATGTTACTTATCATAAATTATACTATCTATAAATTGTTCAACGCCTTTTATCGTATCTATTACTTCAACTCTAAAACCCAAAGCTCTAAGCTTATTGTGCATATATGCCTGTATGCGTTTAGGCTTTCGTCCAGTTGTTTTTAATTCCACAAAAACTATTTTATGGCCTGGAAATAAGCACATTCTATCTGGTAAGCCTATAAGTTGGTCACACAGCAGTTTTATACACATGCCACCATTTATCTTAACAAGCTCAACCAATTTGTGCTCTACAACTTTTTCACTGTCTACCGTCTCTTTCTTCATAAGTTAAATTTATTGAACTTACAGTTACTCCAAGTATTTGCAATGACCGGTTAAGCTTATCTTTAAGATTTTTCTTGAATTGGGCTACATCATTGCAAGCATTCTCTTCTGTTACATGGTTTTCATCATATTTTATTGTTCTTAAAGAACCATTGGAGAATTTGCATACAACTCTTAGTATTACATATTTCATAACCTGGCCATATAAATGTTATACTCACACTTATCCAAATTAAATTCCAGTCTGTCAACACAAAACTTTTGGCCATTGTATATAACAACCGTTTTGACAGATGGAATATGTTCTATATTTCTTGTTACAAGAAGCACAGAATTACGGTAATTTCCGTATTGCATTTTATAAAAATTTGCTATCATAATAAGCTATCTTTACGTTTATAGTATTTCTGTTTACCATATAAAGGAAAGTTCTTAGTGGATGCTATAGCTTCCCATTCAGGCAATGACCTAAGAATTTCATTAACCTCCCTGGTATTATATCTTGACATTTCTGTCTTATCTTTGCCGAGGCACTCACACCATACTTCAGCAATGCAGACAAAATCTTTTTGTACTGTACCGTTTTTAGACAATGGGTCTTCAAGCCAACGTCTTCTGTCGTACAGGTCCATTTTATCCCAATCATCTGGAAATTTAGTATTAAGATATTCTTCAATAATACCTTTTCGCTCATCTGCTTCTGAGTGTTTATGTTGCTCAATCTTAGCAATTATATCTTCATCACCAACGAGGTATAAAGGCTCTTTTGCTAAATATAACTGATATGCTTCAGCCCATATTTGATTTACTTCATCTTGTGTAAGGTCATCATTTACAGACTTTGTGGCATATTCTGGCCTTACGTCTATAGGCATAAATCGTCTATTTCCTGTCGGGTCACGTAAGAAATCTTTGTTGTTAGTAGTACCAAAAAATACGCATTGGCGCTTATATGTTTCTACTGTTCTACCATACGCCGGCCTGAACATATCTTCTCTTTTTGATATGTAGTGCTTGATTGACTCTACTTCTGCTTTCTTAAGGCCTGAAAGCTCTGCCATTTCAATCAGCCACGCCCCTTGTATCTGCTCAAATGACTCCTTGCCCTGCACAGTCGTGAATGTATCTGAGAACCATTCCATGCCGAGCTTTTTAACGAAAGTACTTTTATATGTTCCTTGTTCTCCGACAAGTATAAGCGCTGTGTCGAACTTAATACCTGGCTCGAATACCCTCGCAACAGCCGCCGCCAACGTCTTCCTAATGGCGGCTCTAGTATAAGCGTTATCTTCTGCTCCAAAATAATCAATCAATAATGTATTAACTCTCGGTATGCCATCCCACTTTTGAGCACATATATACTCTCTTATCGGATGGAACTTTTTCTTTTCAAATTCAAGCGCAAGCGCGTCGTCCACTTTTTGACTTGACACAATGCCGTAAACACATTCAATGTAATTACGAACACCAGAATAGTCAACATCACGAAGAGGCTCCGCAGTATCAACTTTACGCCATGGTAACGAACGTGTAACATATCTTTTATTATCAAAAATGTTTAGCTTAAATACATCTTTTAAGAATTGGTCATGCTGAATTATTATATTCAAGTTATTGGCAGAATTATCATATTCGCCTTTTGTATTAGCATCAAGCTCTTCTGTCCATGAAGTATCATATTCTTCAGGAACTTCTGCTTTTGCTTCTTCTGCAAACTCGAATTTAGCTTCAGCAAACTTTTCTTCAGCAATATGCTTTTTTGTTGTAGAGTCCTTAGAGGCAAATTCTTCCATTGCCTTAAAGCTCTTTTTATCTTTGTCTTCTTTTTCTTTGCCTGTATCTAAATGGCCAAATTTATGTATGCGAACTAAGTCAAATGCATTACACAGTCTACCTCCTGCAGGGTCTGTACCATGATGTGAATAAGCAAATTTATCTTCATATATAATGAGTCCAGCAGCTGTTGTGCCATTGATATATGTATATCTATCTTCTCCTGCTTTTTCATATATGTCTGAAAGAAAAGTATCAATAGCTTCTTGTATAGTATAAGTACGGCAGAAAACACCAATTATGCCTTTTTTATCTTCTGGGTCTTCTTGCTTTTTGATAGCTTGCATTATTACATCTGTGCTATCTGTAGCAGTTGGCCATTCATTTGTATCATGCCAATCATTATATAGCCCGAGAATATAATCAGCTTCAAGGAAAGGTCCGTCTTGAAATTCAAAGTAATACTCCATATCTGATGATACAGACGGCCAGAACATAAGTCTATTTACATCAAAAGTCGACTGGTCAAACAAATCAATGTTTAGGTCTCCAGCAACTTTTCTTGATATTGCTTGATATTCTTCTTGCGATACTTCTCTATCAAGTGGAATTACCAATCTGTGCCGTGGTTTTTCAGGACATGACTTGTGAGTTGAATGAATAACCGCAGCACAATCAAATAGCATTGTAAAGTCCCACCAAAAGTTCTCATGAGAAAAGTCAATATCCAATGTAATTAACTGGCGGTAAAGTACATTTGTTTTATCACGCCTACCATTTGTAAGAAATCCACCTACAAATCCGCCTACATCTTTTATCTTGCTCTGCTCTTCTTTTGTGGCACTCATAAACCGCTTATATGTTTCAGCGGTTACTACAGGAGTAGCTAGCTTTTGAACTAAATTGCTCCAAGTAGTTTTGGTATTTTTCCATACTTTACTTGAAACATTTAGTCCAACTGCTATGCTCAAATTTTCATCATATTTCAATTTATCTACTTGCATAATACGCATAAACAATATATAAGCACAGCCAAATCATATTTTTAATCTTCTAGCAAGTATGAAAACTTAGAATTGCAGCCTCTGTATTCACCAAAATATTCTATTTCAGCTTCTAATCTAGCTTTTACCGCATCTTCAAAGGTATCATATTGACCTAAGCCTATAGTCTTTTTATGCACAGTTATATAGGCTCTGTATTTACCATTTCCATATCTCGATACTCCTATTGCTCCAGAAGTATTATCTATTCTTGGTTTAATAGCATGCTGAGCATTTTCTATTTTGGTGCATACCCTTAGATTAGACTTTCTGTTATCTAAAGTATCACCATTGATATGGTCTATGCAAGTAGTATGGTCATTAAAATCTGGTCTATCTAGCCCTAATACTACCCTATGCATTCTATGCCTAAAAGAAAAAGCATAACCTCTATGAAAAGTCCATCTGTATAAGATTACTTTATCTAGGTCCTCTAAGTCTACTAAAGCTGAAGCTATAATTTCTCCTTTTTTATTCTGTAGAAGTATTTCTGCATAATCTTCATGCTTTATATAAAGATTAGGGCATTTTGTTATATTTAATCCTTCCATAACATTTAATTATTTTTGGTAAAACATCATTACTCCTCCATCAGCGTTCAAAGGTAAATCTTCTGCCCACTGCGGTGGAGTACTCATTATTTCAACAAGCCTATTATAGTGGTCTTTAGCATTTATTTCTGGTACTTCTACTATTACTTCGTCATGTACTGACGCTACTATTTCATAACCTTCATCTTGCATTCTTAACATTGCATCACCTAATAAGTCACGTGCAATAGCTTGTACAATGTTCTCTGTTAATTTACCTCCATACGTATCAATTTCGCCCCATTGCTTAGTTTCTTGCACAACTCCTTGGTAACACAATACCCGAGTCGGCATTGTAGAACGGCCTATCTTCTTATCTTTGAATTTAGGTCCATAGTAGAATAGCTTTCTGCCAGATGGCAATTGTATTGTCATAAACTCGCCATTACAGTCGAAAATTATATTTCTACATGTGCATGATACTGGTCTTTGGTATCTGACAGCCTCTTTCGATGCTTCGTCTATTTCTTTCCACATATCTACAATTGCAGGGTTTGCCGAGCGCCATTTACGCACCAGGCTCGTCATTTCAGTATCTGATAAGCCCATACGTTCACCACCCATTCGCTTAAGTGCTCCTAATGAGCCCTCATAACCGAGTGCAAGCTCTGAAATCTTTGATTTGTCGCGAAGTACTGAACCTTTTGTAATAGCAGATATTGGTACATTAAACATCTTTGCTCCTGTAGCTTCATAGATTTTACCATCTCCACGGAATACGTCCATTCGCCACTTTTCGTTTGCAAGCCAAGATATAACACGTGCCTCAATAGCTGAGAAGTCTGCAACACTAAATACTTTACCCGGTGATGCTATAAGAGCTGTTCTTACTAGCTGAGACAAAATATCTGCAACATCATCATACATCATCTCAACTGACTCCCAATCACGGGCTCTAATCATTTCACGTGGTACTTCTATATGCGATATATGATTTTTTGATAAGTTCTGCAATTGCAATAGCCTACCTGCCCATCGTCCAGTTCTATTTGCACCATAGAATTGAAATGTACCACGGACTCTATGGTCTTTCATGGCACAATTAAGCATAGCATAATACTTCTTAATAGACGTTTTTGAGAGCTTTTTGCGTATATTAAGCAACTCGATAACATCTGGATAATCTGCAAACTCTTTCATTAAATCAGGCATTGTTTCCTTTGAAAGTGACATAACAACACATCCTGTTGCCTTTTCAATCCATTGCCTAATTTGAACAGGCGAGTTTGGATTTTCAAGCCCTGTTAGCTGTTGAGCATGTTGCGTTAAGATAGAAGTATATGTGTTATCTACTGCGATAGCAGACTCTGCTAATTCCATATCAACCAAAATACCTCTATCATTTATATTCTGGTCAAGCACATACATCTTGCGCTCAATATTAGGAATGATATATGCCTCTAATCTCTTAAATATCTCACGCTCTGCAAGTACGTCATACTTGTTATATTCCTTATACATTTCCCACTTTTCAGGAGCATGTTCAGGATAATTCCGAGTACGCATGCCATTAACTCGAGTTGCTTTGCATGGGCATGAGAAGTATTTAATAAGTGCTTTACCAGTATCTAGCTTTTTATCTGTAAGATTAAGAGCCTTTGATACTCCGTCCAAAGAAAGTGGTAAACCGCAATACGCAGTTTTTACAGAGGTACAATACCACTGTTCTGCTGGAACATTATATCCTATACGCTTAAAGCTCAAGCGCTCAAATACTGCATTATGTGCCACTTTTACACAATCCGGGTCAAGCAAAGCTTCTTCAAACTCTTCAGGCATTTCTTCACCTTGAGCCAAATCTACTATCTTTACCGGGCCATCATCTAAAGCATATCCTATTATAAGAATTTCAAAGTCTGGTGACTCAATATACTTATAAGCTCCAGACTCTTTAATATCTACAGATGAATATGTTTCAACGTCTATAAAAAGATTTTTTGCCATTATTTCTTTATTTGATATTATAGAATTGTGGAATAGGCAGGACTCGAACCTGCATCTTGCTCTCGTTGTTTTTAAGTGGTACCACGCTGCTCTTCCATTAAGCTACTATCCCAATAGGAGTATAGGCGGGGCTCGAACCCACATTTACTTGGTTTCCACAGACGGTTTCCGAAGTAAGTTTTATCATTAAACTACTATACTCATTGATGCAGAGAGGAAATTACATCATATCGTCATCAGCCATAGCATTTTCACCTCCAAAGTCTTCTTCAGCGGTTGAGCCACCGGCCAACATCTCTCCATCTTCAAGCTTTTGAAGATTATTCAATCCAGCAGCGATGCCTTTGGATGAAACATTGAAAGCATAGAAGTTGATTGAAGCGCGGCCATAGCAGCCCGAATAGAACTCGTCTCTGCTCATGATTGGATTAAGTGAGCGGTCCACAATGCTCGGCTGACGCATCGAGTTTGCATTGATGAAATAGTGGTCCTTAAATGCTGGGTCATCCGGACGTTCTTCATCGCCATCGCGTAGAGGCAATTTGAGGTTTGCTGGGATACGGCCATTCTTATCTGCGAGTTTTGCCTTACCTGCTTCCTTTGCAGCTTCTATGGCTTTCTTGATTTTGTCAATAGTAGCCGTATCGCTCTTAGGAATAATAACGCAGATATTATACTTAGGAGTATCGTCCTCATTCATAGCTGTGGGCTTGAACACGTTTACATAGCAAAATCTTACTTTGCCAGTTACAACCTTGGTTGAATTTACTTGATTACTCATTGTCTTTTAATTTAAGTTGTTATTATTCTTTGAAATCTAGTTGTGCTTGAGCATATCCCATTGCTGGTCTCTTGTCTTCAAGAGGTACAAGAGTAGGTTTGCCTTGTGGCTTGATAACCACATCTGAGAGTATTTCCTCAAAACGCTTTTTGCCTACTAGCTTCTCAATAGAAGTAATTGGTTTAAGCTTCATATTGAAAATCTCATCTTCTGAAAGTTCAGGGCAACGTGCAAAAATTGCATTAGAAGCTTGGTCTTCATCAACCCATTTGCGTCGACTAATTCCTTCAACTAATTTAAGCCCCGGCCATTGCTTATTCTCGTTAATCGCTTTAGTTTGTGCATATTCTGTTATTGAATTAGCCCATTCTATAAGCTTAGGCACACGCTTAACTATATCAGCAATCTCATCGTCGGTTAACAACTCTGGGTCTGCAAATTCGTGTTGCGCAATTTCGAGCTGTTGCTCATAAAGCTTACGACATTGATTACGCACAGCACAAAATCTGCACCAATCTCCAGCATTAAGTTCTCCTTTACCTTCAAAAGCAAGTTCAGCTCTTGGCCTAAGCTCCTCTTCTGCCCATTTGCGGAGTTCTTCAACAGATATTTGCCAACTTGATATATTGTTAATGCGAGGCTGTATAATAGTCAATCGCACTTCCGTTATATCATACATTGTATCATATTTCTGTAAAGCTCCAAGTCCATAAAGCATAAGTTGCTTATTCCATTCAGCATATACTGGAACACCTTTTCCATATTTTAAGTCAATAACTTCCATAAGGTTGTCATTGATAACAACACAGTCAGCTGTTCCAAAGCTTTCAGGCACATATTCTGTCAAATCGAGTTTCTGCTCAATTTCCATGACAGCTAACGGATTTTCAGTTTTTGCTTCAGCTAATTGTTCTGAGCAATAATCCGTATAGATAGGTACAACTTCAAGCATTTCCTCACTGAACAAGTCATTTGTCATTATCTCTTCGAGCCTTTGGTCAAAGTCTTGTTCACTAATGCTATTAAGTGTATCTTTTCTCAGGTAAAGCTCTGAGAGCTCATGAGCTAATGTACCTTCTTCTGCATATACTGAAGACTTCTTTTCTCCGTATTCATCTTCAAGCTTAGCAGATGGAGTACAATTCAGCCATCTTCCTGCTCCAGAAGCCGAGAGGAGTGCATGACTTCTCTGGCTATGTTTCTGTGGTTTAGTACTACTTGTCGCTTGAGCCATATTCTTTTATCAATTTTGCCAAATAATGACATTGAATAGCACACTTAGCATAAAGCTCTGGATTTTCTCTGCGAAACTTATAAGCTGCTTTTTGCAACTTCTTTGTACTCGACATAATTACAGTGACTCTAAGAAGTTAAACATTTCGTCATACTTAGCCGGGTCAAGCTTTGTTACACTCGGAGCGCCAAGCTCATTGAGTTTCTGCTTGATTACATCACGGTGCTCATTTACCTTCTTTGCAAGCATTGCCCGTACATCCTCAATGCTCTTAGAGGCAGAAGAAGCAGCCGGAGCAGCAGGTGCTGAAGGAGCAGGCTTGGCAGCGCTCTGAGTCTGGGCAGGTGCTGCAGGCTGGGGAGTAGGTTTTGCAGGAGCTGGCTTTGCTGGCGCAGTAGGAGCAGGTGCTGAAGGAGCAATAGCATTACCAAACAATGAAGTTAAAAACTTCTGCGTATTTTCAGACAGGTTTACGCTAACCTCAACAGAAATTTTAATGGTTTCCATTTTCGTAATTTTTAATGAAGTTATCTAAATAGTTAATAAACTCGTTTACTGTCATATCTGGTACGTTTGAGAGCTTTTGATGGATAAGCTCATTATTCTTATATATAGATACGTACACGCCCTTATAATTCAGCTTTACTTTATATTCGCCTTTCAGCATTGTTAGGCACCCATCTTCAGATGAACCTTTCCAAGTATTTACTGAAAACAAATCAGTTACTAACACACCAATATGATTGGCCAATCGCTCTAACTGTATAACATCCAAATTGGCTTCGCCCTTTAACACACGGTCAAATGCCTGTTTCGGATATTTAACAGTAGGAAATAACACTTTAGCTAAATCTTCCGTATTTAGCTTGTAGTGCTCAATTACATTACCTATATTAAATTGTTGTTCCATATTTTGGTGAATTTTATTATCTTATTTTCGATATGCAAATATACAAACTATTCTCGAAAGAAAAAAAATTTTCCATTATTTTTTGAGAATTTATTTGTTAAAAATAATTAAACAGCAATTTTAGTGCGGCTTTGAAATTGCTGTAAACAAAGAAACAATAAAAACAATGCCTCTATATATTTCAAACTTAATTTCTTAATTTCCGATTAACATTAAGGTTAATAAGAAATATCGGCTTTTAATATGAAAAGATTTAATGAAATTATTGTTTCTTTGTTTACAGTATATATAAGTAATTGATTTTGAGCACTTTAGGCGTAAACAATGACTTGTTTATATTGTTTCTATTGTTTACCACTTATGCTTATATAATCCACGTTAACTATAGAGGTGGCTGGATTTTGGCTTATGACATCTACTTGCCTACTTTTTACTTTATTGGTTTTCCATAAAAATCCCAAAAAGCGCTTATACTTCACTGTTTCTACTATTTTAAGCGACTCTCTATTAGATATTTGCAACTCAACAGTATCTCTTTTTAGGTCAACACATCCTGCCACATCAGTCCATTTTGATTTGTAATTAAAGCATTTAAGTGTATCAACTGTATTCGTCATAGTATCAATTCTTATGGAGTCACTCAGCTTTGCAGAAAGTAAGTTTATCGTTTCTGTCTGAGATGATATAACTCTTTGTAAGTCCGATTTGCTTACTTTAAGCTGCTCGATTAGTTTCAAATCCTGCTTTCTGTATTTCTTATATTCAGAAAGTGAAAGCTGAAGCTCTGTTACTTTAGCAGCATTAAGGCTATCAGATACTTTATAGAGTTGGCTTTGTGCCGTTATAGACTCTTTTTCTGAAAGCAATACTTCCTGATTGCTTTTAAGCCTACTGTTTTCTTCTTTTAGGCTTTTAATCCTAATTCCTGCTATTACTATAAGTAGAATAGCAACAGCGATTATTCCTATTTTTATGATTATCTTTTTCATGCTCAATTTATTCTCGCGTATTCTCGCATAGTTTTAATTTTTTGTTTATAATTACCTTATCTTTAATATAAAAACCATTCTCGTAATAATTTCTTATACGCGAGAATGGTTTTTATGTGCTTCAGAGGTCTTTATACTCATACTTAGCATCAAAGCTGGGACATGCCTTAGCCGCAAATTCTCTGTGTCCATGAATAGTAGCATTTGGGTGTTTTGCCTTTAAGCTTTTCAGCAATTCGAGTAAAGATTGCTTTTGAGCCTCAGTGCGCGTATCTTTAGGAGTTTTACCGTCTTTAGCAACGCCTCCTACATAGCATACTCCTATAGAGTTTGCATTTTGACCTGAGCAGTGGGCTCCAACTACACTTTCATCTCTGCCTTTATGAACAGAGCCATCGAGCTCAATCACATAATGATAACCAATATCTTTCCAATGATTACCATTCACATGCCAATCTCGTATGGTCTCAGTTTTAACATCTCGTCCTTCAGGAGTAGCAGAGCAATGGACTATGATTTTATTTATCTTTCTCATTCTTTTATTGTTTTTCTTACTTCACAGCTCATATTATAGCATATTGAGATAGTTAATCTGAGCATTTCTGATTTAAGTTCAGCAATTTCTTTACCTTGCTGTTCTATTTTATCACTGAGTATATTTCGTTCTTTAACAGCTTCTTCTAATCGTTTTTTAGTGTCATCACTTAAATTTTCGTAAAACTCAAGAGATTTTTGCATACCTTCAATGACAGTGTTATCTATATCGGCATTTTGTTTTTTACGACTTAATAACCATGTTACATAAGAACTTATAGCTGCTGAACCTGTACCTACTAAAGCTGTAATAATCTCTTGCTCTAACATACTATACAAATTTTTCCCAGTCCAACTTGATTGCTTTTCCGATTGCGTCAGCAGTCCATCTGCAGAAAATCATTCCCTCATAGCCATCTGGGTCATTTGCTACTTTATAAGCAGCTCTGAGGCATGATGCTTCATCTTTTAGAGGGTCTGGATAGAGGTCTGCGTAATACATATTAGCAAGATACGCTGCATCTCCGTGTGTTACATGACTAGGAATTGTCAGACCAAGGCTTTCCATAGACTTCTTGACTTGAGAAGTTGTCCATGTGTGCTGTTGGCCATTTGCATTTTCCATCATTTTACTTACATGCTCTGCAAGCGCATCTGTAAAATGGTAGCCATGCTTTTTAACATACTCTGAATATCCTTTTGCGGACATAAGAGCATTAGCTGTTTGCTCATAAGGCAAATCAAATTTGACCTTATGCTCACCATGAGGAGTAGCTATTCTGCTTTCTACTACTACATCCTCTTCATCTTCGTGCTCCTTATTATGGTCGCACGTATGATGCTTTACTATGATACATTTTAATCTGTGTCCCATAACTTTTAGCTTTCAAATTTTTTGATGAAATTCTCCATCATTTCCTGCTGCTTTTTCATGAGTTCTTTCATCTCACCAATAGAGCCTTCAATCTTGCCAAAGCGCTGCTCTGTTTCTTGCTTTTCCTTATACATAGGATTAAGCTCTGCAAGCAATGAAGGAGCTTTGTCAATGATGTTTTGAGCTTTAGAAGCAGAAGCCAAAGCCTCCGTTGCGTAACAGAGCCAGGAACATAAGGTAAGCAAACGGATTGTTCATCCAGTTGTTCATACCTCCACCCATCATGGCGGCCATCGGGCCCCAATCATCTCTACTGTTATTACCGTTTGCCAGGATGGCAGCTGCGAGCGCGTTGTCGTTGTTATCGCGGTCGCAACAATAGATTTTTTCTACAGTTTCTCCCATAATTTGAAGAATTTAGAAATTTGTTAAACGATAAAGTTAATTATATGCAGACGCCTCTCTAGAAAAGGCACTTACATTCAGTTTTATAGAGGTATTACATTTATTTGATTCCAACTTGACCAAGTATTATTATCCATTCTTTTTCTAATAAACAAGAATGAATTAGGTTGTTCTCCTCTTACAAACATAGGAAAGAACAACTGTTTTGTCAGACCTTTATAATATCCATTTGTAGGATGTACACTTAAAAGTAGACCACCTTCAGCATTAAGAGGTGCTTTATTAATACTGTCAGCAGTAATAATAGTACTAACCACTCCAATAGGTAAATTATCTGGAAGTGTATCTAAGTTAAATGGACTTGATGCAACAGAACTCAAATCATTATATTCACCAATATCAGAAGGAGCACCACACAAATTGTTTTTGAATATGTATCTATCAAGATTAGTACTTTTTGCTAATTCTACAAACTTAACATTAGAAGCCTCCCAAGCATCTACTCTATTATTAACAATGATGGCTGAACCTATTGTTCCTCCCAGCCTAAATGCAGAATCAGTATTAATTCTCTGATGAAAGTTTCCATCAATAAGAACTGCTCCGCAATTATCAAAAGTAACAACAGGATTATTCCATAATTCCATTCCAACTTGGTCTCCTGTTATATTGTTGCAATAATTTGCTTTTACACTATTACTAATAGTATTGCCATACTTTAACTGTCCACCAATATTATTTGTAATAATTACATCTGAAATTTTGTCTACTAAAAAATATACTTTAGACTTAATAAATGTGTTTTTGGTAATAATCAGACTACATGTTATCTGAGATTCCATTTTTATATATATATCATGAGAATTGCTGCTTACAAATGTATTATTTTCTATTATGAATCTATCAGCAGTAATAGAATTTTTCATAGGATTAACAAATGATACAGTCCCAACAACACCTCTAATATTTTCAAAATGATTATTGACAATCTTAACATTTTTAATTTCAACATCTGCCTCTGGCTCAAAATCTATAGCTCCCGGCATAACGTCACCAGAGCTATTTTTAAAAAGATTATTATCAATCGTAAAATTGTTACATACATAAACAGATATACCCTGTCTGCTAACTACATTTTTACCATCAAAAATACAATCTCTTACTGTAACATCATTAACAAAAGAAGTCATCCATCTTCCCTCATTCGGGGATAGCAGTGCTCCAGCAGTTATTCCATCTCCACAATAGCTTAAAAATTTACATCCTTCAATAATACAATTATCTATATTTCCAAGATTAATAAGTGCTGAGAATTGAAAAATTTCAGCATGAGTGTGTATCAATTCGAGATTATAGAATCTAATGTTTTTTATTTTTGGGGCAGTCAAATCTGCATCTTCTGGAGGGGTTGTGAAAATATTACAGCACCAGTTATCAGCAATTATTTGAGCACCTGCTAATCCATTAAATTGCATATTGCTCTTTATATGAATACCATCTTCTCTTCTATTAAATGACCCACTATTTACTCCAAATATCTTATATTTATTAGTAAAAATAATCTGTGCATTATATGGAGCTATATCAATTGCAGTTTGTATTGATTTAAGGTCATTAGTGATGCCATCCCCTTTTGCTCCAAACCATTCAGGATATATCACTGTATTTTTTATTGTAGAAGAAAAAATAACGTCTTTATTAAAATTTATTATGCCATTGAGGTAACATCTATTTAGATTAATAGTGCCAGATTTTATAGTTCCCCCTTGAAAATCTAACACACAATTGTTTGGAATATTTATAGTTGCACCTGCTAAATCATAGTCATACTGTATTTCATATATAGTATTTGCTCTATTGAAATCATTTTGAGTTACAATATTACTACCATTTTTCTTGCGCAATATAACCCTGCCCAAGCCAGTGTTATCTGTGCTGTTGTATTCTTTTATAGTTTTTCTACGAATTACATTTTTTTTGTTTATAACAGCACTCTCTAAATCTTCACCGTCTGGGAAATTATAAATTATTGAACCACCTCCTCCTCCTCCTGTGCCTATAAAAAGCGATATTTTTTTCCATTCCGGATTAGACCATAGCAATACTGCAAATTCTCCATCATCTATAGTGGCCCCATCAAAATTAGGATAAACTCCAGAGCTAGAAGAAAAATAAAACACAGGCCCATCTGGCGCTCCAGGATTAGTTTCAGGCGTTGCTACTCCTGCAAAAGTTGCATTTTCTCCTACATTGCTAATGATACTGTTAAGAGTGTTCTGCAATAGCTGCCCAGTTATCTCTTGATTATCATTTGTTTTTATTATATCAGAAATGGCTGCTTTTAATATAGTCCAGTTTGCCATAATTATTCAGTGATTTTAGAATAAGACAATTCAGATAAACCTTCTTCTTTACTAAGAAATAAAGTATAATTGCCATCAAATGTTGTAAGATAGCACGTAACAATATCATTAGATACTTCGATGTGTGAAAAATGAAGTGTGACACCCTTATCATGCATGCAAATACTAGAAACTTCATTTCCAATTACTGCATCGATAATAGTATCAATCTCCTCTTGACTATCTATAATTTTATAAGTAGTTCTATCAAGGTCTTCCGTTTTATCATCTGATACGTGAACCGTACATGGCGTGTGTTTCATAAGCTCAATGGCTAATTGCGTTAAAGCCATTGCACTAGCATTACATTGTTCAGATATGCCTTGCTGTATAAACTTATTTAATTCGCTTCTATTCATATTATTCTATATCAAAATCATTATTAAAATCATTATTAAAATCTCCACCAGCAAGCTTTGGAGTATATCCACCTATATTAGCGATAACTGTATCAGTTTCAAATTCACATTCAACAGACGCTAAATCTCCTTGGTCTTCCCACTTAGGCTCCATATTAAACGTAGTCAAATCATAAACCTGTGATTTGCTAGTAATCTGCTTAGTTTCACAGAGCCTTACAATTCTTAATGCGTCACATAGATACTCAGGAGCTATAAAGGTGAATTTATATATCTTTTTGCTTACTTGACTTTCAATGAAAGTGTAGCCCATACGCTCTGTGGCCTCTTCTTCAAAATCATATTCTGGTTTACCTACCTGCGTATTAAGGTAACACTTAAATTTGAAATTATCAGAAAAATCTACTATGCCATTTTTAAGCTCAAAGTTATATGAATTATAATACTCAAGAAGCAGATAATCATCCACTTTGTTAGTTACGGTAAATACGTCAGAGTATATTGTTCCTAAGCCTGATATTGAAACGGCTAGATAATATAAGCCTTCATGCTTTATTTCAACTATAGGAAGAGTACCAGGATATTTAAGAAGCTTGAAGCCAGTATATGACTTAATAGTCAAACCATTTTCTTTCATGCTTGCTGTTATGGTAGTATATGCTCCTGTATTGTAATTATATAATCTTACCCAGTTTATAGCTGTTCCACTAGCAAGAACTACTTGAAAAGGCAATAACATATTTTTATAGGTTATCAGCGGATAAACCTGGCCAAAAGCATAATCTTTACGATGATTTTGCAGTGCAAGATTATCGTAAAAAGGCAACGGCGATATGTTATTATTCACTAACTTCATGTTGCTAATTTACAAATAAAATTCGATATAAGAAAATTTCTTAATAATTTTTAACGCACAATTTTATTGGGGCGCATAAAGTAATCTTACTTTAGCATGGCGAGTATTTACATTGACAGAAATCTCATCTATTTTGCCATTCCCTATAGTGGTTTTAATTAGCTCAAGTTCATTCAAGTCTTCTTCTATAGGAAATTCTATGGTGTGCTTCATACACATTTTTACACCATCTGCATATAAATCTCCAAGCACATTACAATCAAGACTTGATGCAGGCATATCATACATATAAAAGCGCACAAGATATGCCCAAGCTGCATAGAAATTCTGAATTACAGCATTATACGTATCGCCATTTTCATCTACAAACTGTGTTTCAATTATGGGCAATTCTAAAGAGGAGCTATTTTTAACGGGACATAATAATGCAAAGCCGTCATCTGAGAAATTAGATGGATTAAATAGCATGTAATCTACATCGGATGAAAACTGGCTTATATTTATTTCTTCTGTTTTATCTTTCTGTATATAGTTAGATTTAACATCTATGGTTACTCCGCCAAACAAATCAGTAACATCATCCATCCATCCAAACTCGTATCGTTGATTTAAGTCTGTTTTGTCATATTCTACTTCTGATTGAAAATAGGATGATAATTTTTTGTTAAATTGGTCTACGAGATTAGTAAAATCAAGCTGAATGTTTGTGTTATAAGAATATGAGCCCCCTCTCATAAAGAAACTTATATGCTCAATCTTAAACTTGTTATCTTCTATATACCAATAGCATCTAAAGCAATCACGAAGCATTTTCATTATATCTTCCAATGATACTTCTGCTTTTTGAGCTGGCCGGTCATATTCGCCTTTAAGTATATTTGTTTTCTGTGTTATATGCACATAAAATCTTGCCATTGACATCGGTGCAGTGGCATCATACAAAAAGCGACTATATTCAGCAGTTGCTTCATGTTGAAGAGTAGGGTCTATTTCTTTAAGCAAAACCTTTATTGCTGCTGCTATAGAATAACTATCTTTAAGAGTATATTGCTTTCTTAGTCTTTGTTCAAATAAAGAATAATAGCTATCATATACATACCATAATGAAGCATTAGCCCAAGAATTTCTACTAATAGGCAAAGGTCTACCTATACCAGCACTATTAGGAATAAATTTATTAGTAAAATACTGGTTATAGTCATTTAAGCCATATCTTGTAGGTTCATCTACTGCTCTAGAAGTACAGAAAAACATTCCACCTCTTAGTCCAATACACTTCTTATAATTTCTATTATCAGTAACAAAATCATCAGATGGTAAGTTGTATGTATTTTTTACGCCCTCTGAGTCTTCTACGGTATCTACATCACAAAGCAAACGTCTATAGATATGATATACGAAAGGACTCTCTATAGTAAATGTATCACTTGAATTATTTACATTTACCATCTTAATATCCTCACGTCCTATATATTTATTATCAGGGTCACTAACAGCCCATCGCTTTTCTGACTGATATAACAGGGTATTATCTGAATTTCTATATAAACGTATCCAATACATAGTAGAGCTTCCATCTACTAATTCCATTTTGCACGTGTAACCTGGATTCCATTTACTCCAATATCCGTTTGTTCCAGCATATACTCCATTAACACCAGAAATGCTAGCATTTCTAATATAAAACTCATTTCCTGCTTTTATATAAGCAAAATAGTACTTATTTATCAGGTCATTATGATTGTCAATTGCTTCATTCACGTCATCTTCCCAGTATATGCCACCAAAGAAATTAGATATTGAACTAGCACCTCTTACATAAACTTGCATTAAAGAGCGTTTATGCAGATTTATTCTTGATATAGCTGGAGCAAGTTTTATGAGGTCATAAGTATTTTCATATTTATTAATCACACCATTATATTCATCAAGAGCTGTTGTTTTAAGCTCACATGACTTTTTTTCATAGTCAAGCTTACAGTCTGTTTTATTAAATTCGCCTTTATAATACTCTATCCATTTACCAGAAGTCCTATTATACTTATCTATGATAAATATCATTTGGTCTTCTAGACTTGAATTGCGCACAAGCTCGTAATCACTCCCAAACAGATTTATTTTACCATCAAGTGAAATACGGAAAAATTCTTGCCCACTTTCTTTAGCATATTTCTTATTAAGCTCTTTATAATGTGGATTTACTTCTACTTTATCACCACCATTCTTCGATATGTAAAATTTATATTTTGGAGGTATCATATCTTTAATTCTTTATAATTCGTTTAACATTTTTATGCTGAATAACTACTGTGCCGTTAGGTAGTGTATAATATTTAGTTTCGCTCTGTTTTCTAATACTTCGCACATCATCCTCTATTTTTGAAAGGTCCACGCTTCCATTGGAATTAAGAGAAATACTTAGCCCATCTGAACTGGCAAATGCATTAAGATATTTATCTTCAAATGTTCCTTTGTTTAGGCTATCAATAACATCCGGAAGTATCTTTTTGTATTTCCTAGTTCGCTTCTTACTTATAATAGCAAGTGCTTCTCCACCTTCAGCTCTCATTCTATGCTTCTTCTTATTCTTTACACCCAAATCAATATCATCACCTGATGCATGAGAGCCTCCTTCCAAGAACTCAAGACCTCCTTCTCCATATTCATCAGATTGGCTTGCTGTTACTTGTTTAGCTTTAATTTTGGCTACCGCGAATGAAGTCCACATCGTGGCAATAGCGGCTAATGCAAGAGCTGGGCCAACAATAGGAATTGAAGAGAATGAACTCCACAAATTAGCAGATGCTGTGACAAGCGAAGATGCCTGAGTAACAGTGTTCACTGCTTCTTGACGTTTTTGGGCCGCCTGCAGCATTTTTTGTTTTTCTTGCTGATTTTTCTTTTCTTGCTCAAGTTCTTTTTTAGCAGTTGCTACATTATTAGCATAGCCATTATTACGTGCTTCAACTTCAGCATCATAAGCTTTTTGTGCAGTCTCTACTCGAGCTTCAGCTGCTTCTACAGCTTGTTCAGCCAATTCAACTTCAGCATCCATAATGGATTGAAGCTGTTCTATTACTATATTTACAGCATCTTTTAGGGCATCAATCTGGTCGTCATCAAAACCAAGTTTTTCAAGTAAAGTACCACCTAAACCTTTTTTGCCAATGTTCTTAATAAAATCATCAAGTTCTGACAGCTCACGGTCTATACCTTTAACAGTAGCTTTAGCTGCATCAATCTGAGCTTGGCTCCAATCCAATCCACCGGCTTCTGCTAAACGTATTTGTTCTTGCCATCTAGCTTTTTCTTGTTCAAGCTTAAATCGAGTTATCTCAGTTTCACTGCGTTTAACTTCATTAAATACAGCCTCGTCAAGAGCTTGTTGTTCATCAAAGCTGGTCATTTGGAATGACCCTTTAGTTTGAGCTGCAGACTTATCAAACTGTGCATTTATTACAGATGTACTTACTTGCTGTTCTGCAGGTTTAGCAGCATTTTGCGCTAAAGCTAATTGCCTACGTATTTCATTTTGCTGAAGTAGCAAATTAAGTTCATCTTCGCTGCCTTTTTTAACAAGCTCAAGCTGATTTTCAATATCGCGCTCTCTTGCATCTAAGATTTTCTGGTCATACTCACTCCATAACTCAAGTTTTTTCTTGTTGAGTTCAATAAGTATTTCTTCTTCAGAACGAGCTTGGTTATCCCCCGCCTCTAATAATCTCTTATTAGTATCAAGTATCAAAGCATATTCCAAATCAAGATTTTCTTCCATGAGCTTGCGCTCTTCTACCAATGAGGCTTCCATCTGAGAAGCGTCACGCGTAACTACTACATTGGTAGTTATAGTGGACTCTTGATTTTGAACTGCCTGAGTAGCAGCACTAGTATCTGTAGGATTAATAGCATTACGCTGCGTTTGCAAAGAAGCAACTTTTTGCTCATTCTGAATTTGTTGTAACTGAAGGTCTAATGCTCGTAAATTATTAGCAATAGTCTTAGTTATAAGCTCTTGCTGCCTATCAATTTGTTTCTTCTGGTCTTCGGTAAGCTTTTTATATTTCCCATCTACATTTTTAACATATTCTTCATTGAGACGATACATCTCACGAAGCTTGTTATTTTCATCCTGGACCTGGTCAGCTGCAGCTTTACGTCTTTTAGCATATTCATCTTTAAGTAATTCAGTTACACTTTCCTCGTATTCTCTTTGTATTTTTATATCATTCTGGTTTATAGTACGAGTTAAGTCACGCGGCTCTCTACCGCCACCAGTTCTCGCTTTACCAAATAAGCCTAAAGCTTTAACTAACTCATCTGCCGCTGTATTATACCCATCTGCCAATTCAAAAAATGCATCGCCTTCTTTTTCCAAGGCGTCTCGCTCTCTTCTTAAAGAAGCTATATTTTCTTCTCTTTGTTGATTACGCTTTTTAGCTAATCTTGTTTCAAGTGATAAATCAGATTCTGGTCCAACAAAACCTGCTCCAACAGCACTAAAATAATCAGATGTAGTTTCAAGAAAAGTAGAAGGTTGTTGCTCTTTTAATAAAGCCTCTTCATTTTTCTGTAAGGCCTCTTCATACTTTTGTGATGCCAATGACATAGCGGCAGTTGCTCTTGCTCTAAGTTTTAGTGCTTCAAGAATTTGAGGCGTTCCGCTATTGAATGCAACTTCTGCATCATTTACATCATTTACTGCTATTCCAAGTTTATTGAACTCAGATACATTGTCTTTTACCCATTGTAGTCGTTGTTTATCATCAGTTAATTTTTCCCACTGAGATGTTAATTTCCTAAATGCTACAACATTATCACCATATCCTCCTGTATTCTTCTTAAGTTCTTCTGTAAGAGCTTCTAACTGTTCTCTAAAAGACATAACTTGCTTTTCGGCCTTAAAAAGATTAGCAATCCAGTTTATTATGTCTTGGCCAAACATCGAAAATACAGTAAGTAATATAACAAGTACAGTATTCCAGCCAAATAAAGCTTTAACTATTGAGCCTGTTACGCTTATAGTTGCTTTACCTTCTGCTTGTAAAAGTTTATTCTGAGCACGTAATCTGTTAATTTCATCAACTACCATAGGTATATTGTTCGATATACCTAAGAAGAATGTATTAAGTGATACGGCAGCAGCAGGTAATTCTCGTACTACTTGAGAAATAGAAATACCTAAGCCGTCCCATGTTTTTTGGTAATGGCCTACAGACAATCTATAATTACCTGTTGCTTCTTGCAATTTTATCATCTGCTGATAAATTGCATTTGTCTCAGCTTCAAGCTTTTTACCAGAGTCCGCAGCTTCTCTCTCGGCTGCAGACATTTGGTTAAGCCGTATTTTATTTAATGCGTATTGAGCCGAAAGTCTATTATAAGAGCCTTCTGCAGAATTAGCAATTGTAGCTTGTAACTGAGCAATCTGATTTGCTTCTCGTATTTGAGTTGAATAAAGTTTAAGTTGCTGATTTTCTTCTGACTGAGCATAGGCAAGTTTCTCTTGAGCCTGAGCTAATGGGTCTACTGTAGCTTTCTGCTGTTTTCTAGCAGAAGTAAGCTCAGCAATTTTAGCTTTTAACTCAAGTAATCTTTTACCTTCATCTGACTGTAAATAAGCTAATCTTTGCTCTGCCTTTTCTACTTCAGACAGAGTTTGGATATGAGGCTTCATTTGGTCATCAAGGGCCTTAATCTGATTTTTCAAATTAAGAATATCATTGAGTAGCTGTTGCCCCATTTCGCTATCTGCTCTTTCAGCCGCAGTTAAAGACTTATATAGCTCAACTGTTTGCTTTAGGTCAGACTTAAGACGGTCATAAGAAGATATAGCCTGCTGGATATAACGCTGCTGTTCTACAGTTGCTCTATTAGCATCTGAAGTTTGTGCTTTAAGCCAAGCAATCTGTTTACCTGTATCAGATAAAGCTAATTTAAGCTCATTCTGAGCTCTTTCAAGTCTTGACGTAGACGCTGTTGCTTCATCGATAACTTTACGCCCTTCACTTGTAGCTCCACTAGCAGACTTAAGAGAATGTACAATCCTATCTGCACCTGCTCTGATAGCATTTACCATTGTCTCGTATGACTGATTGAGCTCGCCAAGTTGCTTGACAAGTTTTTCAATCGAGTCATCCGGCTCAATTATATCACTATATTTTATCTTATCGTCTTCAGCCATAATTATTTCCTTTTATGCCGTTTAACACTCTTGCTTTCTGCTTCTAATTGCTGTTTTATATTATCAACAGCATTATAGAATTGAAGTACTGTCATCTTTTTAGCATCCATGCTTGTTTTTTGAGCTATCAAAAGACAAGTACTTTCAAATTGCTTATCATATTTTATCTCAACAGACTCACTTCCTATATATGATTTTGGAGAATGCGTATTAAGCATTATCATATCTATAGTTTCTATCTGTTCAGAGTTATCTGTGCCATTTATCATAGAGTCCAACACAAGAAGTGTTCTTTGCTTTAACTTATCGTATGCATCTTTTTCCTTTGGATTTACAAAATCTCCTGGAAAGTACATTTCAAGTTCGGTGGTTACTTTTTTTTTAAGCCAAGTCAAAAAGTCTATAATCTTTGAATGCTTTATTTCTTTAAGCCTGGCCAATATATTTTTAAGTCCATCATCTGACAAATCATTAACTTCTTCACCGTCTATGCTATGAATAAGAGCTGCAAAAGCTAAGTACCTCGGTGAAATTTCATTGTTCACCATATACATATTTTGCCTCATGTTTTGCAGTTCTTGCAAAGCTTTTTTGGCATTATTACTTTTAATGAATTTGGCAACACAAGTTATATGAGCATCAATATCATCTGCGTCTGAGCCAATTCCAGAGTCTATAAGCAAATACTTATTGTACTTCTGAAAATTTACAATAGGCATTTCATCTATGCTGTCATATACCCGTACGACTTTTTTATTTACTATCAGGTTTTTCATATTAAAATTCGCGTTATAGGGGTTGATATGATAGGAATAAATATAATACTCATCTCGTTAAAGAAAATAGCGAGAATGATAGCAAGAATAAGCGATGTCCAAAAGCTTAAGCAAAAGTCACAATCGAATAATTGAGAAATAAGCTTAGGAGCTCTGGTGATTATCTCATCGCGCACACCGAGTTTTCCAATTAGCAAAATAGCAAATGCTGCTGCTAAGGCTATATATATTAAAGCCGAAAGCACTGTTATAAAATATACCGTTGACATAATTCTCTAGTTGTTAAAGTAAATTCAATTCGTATTCCTGCATAAGGGTACATGAAGAATTGTTTATCAATATCTTGTATACCTTCTCCTTTATAAGTATAGTTATTATAGATTTTCTCTATTGAATAACCTTTGTATATATTTTCAAAGCGCTCATATATATCATTTATAACAAGCTTACCGGTTGTAGTAATAAGACCTGGAGTAGTTAATACCCGCATAATTTCATCTTTTACTTCTTCTGTATGCATAACAGTTTCATCTTCATAAATGCTACTGAGGTCATACCAGAATATAATAGCTCCGCTGAAAGTATATTGTGGCAATGATTGAACTACTTCAGTAATCTTTTGTGGGTCATAAATATCAAACCATGAAAAATTGCCAAAGTTATCATTCGGTAAAAGTGACACATATTCTCCGTTGCCATTATACATTGCAGGGTATATAAACTTATTACCATCTGGCCTATGTTCTACGAGCTTATATGCTCTACCAAATGCATAATTAAGCCACTTAAGTCTGTTCATAAGTGACTTTTGCATATCCTGTAATATCTTATCAAGCAATACAGGGTCTTCCTTAAATCTTATTTGTACTGAGTTTTCCTTCATTTCCTTATTGCCTGTTTTAATCGTTTAACTAATTCTTTTCTTATATGAGAACGAACTATTCTAGTAAAGTTTTTATCCGTTAAGCGAAAAATCTCTTCACCATATTTCTCAATAAGCTTAGGTGTTTTTTCATCACTCGCAGTCACATAAAAACCTTCTGAGTCAAATACTACAAACATAGACTCGTGAAAAGCACCTGTATCTCGTAATGTGACCCTTGTAGTAGGCTGGCCTTTTTTCTTTTTTATTTGTATGGTTTTAGGCTTGTATGGCATATAATCCATTATCTTTTCACCTCTACCGTTGATACCACGACGATATAACTGGTCATCTGCTATAGCTGATACTATTACATCTTCTTTGTCACGCACAATATCTTCTAATAGCATAGGCAAGCTATCCTTAAAACTTCGCAGTCTATATTCCAGATTGCGAAGTGTCGCATTATATCGTTTTACAGTCATACTTATACAGTTCTATATTTAATACCATTGTTTCGGCATGGCAAACATACTCTATCAATTCCAGAAGTACTTAGTTTAATGGCCTTGAAAGCCATATCTAGCTGATAACTTAAACCTGATTTTTTTATAGAAGAAGAGTCACCATCTACCTCATATAATATATCAAGTCGAGAAGCATTGATTGAATGCCTATTTGTTCTTACATTAGAGTTGTATGCAAATTCACGTAACATATCTACGGCTACCTGCTTAGCTATGACATCTTGAAACATCATTCTCTGCTCAACTATAAAGTCTGTAATATCACAGCTTACAGTAACTTCTAAGTTTAATCCGTAGTTATTATCATAGGTATATTGATTGTTTTCAACATCCCACAAATGTAAGCTTTCGTCTTCTATACTTATAAGTTCTTCATTTACGAAGAATGGATGAATTTCAAGATATTTAGACCATGCCATCCAAGCAAGTAATTCTCTACGCGAGCATGAGCCACAGGGCTCTTTTGACCAGTCTTTATCTTTTCTGATAGCTTGGCTTCCCTCTGGAAGTTCGGACTGAAAATAGCATAAATACCAACTTCCTCCTGCATCATTATCTTCACTTTGATATGGCAAATAAAGGTCATCGACTGTAAACCATTCAGCACTATTATCTCGTACTTTAGTCAGCTTTATGGTTTTAATTGGCTCATCCATGCTTGAATGCATAAGATACAAAGTATATTCTCCAGCTTTAGTAAACTGAAGGCATATTTTATTTATTTTTGTGGTTACACCTTTTGCTCTTACTGGTACAATTTCAAAGCCAACTAGGTTTTTCTTATTCTTTACAGTATCTACTAATCTACCTGTTCCATCAAACAAAGTACGACTTTCGCATAATGGCTTGTTTGTTCCTTCTACCGTTTTTTCATTGCAGTATCTAGCAATAGCCTTTTGAATGCTTGCTTTTGTTTTGCTCTCAAGCCATTCAGAAAATAAATTGGTTTCAACCCAATACTCAGACTCAATATCAGGCTGTTTTCCTTGTGCTTTTTGAAGCGCTTTATATTGTGTTCCTTGATAATCAACCACATTGCCTTTGCTATATTCCTTTTCAGAATTGTATTCTGGAAAAGTGATATTCTTAAAATCCGGAGCAATACATGACATATTCTGCAAAGTCAGCAAAGGATGAATTTGTTGAAAATATAGGCCACTTTCACTCACGGTTAAAGCATCAGATATTTTTAAGTCTGATGTATCATAATTCTGCTCCCACCCAATAAGATGTAACAGCTTTTCTTGTATATCGTTGGCTCTAACCATAATTCTTAATTTTTAATGAAAAATAGGAGGCCACTATCGCCTAGTGGCTCAGTGTGCCTCCTACCAAAGCTAATAACAACTCAAAGATTTGCTATCGGTTTATCATCCTCCAACTCCTGCAGAGACCTCCTTAGTGTTAACCGGATTGTTTTCAGAGTTGACAACGACCACAGGCTTAGCATAAACTGCATCTTCACTTGATACGTTGAACGCCAGAATAGGACTTGCCAAAGTGCTAGGTGCACTGCTATGTGCGGTCAAGAAGGCCACGTCAACAGCAAAGCCATAGTGCTCTTTACGAGTACGAACCATATCGGCAGTAGCAGCTCCTGCGATAGTATTGTAGTCACCTACAGAATCGTAGAAGTATGTACCAACAGGCATGTTCAACAGAGGCAAAGTAGCAATACCCCACTCATGGCCGTCACCGGAAACAGTTCCAAGCAAGCAGTCACGCTCGAAGCGGGTCAACATTCCAAGAGAGCCGGCATTTACAGCATAACCCTGAGCATACTTGTTTTCAGCAGCTGCAATATTGTTCGTCAAATGAACAATCTTTGTGCCGAATTCATTCTGCTTGTTTACGTCATTGTAAAGGCCGTGCTGCTGCAGTTTACGCATAATAGACTCAACACCGGGGTCACCTACAATATGCAACTGACCATAGAAGTCATTTGCTCCCATCATAACCTCAAGGTCACCAAATACGTTTTCACGTTCAGTCCACTTTGCATTGATGGCATTAGAAGACCAGTCATACAACAGCGGGTTTTTCAAAACCTGTGTTTTGTTAGCTGCAAGAGTAGCAAGAGCGGCTTCATCAAGCTTTTTCGCAAAAGCATAAATGTACTTCATCATCTTGGTTTCAAAGTCCTTCTGAATGCCAATTTCGTTGTTCATATACATTGCCGGAGCAATAGTAAATCCCCACGCATAAGTGGCAAACGTGATTTTAACCATTCGAGAAGTGTTTTCACTGTCGACGATTGTCAAGGTGCGAGTACTACCGATAGTAATATCAGCATCGTAGTCAATTACCGGAGTTTCCAGCGTGTTACCGATGGAGGTCCTTGCTTTTTGCTTCAGTTCCTCAGTGAGGATGCCAGTAGGGTCTTCAGACTGCACCATAAAAGCATTCAGCGCACCGTACCTACTGGGGCGATACTCAAACTTATCAAGGTTAGAGTTCGCACGAATGTTCTGGATACGTGTTAAAACTAGACTCATAACTTTTATTAAGTTTTTAATTGTTAATAATTATGCTATTATGGTGCATTACCCTTTTACGCCTCATAGCATTTTTTATTCTTTATACTTTTTCATATGTTTTCTCAAAAATATCAGGCTTACATGGATAAAACTCACCATTTACACCTTTAATGATATAATCACCTACACTTGCTCGCATTGTGCCTTCTAAAGTTTCAATAGGGACATAAGGATTAGTATACTCATAATTTACATGCACTCCTCCCATAAACTCAGAAAGCTCACAAATTCTTTCAGCTGTGTCTTCAAATTGAATTGCTTCAATTATTACTGGTTTCTTTTTATACTTCATAACTTATTTTTTATCTAATAGGTAAACTTGCCACATTGTTTTCAGTTCTCAGCTGCATTGACTGGTCTGCAAATTCTTGCGAGTCACGGGTCAAACCATTTGCAAGCAGATGTGCCTCAATGGCTTTATCGGCCTCAACTTGGCTCTTGATGCCAGACAAATCAAGTGTTCCACCTGTTCCGCCTGAACCAGACCCAAAGCCTCCTGTTCCACCGCCTGCCTGCTGACGACCTGTATCGATTACATCTTTAAGCGATGTTTCCATTACAAGCTCTTGCATCGTATAAGGATTAAGATTGTTCTTCGGATTGTTAAGGATATTACCATCTGCACCGCGAATAACAAGTTTCTTTCCTCCTTGGCCGTCCTCTATGAAATCAGGAGTACCTTTTGCAAGGACTTCTGCTTTTGCAGCGTTGAGCAGCGTCTTCTGAATAGGCTCAGTAATACCACTCTTAAACTTAAGACCTGCTGTAGCAGCTTGAAAAGCATAATCTACATGCGTGTCCTTAATAGTTTTATCAAACTCTGCCTTTTTGGTATTGAACTCAGTTTCCTTTGTCTGAAGTTGAGTTTGAAGCTGAGTTACTTGAGCTTTAGCATCTTTCAGCTGTTGCTTCAAAGTTTCATCACCAGCTCCTTTTTCAAGTTTAGACTGGAGCTCTGCAACCTGTGCCTGAGCAGCAGTAAGCTGAGTTTGAATTGTTTTCACAGACTCTGCTTTAGTTTTGTACTCACCGAGTACGCGCTTAGCATAGTCGTAACTTTTTTCACCATCTTTCTTTTTAATGCCTGTAATGCCAAGAATATCAGTGTCATACTGACCGTGCAATGCACCGATTTTAGTACCTATAACGGTATTCTCATCATTTCTTGACATCTCAGCAATTGCATTCAGCTGGTCATCTGTAAGACCTGTTAAAGCTGAACTCTGTCGTAGCATCTCAATTGTTAACATATAGCTTTGTTTTTATTGTTAATTACTTTTGTACTAACTCTGCAGCATCTCCATACGGGTCATGTAAAGCCGCCATAATGGTATAACCAAGGCCTTTATACGTTTTCTTGAAAAGCTGCCACTCTGCGAATGTGAACATTTGAGTATATGCTGGTGACTCTTCTTTGCCAGTCATTGGATTAAACCTACGACCACGCACAATTGACAAGTGCACCATCTTCTCAGTACCCGGCTTAGGAGTATAACCACTCTTAGCCTGTGTTTTCGATGCCGATGATTTTTCTTCGATAACATCATCAACATCTACTAGGAAAAGAACTACCTCGTCAAGCTCTTCCTGTAAGTCGCTTGTCCAAGCTTTTCCGCCTTTAGCCTTAGCAGCTTCTAGTTCTGCTTTACACTCTACGGCCTTTTTCTTATAAGACTTAACATCCTCAAGACTGAGTGCCAGTAGTTGCTGAAGTTCTAATTTCTGTAACATATTCCAAAAGTTTTTTGTTTATAATATCTATTTTTTCTCTCATTGGCTTATTTGAAGCAAACTCAATTATGTTAATGTTCTCACGTTCAAATTTTTCGACTAAAGTACTAAAATTTATTTTAAGCTTTACCAAATTTTCATTTAATAACTCTTTTTCATACAATTTTAACACTTCATCCAGCGTTTTATGTGGATATGGCTCCAATTGCTTTAAGATGAGCATTCTCTGAAGTACCAAAGGATTATTGCGATACTCAACTTCAAGAATTTGTTGCGATATAGCATCTAGTTCTGAGTTAGATGCACCATTCTCCTTCGCTTGTTTATACTTAGAATATAGCTCTGTTACAGTGAAAACGTAAAACTCTGTACCCCAATTTACAGAAGATGATATGAAAGCACCTCCATACCTGAGTTTGCAAACAGTATCTTCGACAAATTTCTGTGCCAATTCAAAGTTGGTCTTTAAGGCATTGAGAACTGAGGTTTTGCTTTCAAAGTTAGCAGTTACCTGAGTTTCATTGATAGCTTCTTTTTCACTTACAGTACCACCTGAACCAACAACAGAAATTACAATCTCATTTTTAAGCCTTGCACACTCATTGACATTATAATCAAGTGAGTCTTTATCGATAGTAGTTATCTGAACAGGATTACGCATATCTGCGACACCTTCAGACTGATTTGGTATAGGAACTTCTAAGAATGAACCAGGACCAGCTATACGCTTTTCGCTACAGCAAGGACACTTTTCAACTGTTCCATCGTTGAGAATTTTATATTCGCCTTTTGCATTACGTAGAAAACCTCCATCACAGTAATCACCGGTTTCATTATTCTCAAAGTTACAATCAGCTTCGTATGCACTATATATAGGATATGGAGCATAAAGGTCGAGGTGTTGTTTGGATAAGGCAAAAAATAGATACCAATCCAAATTTGATAGCTCCTTGGTGATTGGATTTTTCTTAAGGTCTTTGTTCTTTTCGTTGAGTTGTGTAGACCAAAAGAACCTAGCCGGGCAATATCCTAAATCGTGTTGAGCTTCAGAAACTAATGACTGAATTTCATTCTTTTCATTGAGTTGATAAACTCTTATAGAAGTATCATCAAATACAGCTATTCTGTGTTCTGGCTGATTAAAAACAAGCCATTCAAACAAGTTTTCATCTTGTTTAGAAAGCTGATAATCGACTACAGCATCAATTTCAAGCCAATAAAAATATGGCTCAGGGCGTGATGTAGTTTGTACTTGAGGAAGGTCAATTACTAAAATACTATTGGGTGATACCTGCATTCGCTTCCATCCAATTGTCTTCCATATCTCTGGCTCATTAAGATTGCTCTTGCGATACAAGGCCCAGTCTTCTGCAAGCTCTGAGTCTGTAAATTGATATGAGCTAGATGAGTTACGACTATAGAAAACTCTTTCGAGCTCTCTATAGACGTCCTCAACTACAGCAGGCGTTGGCAACGGGAATTTGAACAGCTGCAAGAATATGTTGAACTTATCTTTTGGAAGCAGATGCTTTACCCAATCTAAGAATATGGTAGTAGGTTGGTTAATATCAGATACAGCGATATTCGTCTCAGTATGGAACCTAAGACGACGCTGCATATTTACAGCCTTCTGAATAACCTGTCTTTTAGACGGTTTTTGCAGAATTTGCTTTATCTGATTTAACTCTAAGGCCATTTTCTTCGTCGTAAGTATAATTGCTATCTTTAGGTAATTCCCATCCACCATTTATGGCTGTGCCCATATCAAGCAGGCGTTCGGCATGCTGAATGCCAAACTCCTGCCTCATATTGTACTTAGGCACAACCAATGTTACTGTTTGTTCTTTTTTCTTTCTCATAACTGAAAGTTTTAAGCCCCAGCAGAAGCAGCATTAACCAAATCTGTAAGAGGATTGAAGTCCAATGTTTCACGCTTGATAATATAGAACATATCGCTCCAGTTAGGATAGAATGACCATTCAATGGTATTGCTGTCCGGCTCTTCAAAACCGCCAAGCTTCTTGTCACCAACAAAGAACTTACCAATAGGAATTGGGAAGTATGCTGTAGGCTCATCCTGGTCATCTACCAAACAGCCAATATTGCCATTTTCATCAATCAGCCAAACGCCAATCTCTTCGCACATGTACTGTTTCAGCTGTGCAATTGTCTTCTGACTTTCCTGATAGATAGTGGCAGAGAACGTTGTCGGCTCACGGCCAATTGTAATCTCAATACCTCCAAGTGTCTGGTTACCTCCGCCAAATGTACGAGCTGCACCAGGCTCAGAAGTAGGTCCTTGAATATACGGAGAAACTGTCATTTTAGAACCATCAGCCGCAGAAAACAAGGTAGAAAACGATGCTTTCTTAGTCGGGTCAGTGACAGAGTTCTTCGTTCCAGCTGTCTTATAGATGCGCTGGAATGCAACTTTTTGAACTTGCCCCATACTCTCCTTGCATTCAGCAATCTCAAGGTCGGTGATATGAGCACCGGCAGGGCATCCACAGTTTAATCCCATAATCTATTTATGTTTTAATGTTAATACTACCGAGCAGCTACCCTTAACTTGCATCGAATTACCTGTATTTTTGCTTCGAATTGACTTCTCCACAGTGTAAATATACTAAATTTCTTTATAAGTTGTACCGCTTTTAACATTTTTTATAAAGGTATTTTTATCTCATATTCTCGCATTATATTCATTCAAGGCTTATGATTTAATCATTCATATATAATTAGAAGCCTAGAAATTACGAGAATAATGCGAGAATTTAATCTTTCATTGGTTTATAGCCTCTTTTTTGAAAAAATTCATCCATTACATAATAGCTGCACTTATTTCTGCCGTTAATTATGGCTTTATCTTTTTTAGCACACCATCTTGTAACTTTAGGCGCTCCAGTGTAATATAGCCATTTATTATGTAAACAGCTCGCGCAACACATGTTTGCCTTAACTCCATTCGGGCTTATCATCTTTTCCATACTAGTTTCTTAAGTGTATTTTTTTACGTCCATCTTTTCTTGCATGCATTTCATATACTCCTGTTAAGCAATCTGGAGCATCGTCGTGCTGGTTTCTCTTCTTATTATCTTTACGATACGACATAAGAGCCTTATAAAACTTAGGCCATTTCCTTTCCCAGCCCTCTGGAAACAGAATATCGCTTTGAACATTAGCAGAGGCTGTATAAATACGTGCCTTTTTATTCTCTGTCTGTGTAAATGTTTTAATAGCGCATCTGAAATTACGCAAATCAACTCTTAATATGCGCTTTACATTGCGCGAATAGCCACGGCCTCCGTTATTTGACTCGATTAAGGCTTCAACGGTGCCATTTTTGGTCAACATTTCGGCTTGTTTTGGCTCTGTGACCTCCATAGGTGCGTCTGTAAACAAAATATCAGTTATATAGCAGTATTCAGGCGTATTTATAAAGCAAATTGAGCACAAATCATCAGCTCCAGTATCAGCTGTATCAGTATAATTCCACTTTTGAAGTGCTTTTGTGCCTGTTGGAAGCTCTTCTATCTTATAAGTTCTAAATCCTTCATACATAAGACCTTCTTTTGGTGTTGGGTCCTGCATGTACTGTGTATCGAATACAAGCGGATTTATCTCACGCATCTTATAAAGTTCTTCGAGTGTATGCTTCATTGGCCAAAGTGCATGTTCTTCTCCAGTTTCTGGGTCTACTTGTATAACTGGAAGTGATAAAACAGTCCATTCGTCTGGCTCTATCTCTTGCAAATAGCCACAAAGGTCATGTTCATGTAGCCTTTGCATTATTATAATGATTGGAGTGTTACGCGAGTTAGTACGGTTACGAATTGTGTTCTCAAATCGCATGTTAATACGCTCGCGGACAATATCTGACTCAGCATCTTCTGGCTTAATTGGGTCATCGATTACAATCGCGCCTTGGAAAATGTTTGTC